>Ga0209794_1001546_pt1 | contig 16748 bp, 16 predicted proteins | sample EBPBio232013_DNA_FD_185869 | JGI IMG/M metagenome (GOLD analysis project Ga0209794, IMG submission 185869) | Wastewater treatment Type I Accumulibacter community from EBPR Bioreactor in Madison, WI, USA - Reactor 1_5/23/2013_ DNA (SPAdes)... | ecosystem: Engineered > Bioreactor > EBPR >... | reverse complement strand
CTTCATCGCCGCGAGACGCTTGCCGTCGACGAGGTTGCGGGTCTCCGCCGTCAGCGGCACGTGCAGGCTGATGGCATCGGCCTCGGCCACGAGCGCGTCGAGGCCCACCGCCCGCGCGCCGATCCGCGCCCAGGCCGGATCGTCGTCACTCACGAAGGGGTCGGCGGCAATGATGGTCATGCCGAGCGCCTTCGCCCGGATCGCGGTTTCGCGGGCGATCGCGCCGAAGCCGACGAGGCCTAGCACCTTGCCATGGACCTCGCGGCCCATCAGCCGCTCGCGCGGCCATGTGCCGGCCGCGACCTCGGCGCTGGCGAAATAGGCCCCGCGCAGCAGCATCATGATCGTGGTGACGGCCCATTCGGCCACCGCGATGTCGTTGGCTCCCGTCGCCGGCAGCACGGCGATGCCGCGCGCCTTGCAGGCCGCGACATCGATATTGTCGAGCCCGACCCCGAGGCGGCCGATGGCTTCCAGCTTCGCACCGGCTTCAAGCAGGCTCCCGCGCACCTGCGTCCGGTTGCGCACGATCAGCGCCCGCGCGCCGGCGGCAAGGCGCGCGAGATCGTCGGGCCGGTCGACCAGGCCCTTGTCGTAGATGACCCTGAAATCGCGCCTGAGGTCCTCGACCGCCGCCTCGTCCATGAACTCGGAAATGACGATCTCGGTCATGCGGGTTTCCTACAGGATGAACAGTCCCGCCACGACGATGGCGAGGATCACGGTGGTCGTGCCGAGGAACACCGCGACATGCCGCCAGCCGATGGACAGGATGGCGGTGATCGAGGTGCCGAGCCCCAGCGCCGCGATGGCGATGAGCAGGCCGGCATTGGACAGGTTCACCAGCCAGCCCTTGGCGATCGCATAGGGCGCGGCCAGCGCCGGCACGGCGGGCAGGACGGAGTTGACCGCCACCAGCGCCAGGAACACCAGCGCGAAGACCGGCACGGGCACCTTGGCGGCATTGGCGTGCTGGCCCTGCCGAACGAACCACCAGCCGATGATCAGCACCACCGGCAGCAGCAGGAACACGCGGAACAGCTTCACCACCACGGCGGCATTGCCGACCGGGTCGGACACCGCGTAGCCCGCGCCCACCACCTGCGCCATGTCGTGGATGGTGGCGCCGAGCAGGATGCCGGTCTTGGTCGCGTCGAAGCCGAACAGGATCGCCAGCGGCGGATAGGCCAGCATGACGATGGTGGACAGCGCGTTGGCCGCGACCACCGTGAAGGCCGTGTCGGCCGCCTTGGACGGGTAGTTGGGTAGCACAGTGGTCGTCGCGAGCGCGGCCGAGGCGCCGCAGACGGCGGTCGCGGCTCCCGCCAGCGCGCCATAGCCATCGTGGACCGAGAAACGGCGGGCGAGCCAGATGCCCGCCGCGATGGTGGCCGCCATGGATGCGATCACCAGCATGAGCGTGCCGACCCCGAGGCCGAGAATGTCGCCGAAGGCGATGCGCAGGCCAAGGAGGCCGATGGCCCAGCGCAGCATCTTCTTGACCGCGAAGGTGAGGCCCGGCTCGAACAGTGGCCGCGCGGCGAGCGAATGCAGCGCGATGCCGATGATCAGCGCGATCACCATGCCGGGCAGGGCCAGCCGGCCGCCGCTGGCCTGCCGCACCAGCGGTTCGGCCGATACGGCCGCGATGGCGACCGCGGAGGCGAGTGCCACGCCGGGAAGCAGCGGGCGGGCGGTTGCCGCCATGGGCATGGTCATGATGGTTGCTCCGGCAACTCGAAGACCATCACCCGATGGCCCGGCTCGCCGCGGGTCTCGCGCAGCGACAGGCCGAGATCGGTGAGAATGCGCTGGGAGGCAATATTGCTTTCGCGCGTGGCCGCTATGATGGGATGGATGTCCTGCGTTCTGGCAAAGTCCAGAACGGCCGTTGCGGCCTCCCGGGCAAGGCCCGCGCCGCGATGCTGCGGCATGATCGCGTAGCGCAGGGCGGTGCCGAGGCCGCCGTCATGCTCCCACAGCCCGGCTATGCCGACGAAGGCGCCGGTCTCGCGCAGCCGCAGGGCGAAGACCCCGAAGCCGCGCTCGGCCCAGATGGCGCGATAGCCGTCGAACTGCGCCCGCGTCTCAGTTTCCGTCAGCACGCCGTGCTTCAGCTTGCCGCCGACTTGAGGGTCGGCGTTGAGGGCGGCGAGGTCGGGGAAATCCCCCTCGTCGATGGGCGTGAGGAAAAGGCGCGGCGTGGCGAGCTGGCGGCTCATCGAACCTTGTCCCCGGGCGCCCCTTGCTCCTCGCCGCTGTTACGCCGAGCGGTAGAGCTTGGTCAGCGAGAACTCGCGGTGGCCGAGCGCCTCCGAGGCCGTCAGGCGGCCGTTCGCCGTCCGCACGATGTTCTCGATCAGCGCGTCGCCCGCCTGCGGAATGGTCATGGTGCGCTTCAGCACGCCCGACACGTCCACGTCGATGTGCTCCGGCATGGTACGCATGGTCTTCGGATTGCCGGTGATCTTGATGACCGGCACGATCGGGTTGCCGATGACATTGCCCTGTCCGGTCGGGAAGGTGTGGATCACATAGCCGCCCGCCGCCATCAGCGTCACGCATTCGGCAGCGGCCGAGGACGTGTCCATGTAGTAGAGGCCGGGACCCTTGGCCGGCGCCTCGGCCGGCTGCAGGATGTCGATGTACCTGCACTCGCGGCCGATCTTCTCGAGGTTGCCGAGCGCCTTCTCCTCGATGGTCGTCAGGCCGCCGGCAATGTTGCCCTTGGTCGGCTGCGAGTCCGAGAGATCGTTGGTCTTGTGGGCCTCGATGACGTCGTCCTGATAGGCCTTCCACATCTTGTACCAGCGCTCGCCGACTTCCTTCGTCGCCGCGCGCTCCTTGCACAGATGCTCGGCGCCGGTGATTTCGGACGTCTCGCCGAACACGCCGTAGATGCCCTTCGGGATCAGCTTGTCATACATGTTGCCGACCGTCGGGCAGGAGGAGAGGCCCGTCGTCGTGTCGCTCTCGCCGCATTTGGTCGAGACCCACAGATCGGTGATCGGGCACTTCTCGCGGGCGAGCTCGCTCGACCACTGCACGAATTCCTTGGCGACATAGCTCGCCTTGGCGATGGTCGCGATATCGCCGTGACCCTCGATGCCGAAGCCGACCACCGGCTTGCCGGTCTTGGCGATGCCGTCGACCACGATCTTGGTCCACTGGTCCTCGATGCCGATCACCACCACGGCGGCGACGTTCGGGTTCGAGCCCGTGCCGATCAGGGTGCGGAAGTGGACGTCGAGGTCCTCGCCGAACTGCAGGCGGCCATAGGCGTGGGGGATCGCCAGCGTGCCCTTGATGTTGTTGGCCACCGCCTCGCAGGCGGCGTTGGACAGGTCGTCGAGGGGGAGGATCAGCACGTGGTTCCGGACGCCGACGCGGCCGTTCTCGCGCCGCCAGCCCATGATGCTGTCCAGCGCCCGGCCGGTCGGGCGCTTCACGGCCGGCGCCTTGAACGCCTCCGCCTCGATCTTGCGGCCCTTGACGTTCTTCAGCTTGCGCTGGACGAGATCGAAATTCGCGACCATCAGCGACATGGCGTTTCCTCGGATTTGGTTCGGCTTGGGATGTCGGATACTGTCGGGGGCGAGGCCCCGCGCATCTCACCAGCGCTTGGTCTTGATGTTGTGGACGTGGGCGTGTTCGCCCTTCTTGATGTCCGCTTTCGCGACGCCGATGTCCTGGCCGTACTTCCAGACCGTGTCGCCCTTCTTGATGTCCTTCAGCGCCACCTTGTGGCCGATCGGGATGTCCTGCTTCGCGGTGATGCGGAAATCCGAATTGTCATGGGTGACCACGGCCAGCATGTCGGTGCCGGCCTTCAGTCCCTCCACGACCACGACACCGACCGTGTCCTTCTTCTCGTGGGCGAGCAGATGTGGGGCCCCCATGGGCGTTTCCTCCGTAGGCTTATTAGTCTTGTATAAGACATAAGACGCGCTACAGTGTCAACGAGGATCGGGACGGGAATTGCCCATGCCTGTGGAGCGCAAAGCGGGGGAGGGAGGCGGCGCCGTCGTCGGCTTCCGGCCGCTCTATCGCCAGGTCAAGGAACGCCTCGTCCGCCGCATCGCCGCCGGTGAGTGGCAGGCCGGGCGCATCATTCCGTCCGAATTCCAGATCGCCGCCGAGCTTTCGGTCAGCCAGGGAACCGTGCGCAAGGCGCTCGACGAGATGACCGCCGAGAACCTGCTGGTGCGCCGCCAGGGCGTCGGCACCTTCGTCGCCAGTCACGACGAGGACCGCATCCTCTTCCAGTTCTTCAAGCTGACACGCGATGATGGCGGCCGCGAGTTTCCCGACAGCCAGGTTCTGGCGGTGGAGCGCGCCCGCGCCAATGCCGAAGAGGCGGCACGGCTTTCCCTCGCCCGCGGCTCCCATGTCGTGCGCATCCACCGGCTGCGCTCGCTCGGCGGCGCGGTCGCGATATCCGAACACATCGCGGTGCCGGCCGCGCGCTTCCCCGATCTCGAGCGCTCCGAGCCGGTCCCGAACAATCTCTACGGCCTCTATGGCGGACGCTATGGCGTGACGGTCGCCCGCGCGACCGAGAGCCTCAAGGCCGTTCCGTGTCCCGAGGCGGATGCGGCGCTGATGGGAATCGCACCGGGAATGCCGGTCCTGCTGATCGACCGCCTTGCGACCGATCTGGACGGGCAGGAGGTGGAATGGCGCGTTTCGCTCTGCAGAACGGATCGTTTTCACTACCTCAGCGACCTGAAATGACATGAACGCCGCTCGACGGGACGGACGTTCAGCAAAGACAATCACCGTCATGACCTGTGGAGGAAATTCATGCTTCGACGCACGCTTCTCGCCGCCGCCCTGTCGGCGCTCGCGGTGGCTCCGGCCGCCGCACAGACCTTTCCCGACCGTCCGATCACGCTGATCGTGCCCTATGCCGCCGGTGGGCCGTCCGACGTGCTCGGCCGCCTGCTCGCCCAGTCCATGTCGCAGACCCTCGGCCAGACCGTGGTGATCGAGAATGTCGGCGGCGCCGGCGGCACCACGGGCGCCGGGCGCGCGGCGCGGGCGACGCCCGACGGCTACACGCTGCTGATCCACCATCTGGCGCTCGCCGCCGGCGCGACGCTCTATCGCAACCTCACCTATGACACCGTCAAGGATTTCGCGCCGATCGGCCTCGTCAATCAGGGCCCGTTCGTCATCGTCTCGAAGCTCGGCATCGAGGCGAAGACCATCGCCGAGTTCCTCGACCACGTGAAGAAGTCCGGCCGCAATATCTCGTTCGGCACGGCCGGCGTCGGCTCCGGTTCGCACCTCTGCAACATGATGCTGCAATCGGCGCTCGGCACGAAGTTCAACGAGATTCCCTATCGCGGCACCGGACCGGCGATGAACGATCTCGTGGCCGGCCAGCTCGACGCGCTCTGCGACCAGACAACCAATTCGATCCCGCAGATCCAGGGCAACCGCATCCGCCCCTATGCGGTGACCGCCACCGAGCGGGTCGCCCAGCTGCCGACCCTGCCGACGCTGCAGGAGGCGGGCCTCGCCAATTTCGAGGTCACCGTCTGGCACGCGCTCTACGCTCCGCGCGGCACGCCGGATGCGGTCATTCAGCGCCTCAACGCGGCGCTGGAAGTCGCGCTGAAGGACCAGACCGTGCTGGCCCGTTTCGCTGATCTCGGAACCACGGCCTATCCGGCCGGCCGCCGCGGCCCGGCCGAGGCGCGCGCCCAGCTCGAGCGTGAGGTCGAGAAGTGGCGCCGCGTCATCACCGAGGCGGGCGTGGCGCCGTCCAACTAGGTGCGGACCGGCATCGGCCATCGGGATTGCGCCGGATAGTGACGATAACCCTGGGTTGCGTAGGCTGCAGCCCGGGGGGACTATTCGATGGGATCGGGACGGACTGCCGGCGTCTGCATCGCCACGGCTACCAGCGCCGCGCTTCTGGGCGGCTGCGCGACTTCGATGACAAGCGTGGCGCCGGAGGACTTCATCCCGGCGCGCGCCCTGATCAACGGCATCCGCTGCGAATTCGCCTCCTACATGGCCACGCCCCACGGCCGCCGTCTGATGGTGACGGACAACTGGATCATCCGCGGCAGCCTGACCCTCAAGATCGCGGAGGGCCGCGACACCGGCGTCACCGGCGGCGCGACGATCGTGCCCTATACCGGCGTCTCGCTCGGGTTCGATTTCGCGACCAACGTCTCGGCGAAGACGACGCGCGCGACGGTGGTCAATTTCAGCCTGCAGCCGAACGATGGCCAGACCCAGTGCCCGGTGGATGGCGAGGGTCTCTACACGTCGACCGCCGGCGAGCCGGTGACCAACGGGATCGGCATCGCCAAATGGCTTGAGTCGCTCGACGGGATGGGCGGCGGCGGGCCCCGCTTCAGCCCTGCTTCCTATAGCTATGCCCTGATGTTCGGCGTCACGCGCACGTCGAAGGGTGGAGCCAGTTTCAAGGTCGTCCCCGTCACGCTCGGGGTCAACACGGCGGCCGCGCGCGAGGACATTCAGGAAATGAGCATCTCCATCGGGCCGCCGCCGCCGCTGCCCGTCACCCGCATCCAGATCGTCGGTGGCGGGAGGCCGTCCGGCGGAGCGATCATGGGGCTGGACGCTTCGGGCGAGGGCAGGGCGCGCGGGGCGGGCCGTGGCGGGCGGCCGTCATCGGCGGTGCCGCAGGAGGATCCCGAACTGCGTAGCCAGCGGCTTCGCCTTCAGGACGGTCTGTTCCTCAACCGGCCGGCGCGTTGACCCGCGCGCGGACCGGCGCAGAGCCGCCATCCGAGGTGCCCGCTTGACCTTTGCGGCCGAGGCGGGCGTCATCCGCGGCCCTGCACCGCGAGACACGATGTCCGATCCCCGCCTTTCGCCGCGCGCTCTCCTGCCGCTGCTCGTGGTCTTCACCGCGATCGGCCCGGTGGCGCTCAACCTGCCGCTGCCGGCCGTGCCGGGCCTCGCGCGCGAGTTCGCCGTCGATCCCGGCATCATCCAGCTCACCATCACGCTCTATCTCGCGGGAATGGCGGGCGCGCAGCTTTTTCTCGGGCCGCTGTCGGATCGCTACGGCCGCCGTCCCGTGCTGATCGGCTCGCTCGCCGTGGCCGCCGTGATGAGCCTCGCGGCGGCCTTCGTCACCAGCGCCGCCATGCTGATCGTCGCGCGCGTGCTCCAGAGCTTCGGCTCCTCCGCGGGACAGGTGATCAGCCGCGCGATCATCCGCGACGTCTTCGACCGCGACAATGCCGCCTCGATGATCGGCTGGGTCACCATGGCCATGGTGCTGGCGCCGATGCTGGCGCCGACCATCGGCGGCCTGATCAACGAGAATCTCGGCTGGCGCTGGATCTTCATCGCGACCTTCGTGCTTGCGGGCGCGACCACGCTGCTCGGCCTTCTGCGCCTGCCTGAAACGCGCGCGGTGGCGGCCGCGCCGAGCTTTGCCCAGCTTCTGCGCGACGCAGCTCTCCTGATCCGCGACCGCCTTTTCGTCGGCTACCTCCTGGTCGGCGCGCTGTCCTCCATCACCTTCTTCGCCCTGATCGGCGGCGCGCCCCATGTCGTCATCTCGGTGATGGGCGAGAGTTCGACCACCTATGGCCTGTGGTTCATGGTCAACGCCTCCGGTTACATGCTTGGCAATGCCGTCTGCGGACGTTTCGCCGCCCGTGTCGGCTCCGACCGGTTGATCCGCTGGGGCACGGTGATGATGGTCGTCGCCGCAAGCGTCCAGTTCGCCATTGCCTGGTTCGGCTACATGACCCACCCGGCCATGCTGTTCCTGCCGCAGGCGGCTATCGCCTTCGCCAACGGGCTCCAGCTTCCCGGCGCCGTCGCGGGTGCGGTCGGCGTGCGGCCGGAGGCGGCGGGCTCGGCGTCCGGCCTCGTCGGCTTCAGCCAGATGGGTCTCGGCGCGGTGGCGGTGCAGGTTGCCGGCATGGGTGTCGGCTACTGGATGAGCCCGGTGCCGATGACCGCGCTCATCCTGTTCGGCGCCTGGAGCGCACTGGCATCGCTCGCCCTGCTGCGGCGCGACTGAAGCGACAGGTCAGTTCGCGCCGGCATAGCGGCCGGGGCGGTGGTTCATCCCGATGATCATGCACAGGACCGTGACGCCGGCGACCGACAGCGCCACCTGTTCGGCGCTGAGCACGAGGCAGGAAACCGCCATGACCACCATGTCGGCGCCCAGCTGCAAATAGCCCGCGCGCCAGCCGTACCCTCCTGCAGGTAGAAGGCGAGGATCGATACCCCGCCGAGGCTCATGCCGTGCCGGAACAGGATCAGCAGGCCTATGCCGAACAGACAGCCACCGATCACGGCGGCATAGACCGCGTTCAGGTGGCCGAACTCGATCCACATGGGTGTCAGGCGCGAGAACAGCGAGACGAGGGCCACGGCGGCGAGGGTCTTCAGGGTGAACAGCCAGCCCAGCCGGACGATGGCGAGGGCGAAGAACGGCAGGTTGACCAGCAGGAACAGCGGCGCGAACCCGGTCTTGGTCAGATAGCTCAGCAGCAGCGCGACCCCTACCGTGCTACCGGTGAGGAGATGGGCCTTCGCGTAGAAGGCGGTGCCGAGCGCCACGAACAGCGAACCCAGCACCAGAGCGATCGCGTCTTCGTGGGGACGGTGGCGAATCGAAGTTTGGGACATGGTGGCGGGCTCGCGATGTTGCGTTGCAACATTAGCAGAATGCCCATGGGATGGTCGCGCCCCGATTTTGTGCAGTCGGGCATGCCGACAACGCAATCCCGCGCACTACTCGGCGGTCGCCGCCTGCAGCAGCACGAACCACGGGGCGCCTTCCGGCCGGCAGAGCGTGCCCGGCGCGCGATCCTCGAAACAGGCCGGGCCGCGTCGCGGTGCCGCCAGCGCGCCCCGGCGGTCGGTCGCGACATCGCGGCGGGTCACTGATTGCAGCACGTTGCCGCCGATCAGGCTTGCCGTCCGGCGGCGTTCGTCGCGGCTGACGACGATGTCGCAGTGCAGGTTCCAGACCGGCCGCTCGCCGCGCGCCAGGGCTGCGGTGAGGGTGCCGAACAGGCCGGTACGGGCGTCGATGTCCGGCAGGTCCGCCGGCGGGTGGCGGTGCAGGCACAGGAGGTCGCCGGGCCGCATGGGCGTGCGTCGCGGGTCGCAGGCCCGGTAGAAGGCCGTGGACGGCTGGCCGGAGAGTTCGGCGCGGCTGCGCCGGGCGGCCTCGCCGACATAGTCGAGATGGGCCATGGATGCGGCGAAGCCGAGGCGCGGCGCGCCAGCCGTCAGCACGACATGGGAGACGAAGGCGGCGGACCACGGAATGTCCGTCACGGCGGCGCGAAGGGCCGCCTGCACCAGCGCCTCGCGCTGCGCTTCCGGCAGATCGGCGGACCGCAGCCGTTCCAGCACCTGCGCCAGCGGCACGAGGTCGCCACTGCCGGCAGCTCCGGCGTCGCGCTCGAGACCCGGATGGCGCCGAAGCGCCAGCGGCCCCTCGCCGACCCCGCCCAGCGTTTCCCAGTAGCGGATCACCTGACGCCATGGCACGCGCCGCCCTGCGGCCTCGTCGCGCCAGGCATCGGCCTCCACGGCGCCGAAGCGGAGCATGCGCCCGTCGCGGTCGAGGACGTGGCCGCCGAAGCCTTGATGCTCCGCGTCCGCGGTCGCGGCGATAGCGATGGCGGCGGACGAGAGCGGCCCCCGCGCCGTCTCGCGACAGAGCCGGTCGAGGGCCGCAGCCTCGGCCGGCGCGAGGGATTGCGCGACGGCGGGCTGGACGAAAGCGGCCGCCACGGCGATCGCCAGAGCCGACAGGCAGGGAACTAGGAATCTCATGCCGCCATGAGACCAGAAATCCGCGGGGGCGGCGATGCCGGGTCTCCGGCCTCCCGGCTGGTCTTTGTCGCGATCGGCTGGTTTGCTGCGCCCCGGAGAAACCGGATGGCGGCAGGATCGGGAAGACTGAGGCGCTGGGCGAAGCTCGCGGCTGTTCTGGCCGGGCTCTATCTCGGCCTCGCCTATCTGCTCGTTCCCGATATCTGGGCGAACTATGAGCGCCAGCCGGGGCTCGGCGGCCGGCCGATGCTCACCACGACGACGGCGGGAATCCCCGGTGATCCCATCAATGTCGGGCTCGCCGGGCCGCGGGACCTGCTCGTGCGCGGCATGCTCGCGGCGGGCTGGCGACCGGCCGATCCGATCACCTTGCGGTCGGCGGTGGGCATCGGACTGTCGGTGATCCTCGACCGTCCCTATCCCGATGCGCCGGTCTCGACGCTGCTGTTCGAGGGGCGGCCGCAGGATCTCGCCTTCGAGAAGCCGGTGGGCGGCTCGGCCGACCGGCGCCACCACGTCCGGTTCTGGCGCGTGCTGGAGCGCGGCAGCGAGGGGCAGCCGCTGTTCCTCGGCGCGGTCAGCTTCGACCGTGGCGTCGGGATCAGCCGCTATACCGGCCAGATCACCCACCATATCGGCCCCGACCTCGACGCCGAGCGCGAGGCGCTGATCGCGGCGCTGGCCGATGCGCGCTTCCTCGCCAGCACGTACCGCCTGCCGGGCTCCGGTCCGACGCTGGTCGGACGGAATGGCGGCGGCGATCGCTATTTCACCGACGGCGAAGTGCTCGTCGGCGTGCTGGAGGCCCCGCCGTCTCCCGGCGCCACCATGCCGCCCGACCCGGTCCCGGTTCCCGAGCCCTGGTGGCGGCGGCTGCGCCATGTGCTGTGGGCCGGCCTGCGCGCCATTGCCGGCGCAATGATGGGCTGATCGGGCGAGCCGCCATCGACCCTTGTCGGCCGCGCTTTTGCGCTTGACCCGGCCGCTGTGCGGGTGCATGGGCAATCCGTGTCGTCACGTGTCGCGGGCCATGCCCGTTCCGTGCCGGCGCCTCACCGGAACCCATCATCCATGCCCAGCGACAGTCACAGTCGACCGTGTTCGCCGTCGGACGCTGCCCGCGGGGCTGATCGCATGTGATCGGCTCGCCGGGTCCGCTGCCGACGGCAGGCGTCGACCCGGAGACGAGCCATGAACGACAATACCGAAGCCACTCTCGTGCGCGCGCAGGACGCGACGTTCGACGCCGCTGCCATGGCGCGCCGCCTGGCCGAGGAATCCGCTCCCGACATTGCCGACGCCCTCGACGCTCTGGAGCCGGAGGAGGGCGCCGCCGTCCTCGCCCTGCTGCCGGCGGAGCGCGCCGTCGAAGTGCTTGACCAGCCCTCGCTCGACCATGGCGGCGACATGCTGGCGCTGCTGCCGCGCGAGCGGGCGGCGCCGCTGCTCGCGGGCATGTCGGCGGACCGTGCCGCAGACGTCCTCAAGGAGATGGAGGAGGAGGTTCGCGCCGATCTTCTCGGCCGGCTCGACCGTGAGAACCGCGCGACGCTCGACCGGCTGCTGGCCTATCCGGAGGATACGGCCGGCTCGATCATGACCACCGAGTTCGTCTCGGTTCCGTCCAACTGGACGATCGCGCAGGTGCTCCACCACATCCGCATCGTCGAGCGCACCCGCGAGACCGTCTATGCCGTCTTCGTCACCGATCCGGTGAAGCAGACCCTCATCCACGCCGTGCCGCTGCGCCGCCTGATCTCCGGCGATCCGCACGCCAACGTGCTGACCGCCGTGCCGGCCCGCAGGCTCGTCTCCATCTCGGCACAGGCCCCGCGCGAGGAAGCGATCCGCCTGATCGCGCGGCATGACCTGCTCGCCGTGCCCGTGGTCGATGCGCGCAACCATCTCATCGGCATCGTCACCGTCGACGACGTGATCGACGCCATGGTCGAGCGCGACACCGAGCAGGTGCAGCGCATGGGCGGCATGGCCGCCGTCGAGGAGCCCTACCTGGAGGCCGGCTTCTGGCACATGATCCGCAAGCGCGCCGGCTGGCTGTCCATCCTGCTCGTCGGCGAGATGATCACCGCCTCCGCCATGCAGGGTTTCCAGGGCGAGTTGGAAAAGGCCATCGTCCTGTCGCTGTTCATCCCGCTGATCATGAGCTCGGGCGGCAATTCCGGCTCGCAGGCCGCCTCGCTGCTGATCCGCGAACTCGCCCTCCAGCAGGTGCGGATCGCCGACTGGTGGCGCGTCGCGCGCCGCGAACTGCCGTCGGGCGTCATCCTCGGCTCGATTCTCGGGGTCATCGCCTTCGGTCGCATCGCGGCCTGGCAGTATTTCGGGCTTTACGATCACGGGGCCCATTGGCTGCTGATCGCCCTGACCGTCGGCCTCGCCCTCGTCGCCATCGTCACATTCGGCTCGATGTGCGGCTCCATGCTGCCCTTCATCCTCCAGCGCGTCGGCTTCGACCCCGCGACCGCCTCGGCGCCCTTCGTCGCCACGCTGGTCGATGTGACGGGCCTCGTGATCTATTTCAGCGTGGCGCTCGTCGTGCTGCGCGGCACGCTGCTCTGACGCGTCACACGGATGTCATGAAACGGCGCGTTCCCATGCATGGGGACGCACCGTTCCCGAAATCGCCGCGGAAGAAACCGGCTCATGACCATCGCCGCCATCGCCAATTTCGACGCCGTCCAGTTCGTCAATTCGCTGATCAGCCTCGGCGCGGCCTTCGTGCTGGGCACGGCCATCGGCGCGGAGCGGCAGTATCGCCAGCGCTCGGCCGGGCTGCGCACGACCGTCCTCGTGGCGGTGGGCGCGGCCGCCTTCGTCGACATCGGCATGCGGCTCAACGGCAATGGCTCCGCCGCCCATGTCCTCGCCTATGTCGTCTCCGGCATCGGTTTCCTCGGCGCCGGCGTCATCATGAAGGAGGGGCTGAACATCCGCGGCCTCAACACGGCGGCGACACTCTGGGGCTCGGCGGCGGTTGGCGCCTCCGCCGGCGCTGACCGCATTGCCGAGGCGCTGCTCATCGCGGTGTTCGTCCTTGCGGCCAATACTGCGCTGCGGCCGCTGGTCAATGCGATCAACCGCCAGCCGCTGGACGAGACGGCGACCGAGGCCACCTACGAAATCCAGATCACGACCTCTCCGGAAGCGCTCCCCACGGCGCGCGAGGCGCTGATGGAGCGCCTCGATGCCAAGAACTACGCGGTCCGCGAGACGGAAACGGAAGAGCGGGCCGAAGACCGGATCGAACTGACGGTGACGCTGGCCGCCTCGACGGCGGAGGGAGCCGACCTCGACGAGGTCGTGGCGGCGCTGGAGAAGCTGACCGGCGTCCGCCACGCAACCTGGTCCATGCGCACGACCGACTGAGCCTTCCTGTTGCCGCTGGTGCGCTCGGGCCGGCGATGCCGCTGGTCACGTCTGCCGTCGTCGGCAGGTCCGAAACGCTCAGCGCGGCTCCCAGCCATCCGCCGCCAGCACCTCGCCGGCGAGATAGAGGCTGCCGGTGATCAGCACGCGCGGCGGCACCGGCCAGTCCCGCGCCTTGACGGCCGCCAGCGCGGACTCGAGACTCGCCTCGGCGCGGGCATCGAGGCCGAGCGAGCGCGCCGCGTCGGCCAGCGCTTCGGCGCCCAGCGCCGCCGGATAGGCGAAGGGTACGGCATGGAGCTTCGGCCGAAACGCGGCGAAATACTCCAGGAAGCCGCGCGGGTCCTTGGTCGAGATCATGCCGGCGATCATGACCAGCGGCCGGGGGCCGCGTGCATTCATGGCGCGGATCGCCTCGGCCAGAACTTCGCCGCCGCCGGGATTGTGCCCGCCGTCGAGCCAGACCTCGGCGCCATCGGGCAAGGCCTTCGCCACGTCGCCGGTCAGGCGTTGCAGGCGCGCCGGCCACTCCACCGCGGCGAGCCCGCGCACTACCTCGGCCTCGGACATCGCGAAACCCGCCGTTTTCACCGCCATCAGCGCGGTGCCGGCATTTTCGAACTGGTGCGCGCCGGTCAGCCGCGGCGGCGGCGCGTCGATCAGCCCGTCCTCGTCCTGGAAGACGAAGCGGCCATTTTCCGGCCGGGCGAACCAGTCTAGGCCGGAGACGAGCAGGCGCGACCGCGTCGCATCCGCCGCCGCCTCGATCACGGCCATCGCTTCCGGCGTCTGGCGGGCGATCACGGCCGGGCGGCCGCGCTTGAGGATGCCGGCCTTCTCGCCCGCGATCTTGGCGACGGTGTCGCCGAGATAGTCGGCATGGTCCATCGAAACCGGCGTGATCACCGAGACGGCCGGGCGCGGCACGACATTGGTCGCGTCGAACCGCCCGCCCATGCCGACTTCCAGCACGACGGCATCCGCGGGATGCCGCGCGAACAGGATGAGGCCGGCAATGGTGGTGATCTCGAACTGCGTGATGGGCTGGCCGGCATTGAGCCGCTCCACCTCCAGCAACACGCCGGCGAGCGTCGCATCGTCCACCAGCCGGCCGCCGCCCGCCGCGCCGAGGCGGAAGCGCTCGTTGAAGCGCACCAGATGCGGCGAGGAATAGACGTGAACCGTCCGGCCCGAGGCCTCGAGGAAGGCGCGCGCGAAGGCGGAGGTCGAGCCCTTGCCGTTGGTGCCGGCGACATGGATCACCGGCGGCAGCTTCAGATGCGGGTCGCCGAGGCGGCCGAGCGCCGCATGCATGCGGTCCAGCGACAGGTCGATCAGCTTCGGATGAAGCTTGGTCAGCCGTTCGAGGATTTCGGCGATGGCGGGGGCGTCAACCGTCATGGATCGGGCAGGAACTGGCGAGGACAGGACGGCGGGCAGGGCGTCGGCCGCCTCAGCCGGCCGCCCTGACTTCCGTGGCAGGTGCGGTGGGCTCGACGGCCTTGGGCGGTGCCTTGGTCAGCACGCGGCAGAGACGCGCCAGCGTATCGCGCATGTCGTGGCGGTGCACCACCATGTCCACCATGCCGTGATCCTTGAGATATTCGGCGCGCTGGAAGCCCTCGGGCAGCTTCTCGCGGATGGTCTGCTCGATGACGCGCGGTCCGGCAAAGCCCACCAGCGCGCCGGGCTCCGCGATATGAACGTCGCCGAGCATGGCGTAGCTCGCGGTGACGCCGCCCGTGGTCGGGTTGGTCAGCACGACGATATAGGGCAGCTTGTTATCGCGCAGCGCCTGCACGGCGACGGTCGTGCGCGGCATCTGCATCAGCGACAGGATGCCCTCCTGCATGCGCGCGCCGCCGGATGCCGTGAAGATGATGAAGGGCGTCTTCTTCTCGACCGCGGTCAGCATGCCGCGCACGATGGCCTCGCCCGCGGCGGTGCCGAGCGAGCCCGCCATGAAGTCCATGTCCTGCACCGCGACCGTCACGCCGAGGCCGTCGAGCTTGCCGTAGCCGACCTTGATCGCGTCGGCCATGCCGGTCTTGGCCTTGGCGTCCTTCAGGCGGTCGACATAGCGCTTCTCGTCGCGGAACTTCAGCGGATCGACCGGCACTTCCGGCAGCGATACGTCGATCCAGGTGCCGTTGTCGAAGACCGATTTCATCCGCGCCGTCGAGCCCATCCGCATATGGACGCCCGAGCCGGGAATGACGAAGAGGTTCGTCTCCAGGTCCTTGTGGAACACCATCTGCCCGGTCTCCGGGCACTTGATCCACAGGTTCTCCGGCGTGTCCCGCTTCAGGAACGAGCGGATCTTCGGAGGCAGGACGTCGGTGATCCAGTTCATGGCTCGGTCTCCGAAGGCGGAAGAAATCAATAGGCGTTGAAAACGTCAGATGCCGCTGAAAGGCGGCCTTTATTCGGCGGTGCCTATTCAGCGGCCTGGCGGGCGCCGCGCACGCCGGCGGCGAGCGAGGCGACGAGGTCGGTGACAGCGCCGACCGTCCGGCCGGTAGCCCGGCCCTCGCCGTCGAGCGAGCCCTTCACCGCGTCGACCAGCGCCGAGCCGACCACGACGGCATCGGCCCCGCGCGCGACCGCGCGCGCGTGGTCGGCGTTCTTCACGCCGAAGCCGACCGCGACCGGCAGGGCCGTGTGCTTCTTGATGCGCGCCACGGCTTCGGAGGTCTTGCCGAAATCCGGGGTCGCGGCTCCCGTTATGCCGGTGATCGAGACGTAATAGACGAAGCCCGATGTGTTGCCGAGCACGGTCGGCAGGCGCTTCTCGTCGGTGGTCGGGGTTGCGAGGCGGATGAAGTTGAGCCCGGCCTTGAGGGCCGGCAGGCAGAGCTCGGCGTCCTCCTCGGGCGGCAGGTCGACGACGATCAGTCCGTCGATGCCGGCCGCCTTCGCGTCCGCGAGGAATTTCTCGACGCCGTAGATATAGATGGGGTTGTAGTAGCCCATCAGCACGATCGGCGTGTCGCGGTCGCCGGTCCGGAAGTCGGCGATGTCCTCGAGCGTCTTCTTCAGCGTCTGGCCGCCGTGAAGCGAGCGCAGGCCCGCCGCCTGAACCGACGGGCCGTCGGCCATCGGGTCGGTGAACGGCATGCCGAACTCGATCACGTCCGCGCCTGCGCCCGGCAGGGCCTTCAGGATGGCGCGCGCCGTCTCGCGGTCGGGATCCCCGGCCATGACATAGGTGACGAAGCCGGCGCGGCCTTCGCGCGCCAGCGCGGCGAAACGGGTGTCGAGGCGGGTGGTCATGGTGCTTGCGTCACTCATGCGGGATCAGAACGATGTTGCGGCTCTTATGCGTTCTCAAGGGCCGTCAGTCGATCCTTCATGTCCTTCTGATCTGCGGCGAGCGCACCGACTGCGGTGGTGACGATATAGGTCAGGCCGTGCATCTGCGTATCGAGATGGCCCAGGCGCTGGCTGATCGTCGTGAGCCGTTGCGCGACATCCTCGCGCAGTTGCGCCTGATCCGTGCGCACCGCCCGGAGCTGCTCAAGAATGAGATTCGCGACATCGTCTCCCATGCGCTTCCCCAT
>Ga0209794_1001545_pt1 | contig 16751 bp, 15 predicted proteins | sample EBPBio232013_DNA_FD_185869 | JGI IMG/M metagenome (GOLD analysis project Ga0209794, IMG submission 185869) | Wastewater treatment Type I Accumulibacter community from EBPR Bioreactor in Madison, WI, USA - Reactor 1_5/23/2013_ DNA (SPAdes)... | ecosystem: Engineered > Bioreactor > EBPR >... | reverse complement strand
AGCCCCGTTCCGTGATCTGACGCACCGCGTCGCGCTTGAACTCGTCGCTGAATCTGGCGTTGCCCATCATGGCCTCCTTGCCTCAAAATTAGGAAAGAAGGCGTCCAGAAATCTAGGGGCTATTCAAGCAGCCAAAAACGACGCAACACAAAAAATAGTCAAACACCTGAGCGACTTAGGGATCGACCTGAGCAAGGCAACGGTTCTCAAAAACATCCGAAAAGGGATCGAACTTTTGGAGGAAAGAGGCACCTCCGGAACTTAAAGACCAATTGGTCTTTCATTTGGACCAACTGCGCCTACGCCAAGCCCAAGCGTTCTAGCCCTTGCTTCATCCCCGAAACGGACGGAGCAAGGCAATGCTGAACCCCCATGGACGCCCTTTCGCTGAACTGCCGAGTACCGGCTATGTTCGGCTTCCCGACATCATCAAACCCAACGGCCCGATCCCGGTCGGCAAGTCGACATGGTGGGCAGGGGTCAAGGATGGACGCTTTCCCAAGCCGGTAAAACTCGGCCCCAAGCTCACGGTCGGGCGCGTTGACGATATCCGCCGCCTGATCGCGGAAGGGGTAGGCCCCCATGCGTGAGCATCCACCAAAAGTGAAAGATCGCTCTTGCGGAAAAATCCTCGACAGCGAGGAGCATCTCGACGCCGTTGTCGATCAGGCAACAACGGCGATCCAGCTGGATCTTCTTGAACTCTGCACTCCCGCCGACGGAGCCCCCACTCCCGCGACATCGGTCAATACAGTGACCATTGCGTCTGAAAAGACGACAGCCCTGCGAAGGGGCTTGCTGGCTTGTCCCCCTGCGGGCCAAAACCCAGCGAGAGTGCCGCATAGCAAAACACCACCGAGCCACGCGCCCACCCCCAACGGGCGCGGGCGGGAAGCCCGGCCAACAAATGAGCCGCTCTATCTCGGTGTCGAGAATGTCGCCCGTCGCTACGATGTCTCGGTGGCCTCGATCTGGCGCTGGGTATCGGCAGGCAGGTTTCCTCGACCGCGCAAGCTCGCGGGCGGTACAACGCGCTGGTCGATTGCCGATCTCGAAGCGCATGAACGGACGTTGGGGTGAACCCGATGGCCGAGTCTTCGACGACACCGCGCGATCAGAACCGAAAGCGGCGCTCCTTCAGGCGGCTGCATGATCAGACCAAGGCCCGGAGCAATGACGTCTACACGATAGACGAGATCGTCAAGCTGTACGGCGTCGACGATCAGACCGTTCGCAACTGGTGCGAGAAGGGCCTGAAACGTGTTGGCGGAACCTCCCGGTTCCTGGTGCGCGGCGATGACCTCAACGCGTTTCACACCGCCCGCAACACGAAGGCGCGGCGGCCGCTGTCTCCTGTAGAATTCTATTGCATGACCTGCCACGCACCGCGCGAACCATCTCCTTGCAGCGTGCTCGGAGCCCATGCAGAACGCCCGGCTCTCCGGCTGGAAGCCCGCTGCTCGGCCTGCGGCAGACCGGTGTTTCGAGCATGGTCCCGGCAAGCGGCAACAGCTTTGCTGGCACGCTCGGATCTATGTCCAGATCAGGCCTTCCCGTCGACAGAACAGCGTCCTGACCAGATGGATGAAGCCCAAAAACTGCGACGAATTGCGACGCCCTGCGATTCTGTGAGTCAGGACGCGACACCCACCTCCCCAAAATCCAACCGAACGCCAGAGAAGCCTGCAGACACTAAAGAGTCGCAGCAACTGCCTCTGCTGTTCGGGTTTTGACCGAAAACAGAAGGTCCCGCCATGAAATCCAAACCCAACGACGAGCTGCGACACGACTGGCGAACCTCGCTCCAGCAGCGTCGAGGCCTCAAGCCATCAACCATTGCCGCCAAGCTCGCGGCCCTGCGGGACTATGAAAATTTCACCGACCAGCGCTCGTTTCTGAAGCTGAATGGAGAACAGGTCGCTGCCTTCAAGGAGCATCTGCTGGCATCCCCTAGCCGCACAACGGGTGAACGCCTGTCCTGCTCGACTGTGGTTCACACGCTCGATCATTGCCGGGATTTCTTTGGCTGGCTGGCCGATCGAAGGGAAGGTCGGCATCTAGATCGGGAAGGGGTGTCATGGTTCAGCGCAACGCGGGCCGACAAAGAGCGCGCCCGAGCCGTCCCGCCAAAACCTGTGCCCTCACTGGAGGAGGCCAGAGCCGCCTTCACCAGCATGCAAAGCGACACGCTCCTCAATCGGCGGGATCGCGCGTTATTCGCAACGCTGCTGCTCACGGCCATCCGGGCGGATGCATTGGCTTCGCTTCCGCTCGGCTCGGTGGATTCTGAAAACAGGTCGATCTGGCAGGATGGCCGTCTGGTCCGGACGAAGAACTCGAGGAGCTTCTGTGTTTATTTCCTGCCCTTCGTTGAAGAGGCATATCAGACGCTGAAGGGGTGGATTGCCGAACTGCAAGGCCTCGGGCTGTTATCGAGCGATGCGCTGTTCCCGCGCGATGTGGAGCTCCTGCGCATCGAAGCTGGAGACAGACCCACCCCCAGCGAATACCCGATGTGGCAAGGATCAACGCAGGTGCGCGCGATCGTACGCGGGGCATTTACCACGGCAGGCCTGCCAGCCCACAGCCCCCACGTCTTCAGGCACATGTTCGCAAAACACGTCTTCGCCCTGCGACCGGCTGCGGAGGAGATCATCGCCTTCAGCATCAACCTCGGCCATAAAAAGCTCGAGACAACCCTGAACCCCTATGCCCGCCCGGATGACGAAACGCGCGCGCGACTGATTGCCGAGCTTGGTGGGCGATCCGATGTGGCAGGCTCCATCGACATGGGCGCCCTCGTAAAACAGCTCTTCACTTTGGATCCGGCAAAGGCTGCGAAACTCTTCGCCGAGCTGGCTCGGCGGTAGGTTGCGCAGGAGCACGACCTCGTGAAATTTCGCAACCAGAATCCGGAATGCTTCTGCCGCCATTTTTGCGGCGCTGGCTACCCGCGCAAATCGATATAGGTGACGTGATACCGGAGGCGACTAACAAGTCGCCGCGTGAGATCTTAGAAGCCAGAGACTGGGGCGGGATTTTACACTTGAGGCATTCAATCCCTCAAGCTTGGGGCAAACACTAGGTGCAGACTGCGCATGGCGGCAGGATCCGGTCCATCCCCACGGGCATGGGGAACACGTCAGCTTGTCCCGGTTCGCCTCGGCCCAAATCGGTTCATCCCCACGGGCGTGGGGAACACAAGGAGCCAGCAGAAATAGAAGGCTCTCCATCCGGTTCATCCCCACGGGCGTGGGGAACACGTTGCGCAAGCCGCCAAGGCGTTGCCATTCTGCGGTTCATCCCCACGGGCGTGGGGAACACCCGATCCGTTCGAACGTCGCGCCAGTCAACGCCGGTTCATCCCCACGGGCGTGGGGAACACTATGGCATATCCATGCCGCGCTCACGGACAACCGGTTCATCCCCACGGGCGTGGGGAACACGTCGGGTGGTCTATTACCTTTGGAAGGGGGTGCGGTTCATCCCCACGGGCGTGGGGAACACAATCGCAATATCGCGGGTATCGTCGCTCATGGCGGTTCATCCCCACGGGCGTGGGGAACACCGGTTGCCAAGCCATGTTGAGCCGTTCTTAAGCGGTTCATCCCCACGGGCGTGGGGAACACGGGAATTTCACCCTCAACATCAAGTCGATCACCGGTTCATCCCCACGGGCGTGGGGAACACTATGCCGTGGCCTGCCTCACCCACACCTTACGCGGTTCATCCCCACGGGCGTGGGGAACACTATGCCGTGGCCTGCCTCACCCACACCTTACGCGGTTCATCCCCACGGGCGTGGGGAACACTCATACCCGCCCGCATCGCCCCCCCCATCGGGCGGTTCATCCCCACGGGCGTGGGGAACACTGATCGAGGTCACCGCCGACAAGGGCGAGTGCCGGTTCATCCCCACGGGCGTGGGGAACACGTACCCCATATCAGCGTCAGCTATTCCTTTGGCGGTTCATCCCCACGGGCGTGGGGAACACAACGGTTTCGGTGATGGGGCCAGCCTTTTTTGCGGTTCATCCCCACGGGCGTGGGGAACACCTGTCCGGCGAAGAACGCAAAAGCCGTGATGGCGGTTCATCCCCACGGGCGTGGGGAACACGCGAAAAGCCGGAGGCGCAACCCTTCATGTTGCGGTTCATCCCCACGGGCGTGGGGAACACGGCAGCGCCGCAGGCATCCGAGCCGATTCCCTCGGTTCATCCCCACGGGCGTGGGGAACACAAAGCCGCTACCCTCATAAATCGTGAGTTTGTCGGTTCATCCCCACGGGCGTGGGGAACACACAACTTCCGGCGCGGCGCTGCTGATCAGGGCCGGTTCATCCCCACGGGCGTGGGGAACACCGCTTGGCTGCGACAGGACGACGATCACCCGGCGGTTCATCCCCACGGGCGTGGGGAACACGGGGACACCATTCTGGCGGAGGGTGATAGTCCCGGTTCATCCCCACGTGCGTGGGGAACACCGCGCCGCAAGATGGATGCCGCCAGCCAAGAGCGGTTCATCCCCACGGGCGTGGGGAACACCAGAGCTCCATCAGGCGTAGCCCACATGCCAACGGTTCATCCCCACGGGCGTGGGGAACACATCGGCTCGTTGTCAGACGTGTCTCCGTCAAACGGTTCATCCCCACGGGCGTGGGGAACACGCTTGGAGACACCACGCCAGAGGAAGTTCGCGCGGTTCATCCCCACGGGCGTGGGGAACACACCTCAACGCCATGCGTGCCATGCGCTTGAGGCGGTTCATCCCCACGGGCGTGGGGAACACATCGAGCGGATCAAGGCAACGTTAGAAGCCGCCGGTTCATCCCCACGGGCGTGGGGAACACCCGTCAAGGACGTAGATGCGCGCCTGCGTGAGCGGTTCATCCCCACGGGCGTGGGGAACACACGCTGGTGCGGCAACGACGACTATCTCCGGGCGGTTCATCCCCACGGGCGTGGGGAACACGCCAGCGGTGTTAGGGTTGATGTCGGTCATCTCGGTTCATCCCCACGGGCGTGGGGAACACGGGTGCCAGCCAAGCCCGTTCGTCTCGCAAATCGGTTCATCCCCACGGGCGTGGGGAACACCCCGTGTTTTCCGTTGGCATAAGGGCGGAGGGCGGTTCATCCCCACGGGCGTGGGGAACACAGGCAGTCAATCTCACGATCCGGCCACGTTGCCGGTTCATCCCCACGGGCGTGGGGAACACCTGACACGCGCGCTGTACGATCATCGGTCCAACGGTTCATCCCCACGGGCGTGGGGAACACTTCGCCGACATGCGTGAAGGCAAGAAGCGCATCGGTTCATCCCCACGGGCGTGGGGAACACTTCCTCTTTGGCCGGTTCACAGGGAAGCGCGTCGGTTCATCCCCACGGGCGTGGGGAACACGCATCACGGGCTTCCTCGACATCCTCTTTCAGCGGTTCATCCCCACGGGCGTGGGGAACACGCCCAAGGGCCGTCTTCGGTCGAACGCTCAATCGGTTCATCCCCACGGGCGTGGGGAACACAAGCGCCATACATGCCATCCGGCGAACTTCCCCGGTTCATCCCCACGGGCGTGGGGAACACGTGTCTCCGGGGTCGGTCTGGACCGGGAGCGTCGGTTCATCCCCACGGGCGTGGGGAACACGCCTCCGCCTTGGCCTGCGCATCCTTTTCGGCCGGTTCATCCCCACGGGCGTGGGGAACACGGAAAGAGACAGGACGCAAATTCCTCCTCCCACGGTTCATCCCCACGGGCGTGGGGAACACACGAAGCGCCGAACCTCTTCGAAGCCTCCGCGCGGTTCATCCCCACGGGCGTGGGGAACACATATTGCCGGCGGCGAAACCCGCGATATTCCGCGGTTCATCCCCACGGGCGTGGGGAACACAGGCGCAGGTGGCGCAGCAGCAGTTCAAGGATCGGTTCATCCCCACGGGCGTGGGGAACACGCCGTCATCGGGCGCGAGAAGGGCACCGGGCGCGGTTCATCCCCACGGGCGTGGGGAACACTTTTCCGGCGATGTCGCCAACCAATCGCTCTCCGGTTCATCCCCACGGGCGTGGGGAACACCGGCGATGGCGGATCTGGACCGGGCGATCCGGCGGTTCATCCCCACGGGCGTGGGGAACACTTGACCTTACGGGATGCCTTGATGACATCAACCGGTTCATCCCCACGGGCGTGGGGAACACCACGTAAGGGCTGTTCCTGAGAGTTCGCCCTGCGGTTCATCCCCACGGGCGTGGGGAACACAAGTCGGGAAAAGTCTCATCCTCACATGTGAGCGGTTCATCCCCACGGGCGTGGGGAACACACCGTATGATGATCACCGATCCGCGTTCCGGTCGGTTCATCCCCACGGGCGTGGGGAACACTTTTCCTCGCCGGTGAAACCGAACGGAACGGCCGGTTCATCCCCACGGGCGTGGGGAACACTGCTTGGTGCTGGCAATATCATCTGCCAAGAACGGTTCATCCCCACGGGCGTGGGGAACACGCTGCTGTTTCAGCATGGAGTGGTCTAAGCCCCGGTTCATCCCCACGGGCGTGGGGAACACGTGTCACCCGCAAAAGTGATAACATCACCAGCCGGTTCATCCCCACGGGCGTGGGGAACACGTTGCAGCGTCAAGACCATCAAACGCTTTTACCGGTTCATCCCCACGGGCGTGGGGAACACACATGCGACCAAAACGGGCGAACGCCTGCCGCCGGTTCATCCCCACGGGCGTGGGGAACACTGCGGCGCGTGTCGCCTTGACAATTGCACCAGCGGTTCATCCCCACGGGCGTGGGGAACACCCAACAGTGGCAACAATATCGCCATTGGTGGTCGGTTCATCCCCACGGGCGTGGGGAACACTCAATCGAAACCAGAAGCGACACAAACTAACCCGGTTCATCCCCACGGGCGTGGGGAACACTCTTCGCACAAGCATCTGAAGCACAAATGGATTTCTCATGTCAAACAGCACACCGATTTTCGGGGTTTGTTCCAACCCCTCAAGAGCTCGGCGTCAAAGCGGCTTTTCTGGAAGAAAGGACACCAGCCTGAAGCCGTCCAGATCGACCGGCATCCGCCGGTTCGCTCCGCAAGTGTCGAACAGGAAACCTGCATCGTTGGGGTGCGCCCATGCTATCACGGCATTTCCCTCGCCGATACCGGCTTCCACATCCTGCCAGATCCGCTCGCGAACGCGCTTGCCGTACTGGCCCACGTATACGCCCGCGCGCACCTCAAGCAGCCACACCGCCAGGCGTCCCCGCAATCGAGGCGGCGCGCCTTCAACCACGATGACCATCATCGCCCGCCCCCATTCCTATCCCGAGCACCGGACCTTGCGAATCCTCCGGCGCTTCCGGCAGGGGCACACCGCCTGCGGCCAGCACCGTCTCGATGGCGGGAATGATCTTCTCGAGCAGGTTCGTACGCCGGAATGCATCGCGGCACGCTCGGCGCACGGCCGTTTCCACAGGCAGGTCGAGCTTGCCCTTCAGCGCCTTGCCCGCCACCTCGAAGGCTGCGGGCACCACCGTTTCAAATTTGAAAAGGTCTGCAATGTCATAAACAAACGAGAGCGGCCGTCCAGAATGCAGGAAGCCGATCGCAGGCGCATAACCCGCAGCCAGCACAGCGGCTTCGGAAAGGCCATGCAGGCACGCGGTGGCCGCCGACAGGCAGCGGTTCGGTAAGTCCGATGCATCCCACTCCGCCACGTCATAGGAGCGGCGCTTCCACGGCACGCCATGGCGCTTGGCCAGCAGGTCATACATGGTCCTGACCCGCACGCCCTCGATTCCGCGCAACTGATCGACCGAGCGACGTGCAGGTGCCGGTTCGCCAAACCGCATTTCGAACATCTGGCGCACCACAAGAAGGCGGGTTTCCGCATCCAGTGCCAGCCGGGCCTGATGCAGCAATCGGTCGGCACGTGCACCGCCCGGTTGCCCCGCAGCATACAGGCGCACGCCCGCTTCCCCCACCCAGACCAGCAAGGTGCCCGCGCGGGCCGCCAACGCAATGGCGGCATGGCTGACGCGCGTGCCCGGCTCCAGCATGATGCAGGCAAAGGCCCCCACCGGGATATGCGTGCGCACGCCCCCCGAATCCAGAGCCACGAAGGCACCGTCGATCACATCGATCTGCGCACGTTCGACGAAGATGATCGACGAACGCTCCTTGAGCGGAATGGGCCGGGGCGGGGGCAGACCCGGCAGGCCCGCAGGCGCTGGTTCGGATCGCGGCTCCGCCACGCTCAGGCCCGCCGGATCAACATCAGGCCGCAGCCGAACGACCGGGCCCGACCAAACCCGACGGCAAGACGCGAAAGGAAAGCCTCCGGATCGGTGACTTCAAGTTCCCCGTCAAATTCGAGGACGGAAACCACGCCCTGGCGTCCAAGGCGCGGAATACGCCATTGCTCATACCCGTCGATCCGCAGGGTGGGCTCGTCTTCATCCTCCGGGGTGGGCAGGCGAAAGCCGTTTCGCTCCCCCTGCCCTTCGAGCCACGAGAAGCCCGCCTCCTGAATGGCCAAAGGCCTCGCAGCGGCGCGCTCGCCGACCGGCACACCATGCAGCGCGTGCATTACCACATCGCGGCGCTTATGCTTCGCCTGATGGGGTGCCTGACGCACCGGGTTGGCGCGGAGGCTGAAGCGCAGCCGTTGCCCCTTTTGCAGGGTCGGCTCGAAGGGCTTGGTTTCCACCTCGAAGAAAGGATGATCTGGCGAGGGTCTTTGCGCGGAAAGCACCATGAAGGCAGCGCGCCCACGGTTTGTCGACATGGCTGGATCAACCTCTCGAAAAAGGAAGTCGCGCTTGCGCGTCTCGTCCCCGGCGAACAGGGACCACACCAGCCGATGGGCGGCATAGGCACGCTCGCCGTTTTCCTCGGGCAGCAGCTGTCGCGCCATGGCCGCGATGGAAGGGTGCCGACTGAGCGTTGCACGGGTCAGAAACTGCGTCATACCACCCCCTTCGCCGCCATTTGCAGTCGATACTCAGGGCGAAGCGTGAATTGCCAGCGCAGGCGATTCACTGGCTCGTCGCGAGTTTGCACCAAGCGTCCGTCTTTCGGCACCAACCCCTGCACCACAAGGCTGGCATCTGCCGAAATATCCCACAAGGTGGAGTTTGATCCCGCCTTCATCACCCGCCGCAATGTGCCGCGCATCCCTTCCGCTTCGGTGCGGTCATAGATCGCTATGGCCCCGGCGAGGTCGTCGGCTTCCACGACATGCGGTGCAGGCGGCAACCCCAGCGGGCAGGCGCGTCGGCCGACGCTGAGGATGAAGCGGGGAAATGCCAAAGCCTGCCCCATCTGCTCCAGCGTGAAAGGCGCGCCCTCTTCCGCCACAACCGCAACGGTAAAGGCCCCATCGGTACGATATTCTCGTAGGGACAGGATGGTTTCGATGTCATCCCCCGCCGCCTCGATCTCAGCTTTGCGTGTGCGGAGCTGCGCCTTCTTGCGGATCTTCTGCGGTGCCACCTGAGCGGTGTGATAATCGGCTAGCAGGCTGGAGGCGTGGTCGATCCGCACCGCGAAGGAGAGGCTTTGCGCAAGAGCGGCATGGCGCGCATCATCCCGCCGCAGCCCCAGTGCGGCACCGATCAAGCCGAGAAGCATCGAGCGTCCCGGATACCCCCGGCTGACACGCCGCTCGCCCGGCGCAACATCGCCGAAACTCGCCAAGGGCGCGGCCAGTGTGAAGAGCAGGAACCGGGCCATCAAAGCCCCTCGATCGCAAAGGAAATGATGTCTTTGAGCATGCCATGACCGCCCGGGACATCCATTTCCACGCTGTCGAGCGCTTCCTCGGGGTAGGCTTGAACGAATTTCTGGCGGGTGTCGCGCAGGGCCGTGATGGAGGCCGCCAGCAGATCATTGGGTTTGGGCTCACGCCGGTCCACCGGTTCCACGAAGGCCACCGCGAGACTGCGCGGTGCCGCTCCACCGCGCTCTGCCAGAAGATAGGAGGTGCGCGCATGGTTGGCAAAGCTCTTGATCTTGCCGCCCGGCCCCACGGATGAAGCTGCGCCGATCAGGCCCGCAATGGCCTGCCGTGCGACGGCGTGGTCCCCTGCAAGGTTCTCCAGCAGCAGGCGGCGATCGATCACCACATAGAGATAATAGACACCGGACCCGAACCCGGCCTCGCCGATGAACCCCGCGCCGGCATCCTCGCTCGGCAGCTTGAGATCATCCACCGCCGTGTAGAAGTCATCCTCTACCACCACTCGGTTGGTCGTGAAGGCGTGCGAAACCGCCACCGCCGCCTCGCGGTTGAACTCGGGGTTGTCCGCCAGCATGCGACCGAACATGGCAATATCCGCAGCCTTGTCCTTGGCCAGCAGCAGTCCGTTGGCGAGTGTTTCGGCCTTGGCATCGTTGGCGCCGTTGGCGCGATCTTCCGCCAGCTTGAGAGCCGCCGCCCGCTCCTCAGGGCTGATGAAAGCGAGTTGCTCGGTATCGAGCGGGGCCTTGTCCTTGTCCGACTTCACCTTGCCAAAGATGCCGGCGATCTCGCGGGCCACAGCCGTCGCACGCGTCTCATCAATGCCAAGACCGGACAGATGCTCAGCAACCTCGCGCCCAATCCGCTGCGTACGCTTGGCGAGATGTCCCGCGAGCGTCTTCTCGAAAACGGAGGAGGTGCGCCACGCCCGCTTAAGCGCCTGCGAGGAAATGCGCTGGCGCGGATACCCACCTACAACGGCGGTTTTCGGCCTGCCCGCATCATCCCGGTTGGGATTGGAAGGCGGATAGAAGGTGAGAAAATGCAATTGGATGAAAGGCGCGAAGTCGGGTGTCTCGGTCATCGGAAATCTCTCAGGAGGCATGAGGAAGTGTTGCGTCGCTCGCAGGGGCCGCAAAACCTGCGTGGTAGTAATCAAAGACGAGGCGCTGGCGCTGTTCGTCCCTGTCAAAGTTCAGGACCAACTCGGCCAGCTCGCGCACATCGATATGCGCGCGGAGGATGGCGAGCGCGCGAATGAAGCCCCGCGCGATTTCCTCCTCCGTTTCTGCTGCCAGCAGGCGCTGGAAACGGAGGGGCTTGAGGGGCGCGCTGTCGGCATCCTCGCCGCGCTCCCGGCCGATCGCACGACCAAATCGAATTCCGTCGCGGTGTTGGTCCGGACGGACATGTGCCAGAATGCAGGCTAATGTCGCAAGGCGTGGCAGATGGCGTTTTGCATCTTCCGGCGTCTTGTAGCCCAGCTTGCCAAAGAGCTGGATCACCGGCTCCATCGCCAGAGCCTCCAGTGGGGAAGCACGGCGCAGGCGCGCCAAAGCGGCGCGATCCCCCGCGCGCCCTGTTTCGGCATTCGGTTGCAACGCGCGCCACCACTTGCAGGCGGCTTCGGAGCGGGATGCGCCACTCATGACATGACCTCAAGGTTGGCAGGGGAGCGTTTGGGAGGTGATTTTTCGGGCAGGGGAAGCTTGAGCGCGGCGAAAATGATCGCCTTGCGATCCCACCCGAACAGCGCGGAAACTAGATGGCGGCGGGCCTCGACAACGCGGCCCATATCTTGCTCCCGCCCGCACAGCACGGTGAGCGGAGCGGCTTCGTCAAACAGTCTCAGGGCTGTCGGACGCAGCGCCTTTTCGAGAAAATCCCGCGCGACGCTCAGGCCCGTGGCGTCATCCTGGATGTCTTGCGAAAAAGCTTCCGCCAACTGACGCACGCCCTCGAAAAACGCGGCTTCCGTGGCGTCGTAGAACAGACGGGTCAGGACCGCGATGCGCGAACCGTCGGTTTTCTCCAAAGCCAGCGCCTTGCTCACCGCGCCGCGCAGGGCAGACAGCGTCTCTTTCGCGCCCTCGACCAGCTCCCGTGCATGGCGTTCGAGCGCGGGCAGCGCAGCGGGGTTCTCCGGCAGGAACAGCGGAAAGCTGGCCTCCACGAAGCCGCGCGCCTTCATGTTGTCCATATCGTAACCCGCGACCCAGAGCCTGCGGTATGCCCCGCCCGCCTGCGCACGGGCCGCGATGATCTCGGGCACGATGCTGGCCGGGCGGCGCGTCGCATCGGGCGTTCCCGCGAAAACGAGATCCACCCAATGGTTGTAGCCCAGACCGCCAGGCTGTGGATGCACGAACAGCCATTCCGGATCATTGGGCTTGGTGCGATACATCGGCGAAAGCGGATGGAACGGCCCGGTGGCATTCATCCCCCAGGGTCGCGTGCGATAGGTGGCAATGGCAACCTCCGTCGCCTCGCCGGAAACGGCGCAGACGCCTGCATCGCAAGCAAACGGCGCATCTAGCGTGATCCGGCGTGGCACCCACCAGAACGCCGAGAGCGGATGCATATCCTCGAACCCGAGGGCGGGCGTGCCCTTTTCCGACGACCGTGGAGGGCCGAGCCATGGAAAGACACTGGCACCGCCCCTGGCTTCGGGCAGAGGCGGCATCCCGGAGGGCACATTGAGCCACAACTTCGCCCAGAGGCTGTCGTCCTTCGGCAGCACGAGGGTGGTGAGCGGCCCGCCGCCCCTCAGGGATGTGCGATGCCCCGCCCCACCCGAAGGCGCGAAGGCCTGCAAGGTAAAAAGCGCCATGGCGGCGGCGGGCAGCGACAAGGCGGAAAGCTGGCCGCGCTTCTGGAACAGATCGGTATTCTTGGTGACGGTATTGCCACCCGGCGCCTCGATGAAGAGGCCGGAAACAGGGTTCGCCTCGCCCACCACACCGCCCAGCTCCTGCATGAAGCGCGGGCCATCGCCATAGAGATTGAAGGCGGCCTCCAGCGGTGCAAAGGCCTGCGTCAATTGCGCAGGCGTGGGTGGCGCGCGCCAGAGCGCCTGCCAGTCGAAATCATCCTGCGGATTGAAGGCGGTGGCGAGCAGCCCGATCAGGAATTCAAGCGTCGCGGCATCGAAATCTGCCCGCCCCCAATCAGGTCGGACAAAGGGATCCTCCGCTAACCCTTCAGCCAACGCAGCGGGTGACACCCATTCCCGCCGCCCGGAGCAACGCACAAGCGGAAGCCATGATTCACGCAGTAAATTGAAACCCATAAGCAAAGCCCCTCAAATTCCCCAACCAAACGACCGGGAGGCTTGCAAGAGATTGAAATTCAGGTATCCCTCTCCAACAGGAGAGGGAAGAAGGTATCAGCCTAGATGCTTGCCACACATCCATCCTCCTTTCTTTGCTGGGCTGCACATTCGCGGGCTCAATCGAGAACTGCGCAGCATTGGCTTCACGAAACCCGGCGAGAGCAATCTCGCCGGGTTTTTACATGGTAGGAACATAAGCCGAGATCGTCAAGCCAATTTCGAACAAGGTTTCACTACTACCTTATCCCCACTGACGTGGGGAACGCCCTTCCCTTGTCGAGCAACGATTCACGACTACCGGGTCATCCCCACGGAGGCAGGGAAGCTTGCACGCTAACGGGCATAATCGACTTTAGCCAGCCCTATCGTAGGGTTGTAACCAACCTTTGTCTCCCGCCCCACCACAGACAATTCCCATCCGCTTTCGCCATCCCCAAGCAACGGCAAGCACAGAGCCCGGATATGGTGGCGCTCCCATTCGGCCTCCAGCCGCTTCGCTGCCGCCTCAATGGCAGGCGAACAAGGCCCGCGCCCCGCAATGCGTCCCTTGGAAACACTCAGTTCCGACAACGCCCAGGCACGGTGCGGATCGGCATCAACGGCGTATGGAACCAGCGTCTCGCCCTTGATGCGCGCAAGACGGATCAGCGTGCGCGCATCGCTTTCGCGCGTGGGGGTGTTGATTTCCGGATTCCAGGCACCGCTGGCCTGCGAATACCCCTTCGAAAAATCCAGCGCGTTATAGCCCGCCACACTTCGGCTGGCCTGCGATTTTCCCTCGCTCTCGACGATGGAGGCCCGTAACCCTTCGGGAATATCGTCATCCACCTCGGCATAGACAGCCTCGATCAAAGGGCGGATCTGTGCCGGAAGGCGGAGAATCTGGGCGCCAAAAATCTCGCACGCAGTACGCCAGAGCCTCGCGTGATCGCGGTAGACGTATTGTCCCTTGGGAAAAAGCCTCCCAACCCAATGGGCGTCGGCACCCTCCGCAGGGTCCGGCGAAAGGACAGCCAACTCGGGCACAGACCACCCCCGACCTTGCCGGGATGCATGGCGCCAGACGCGCCCCGCACGCTGCATCAGCACATCGACAGGCGCGAGATCGGATACCATAAGATCGAAATCGAGATCGAGACTTTGTTCGATGACCTGAGTGGCGACCAGCACTTTGCCACGGCGCTCTTCAGGTGTGGAAGATTTCCCAAAGCGTGCCAGCGCACGCGTCTCCACCTCGATGCGATCCACCATAGCAAATCGGGCATGGAACAGCTCGGCATCAACCCCCGCGGCGGATAACCGCTGATAGGTCGCAATCGCCTCATCCACCGTATTGCATAACCGCGCCACAGCGGCACCCTGCCCTGCCGCCTCGATCACGAGGCGGTCCGCCGCCGCGTGGTCCTCAAGGCGGCGGATCGTTAGCTCCCGCACGAGGTCGGCTCGCGGCGCAAAAGCGCGAGCTTCGATGGTTTCGCCACACAGTGCTGTTGCTAGCGGATATGCCATTTCATCCGCGCCCGCATCGTTTGGCGCAAGCCCCCTGGCCCGCTGCCACGCCCGCATGAGCCGGGCCTTCAGGCGCGAGGGTAAGGTTGCGGACAGCAGGATCACCGGCGCCCCCATGATCGCTTGATGTGCCACAAGCGATTCCAGCAACCGCCCGACATAGGCGTCATAGCTGTGAACCTCGTCGATGATCAGAACCCGCTGGCGCAATCCCAACTGCCGCAGCGCGCCATGCTTGACCGGCATCACACCCAGCAGCGCCTGATCGATCGTCCCAACCCCCACATCGGCGAGGAAGGTCTTGCGCCGGTCATCGGCCAGCCAGCGCGCGCACGCCGCCTCGGAGGGGTCTTCCGCCTCCTCGCTGCGGCTCGTGCCGGAAGGTAGGCCGAGACTTGCCCGGAAATGGGGATCGAGATCGCGCGCACCATGCGCGAGGATGAGGCTGGGGCGCTCCCCCGGCGCAAACAGCCGCCGATAAAGCGCCGCCATGCGACGATAGAGCGCATTGGCGGTGGCCATGGTCGGCAGCGCGACATAAAGCCCCCGCGCCGCGCCCGCCTGCACGAGCCGATGCGCGAGAATAAGCGCCGCCTCGGTTTTGCCCGAGCCCATCACATCTTCAAGAATATACAGACCCGCAGTATCGAGCTGCACCCGATCCGCCCAGACCTGCGCCTGCGTGGGAGCAAAAGCCGAGGCCGTGACGACCTCCAGCGATGCGCCTGTTGAAGGTGCCGTCGGCAGAAGACCGGATTCCGCCAGAGCAACCATGGCCTGCTTCCGGGCGCGCTCCCAATAAGCGGCGATATCACCAGGCGGAGCGTAGGGAAAGAACTGCTGGTTCGATCCGAGCCAATCCGCAAGTGTCACCAGGCCTGCGAGGCGCAGAGAAAATGCAGCATCAGCGCCTCGCTTCATCGGCGGGAACGACGGGTTTCCGAAAAGCTCGCGCAACGCCTCGAAAGCCGCGCTTGCGGCCTTGGAAGATGGGGATTGGCTTTTGCCGAGAATACGGGGATCGCCAACCTCCTGCGGCCCGACCGGTCGACCATGATGCCCGAAAATAGCTTGAAAAATATGGGTCCTCTGCCCTTGCGAAAGCCTTTGAATGAGCGAGCCGCTCAGTTTTCCAAGCCACGTTTCATCAACGAGGTATGCCCAGCCGGCCTCGCCATGATTGAAGGTACCATTCGGAAAGCGAGGCATCTCGCCGACAGCCAGCTCCAGCGCCACCCCGCCCAACTCCGGCACCTTCATCTGAAAAGCGGGCCCAAACTTCCCCAGATCATGCAAGGCCGTCATCAAAAGGAGAGCGCGACGGACCTGCTCCCACCCACCCTCGAAAGCCTGCGCCAAGGCGGAGGCTTCGGATGGCCAATGATCGAGCAACTGCTCGAGCGAAGCAGCAACATCAATCCCGTGCCACGTCACGGGGTGGTAGGACGGCCCCAAGCCACCATCCCGCCGGGCTTTTCCCCAGAATCGAAAATGACTCAAATTCCTGACCTTCACTATTACAACAACTCTACATGCTGCACGCTCTCCGACGATTTTACCCTTCGCAAGCGAGGACGATCAATCAACGGCATTTTCGTGAAACTCACCGAAATCGAGGGGTGTCCGGCTTTGGGTGTTACCAAAGAAGATCCAATTACCATTTCGGGGTGCGGAACTGTCATTCGGCGGAGCAAATGCCCCCGTTCGCACCGTTCCGTCCGGCCGCCTCCGTCTCGCCGTTGGAACGAGGCTAGAATAGGATGCACCTGCCTTTGAGATCGATGCGTGAATTGCCCTAAGTTTTTCTAGACGTTTTGAACGTCCGGTTTCGGTCTAGCTCTATGAGGCAGTGAAGGACCGCTATGGGGCGCTAAGAAGACATCCAACGTTCGCTGCAATCCATGCGCATCCTCCCCTAGCTGACAAAAATGTTGGTCTTTTAAAAAACAAATTGTTTTTAATCACTAAAATTCAATGACTTGAATTGATTATTCGGTTCCGGCCAGGTCGCTGAGCACTGTGCGTATGAACAGTCATACGAACAGGACATTCGAGCGGCTTGAGATCGTCGAGACGGGTCGGCGCCGGCGTTGGAGCGCGGCGGCGAAGGAGCGGATCGTTTTGGAAAGCCTGAGCGGCCCGCGTCAGGTTTAGGCGACCGCACGGCGGCA
>Ga0209794_1001540_pt1 | contig 16854 bp, 13 predicted proteins | sample EBPBio232013_DNA_FD_185869 | JGI IMG/M metagenome (GOLD analysis project Ga0209794, IMG submission 185869) | Wastewater treatment Type I Accumulibacter community from EBPR Bioreactor in Madison, WI, USA - Reactor 1_5/23/2013_ DNA (SPAdes)... | ecosystem: Engineered > Bioreactor > EBPR >... | reverse complement strand
ATGGGCTACACCCTGGTCTATCTGACCCTCATCGTGCTCATTCCCCTCGCCGCAGTGGGGACCAAGACCCTGACGATGGGCTGGGAGGCTTTCTGGGCCGCGGTCAGCAGTCCGCGGGTCGTGGCTTCCTATCAGCTCAGTTTCGGCGCCTCACTGCTCGCCGCTGCGATCAATGTGGTTTTCGGCCTGATTTTCGCGTGGGTGCTGGTCCGCTACCGTTTCCCCGGCAAGGGCCTGATCGATTCCTTGGTCGATCTCCCGTTCGCCTTGCCGACAGCAGTTGCCGGAATTGCACTGGCCACGATCTATTCGGAGAACGGTCCGGTCGGCAAGTTGCTCGAGCCCTGGGGCATCGAGATCGCGTATACGCCGAACGGCGTTCTCCTGGCGCTGGTCTTCATCGGCCTACCTTTTGTCGTGCGCACCGTACAGCCGGTCCTCGGCGATCTCGAAAAGGAAGTCGAGGAGGCCGCGGCTGGGCTTGGCGCCTCGCGCTGGCAGACCTTCCTGCGCATCATCCTGCCGCACATCGCGCCGGCTCTGCTGACCGGCTTCGCCATGGCCTTTGCCCGCGCCGTCGGCGAGTACGGCTCGGTGATCTTCATCGCCGGCAACGTGCCGATGGTGTCGGAAATCACGCCGCTGCTGATCATCACCAAGCTGGAACAGTACGACTACGCCGGTGCCACCGCCGTGGCTTCGGTGATGCTGGTCTTTTCCTTCGTCCTCCTGCTGATCATCAACGGCTTGCAGGGCTGGATGCAGAACCGTCATGCCAAGGGAGCCTGACATGAGCGCGACTATTGCACTGCACGCGGGCAGCCTGGAGCATGCCGAAACGGCAAGCACCCGCGAGCCTGCCTGGGTAAGAGTGGTGCTGATCAGCATCGCCCTGACTTTTTTTGCCGTCTTCCTGCTGCTGCCGCTGGGCACGGTCTTCGCCGAAGGCCTGCGCAAGGGCTGGGCTGCCTACGTGGCGGCCTTGGTCAATGACGATGCCTGGGATGCCATCAAGCTGACCTTGATCACGGCTGCAATCGCCGTTCCGCTCAATCTGGTGTTCGGTGTCGCTGCCGCCTGGTCGATCGCCAAGTTCGAGTTCCCAGGCAAGCGCCTGTTGATCACGTTCATCGATCTACCCTTTTCGGTGTCGCCGGTCATTTCGGGTCTGATCTACGTCCTGCTGTTTGGCGCCCAGGGCTGGTTCGGCCCCTGGTTACAGGAGCACGACATCCGGATCATTTTCGCGGTGCCCGGCATCGTACTGGCGACCATCTTCGTCACGTTCCCGTTCGTCGCCCGCGAGCTGATCCCTCTCATGGAGGCACAGGGCAGCGAAGAGGAAGAGGCCGCCGTCGTTCTCGGAGCGTCCGGTTGGCAGGTGTTCTGGTACACCACGCTGCCCAACATCAAGTGGGGGCTGCTGTACGGCGTCATCCTCTGCAACGCGCGTGCGATGGGCGAGTTCGGGGCTGTATCGGTGGTCTCCGGGCACATTCGTGGGCAGACCAACACCATGCCGCTCTATGTGGAAATCCTCTACAACGAATACAACTACGCAGCCGCTTTTGCCGTGGCGTCGCTGCTGGCCTTGCTGGCCATTGTCACGCTGGCGCTGAAGACCCTGGTCGAGCGGCAGACGCGTCGGCAGTTGCAGGAAATTATCGAACCCTCCGGAGAGTGAGTGATGAGTATTGCCATCCGTAACATCAGCAAGCAGTTCGGCGCCTTCAAGGCGCTCGACGATGTCTCCATCGACGTGCCCTCGGGCGAACTTGTCGCTCTCCTCGGTCCCTCGGGCTGCGGCAAGACGACCCTGCTGCGCATCATCGCCGGCCTCGACTTTGCCGATAGCGGTCAGATCGTGCTCGATGGCGACGACGCTTCGGCCCGTCACGTCCGCGAGCGCCACGTCGGTTTCGTTTTTCAGCATTACGCGCTGTTTCGCCACATGAGCATCGCCGACAATGTTGCTTTCGGGCTGCGCGTCAAGCCACGTCGCGAGCGCCTCGCCGAAGCGGATATCAAACGCCGGGTGAAGCGCCTGCTGGAACTCGTGCAACTCGATTGGCTGGCCGATCGCTATCCGTCGCAGCTTTCCGGCGGTCAGCGCCAGCGAATCGCTCTGGCACGCGCGTTGGCGGTGGACCCGAAGGTGCTGCTGCTCGACGAGCCCTTTGGCGCCCTCGATGCCAAGGTGCGCAAGGAGTTGCGCCGCTGGCTGCGGCAGTTGCACGACGAAATCCACGTCACCAGCGTCTTCGTCACGCACGACCAGGAAGAGGCGCTCGAGGTATCCGACCGGGTGGTGGTGATCAACAAAGGCAAGGTCGAGCAGATCGGTACGCCGGAATCGGTGTACGACCATCCGGCAACGCCCTTTGTCGCCAATTTCCTCGGCTCCGTCAATCTGTTCCACGGACGGGTCGAGGATGGCCACCTGCACGTCGGCAACGACGCGCTGGCCCTGGGCGCGAGCGAAGGCAGCGACGGCAAGGCAGTGGCCTTCGTGCGGCCGCACGAGTTCGACCTGGTGCCGGGATGGGATGAACAGGGAGCTCTGGCGGCGCGCATCGTCCGCGTCGTCTCCGTCGGACCCAGCGCCCAGATCGAACTCGCGCACGGCGACGGCAAGCTGATCGAAGTGAGCCTCGGGCGCGACGCCTTCCGCCTCTTGGGTCTGTCGGAGGGAGACAGGGTGTCGCTGCGTCCGCGCCATATCCGCGTCTTTCCAACGGACGCTCTGGCCGCTTGAGGCAAGAGCATGAACTTTCAACAGCTACGCATCATCCGCGAGACGCTGCGCCAGGACTTCAACCTGACCGCCGTGGCGAGCGCGCTCTACACCTCGCAGCCAGGAGTCAGCAAACACATCAAGGACCTCGAAGACGAACTCGGGATCGAGATCTTCGTGCGTCGCGGCAAGCGTCTGCTGGGATTGACCGAGCCTGGCAAGGAACTGGCCGAGGTGGTCGACCGCATTCTCCTCGGCACCCAGAACCTGCGCCGGATCGCCGACCAGTTCGCCAGTCGGGAAACCGGCCATTTCGTCGTCGCCACGACGCATACGCAGGCGCGCTACGCGCTGCCCCAGATCATCAAGTGGTTCAAGACCGATTACCCGCGCGTGCACCTCGCGCTGCACCAGGGCAGCCCGGTCGACATTGCCGAAAAGCTCGTCTCCGGCGAGGCCGATGTCGGCATCGCGACCGAGCGGCTGGACCAGGTCCCCGAACTGGAGACGTTTCCGTTCTATCGCTGGCACCATGCCCTGATCGTTCCGCACGGCCACCCGTTGCTGCAGGTGGACAAGCTGACACTGGAGGTCATCGGCGAATACCCGATCATCACCTATCATGAAGGTTTCACCGGCCGCACGCACATCGACAAGGCTTTCGCCGACGCTGGCGTCGTGCCGGATATCGTGCTCTCGGCAATTGATGCCGATGTGATCAAGACCTACGTCGAGCTCGAACTCGGTGTCGGCATTGTTGCCTCGATGGCCTACGATGCTTGCAAGGACCGCAACTTGACGCTGATTGCGGTGCCGCATCTGTTCCCGGAAAGTACGACTCGCCTGGCCGTGCGCCGGGGAACCTATCTGCGCAGCTACGCGCTGGCGTTCATCGAGAAAGTCTGCCCGGACATTGGTGAGGAAAACCTCAAGGCAGCCATTCAGAAGCAGAATGGCAACGAGTGATTCGCGGCGCCGCATTCGACGAATGAACGGCACGGCTCGCTGAAGGCGTCCACGCTTGTCGCCCCAACTGCTCCCATGCCGCGGACAGGGCGGCGGCTCCGCAGTCCCAAGGGCGATCGGCTAGCCGATCGCCTCATCCCCAAACAGTGGTTGGCAAGGCGGGTTTGACCCAGCCGGCCGCGAGCGCGCCGCTTGCTCACCACGCTGAGGCGACGAAGTCGAGCCCGGCCCCCTTGCTCTGATCAACCTTCACTACGGACGAGAACCCCATTGCACTTGAGTTATGGAATCCATAAACTAGAGGGCATGGAGAAACGCAGGGCACATTACGATCTGGGCCAGGTGAAGGCGGTGGTCATGTATCGCGGTATCGACAGTTTTACCAGTACGGCATTGCTCGGACTTTTCAGCATGGGCCTGAGCGAAGCCGACGGAGTGTCCATCGTGTTGGGCTTGCGTCGTGACATGCTGTTCAAGAGCATGACAACCCACGCAGACAGTCGTGTGTGGCAGGACGTGTATCACGCCCCTTGCCCCAACGGAAAAACAGCCTATGTGAAGGTCACGCTGCAGGATGGAGCCGTGGTCATCCAGTTCAAGGAGTTGTGAAATGAGGAACCCTGCTTATTGTTTGCAATGCGATGACGGAAGCGTGCTGCAACACGGCGCGCAAGACATGATGATCACGATTGACGGAATGTCGCAGACCGTTCCTGCCGTTGTTGGCTGGCACTGCCCGACTTGCGGGACCTGCGAGTTTGACGATGGTGAGGGGAAGCGCTTCAGTGCGACGCTGGCAGCGCTGCGCCAGTTGGCGAACGCGCAACGCGCTGCCTCGCTGCGCGCGATCCGCAAGAAGCTCGGCTTGCGACAAGCCGATGCAGGGAGGCTGTTCGGCGGTGGCGCCAGCGCCTTTTCGGAATACGAGCGCGGCAAGACCCAGCCGCACAAATCTACCGTGCTACTGCTCAAGCTCCTGGATAGGCACCCGGAATTGCTTGAAGAACTGCGCGGAACGTGAGTCACCGCGCGTGACCGAAGGCGGGCGTAGCTGTAGCGTTAGCCTGCTTGTCGCGCACGCGTCAAGCGCCAGGATGCCCGGGCTAAGAAACACGAACGTTCCAAACGACCGCGATCGTGAAAGCCATAATCCCCCCCTCTTCTCGACCGACTCAGCGACCGCACGATGCCTCGTCTCCCCGCTTCATTCCCAACTTGACCATAACGCTCTCGGCCGGGCAGAAGCAGGTGAAGCCGCTCTGCAACAGGTTCGCCCCGACGAAGGCGGTGAACCACAGGAAATACTTCGAGACAAAGAGTGGGCTCTCCGGGACGCCGAGGGCCAGCGAGATGAGGATGAAACTGCCGGCCATGATGCGCACGGCGCGATCGGTGGTCATGTCTGAGGCTCCTTTCTGAAAGCGGCGTAGTAGAGCACCGGGATGACGACCAGCGTCAGCAGGGTGGAGACGAAGATGCCGAAGATCAGGCTGATCGCCAGCCCGTTGAAGATCGGGTCGTCGAGAATGAACAGTGCGCCGAGCATCGCCGCCAGTCCGGTGAGCGCAATCGGCTTGGCACGCACGGCGGCCGACTGGATGATCGCTTCGCGCAGGGGCATTCCCTCCCCGATTTGCTGACGAATGAAATCGACGAGCAGGATCGAGTTGCGGACGATGATCCCGGCGAGCGCGATCATGCCGATCATCGAGGTCGCCGTGTATTGACTGCCGAGCAGCGCGTGCCCCGGCATGACGCCGATGATCGTCAGCGGTATCGGCGCCATGATGATCAGCGGCAGGAGATAGCTCCTGAAGTGGGCGACGACCAGCAGATAGATCAGGATCAGGCCGACTCCGTAGGCGATACCCATATCGCGGAAGGTCTCGTAGGTGATCTGCCACTCACCGTCCCATTTGATGCTGTAGGCCGCGTCCGGAGCGGCCGGCTGGCGAATGAACCACTCGCCGAGCGTGCCGGCGCCCTTGTCGAGTCCATCGAGCGAACGGCCGACGAGGTCGCTGCGCGCCGCAAACATGCCGTAGAGCGGGGAATCGAGCTTGCCGCCCATGTCGGCGACGACGTAAACCACTGGCAGCAGATCCTTGTGATAGACCACCGTCTCGCGCGGCTGCTCGCGCACCTCGACGAGTTCGGAAACCGGCACCAGGCGGCCCGCGCGCGAACGCACCCGCAGCTTGAGCAGCGCCTCGATCGAACTCTGCTGTTCCGCCGGTAGCGTCAGCCGCACCGGAATCTCGAACTTCGACTCGCTGTTGTGTACCGGTGTCACATCCTCGCCGGCCAGCCCCATGCGCACGACCTCGACGATGTCGCTCTGCGCGACGTCGAGCAGCGCCGCCTTGTTCTGCAGAACGTGCAGCACCGTCTTGCTGCCTGCGGCGGTCACCGAGTCGTCGACTCCCACGAGATCGGGCGTGCCCTCCAGCACCTTGCGCACTTCCCTGGCCACCGCGATCTGGCCCCGGTAATCCGGCCCGTAGACCTCGGCGACGATCGGCGACAGCACCGGCGGCCCCGGCGGCACTTCGACGATCTTGGCGTTGCCGCCGGCCCGTTGACCGATGGCTTCGACGGCGGCGCGCACGGAAGCGGCGATCTCGTGACTCTGCCGCGAGCGCTGCCGGTGGTCGACGAGGTTGACCTGCAGGTCGCCCAGTTCCGGCGCGGCCCGCAAATAGTACTGGCGGACCAGACCGTTGAAATTGATCGGGCTGGCGGTACCGGCATAGGCCTGGTAGTCGCTGACTTCCGGCACCCTGACGACCTCGGCGCCGATCTCGCGCAGGACGCGCGCGGTTTCCTCGAGCGGCGTGCCGGCAGGCATGTCGAGAACGATCTGGAATTCGCTCTTGTTGTCGAAAGGCAGCATCTTGAGGACGACCAGCTTCAGGCCGGCGAGTGCCAGCGAGCTGAGGATTAGCAGCCCGATGACCAGCAGCAGCCAGCGACGTGCACGCCGGCCGGTGTGCGCGTCGAGAAAGGGCGTCAGCAGACGGCGGAACAGTCGTTCGAGGCGGCTCGCCACGGGCGTGTCGGCGACGCCTGGATGCGGCGGGGCCGCGGCCAGCAGGCGCGCGGCCAGCCACGGCGTGACGACGAAGGCGACGGCCAGCGAGATGAACATGCCGAGTGACGAGTTGATCGGGATCGGGCTCATGTACGGGCCCATCAGGCCGGTGACGAAGGCCATCGGCAGCAGCGCGGCGATCACCGTGAAGGTGGCGAGGATCGTCGGCCCGCCAACTTCGTCGACGGCCAGCGGGATGATCTCGATCAGCGGCGTCCCCGGCTGCAGCGCCTGCCAGCGATGAATGTTCTCGACGACGACGATGGCGTCGTCGACGAGGATGCCGATCGAGAAGATCAGGGCGAACAGCGACACGCGGTTGAGGGTGAAGCCCCACGCCCAGGAGGCAAACAGCGTCGCCGCCAGGGTCAGGCTGACGGCGACGCCGACGATCAGCGCCTCGCGCCGGCCGAGGGCAAAGAAGACCAGCAGAACGACGAAGGCGGTGGCGAAGACGAGCTTGCCGATCAGCTTCTGTGCCTTGTCGGTCGCCGTCTGGCCGTAGTTGCGAGTGACCGTCACCTCGACGCCCTCGGGGATCAGCGTTCCCTTCAGCGTCGCGACACGCGCGATCAGCGCATCGGCGACGTCGGCCGCGTTGACGCCGGGCTTCTTCGAAACCTGCACCGTCACGGCCGGGAACTCACCCTCGCGGTTGCCGAGCCAGACATAGCGGCGGGGCTGGTCCGGGCCATCCTCGACGCGCGCGACGTCGCTCATGAACACCGGCTTGCGCTCGTCGGCGCTACCGCGCACGGCGACGACGAGCTGCCTCACGTCGGCGGCCGACTCGAGATACGTACCGGTCTGTACCAGCACTTCGTGGTTGCCGGCGACGAGGCTACCCGACGATTGCAGCGCGTTGCCGACGCGCAGGGCAGCGGCGAGATCCTGCGGCGTGACGGCGAAGGCGTTCATCCGCTCGCTGTCCATCAGGACGCGCAGCACGTGATCGGGGCCGCCCAATGTCGACACGTCGCGTGTCCCCTTGACACGCTTGAGGTCGATCTCGGCGGCGCGCGCCACCTGCTGCAGATCGAAAGCCGAACGCGTCGGATCACTGGTCCAGAACGTCAAGGAAACGATCGGCACGTCGTCGATGCCCTTCGGCTTGATCGTCGGCTCGAGCACGCCGAGATTCGGCGCCAGCCAGTCGCGGTGCGAATGCACCGTGTCGTAGAGGCGAACCACGGCGTCGTTGTACTTGACGCCGACGGCGAACTGCACGGTCACGATCGCCATGCCCGGCCGCGACACCGAATAGACGTGTTCGATTCCCGACATGCGCGACAGCACCTGTTCGGCCGGCGTGGCGACGAGGTTTTCAACATCGCGCACCGACGCGCCGGTAAAGGGGATCAAGACGTCGGCCATGGTCACGTCGATCTGCGGCTCTTCCTCGCGCGGCGTCACCAGCGTCGCAAAGACGCCCATCAGCAAGGCCACCAGTGCCAGCAGCGGCGTCATCTGCGAGCTCGCGAAAAGGCGGGCGATACGGCCGGAAACCCCCATCACCTTACTTGCCCGGCGGACTGGCAGATTTCAGCGCGACGGCGGCCTTCACCGGATCGAGGACGACCCGCTCGCCGGCCCGCAAACCCGCCAGCACTTCGACTTCGCCGGTCCCTACCGGCTCGCCGAGGCGCAACTGGCGCAGGGAAAGCGCTTCCTGCTCATTCTGCACATACACGGCGGCCACCTCGCCGCGCCGCACGATGGCAGTCTGCGGCACGGTCATCTTGTTGGCGCGACCAACGACGAAATGGACACGCGCATGCATGCCGGGGACGATATCGGCAAACCCGGGCGGCAGACCGACGCGTACCGGTGAGACGTGCGTCGCCGCGTCAGCCGTCGGCAGTAGCGTCACGCTCGTGGCATCGACCACCTTGCCGAGTTCCGGAAACTCGATCCGCGCCTGCCGCACCGCGTGCATCTGTGGCACTCGGTACTGCGGGATGCTGGCAGTCACACGCAGACCCTGCGGATCGTGAATGACGAGCAGTGGTTTGCCCGGAGTCGCCATTTCCCCCATTTCGGTCAGCCGCTGGGCGACGATTCCGGTGAGCGGCGCGCGCACCGTCGCGTGCCCGACACCCACCGCCGCTTGCCCATGCGCCGCCTGTGCCGCGTCAAGATCGGCTTTCGCCTTGTCGACCGCCGCCTGACTGACGAAACCCTGCTGACGCAGGCTCACCGTTCGCTGGTAGTGGGCTCTCGCGTTGACGTACTGCGCCGAGGCGCCGGCGGCCACCTCGCTTGCTTCGCGAGCATCGATCTTCATCAGGAGATCGCCCTTGCGCACCGCTTGGCCAGCATCGACGTGCACTTCGACGACGCGCCCGGCAACCTGCGCCGCCACCGTCGCTTGATTGACCGCTTCGACGAGCGCGTCAGCGGGCAGCGTCAGTTCGACCGGATGCGGCTGCATGATCATCACCGGCAGGGCCTGCGCCTGGACGGTCAACGAGACGGCGGCAGCCAGGCTGGCGAGCAGCGGCTGCCAGAGTGACCAGCGACGGTGAGTATGGTCTGGCATGTATATAAGCATATCCTGATATATCGTGAAAGACAAGTGTGGCCGCGTCCTCGCTGCATGTCCCGCCCGTGTTTCGCTATCCGGGTCGCCCGCTCGGGTCCGCCGGCACTTGCGTGTCTCGCCTCTTGACGACCAGGCCGCGCGAATGAGACAAAGCAGAGCTTCCCTACCGGACTGTCGCGATGAAACTCGTCTGCCTCGCTCTGACCACGGCTCTGCTGGCCATCGGCTGCAGCAACCTGGCGCCTGCGCTCGCCCCGGCACCTGCGGCCGGCACCGCTCTTCACCAGCCGGAAGGCCCCTCGGGCGTCAGCACGCAGCCGGGCTGGCACGGCCGGCGCTTTGCCGTCGCGACCGCGCATCCGCTGGCCAGCGAAGCTGGCCAGCAAGTGCTGGTGGCTGGCGGGTCGGCAATCGACGCGGCGATCGCTGCGCAGATGGTGCTGACCATCGTCGAACCGCAGTCCAGCGGCATCGGTGGGGGGGCCTTCCTGCTCTACCACGACGGGCGCGAAACGGTCGCCTTCGACGGCCGCGAAACGGCGCCGGCCGCTGCCGGCGAGACGCTGTTGATGCGGCCAGACGGCAAACCGATGGACTTTCACGATGCGGTCGTGGGCGGTCGCGCGGTTGGCGTACCGGGAGCCGTTCGCATGCTTGAAGTCGCGCATGCCAGGTACGGCAGACTGCCCTGGGCGAGCCTCTTCGAGCCGGCGATTCGGCTGGCGGACAGCGGTTTCCCACTGGGCGCCCGCCTGTACGCCCTGCTCGAGAGCGACCCGCATCTGCGCAAGGACCCGGGCGCCGCCGCCTACTTCTATGACCCCGACGGTCGCGCTCTAGCTACGGGGACCCTGCTGCGCAATCCGGCGCTGGCAGCCGTCCTGCGCCTGATTGCCGCGGAAGGCTCGCCCGCCCTGTACCAGGGCGAGATTGCGCAGGCGATCGTCGACAAGGTCGCCAAGCACCCTTACAACCCCGGCACACTGAGCATGGCCGACCTGACGACGTATTCGCCGAAGGAACGTACGCCGCTGTGCACCCGCTATGCCTCGAGGACGGCCGAGCCGGCGCGGACTTACCGCATCTGCGGTTTTCCGCCGCCGAGTTCGGGGGCAGTCGCGATCGCCCAGATCCTGGGCATTCTCAACCATACCGAGGCGCCGTTCCTGCCCTTTGAAGACCCGCGCTGGATGCACTTCTACAGCGAAGCCTCGCGACTGGCCTTCGCCGACCGCGCACAGTATGTCGCCGACCCGGACTTCGTTTCGGCCCCGGCGGGCGATTGGTTGTCGCTGGTCCGGCCGGACTATCTGGCGGCCCGGGCGCGACTGATCGGGCCGATGAGCATGCAGGTCGCCCGACCCGGTTTGCCGTCACCGGAAAGGAGTTCGCACGCGCCGATGCCCGAGCAAGCCGAGTACGGCACCTCGCACATCAGCATCGTCGACGCCTACGGCAATGCACTGGCGATGACCAGCACGATCGAGGACGCCTTCGGTGCCCGCCAGATGGTCAGAGGCTTCCTGCTCAACAACGAACTTACCGATTTCTCATTCACGCCGACCGACGCCAGCGGCGCACCGGTGGCCAACCGCGTCCAGCCCGGCAAGCGGCCGCGCTCGTCGATGAGCCCGACGCTGGTCTTCGACGACGATACCGGCGAACTGGTGATGAGCGGTGGCTCGCCGGGCGGTGCGCTGATCATCCACTACACCGCCAAGCTGCTCTACGCCACACTGAACTGGGGGTTCGCACCGCAGCAGGCGATCGATCTGCCCAACTTCGGCTCGCTGAATGGTCCGACGCTCCTTGAGGAGAAGCGCTTCCCGCCGGCCTTCGTCGAAGCGCTCAGGGCGGCCGGCCATGAAGTGAAGGAAGTCGGCATGACCAGCGGCGTGCAGGCCATCCGCAAGGACCATGGCAGCTATGTCGGTGGCGCCGACCCGCGCCGCGAGGGCAGGGTAATGGGCGAGTGATGCCCGCGATCATGAACCGCACTCACCGGCAGCGACCCTCGACGGCCTTCGCGCCGCTTGCCACGGACAGCTCATCTTCTCACGCTCAGACCGGTTGGCGGCCCGCCCCGGTCTCACCCGCGTGGCGCCTTTCCGTCCTTCTTTGCGTAGCTGCCGTCGCCGGTTGTGCCACCGATGGCAGCTACGAATCGCGAGCCTCGCCGCGAGCCCGCGCCGCTTTGCCAGCAGACTCGTCGGCGAGCTCGCCGGCCCCGCTACGCGAAGCGTCGCCGATCACCCCGACGCCGCCGACCCTCGGCTCGCCGGCTCCACTGCCACAACCGGCGCCCGTGCCCTACCCGAGCGCGAACGAGGCCCGGTTGGCGCTCGACCGCCTGCTGCCGACGGGTATCAGCGAGCGCAGCGCTTGGGCGGTGGACATCCTGACAGCGTTTGCCTCTCTGCGGATTCCGGCGCTGGCAGAGAACCTCTGCGCAACCATCGCCATCATCGCGCAGGAATCGAGCTTCCAGGCTGACCCGCCAGTGCCCGGCCTGGCACACATCGTCTGGCAGGAAATCGAACGGCGACGCGAAAGGTATGCCATCCCGAAAGTCGTTCTCGATCTGGCGCTGCTCAAGTCCTCCCCGGACGGCCGTACCTACCGCGCGAGGATAGATGCCTTGCGCACAGAAAAGCAGATGAACGCGCTCTACGAGGAGATGATCTCGGAACTGCCGGCGGGTCGGATGCTCCTCGGAGGCTACAACCCGGTCCGCACCGGTGGGCCGATGCAGGTCAGCGTCACCTTCGCCGAGGAGCAGGTGCGCAACCGCCCTTACCCTTACACGCGCCGGGACAGCATCCGTGACCAGGTCTTCACCCGTCGCGGCGGCGTCTATTTTGGCGTCGCGATGCTGCTCGACTACCCGGCCGCGTACAGTCAGATGCTTTACCGCTTCGCCGACTTCAATGCCGGCCGCTACAGCAGCCGGAATGCCGCCTTCCAATCGTCGGTTGCGCGCCTCAGCGGTTCTCCCCTGGCACTCGATGGCGATCTCCTGCGTTACAGCGACGGTTCTCCGGCGGCGGAAGCCAGCGACACACAACGCGCCATCCAGTCCTTGCGGGTACGGCTCAACCTGAGCGAGGCCGAGATCCTGCGCGATCTCAAACTCGAGAAGTCGTTCGCTTTCGAGCAGACGCCGCTCTACCAACGGCTATACGCACTCGCCGACGCCGCCGGCGCCGGAAAACGTCCGCGCGAGTTGCTACCCCGGATTGACCTGAAAAGTCCGAAAATCTCGCGCCGGCTGACCACCGAGTGGTTCGCCCGCCGCGTCGATGAGCGTTACCGCAATTGTCTCGAAAGAAATGTGCCAGCCACTTGACTACGAGGCACAGGCAAGGTCGGCGACGCTGTCGCCCCCGCTTTGCTGATGCGTACGCACTTTTTTTGACGGCACGGAAGGCATTGGATATAATTCTGGGTTGATTGGCCAAGTAGCTCAGTTGGTAGAGCAGCGGACTGAAAATCCGCGTGTCCGTGGTTCGATTCCGCGCTTGGCCACCAGATCCTAAAGCCCGGACTCGCTCCGGGCTTTTTCGTATCTGCCCGCAATGCCAGTTCTGGCGGGGCTTCGTGGATTTGCCTGGCGAGCGCCACTTCTCCCGTCCCCGCGTTTCTGGCCCTTCACGGCCTCTCTGTTCTCCGTTTCTACCTGGTGGTCTGGCGAGCGTGCGCGAGGCCACCCCCGTATTGGCGCGGGTTTGGAGGTGGTCGGTTGTTGTCGGCAATTCCTGGGGCGAAAGAGACTGCATGGAAACAGACGCAGCAAAACCGCCCGGGGGCGGTTGCTGCCGTTGGGCTCGGTGTGATCACGCGGGAGGGGTGAGCATCCGCATCTGCTCGCTCCAGCGGTGTGGCCACGAGCGGCGCATCACCCGCTCCAGCACCATGTCGGGCGCACCCACCAACCGTTCGATGACCTCTGGAGCCAACAGGGTCAGCCGCATGCCCCGGGCGCTTTCGCTGGCGGGGACGCCGCGGTTCGCCCCCTACTACGCCAAGTCCCGGAAGGACGGGTTGTGGGTCACCTACGTCAACGGGGGATCCCCGTTGACGCTGCCCGACAACACCAACGTGGCGAACTTTGGTACCGGGGATTTTACGGTCGAGCTTCGGCTCGCCCTGCACGATGGCGGACACGGCTCGGCGTGGCCGCGGATCCTGGAAACGAATCATTACCCGAATCCGGGCGGCTGGGGGTTGGTCGGGTCGGCGTCCGAGAATCCGGGTCGTCTGCGCTTCGACCTGTCGGATGGATCCCCGATGCTGATCACGCAGTCCGCGCTGACCAATCTGACCTATTACCATGTGGCGATCACCCGGGCGGCGGGGCAACTGCGGCTGTTTCTCGACGGCGTCCTGCAAGGGGCGCTGGCGTCGGCGCATGATTTCAGTGCCAACCGCTTCCGGATGGGATCGAATCTGAACCCCTCCCCTGGGTTCCATTGATGACTCTGGTCTTGGTTCTGGGACAGGCTCCGGGGGGGAGCGAAGACAGCCTCTAGGACGGCGATGACCCCCTCAGCTCTGGACGCCTTCGCGATCGCCAAGGCGTCCCTACCGGAAGTGTCCGTCAGACGAGGATCCGCGCCGGCGCCGAGCAGTAGGGAACAGACAGAAGCCTTGTTTTTGGTGGCCGCACGCATCAGCGGCGTCATCCCGGCGGCGTCCCTAGCGTTCAGGTTGTCACCCCGCTTTATGTGAAGACGGACAGCCGTCTCCACGCCAGCAAGAGCAGCCATTTTGAGAAGGCGGTTTAGAGTGCCGTTGTCGGGCACTGTACCGATTTAACCCGCGCCATCCTGCAGGCGGGCCATGTTGCGTGCAGCAAGAATCGCGGCACGCCCTTGACCCCACTCTGTGGCCAAAAGCACCGTTGGCGCGTGCCAAGATTGACCCGGGATATCTCGCCCAAGAAGTAGAGGCGAAAATCGATCTGCTCCCTTTGTGCTTGCCCAAGACCGGACGGAATTGCCGAAACCACGTCGTCGCCTGTTTTGTTTTTGTGATGACAAGCGATAGTACAGGCGCCGTTTTGTTTTGCATACCAGACTTCAGCATTAGCGCAGATCCAGATGGTCCGAGCACCCTACGTTCACGATCTGCCCAAGCAATTCAGAGGCGGGTTCGTTGCGTCAGGAATTGAGGATCTTCCGCCCATGCCACGCCGGCGATATCTATACAAACTGAGCAGCGTCGGATAAGCATCTACCCTTTGGTTTAAATTTTATGTAAAATTGGATGACTTTTAAACTACAGGGACTGCCGTCTGAGCGCTCACTTGGCTATCGCTCAAAGGTGGCAACTGCCCTCAGACTAAACAGGGAGGCGTCATGATCGGGAACCGCATTCGGCAAGCTCGTCTGGCCGCAGGGCTCACCCTGGACGCCTTGGGAGACAAGGTTGGCGTGACGCACACTGCCATTCAGAAGTACGAGAAGGGGACCATGACGCCGCCTTCGTCGCAACTTCTCAAGCTGGCTCGCGCTTGCGGCATCCGAGTTGAGTATTTCTTCCGGGCGCACGAAGTCGAACTTGTCGAGCCTGAGTTTCGCAAGCTGGCGAGCTTTGGCAAGACGGCGCAAGAAGCGCTAAAGATAAAGGTCCTGGAGCGGATCGAGAAGCGCGTCGAGTTGCTGGGGTTCTTCCCAGAGTCGCCAGTCTTGCACTTCGAACCGCCTGTTGCCCTGCCCGAGCGCATCACCAGACTTGATCAACTGGAGGGTTTTGCGGACCAGGTGCGCGACGCTTGGAAACTCGGCCTCAATCCCATCGGTGACTTGACTGATACCCTGGAGACGCTGGGGCTCCTGGTGATCGTCGTCGACGAGGAGAATTCCGGGTTTTCCGGCCTGACTGCCAGGGCGCGCACGTCCGATGAGCGCATGTATCCGATCGTTGCCGTTTCCTCGCGCTGGCCGGGCGATCGGCAACGATTCACGCTGGCGCACGAACTTGGCCACTTGCTGCTTACCGGTCGCCTTCACGCTGAGGTCGACGAAGAAAAGGCCTGCGATCGATTTGCCGGAGCTTTCCTTGCGCCGAAGGCGGCGGTCGTGCAGCTTCTGGGCCAGTCTCGCCGAGGCTTGGAGTGGCAAGAACTCTACGCTTTGAAGCATGAATTCGGATTGAGCATGGCTGCGTGGCTTCAGCGGGCGAAGCAATGCGGTGTGATCACTGATGCAGTCCATCTGGCGATGTGGAAACGCTTTTCTTCGAAGGGCTGGCGGAAATCCGAGCCTGGCGACCCGGTCCCGCGCGAGCATCCGCGACTGTTTGAACAGCTGGTCTATCGTGCCTTGGGCGAACAATACGTGTCTGAATCCAAGGCAGCTGAACTGCTTGGTATCCCGATGATGCGCTTCCACAGGGAGCGTCAACTGGAGTTGGTTGATGCTGCTGCTCATCAGTGATGCCAACATACTAATCGACATGGAGGCTGGAGAGTTGATGGACACGCTCTTCCAACTTCCGATGCAGTTTGCGATTCCGGACATCCTGTACTGGGAAGAAATCGAGCCGGGAACGCCCGGCCTGGAAGAGCAAGGACTGCGAGTCCTGGAGGTCTCAAGCGAGTATGTGGCTTACGCAGCGGGCTTGCCTACCAAGTACGGCACCAACCCAAGTCCAAACGACTACCTTGCCTTGGCGCTCGCCAAGCAAGAAGGTTGCCCGCTACTGACTGGTGACCAGACGCTCAAACAAGCCGCGACGGATGAAGATATTCCCGTGATGGGCAGCGTCTGGCTCCTTCGAACGATGGTTGAGAACCAAATACTGAATGTCGATCAAGCGCACGCAGCGCTGGCGAGAATGAAAGAAAGGAAACGCCGACTGCCGTGGGTCGATGCTGAACGAATTCTGAATGGTCTCCGCCAAGCGTTGTAGAACCCCCCGTTGATCCACCAAGGCCTGCTGAAAATCGGATGCGCCCTGGCAAACACCCCCATTACACGGACAAACACCCTCACCAGTACTCACATGCCCCGATAGCGAGTTGTGATCCAGGGTGCGATTGCACCACCAGATCCTAAAGCCCGGACTCGCTCCGGGCTTTTTCGTATCTGCCCGCAATGCCAGTTCTGGCGGGGCTTCGTGGATTTGCCTGGCGAGCGCCACTTCTCCCGTCCCCGCGTTTCTGGCCCTTCACGGCCTCTCTGTTCTCCGTTTCTATCTGGTGGTCTCGCGAGCGTGCGCGAGACCACCCCCTGTATTGGCGGGGGTTTGGAGGCGGTCGGTTGTTGTCGGCAATTCCTTGGGGCGAAAGCGACTGCATGGAAACAGACGCAGCAAAACCGCCCGGAGTGCGACGACGAGTCAATCGATCTCGTCGGCGGCGGTTCATCACCGGATCTCGGCGAGCGCATGCGCACACTGCGCTGCTTCAAGGATCGCGAAGCGCGGATGATCACCACGCCGGTGCTCGCAGCGACACTCGATACGGTGATGAAACTCGCCGACGGACGGCGCGGCAGCTACCTGACCCATTTGCTGCGC
>Ga0209794_1001539_pt1 | contig 16864 bp, 19 predicted proteins | sample EBPBio232013_DNA_FD_185869 | JGI IMG/M metagenome (GOLD analysis project Ga0209794, IMG submission 185869) | Wastewater treatment Type I Accumulibacter community from EBPR Bioreactor in Madison, WI, USA - Reactor 1_5/23/2013_ DNA (SPAdes)... | ecosystem: Engineered > Bioreactor > EBPR >... | reverse complement strand
ACGCGCGGGCGCATTCCCTCGCTCGCCAATGGCCGCGTCTTCAGCCTGCCCGACATGTCCAGCGTCACCGCGTCATGATCAGATACGCCCTCCACTGCGACAAGGCCCATGAATTCGAGAGCTGGTTTCCCTCCGCCGCCAGCTATGACGAGCAGCGCAAGCGCAAGCTGGTGACCTGCCCGGTCTGCGGGTCGCACGGGATCGACAAGGCGCTGATGGCGCCGCAGGTTGCCCGCAAGGACCGCGCGCCGGAGGCCCCGACGGCCCAGCCGGCGCCGGCTCAGGAGGCTCCGGCTCCGCAGGCGCCGGTCGCCATGGTCTCGCCGGCCGAGCAGGAGCTGCGGGCCAAGATCCGGGAGTTGCGCGAACATCTCACGAAGAACTCCGACCATGTCGGCGACAAGTTCGCGGAGGAAGCGCGCAAGATCCATTACGGCGAGACCGAGCATCGCTCGATCCACGGCTCGGCGACGCCGGACGAGGCGCGCGAGCTGAGCGAGGAGGGCATCGAGTTCCACCCGCTGCCCGTGCTGCCGGACGACCGGAACTGAGTGCGGCGACACATTTCGCGGCGCGGCAGATTCGCAGGTTGTAGTCAGTCTAGGATTTTTGTCCTTGACAACGTTACGCTGCTTCGGTACGTTTCGGGCATGTTCGACAACTGCGCCGGGCGTCCCGAAGCGAGGATCGTCGCGACGGCCGTGTCGAGATGCGCGCCGTGGCCGATGGCCACGCCTTCCTGATGATCCCTGAGGTTCGAGCGGCTTCTCTGGCCGGTCGCATCCTGCTACGCCGGAAGCCCCGCAGGAGATTTGCATGTTCCGTCCGCTCGTCCTTGCCGCCATCGTGCTTGCCGCCATGGTGCTTGCCATGTCGCCCATGGCGGTTCTGGCCGAACCCGCCACCGTCCGCATCAGCAATGACAGCGTGCCGACGCTTTGCGCCGAGGAGGACAATGTCGACCTGCGGCTCCATGCGCCGGCGGTGCGACGCTTCCGCGTCGAGGCGGTCCATCCGGCAGTGATCGGCTCCATCGTTCGCGATTCCACCGCGCCGGACTTCACCGACTGCACCATCACCGACAAGGCCGATTTCCGCTTCACGCCGCGTCGCGTGGTGATGCACGAGGATCAGCGCCTGCGCGTCGTCGGCATCACCTTCGACAAGTTCTGGCGGCCGGAGCGCGTGCCGGTGACGGTGGGCGCGCGGCGCGAGGAGGGCTTCCACCTGCTCCAGCTGTTCTGGAAGGAGCGGGGCTCGGCGCCCTACGAATTCCTGGTCCTCTATCCCGTCGACGGCTACTGGCGGATCAAGCCGCGCCCGCCGCGGCATCTGCGCGACATCGCCTACGGCACCTCGGTTCTGCTCGGCCCCATCGAGGTGATGCAGCGGCCGGTGGTGAATCTCTCGGCCATCGCCTTCGACCCCGCGACGATGACGTTCAGCCTGACGTTCCGGGCCGGCGGCACGGCGACCGTCAAGGTCGATGCGGTGGACCGCACGCGCGTCGCGCTCGACGTGGCGCTGGAACGCGCGGTGCCGGGCGGCCCCTTCGCGGGCCTGCGCTCCATGTACGTGACCGAGACCAATGCCGACGGCGCGCGCGTCGAGTGGCGCAGGCGCGGCGAGAACCGCTGGCAGGAGAACCCGGTGATGGATTTCAAGGGCGGCGAGGGCATCGAGATGCGGCTCGGGCGCAACCAGCCGAGCCGGCACAACACGTCCTCGCCCGACCACCGCTTCCTCGGCTTTTCGGAATAGGTCGCGGCGTCTCGCCGGTTGCCGGCGGCCTGCTATAGTCCGGCCTTCCCGCGGAAGACGGGACCGGAGGACACCCCCATGAAGGCCATCGTCATCGAGGGCTTCGGCGACCCCGCCGACACGATCCAGCTCAAGGACCTGCCCGAACTGTCGCCGCCGGGCGCCGGCGAGGTGACGGTCGAGATGCTGGTGCTCAACATCAATCCGTCCGACCTCCTGCAGATCCAGGGCCTCTACGGCGTATCGAAGCCGCCGCTGCCATTCGTTCCGGGCGGCGAGGCGGTCGGCCGCATCGCGGCGGTCGGCGAGGGCGTGAAGGGTCTTGCCGTCGGTGACATCGTCTCGCCGATGATCCTCAATTGCTGGGTGGAGCGGGTGAACATCAAGGCCTCGCTCGCCATGAAGCTGCCGGCGGGCATCGATCTCAGCCAGGCCGCCATGCTGAAGGGCAATCCGGCGACGGCGGTGGCGCTGCTCAACGACCAGGTGGCGCTGAAGCCCGGCGACTGGCTGATGCAGAATGCCGCGAACTCGGCGGTCGGCACCTTCCTGGTGAAGCTCGCCGCGCAGCGCGGCATCAACACGCTGAACATCGTCCGGCGCGACAGCGCGGTCGATGGCGTGAAGGCCGCCGGCGGCACGGCGGTCATCGCCGATGCGCTGGATGACGCGCGCGCGTTCCGCAAGCGGGTGCGCGAGGCGACCGGCGGCGCCGAGGTGAAGCTTGCCATCGACGCCATCGGCGGGGCGGCGACCGGCGTCATGGCCAATGCGATCGCCGATGGCGGCACCATCGTCAATTACGGCCTGCTCTCCGGCGAGCAGTGCCGGATCGACGCGCAGCACCTGATCTTCCGCAAGGTGGTGCTCAAGGGCTTCTGGCTGATCCACTGGTTCCAGGAGGCCGGGCGCGAGCGGCTGGCGGAAACCTACACCACCATCGCGAAGGGCATGGCGGACGGCACGCTGACGACGCCGGTGGCCGAACTGATCCCGATGGCGGAGGCGAAGCGCGCCATGGCGGCGGCTGGCGAGGCCGGCCGGGCCGGCAAGGTGCTGATGGCGACGCCCGCCGGCATCACCGTCGTCGGCAAGGGCTGAAACGAAAAACGGGGCCCGAAGGCCCCGTTCCGCAACTGCGATCCAAGTCGTCTTCTATCGCATTTTCTTCACGCGAACCGGTAACCACTTCGCTCGAAAATGCTTTACGAGGATCAGGCCTTGTCGCTGGCGCGCTCGGTGCGCTCGGCGATGCGGGCCGACTTGCCGCGACGATCGCGCAGGTAATAGAGCTTCGCGCGGCGGACCTTGCCGCGGCGGACCACCTTCACCGAGTCGATGACGGGGGAGTAGATCGGGAAGACGCGCTCGACGCCCTCGCCGTAGGAAATCTTGCGGACGGTGAAGCTCTCCATCAGGCCGCCGCCGGAGCGGGCGATGACGACGCCCTCGTAGGCCTGAACGCGCGAGCGCTCGCCTTCGCGGACCTTCACGTTGACGATGACGGTGTCGCCGGGCTGGAAGTCGGGGATCTTCTTCTCGCCGAGGACGCGGGCGGCCTCTTCGGCCTCGATGGTCTGGATGAGGTTCATGGCTCTGATCCTTGTGGCCCTTGCCACGAGCGGCAGGGCATCTTGTTGGTCTTGGTTCTGGGGACGGGCACCGGGGGCGCCCGAGCGACCGACGGCAGCGTCAAATGACGCCTTTTGCCAGCGGACGCGGCTCCTTACTGGAATGCGGCGGGTTTGTCACCCCTTCCGGGGCTGATATTTGGCCCAGAGGTCCGGCCGCCGCTCGCGGGTGAGGCGCTCGGCCTCGGACCGCCGCCACTTCGCGACCCTGGCGTGGTCGCCGGAGACGAGGATCTCCGGGATCGTCCGGCCCTCGAAGACCTGCGGCCGCGTGTAGTGCGGATATTCGAGCAGGCCGGCCTCGAAGCTCTCCTCGGTGCCGGAATCGTCGTGGCCCATGACGCCGGGCAGGAGGCGGACGACGGCATCGACCAGCACCATGGCGGCAAGTTCGCCCCCCGACAGCACGTAGTCGCCGATGGAGACCTCCTCCAGCGCGCGGGCCTCGATGACGCGCTCGTCGACGCCCTCGAACCGGCCGCAGAGGATGACCACGCCGGGGCCGGCGGCGAGTTCGCGAACGCGCTCCTGCGTCAGCGGGCGCCCGCGCGGCGACATGTAGAGGCGCGGGCGCGGATCGCCCTCTGGCGCGACATGGTCGATGGCGCGGGCGAGCACGTCGGGCTTCATCACCATGCCGGGACCGCCGCCGGCGGGCGTGTCGTCCACGGCGCGGTGGCGTCCCTCCGCGAAGTCGCGCAGGAGATGGGTGTCGAGCGTCCAGGCCTGGCCCATGGCGCGCCCGGCCAGCGAGACGCCGAGGGGGCCGGGGAACATCTCGGGATAGAGGGTCAGCACCGAGGCGCGGAACATCGGTCGCGTTTCCCGTTCAGTCACGGTCTTCCGGGCCGCGCTGAGTGTCCTCCAGCAGGCCCTCGGGCGGATCGACGACGACGCGTCCGCCTTTGATGTCGACGGTCGGCACGACGGCTTTCGTGAACGGGATCATCACCGACTTCCGCGCCCGGCGCGCGACGTCGAGCATGTCGCCCGCGCCGAAGTCATAGACCGCGGTGACGGTGCCGATGAGCTCGCCGGAGGTGGTCTCGACCTTCAGGCCGATCAGGTCGGCGTGAAGGAACTCGTCCTCGGCCTCGTCCGCGGCGGGAATGCGCTCGCGCGGCACGAAGAGCTGGAGATTGGTGACGGCCTCGGCATCGTCGCGGGTCTTCAGCTCGGCGATGCGGGCGACCATCACCTCGCCGGCCGGGCGCAGGCTCTGGACCGTGAAGAGGCGGCCGTCGCGCGAGGCGAGGGGGGAATAGTTGGCGATGGCGGCCGGGTCCTGCGTGAAGGACTTCACGCGCACCTCGCCCCTGACGCCGTGCGGCGCCCCGAATTTCGCGACGAGGACGAGATCGGAGGACATGGGAGCCGCCAACGATAACCCTCTCCCCTTGCGGGAGAGGGCGCCCGCGTCAGCGGGCGGGTGAGGGGAGACAAGGCAAAGGCGGCTGACCGCACCCTCACCCGACGCCTGACGGCGTCACCCTCTCCCATGAAGGGAGAGGGTTCGCGCACCAACGTCCTCAGCCCTCGGCCGGAGCCTCGGCGCCCTTCGCGGCCTTGGCGGCCTTCGACGCGGCGCGCTCCTCGGCCTTCTTGCCGGGGACGGCCTTCTCAGGGTTGTTCGTGGCGGTGCGCTTCATCAGGCCCTCGGCGTCGAGGAAGCGGGCCACGCGGTCCGACGGGGTCGCGCCCTTGGCGATCCAGGCCTTGGCCTTCTCGACGTCGACCTCGTAGCGCTTCTGGTCCTTGGCGAGCATCGGGTTGTAGATGCCGATCTTCTCGATGAAGCGGCCGTCGCGCGGCGAGCGCGAGTCGGCGACGACGATCTGGTAGAAGGGGCGCTTCTTGGTGCCGCGGCGGGCGAGGCGGATCTTGAGCGACATGGGTTACTCCGTGATGTGTCGTTCTGGATTTGAGTGGAATGCGATGCGGATGGGTTAGGCCGGCTACTTCTTCTTGCCGAACGGGAAGCCGGGAAGGCCGGGGAGCTTGCCGCCGCCGAGGCCGCCGAGCCCCGGAAAGCCGGGAGGCAGGCCGCCCGGCGGGAGAGCGGGCATCTTGTCGGGAAGGCCGCCGGGCAGCTTCTTCTGCATCTCGGCGATCATTTCCGGCGTCGGCTGGGGCATGCCGCCCCCGCCGCCGAGGCCGAACATGTTGGCAAGGCCGGCCATCGGGCCGCGCTTGCCCTGCGCGCCGCCCATGGACTTCATCATGTCGGCCATGCCGCGATGCATCTTGAGGAGCTTGTTGACGTCCTCGGGGTTCGTGCCGGAGCCGCGCGCGATGCGGCGGCGGCGCTTACCGTCGATTTCCTTGGGGTTGCGGCGCTCCCACGGCGTCATGGCGAAGATGATCGCGCGCTGGCGCTTGAACATCTTGTCGTCGCCCATGCCGGCGATCTTGCCCTGCATCGCCTTCATGCCGGGGATCATGCCCATCAGGCTCTGCATGCCGCCGAGCTTCATCATCTGGTCGAGCTGGTCGCCCATGTCGTCCAGGTTGAACTGGCCGGCCTGCATGCGCCTGGCGATCGCCATGCCTTTTTCGGCATCGATCGTCTCGGCGGCCTTCTCGACCAGGGAGACGATGTCGCCCATGCCGAGGATGCGGTTGGCGACGCGGGAGGGGTGGAACTCCTCCAGCCCGTCCATCTTTTCCGATGTGCCGAGCAGCTTGATCGGCTTGCCGGTGACGGCGCGCATGGAGAGCGCGGCGCCGCCGCGGCCGTCGCCGTCGACGCGGGTGAGCGCGACGCCGGTGACATTGACGCGGGCCGTGAAGGAGCGCGCGACATTGACGGCGTCCTGACCGGTGAGGCTGTCGACGACAAGAAGGGTTTCGTGCGGGCGGGCGGCGGCCTCGACCTCCGCCACCTCGATCATCAGGGCTTCGTCGACATGGGTGCGGCCGGCGGTGTCGAGCATCACCACGTCGTAGCCGCCGAGCTTGCCGGCCTCGATGGCGCGGCGGGCGATCTGCACCGGCGACTGGCCCGCGACGATGGGAAGGGTGTCGATGCCGATCTGCTTGCCGAGGACGGCGAGCTGCTCCATCGCGGCCGGACGGCGCGTATCGAGCGAGGCCATCAGCACTTTCTTCTTCTGGCGTTCGAAGAGGCGCTTGGCGAGCTTGGCGGTGGTGGTGGTCTTGCCCGAGCCTTGCAGGCCGACCATCATGATCGGCACCGGCGGCACGGCCTGGAGGTCGATGGCGACGCCCTCGCTGCCGAGCGTGTCGACCAGCGTGTCGTGGACGATCTTCACGACCATCTGGCCGGGGGTCACCGATTTCAGGACCTCGGCGCCGACCGCGCGGTCGCGGACCTTGTCGGTGAACGAGCGCACGACCTCGAGCGCCACGTCGGCCTCGAGCAGGGCGCGGCGCACCTCGCGCATCGCCTCCTGCACGTCGGCTTCGCTCAGCGCGCCGCGGCCCTTGAGGCGGTCGAGGATGCCGGACAGTCGTGTCGACAGGCCTTCGAACATTGTCGCTCCGGAGTTCACCTGATGGGATGGCCCAAAGGTGGTCTCGGCGTCCCGGAACCGCAACGCATTTCGCGCCCGAGGGCGCACCATGCGCTGTCGGGCGGGAGCCTCCGGGGTCAGGCCCCGGTCGGCGGAAGCAGGTCTCGGAAAATCGAGAGTGGGGCGCGGATAGAGGGAAAGCGGCGGAAAGTCAAGGAAAGCGGGCGGGTGCTGAGGATACCTGCCGTCAATCGCCCTCGCCCGGAACCCAAGCGTAACCCGCTTCCGCGCTCACGAACTCCCGAATGATCGGCTCATTGAAGCCGACCGTTTCGTAGCAGTAATCATCGCCGGGAAAGCAGAAATGGCGCAAAATCTTCCGGTTGGCGACGTCGGGGTTACGCGTCATCGGGTGGTGAGGCGCTATTGCGTCTATGATCCGTGAGTTCTTCGTCTCCTTGATGTAGCTCCGGCGCCAGCCATCGCCGTGACCCACGATGGAGTAAAGCACTTCTTCGACAGCCAGATAGACATCGCATCTGATCGAGATGCCGAACGCGGGCGGTCTCACACGTGATCCAGCAGTCAATCCTGATAGCTTGATCGAACCATCGACGACGAGGAGGTGCAATCGTCCCTCCCATTGTCCTCTATTGATCGCAAACGGCGATCCGATCCCGTCGATGATCGACGGATAGGCGTGCCATTCGAGGTCGGGATCGGGAAACATAGATACCCGCGTGAAATTCAGTTGCAGAATGCCGCTAGCTTGCCGCCGTTTGTAGCGAGGCTACAACCCAACCAGTATGCTGCCAAATTCGGCACTCGCGCCAACGGCCTCCCGTGGAAACCTCGCTCTACCTCCCCGTCAAAACCTTCCTCGAAGGCCTCGGCTTCGCGGTGAAGGGCGAGGTCATGGGCTGCGACCTCGTGGCGCTGAAGGACGGCGCGCCGGAAGCCGTGGTGATCGGCGAGCTGAAACTCTCCTTCACGCTGGAACTGGTGCTGCAGGCGGTCGACCGCTCGGCCGCCGCCGACGAGGTCTGGCTGGCGGTGAAGGCTTCAGCACGGGGGCGCGGCCGCGAGCACGATTCACGGGTCAGGAAGCTCTGCCGGCTCTGCGGTTTCGGGCTCCTGTCGGTGCTGCCGATGGGCGGCGTGGAGGTCGTGGTCGAGCCGGTACCGTGGAAACCGCGCCACGACGGCAAGCGCCGCTCGCGGATCGTCGCCGAGCATCGCCGCCGCAAGGGCGACCCCGCCGAGGGCGGCTCGACCCGCCGTCCCATCATGACCGCCTACCGGCAGCGGACGCTGGCCATGGCGCAGGCGCTGGCGGCGGGCCCGCTGCGGCCGCGCGATCTCCGGGAGCTTGCGCCCGACGCGCTGGCGATCCTTACCCGCAATGTCTACGGCTGGTTCGAGCGCACGGGCCGGGGTGTCTATGCGCTGTCGGAGCCCGGCCATGCCGCGCTCGCGACATGGAAGGAGCATCTGCCGGCGAGGCCGGCGGAATAGGCCGGGCGGGCCTGCTGTTGCGTTGAACGGGCGCGGATGGCAGGCCGAAGCCATGGCGTGTGGTCAAAGCCAGCCTGACGCGACCTGCGAAACAGCGGCGGGCCTGCGATGTGGCGAGCCGGCCTTTGCGACCAAAGGTCGCCCGGGGGGCACAATTGGGCCGCAAGCGCATTATCTCCTGCGCGTATCCCGCACCGCAAAAGGAGACGAACCGTGCCTGTCCGCTCGCGACGCGCCGTCCTGTCCGCCGCCCTCGGCCTGTCGGTCGTCGCGCCGCTGGCCCTCGCTCATGCGGGCGAACGCCCGGTGACGCCCGAGGAACTGCGCCAGATCGCCGATACGCTCAGGCGCGAGGGCTTCACCCGCTGGGGCGATGTCGCGTTCGACGACGGCCGCTTCGAGGTGGATGACGCGGTTGGCGCCGACGGGCGCAAGTATGAGCTGAAGCTGTCGAGCGTCGATTTCGCGATCCTCTCGCGCAAGCTCGACGACTGATCACTCGCGCCGGCAGAGCCGCGTGAGGTCCGCGACGGTCAGGCGGATGGCGTTCTCGGATTTCTCGATCATCTGCCGGCCGCCGGTGCTGACGCAGTCCCAGCGCAGGTTTTCGCGCGAGGCGACGGCGCGGCGGTAGTGGCCGGCGAGGGTCTCGATGGAGTCCGGCCGGATGCAACCCGAGACGATGTGGCGGACGCGGCGCTCCAGCGCCGGCGGCCGGCCGCAGGCGCGCAGGAAGACCTCGACGACGGCATAGCTGTCGAGGCGGCGCATCAGGTCGGCGCGCTGGGAATCGTTGAGCAGGCCGAGATGGTAATTGCCGTGCGTGACGCCCTGCGCCGCGGGTGGGATCGACTGCGCCGCGGCCGGCGCTGCGGCGAGGGCGAGCGCGGCGGCAGTCAGCAGGGAGCGGAGAAGGCGCATCGGTCGAGTCGCGGCAGCGTCGGGATGCGCGAAGATGAGCCGCAGCCGGTCAATTGGCAATGGCGCGCGAGGCCGGCTCAGGGAGCGGGGACATTCGGGCGCGACGCCGCGATGAGCTGGCCGAGCTCGACGAAGTCGCGCTTGCGCGGCGAGGTCGCCCGCCAGGCGAGCCCGAGGGTGCGGCTCGGCTCGGGATCGGTGAAGCGCATGACGTTGAGCGCGCCGGCGCGCGCCTCCACGTCGAGGCAGATTTCCGGCAGCAGGGTCAGGCCGAGGCCGTTGGAGACCATCTGAACCAGCGTCGTCAGCGACGAGGCGCCGAACGTGTCGATGCTCTCCACCCGGCGCAGGCTGCAGAAGGTCAGCGCCTGCTCGCGCAGGCAATGGCCCTCCTCGAGCAGCAGCAGGCGGTCGTCCTTGAGGATGTCCGGCGTCGCGCGCACGCGGCTGTCGATGCGCCGGTCCGGCGGCAGGGCCAGCAGGAAGCGGTCCTCGAACAGGCGGATGGTCTCGATGTCGGGATGCTCCACCGGCAGGGCGACGAGCAGGAGATCGAGCGCGCCGTCGATCAGTTCGCGGGTGAGCTGGTGCGTCTGGGTCTCGCGGATGTGGATGTCGAGGTCCGGGAAGCGCTGGCGCATCAGCGGCAGGAAACGCGGCAGGATGTAGGGCGCAACGGAGGGGATGACGCCGAGTTGCAGGGTGCCGGCCAGCCGCTCGCCGCGATGGACCGCATAGTCCTTGAGGTCGCGGATGTCGGCAAGGATGCGGGCGGCGCGGCGGGCGATCTCGCGGCCGTCCTCGGTGAGCCGGACGCCCGAGCGTCGGCGTTCGAGCAGCTGCAAGCCCAGTTCGGCCTCCAGGTCCTGGATCTGCATCGAGAGGGCCGGCTGGGTGACGGCGCAGTGGTCGGCCGCCCGGCCGAAATGGCCGAGCCGCGCGACGGCGTCGAAATAGCGGAGCTGCTTGAACGAGAGCATGGATTGGCGATCAGAAAATCTGATTGGGAGGCCAATATAATACGATTGGCCGTGATCGTGAAGCTCCGCCTAGAACGGTTCCATCCTGAACTGCGGCAGCCAGCCCGGAGCATTCCCATGGCCGACAAGACGATCATGACAACCGCGGGCGGCGCGCCCGTCGGCGACAACCAGAATTCGCTGAGCGCCGGTCCGCGCGGGCCGCTGCTGATGCAGGACTTCCATCTCCTGGAGAAGCTCGCCCATCAGAACCGCGAGCGCATTCCGGAGCGCACCGTTCACGCCAAGGGCTCGGGCGCCTACGGCAAGCTGACCGTGACGAAGGACATTTCGAAGTTCACCAAGGCCGCGGCCCTCCAGCCGGGCGCGGCGACGGAGGCGTTCCTGCGCTTCTCGACGGTCGCCGGCGAGCGCGGCGCGGCGGATGCCGAGCGCGACGTGCGCGGCTTCGCGCTGCGCTTCTACACGAGCGAAGGCAACTGGGACGTCGTCGGCAACAACACGCCGGTCTTCTTCATCCGCGACCCCCTGAAGTTCCCGGACTTCATCCACACGCAGAAGCGCCATCCGCGCTCCAACCTGCGCTCGCCGACGGCGATGTGGGATTTCTGGTCGCTGTCGCCGGAGAGCCTGCATCAGGTGACGATCCTGATGTCGGATCGCGGCCTGCCGCAGTCCTACCGCCACGTCGACGGCTTCGGCTCGCACACCTATTCGTTCATCAACGCGGCGAACGAGCGATTCTGGGTGAAGTTCCACTTCAAGACCAGGCAGGGCATCCGCAACTGGACCAATGCCGAGGGCGCGAAGGTCATCGCCGATGACCGCGAGTCGGCCCAGCGCGACCTCTACGAGGCGATCGAGAAGGGCGACTTCCCGAAATGGACGTTCTACGTCCAGATCATGCCGGAAGCCGAGGCGACCAGGCACTGGTACAACCCCTTCGACCTGACCAAGGTCTGGCCGCATGGCGACTATCCGCTGATCGAGGTCGGCGAGCTCGAGCTCAACCGCAATCCCGAGAACTATTTCGCCGAGGTCGAGCAGGCGGCGCTGGCGCCCTCCAACATCGTGCCGGGCATCGGCCACTCGCCCGACAAGATGCTGCAGGCGCGCATCTTCTCCTATGCCGATGCCCATCGCTACCGCGTCGGCATCAACCACCACCAGCTGCCGGTGAACCAGCCGCGCTGCCCGGTCCACCACTACCATGCCGACGGCGCGATGCGGCTCGCCGGCCATGCCAACCCGAACGCCTACTACCAGCCGAACACGATGGGCGGCCCGGTGGACGATCCGCGCTTCAACGAGCCGCCGCTGGCGCTCGACGGCGCGGCCGCCCGCTACAACCACCGCGACGGCAATGACGATTATCGCCAGCCGGGCGACCTGTTCCGCCTGATGACGCCGGACCAGCAGGGTCAGCTCATGGATAACATCGCCGCCGCCATGCAGGGCGTGCCGGTCGAGATCATCCGCCGGCAGGTCGTCCATTTCTACCGCTGCGACCCGGATTACGGGATCGGCGTTGCCACCCGCATGGGCCTGTCGGTGACCGATCTGCCGCATGCGGTGGCCGCCGAGTAAGGCGCCGCCGCAAGGCGGGAGGCCGGCGCCCCCGAGGCCGGCCTCCCGTCCCCCCGTTTCATTCACAGGAGATATTCAGATGGCCGTTGCCCAAGCCCTGCATTCCAACCGCGCCGATGCCGTCGGCGAGATCGTCACCGAGGCCAATGTCCCGGCCCTCAACGCGGCGCTCGCCGATCGCGGCATCGATGCCGGGCGGATCATCTCGATCCTGCCGGTGGCGGCGCAGACGCTCATGACGGCGGCGCCGGCGCAGTTTCGCGTGCTCTACCGCGCGCATTGACCGCCCGCCGGGCTTGACGGGCGCGGCCGGGTCCGCCACGGCTCGGCCATGCCCGTCGCAACCGCCGCCGATCCCGCCTTCGAGACCCGCCTTGCCGCCGCCGCCGATCATGTCGAGGCGGCGCTGGCGGCGCTGCTGTCCGGCGATCCGGCGGCCGGCGAGACGGCCCGGCCCGAGCGCCTGATCGCAGCGATGCGCCATGGCGTGCTCGCCGGCGGCAAGCGGCTGCGGCCGTTCCTGGTCATCGAGAGCGCGGCGCTGTTCGGCCTCGCGCCCGAAGCGGCGGTGCGCGCCGCCGCGGCGCTGGAACTCGTCCACTGCTATTCGCTGGTCCACGACGATCTGCCGGCGATGGACGACGACGATGTCAGGCGCGGCCGCCCGACCGTCCACAAGGCCTACGACGAGGCCTCGGCCATTCTCGCTGGCGATGCCCTGCTGACGCTCGCCTTCGACGTGATGGCCTCGCCCGAAACCCATGCCGACCCTGCCGTTCGCGCCGAACTCGTCGTCATGCTGGCCCGCGCGGCCGGCGTCGGCGGCATGGCGGGCGGGCAGGTGCTGGACCTGACGGCGGAGGGACGCTTTGCCGACGGTCGGCCGCTGTCGCTCGCCGATGCGGAGATCCGCCGCCTGCAGGCGATGAAGACCGGCGCGCTGATCCGCTTCGCCTGCGAGGCCGGGGCGGTGCTCGGCCGCGCCCCGGGCGACCGGCGCGCCGCGCTCGCGGCCTATGGCGAGACCGTCGGGCTCGCCTTCCAGATCGCCGACGACCTGATCGACGTGGAGGGTGACGCGGCAGAGGCCGGCAAGGCGACCGGCAAGGACGCGGCCCGTGGAAAAGGCACGCTCGTATCGCTTAACGGTACGACATGGGCGCGCGACGAACTGACGCGCCTGGTCAGCGATGCGGAAGCGAAGCTGGCGGCTTTCGGCGAGCGGGCCGGCGTGCTGGCTGCCGCCGCGCGTTTCGTGGCCTTCCGCACGGCCTGACTGGCCCGTCGGATTCAAGGCCTGTCGCCTTGACACACTCGAACGGCGCGCGCGACGATCCGCGCTTTCCTGAATTTGGTGAATGGGGGAACGGGCCATGGGCTGGTCTTTGAAGCGGTCGGCTATGCGCGGCCTTGCGGCGCTGGCGATGGGCGTCGTGCTCGCGGCGGGCCTTGCGGGATCGGCGGACGCGCAGAAGGCGCGGAACACGGTCCGGTTCGCCTATGACCAGGTGCCGGAGAACGTCGATCCGTTCTTCAACAATGTCCGTATCGGCGTGATCATCGCCCATCAGGTCTGGGACAACCTGATCTACCGCGACCCCAAGACCAACGAGTACAAGGGCCAGCTGGCGACCGCATGGCGCTGGGTCGACGAGAAGACGCTGGAACTGGACCTGCGCCGCGGCGTGAAGTTCCACAACGGCGCCGAGTTCAGCGCCGACGACGTGGTCTATACGCTGAACTACGTCGCCAATCCCGCGAACCGCTCGACCACCCAGTCGAACGTCAACTGGATCGAGCGCGTGGTGAAGGTCGATTCCCACAAGGTCCGCATCATCACCAAGCGGCCGTTCCCGGCGGCCATCGAATATCTCGCCGGCCCGATCGTCATCCACCCCGCCGCCTATTACGAGCAGGTCGGCCCGAAGGGCATGAACGAGAAGCCGATCGGCTCCGGCCCCTATCGCGTCGTCGAGCACCAGATCGGCCGCTCGATCACGCTCGAGCGCAATCCCGACTATTTCCGCGACGGCCCGAAGCCGCAGCCGACCATCCAGCGCATCGTCATCCGCTTCATCCCCGACCGGCAGACGCAGATCGCGGAGATGCTGTCGGGCGGACTCGACTTCGTCATGAACGTCGCGCCCGATCAGGCCCAGCAGATGCGCGTCGTGCCGACGCTGCAGATCGTCTCGGGCGGCACCATGCGCATCGTCTTCCTCAACCTGGCGACGACCGAGCGGTCGCCGTCGGAGCCGCTGCGCGACGTGCGCGTGCGCCGCGCCATCGCCCATGCCATCGATCGCCAGACCATGGCGACGCAGCTGGTCGGGCAGGGCTCGCAGCTCATCAACGCCATCTGCTTCCCCGCGCAGTTCGGCTGCGACGCCTCGCAGGCCACGGTCTACAACTACGACCCCGCAAAGGCGCGCCAGCTGCTCGCCGAGGCCGGCTTCCCGAACGGCTTCGAGGTCGAGTTCCACGCCTACCGCGAGCGCAACCAGTCGGAGGCGATGATCAACTACCTGCGCGCCGTCGGCATCCGCGCGACGCTGCGCTTCGGCCAGTACGCCGCCATGCGCGACCAGATCCGCGCCGGCCGGGCCGCCATGGCGCACCAGACCTGGGGCTCGTTCTCGATCAACGACGTGTCGGCCTCGACGCCGGTCTATTACAAGGGCCTCGACGACGACATTTCGCGCGACCCCAAGGTGATCGAGCTCTTGGAGCGCGGCGACACGGTGACCGATCCGCAGCAGCGCATCGCCGCCTATCGGCAGGCTCATGCGATCATCACCGATCAGGCCTATTCGGTGCCGCTCTATAACCTCGTCACCTTCTATGCCGCGTCGAAGGACCTCGAGTTCAACGCCTATCCAGACGAGCTTCCGCGGTTCTGGGAAATGCGCTGGAAATAACGGTATGCTGCCGCCCGCTTCCGTGAGAAGCGTGGCGGCAGTCAATCCCTAAGGCGCATAGCCGAATGTTCATCTACACGCTCAAGCGGCTGCTGCTCGCCGCTCTCGTCGCGTTTGCCGTGTCCGTGCTGGCCTTCGTGCTGGTCCGGCTGACGGGCGATGTCGCCATCGCCATTGCCGGCGAAGGCGCGCGCGCCGAGGACATCGCCGCCGTCCGCCAGCAATACGGCCTCGACCGTCCGCTGGTGGTGCAATATGTCGAATGGCTCGGGCGCACCCTGAAGGGCGACTTCGGCCAGTCGCTCTATTTCAAGACGCCGGTGACCGAACTGATCGGCGACAAGATCCAGACCACCGCCGTCCTGGCGCTGCTGTCGATCGCCTTCGCGCTGATCCTGTCGATCCCGCTCGGCGTCATGGCCGCCGTCTGGCAGAATTCCTGGATCGACCGGCTCTGCCTCGGCCTCGCCGTCGCGGGTCAGGCGCTGCCGAACTTCTTCTTCGCCCTGTGCCTGATCATGGTCTTCTCCATCGGCCTCGGCTGGCTGCCGGTCTCGGGCGCCGACAGCTGGTGGCACTTCATCATGCCCACCGTCGCGCTCGGCTATTACGTGACGCCGCCGTTCATGCGCCTTGTCCGCGCCGGCATGATCGAGGTGCTGAACGCCGACTACATCCGCACGGCGCGCGCCAAGGGCCTGCCGCCGGCGACCGTCGTGCTGCGCCACGCGCTGCGGAATGCGCTGGTGCCGGTGGTCGCGCTGACGGCGGTGCAGCTCGGCTTCCTGCTCGGCGGCTCGATCGTCATCGAGACGGTCTTCGCGCTCGACGGCCTCGGCTACCTCGCCTACCAGGCCATCGCGCAGAAGGACTTCCCCGTCATCCAGGCGGTGCTGCTGATGCTGTCGGTCGCCTATGTGCTTCTGACCCTCGGCGCCGATCTGGTGAATGCATGGCTCGATCCGCGGATCAGGGTGGGCTGACATGAGCGACATCGCCCACACCGACGTGCCCGTCGTCGCCACCGCCGAACCCTCGCGCCTGATGCGGCGCGTGATGGGCCACAAGGGCCTGCTGTTCGGCAGCGCCGTGTTCGGCATCATCGTGCTGATCGCGCTGCTGGCTCCGCTGATCGCGCCGCACGACCCCTATGCGCAGGATCTCAACAACCGCCTGGTGCCGCCGATCTGGTACGAGCGCGGCACCTGGACGCATGTGCTCGGCACCGACAATCTCGGCCGGGACTACCTGTCGCGCACGCTCTACGGCGCGCAGATCTCGCTGCTGATCGGCCTCGCGGTGATGCTGATCTCCGGGACCATCGGCACCGCCTTCGGCCTCGCGGCCGGCTATTTCGGCGGCCGGATCGACATGGCGATCACCTTCATCATCACGACGCGCCTGGCGCTGCCGGTGGTGCTGGTGGCGCTGGCAGTGGTCGCGATGGTCGGCGGCACGCTCGGCATCGTCATCGCTGTGCTCGGCCTGCTGAAGTGGGACCGCTTCGCCGTCGTGATGCGCTCGGCGACGCAGCAGGTGCGCTCGCTGGACTATGTGGAGGCGGCGCGCGCCGGCGGCTCCAGCCAGCTCCGCATCATCCTGCGCGAGGTGCTGCCCAACGTGCTGCCGCATCTCATCGTGGTCGGCACCGTGGAGGCGGCCAGCGCCATCCTGCTGGAGGCGGCGCTGTCCTTCCTCGGGCTCGGCGTCCAGCCGCCGCTGCCGTCCTGGGGCCTGATGATCTCGGAAGCGAAGAACTTCATGTTCTTCTCGTTCTGGCTGATCGCCATTCCGGGCGCGGCGCTGGCGCTGCTGGTGCTCGCCATCAACATGATCGGCGACGGCCTGCGCGACGTGACGGCACCGAAGAGCCATAGCTGACGACAGCAGGGCTCGGCGCGCAGTCATGCAGTGTTGCCGCTGCCTGCCGCGCGCCGACTTGCGCTATGAATCGATGCGTATCCGCCAGAGGCCTTCATGACCCGCTCCACCGCCATTGCCGCCGCGCACCAGATGTTCGACGACGGCAGCCTGAAGGCGATCTTCGCCCGGCGCATCGCGATCCCCACCGAGAGCCA
>Ga0209794_1001536_pt1 | contig 16891 bp, 13 predicted proteins | sample EBPBio232013_DNA_FD_185869 | JGI IMG/M metagenome (GOLD analysis project Ga0209794, IMG submission 185869) | Wastewater treatment Type I Accumulibacter community from EBPR Bioreactor in Madison, WI, USA - Reactor 1_5/23/2013_ DNA (SPAdes)... | ecosystem: Engineered > Bioreactor > EBPR >... | reverse complement strand
GACGGCGGCATTGTCGGCGCGCAATTGCCCGAGGGTAGCGCTGCGGCGGCGCGGGCGCGCATCGCCCGCCGCTTCCCCGAGGCCGTCGAGGGTGCGCCGCCGCCCGCCATCCGCGCGACCGTCGATGCGGTCATCCGCCTGATCGCCGGCGAACCGGTCGACCTGTCAAAAGCCCCCCTCGATCTCGGCGGCCTGCCCGATCTCCATCGCCGCGTCTATGATGTCGCGCTGACGATCCAGCCCGGCGAGACGCTGACCTATGGCGAGGTGGCCCGCCGCATCGGCGAGCCTCATGCCGCGCAGGCGGTGGGGCAGGCACTCGGCAAGAACCCCATTCCGATCATCGTGCCCTGCCACCGCGTGCTGGCGGCTGGCGGCAGGACCGGCGGGTTCTCCGCCAATGGCGGCGTCGACACCAAGCTCAAGCTGCTCTCCATCGAGCGGGCGCGCACCGGCGCCGAGCCGACGCTGTTCGACGGCGATCCTGCCTTCGGCCTTGCCGCGCGGCCGGCAGCGAAAGGCGCGCCGCCATGATCCGTGCGCGACGGCTCTGCGACTGCGCCTCGCTGCGCGTGATGGACTATCGCTGCGAGGCCGGCCCCGACGACCGGCCCTTCGTCGAGATGCACGACAGCCTGTCGCTCTCCTATGTCCGGCGCGGCAGCTTCGGCCTCAGGAGCCGCGGCCGATCCTATGATCTCGTCGCGGGGTCTATCCTCGTGGGACGGCCGGGCGACGACTATTGCTGCACGCACGAGCATCACGACCACGGCGACGAATGCCTGTCCTTCCAGTTCACGGCGGAAGGCGCGGACTGGTTCGGCCCGCTGCGCGAAACCTGGGAGACGCGCGCGGTGCCCCCCACCCCCGAGCTTGCGGTGCTGGGCGAACTCGCGCAGGCCGCCGCCGAGGGGCGCAGCGATGTCGGGCTCGATGAGGCGGGCCAGCTTCTCGGCGATCGCTTCCTTCGCCTGGCATCGGGGCGGGGCATCCGCCCGCAGGCCGCTTCCGCCAGCGACCGCCGCCGTGCGGTGGAGGCGGCGCTGTGGATCGAGGCGCATTCGGCCGAGCCCGTCGGCCTCGACGCAGCGGCACGTTTCGCGGGCCTCAGCCCGTTCCACTTCCTGCGGTTGTTCCGGCGGGTGATCGGCGTCACGCCGCATCAATATCTCGTGCATTGCAGGCTGAAGCGGGCGGCCCGCCTCCTGGCCGAGCCGAACCTTCAGGTGACGGACGTCGCCTATGATGTCGGTTTCGGCGACCTGTCCAATTTCGTGCGCTCGTTTCATCGCGCCGCCGGCGTCTCGCCGGGCGCTTTCCGCAAGGCCGCGCGCGGCGAGCGCAATTTATTCCAAGAGCGGCTCGCACGCCTCGCCGTAGCCTGACGCTCCAAACACTGGAGGACGTCATGTACGACCATCTCGGACTGCGCGTGAAGGACATGAAGAAGGCGGTTGCCTTCTATGCGGCGGCGCTCGCCCCCCTCGGCCACAAGCCGGGACCGAGCGGCGAGGGCTATGCCGGCTTCGGGCCGGACGCGGACACGATCCCGCTCTGGCTGCACCCGACCACCAATGCCGGCGCCACCGGCGTCCATATCTGTTTCAAGGCGAAGAGCCGCGCCGAGGTGGACGCCTTCCATGCGGCTGCGCTGAAGGCGGGGGCGAAGGACAATGGCGGGCCCGGCATCCGCACCGACTATTCGCCGACCTACTACGCCGCCTTCGTCATCGATGCCGACAACAACAACCTCGAAGCCGTGTTCACCGGCTGAGAGCAGGGAGGAGATCATGGCCTCGATCCGCAAGGAAGTCGTCATCGAGGCGCCGCCGGCCGAGGTCTGGTCGGCGGTGCGCGACTACGGGCAGGTGCACACCCGGCTTTGTCCGGGCGTCGTCGTCGATACGCGGATGGAGAGCGGCGAACTGCGCGTCGTCACTTTCGCCTCCGGGCTGGTGCTGCGTGAACTGATCGTCGATGTCGACGATCAGGCCCGCCGCTTCGTCTGGTCGGCCATCGGCGGAAGGGCGAAGCACCATAACGGCGCAATGCAGGTGCTGGACGAGGGGCCACGCGCGAGCCGGCTGGTCTGGGTCGCCGACATTCTGCCGCACAATCTCGGGCCGGTCGTGGCGGCCATCATGGAAGAAGGGCTGGCCGTCACGAAGGCGCATCTGGAGGCGAAAGCGCGGCGGGCTGCCTGAGCCCGCCGCCGTATTCCCAGGGAAAGAAATTTGCGATATTCTTTCCTTGGGAGATCGCCATGCTGCGCCACGAAACCCAGGCCAAGCCTCGGCCATCCGAGGCCGCCGTCGTCACCAAGGCAGTGCTGCGCGCGGCACAGGCGCTCGACGTTCCCGCCAGGACGCTGGCCGGGATCATCGGCGTCTCGGAGGCGACGGCCTCGCGCATGAAGAGCGGCGGCTTCGCGCTCGAACGCGCGTCGAAGCCCTTTGAACTGGCCGTGCTGTTCATCCGACTGTTCCGCTCGCTCGACGCCATTGCCGGCGGCGACGAGGCGGTGGCGCGTGCCTGGCTGCGCAATCCGAACGCGGCGCTCGGCGCCGTGCCGCTCGACCATATCCGCACCGTTTCCGGCCTCGTCGATGTCATCGCATACCTGGACGCCCGCCGCGCTCTCGTCTGAGGCGCGCGCCTATGACGGCAAGGTCTGGCGGCTGGTCGAGGCGCAGCACCGGGTCTCGACGATGAAGCTCGTCGACGATATCGACGAACAGGCCGTGCTGGAGCGGCTGGTCGAGGCGACCAAGCCCGTCGTGCCGCCCGAATGCCGCCACCTCGACTATCTGCTGGCGACGCCTTTCCGTTATGGCGCGATTTATCCGACGGGGTCGCGCTTCCGCCGCGCCGGCCGCACGCCGGGCGTTTTCTATGCTGCGGAGAATCCCGAAACGGCGGTGGCGGAAATGGCCTTCTACCGCCTGCTGTTCTTCGCGGAATCCCCGGATACGCCCTGGCCGTCCAATGCCGCCGAATACACCGCCTTCTCGACCGCCATCCGCACGCCCTTCGCGATCGACCTGATGCAGCCGCCGCTCGATCGCGACGCGGCCCGATGGACCCACCCGACCGACTATTCGGATTGCCAGAATCTCGCCGAGGTCGCGCGCGGCGCGAAGGTCGAGGCGATCCGCTATCGCTCGGTGCGCGATCCCGAGGCCCGCGCCAATCTCGCCGTGCTCACCTGCGCCGCCTTCGCCGTCGCCGAGCCGCTCGACCGGCAGACCTGGCGCATCCGGCTCAGCGCTTCCGGCGTCCAGGCGCTGCGCGAGTTCCCCGAGGAGCGCCTCGGCTTCGCGCGCGAGGCTTTCACCGGTGATCCGAGGCTTGCCGGCATGGTCTGGGAGCGGCGGCGGCCGCGTCAGTAGATGCCGATCGGGAAGGCCTTCAGGTAGAGTTCGGCATAGACGCCGCGCTCCCAAAGCCGCTGCAGGGCATGATTGATCGCCCGACGCAGCGGCTCGTTGCCCCGCCGCATGACGATGGACAGGCCCTCGCCGAAATAGCGGCTTTCCGTGAACGGACCGCCGAGCAGCCGGCAGCAGCCCGCCGAAGCCTCGCCATTGATCCAGAAGGCGCTGGCGATGCCATCGGCGAACATCACGTCGATGTCGCGCTCGCTCAGTGCCTTGCGCGCGGCCTCGACGGTCGGATAGCGGCGGACGGCCGAGCGGCGGAAGAAGGCTACGGCATAGGCCTCGTGGGCGGTGCCTTCCACAACGGCGATGGAGCGGCCGGCCAGCGCCTCCGGCGTCGCATCGGACAATTGCGTGTCGCGGCGCATGACGAAGCGCGCGGGCAGTTCCAGATAGCGGTCGGAAACCTCGTAGCGGCGGCGGACATCCGGTGTGATCGCCAGCGAGGCGATGATGGCGTCGCCGGCATTGCGGTCGAGGCTGTCGGTCAGCGTGTCGAAGCGGCGCACCTGCACCGTGCAGGGCACTTTGAGCTCCTCGCAGATGGCGCGGGCGAGGTCGATGTTGAAGCCGGTCGGCTGGCCGTCCGCGCCGGCATAGTTGAACGGCGGATAGTCGTCCTCGGTCAGGAAGCGGATCTGCGGAACGCGGGTGAGGTCGACGCGCTCGGTGCGCCGGCGCGGGTCCCAGAAGCCGGGGATCGGCACGTGCGGCGCGGCCTCCGCCTCCGCGGTACGAGCGCCGACGGGCGCGGGCGCCGATTGCGGTGCAGCCGGTAGCGTCGTCAGCAACAGCGCCGTTGCAACCAAGAGTGAAAGCCGTGCGGGCAAGACACGTGATCCGGGTTCGTCCGACTGATGCCGGTTGGGAACCCCTTATAGCGTGATCGGCACAGCGCGGGAGGGGCTGCGCGACCGGGACGACGGGGGATGGAGGCAGCGGGGTTCCGCCAGCGGCTTGCCGCCGCCGTGAAGCGCGCCGCGCCTCGCCGCGGGAGCGAGCATGTGCGCGAGCGGGCGCGCCCCGCCGCGCCTCCGCCCATCACGCTGGTCGAGGCGCTGGTGCCCGGGCATGCGAGGTTCCTTGTCGCCTTCGTGGCGCGCAAATGGGGTGTCGGCGAACTCGAGGCAGCGATCGCGCTCGGCAGGACGACGCCCGAGGCGGTCGCAAGGGCACTGGCTGCCCGGATCGGGGGGATCGCCACGACCCTCGAAGGCGCGGCGCCGGTCATCGCCGCCGATCCTGCCGACTGGCTCGAGATCATCCGGCGCGGCGAGGTCGGCATCGACCGGGCCGTGGGAGGCAAGGCCTTGCTGATTGCGCCGCGGCCCGAGGATGCCGAGCGCATCGCGGCGGATCCGCGCGGGGCGGCGGCTGGCTTGCTGCCTGTGCTGGTGACAACGCCCGAGGCTTTTGCCCGGCTCATCCGCCAATGGGCCGCGGGGCGCTGGATCGAAGAGGCCAACCATGTCCTGTTGCACGAGGATCCCGACCGGTCGGCGAGTGACGGCGCGCTGATGGCGCGGATGGCGGCGGGCGTGACGGTGGCGCTCGCCATCCTGCTCGCCTGCCTCACCATTGGCCCGGCCTGGCTGGCGGCCATGACGGGCGCGACCATTGGCGCCGCCGTGTTTGTCTGGGCCGTCGTCCGCCTGGTCGCCTCCGCCATGGCGGTCAAGGCTTTGCCGCGCAAGTCGCTCGAAGACCGCGCCCTGCCGCGCTACACGCTGCTCTGCCCGCTCTATCGCGAGGAGCGGGTGGCGGCCTCGCTGCTGGCGGCGCTCGCGCGCATCGACTATCCGGCCGCCAAGCTCGACATCAAGCTGATCCTCGAGGCCGACGACGGCGAGACGCTCGCTGCCGTGCGTGCGCGGCCGCTGCCGCCGGCCGTCGAGATTCTCGTGCTCCCGCCGGGCGGTCCGCGCACCAAGCCGCGGGCGCTGATGATGGCGCTGCCCTTCGCGCGCGGCGAACTCGTCGCGGTCTATGACGCCGAAGACCGGCCCGGCCGTGGCCAGTTGCGCGAGGCCGCCGAGACATTCGCCGCCGCCGGCCCGAGGCTCGGCTGCCTGCAGGCGCCGCTCTCCATCGCGAACCCCGACGACACCTGGCTGACCCGGTTCTTCGCGGCCGAATACGACGCGCTGTTCCGGGTCTTGTTGCCGGCCTTCGCGCGCTTCGGCCTGCCCATGCCGCTCGGCGGTACGTCGAACCATTTCCGGATCCACGCCCTGCGCCAGTCGCTCGGATGGGACCCCTACAATGTGACGGAGGATGCCGATCTCGGCTTTCGCCTCGCCTGCAATGGCTGGCGGATCGGCGCTATCGCCACGCCGACGGTCGAGGAGGCGCCGCCGACCTTCTCCGGCTGGCTCAGGCAGCGCAGCCGCTGGTTCAAGGGCTGGCTACAGACGCTGGCCGTGCTGGCGCGAAGGCCGCGTCGCCTCTGGCGCGAACTCGGGGCAGGCGGCCTGCTGGCGCTTGTGGCGACGCTGGCGGGCTCTCTCGGTTCGGCATTGGTCCATATCGTCTGCTGGGCCGGGCTCGCGGTCATGGTCGCGCGGGGTGTCTGGCCTGGCTGGATTGGCCTTGCGGTCGCGGTCTTCCTCGCCGGCTATCTCGGCAGCATGCTCCACATGCTCGTCGGCTGGCGGCGCGCCGGCCGAAAGGGCTTCGCACCCTGGCTTGTCCTGCTGCCGCTGGCGTGGCTCGTCATGGGCATTGCCGCCCTGCGCGCCGTCTGGGAGCTGCGACGCCGGCCGCACCACTGGGACAAGACCGAGCACGGGCTGAGCGCGGCATGGGCCGCCGGCGCGACCGAGGCGGACCCGCCAGCCGTCGCGCGGGAGGAAATCGCCGAGCGCGTGCTGGCGATCATCGCCAGTTCCGACCGCCTGATGGCAGAGGGACGTCATGCACCGGCCGATGTCGCCGGCACGCTGAGGCGGCTGAGAACCGCGCTCTCCGATCTCCGTCCGGACCCCGAGACGCTCGACCTCTACGACGCCTATTGCGCGTCGGTCGATCGCCGCGCCGCAAGTCCTGCGGCTGGGGCCTGACCTCCGGACAGGTTGTCAGCGCCCGCCCGACGCCTCACAAGCTGGCTGCATGCAGGCAATCGACAGAGGAAACCGGCGGCATGGCTGAGACGACCGAACAGGCCGGCGCGCCCGAACTGCATCCGCCGCACCGCCACAGCCCGTTTCACAGGGTCATCGGCTGGAAGGTGGCCGAGTGGGGCGAGGGGCGCGCGGTCATCACCTGTCCGATCCGACCGGACTTCATGAACCGTGGCGGCAATCTCCATGGCGGTCTTGTCGCGACGCTGATCGATGCCGCCGCCGGCTATGCCGCGCTCGGTGGTCCGGCGACGCTGTCGGATGGCAGGGGCGGGGACGCGGAAGAGCGCGGTCCCGCGGGCGCGACCCTGTCGTTGACGATCAACTATCTCGGCACGGCGCGGGAAGGCCTGCTCACCGTCCGCGCGGTGCGCACCGGTGGCGGCAGGAGCGTCGCCTTCGTCCGCATCGAGGTTCTGGCCGAGAGCGGCGCGGTCATCGCCGAAGGCGTCTGCACCTACCGGCTGTTCCCGCCGAAGGCCTGACGCCGCGCGCCCGAAAGGCTACTCGACCGAGTCGAACTCCGACGGCGCGAACCGGTAGCTCGTCGAGCAATATTCGCAGGTCACGGTGATCTGCCCGTCCTCGACCATGTCGCGCCGCTCGTCCACCGTGAAGCTCTTCACGAGGTTCTCGATGCGGTGGCGCGAACAGGTGCAGTGCTCGGCCACGTCCTGCGCGTCGAACACCCGGACGCCGCGCTCGTGGAACAGCCGGAACAGCAGCCGCTCGGGAGACAGGGTGCGGTCGACCAGTTCGTCGTCGCCGATCGTGTCGGTCAGCGCGCGCGCCTCGGCCCAGGCCTCGTGCGGCTCGGGCGGCAGCGTGCCTTCCGGTGCATCGCCCGGATGGAGGTCGCGGGCCACAGCCTCGCCCGATTTCGGCAGGTGCTGGACCAGCATGCCGCCGGCCCGCCATGCGCGCCGCATGTGGCCGTCTTCCGCGACATATTCCTCTGCGGCGGCGAGACGCACGCGCGTGTCGATCTGCTCCGACTGCAGGAAATAGCGGTCGGCGGCCTTCTCCAGCCCCTGGCCCTCGAGCGCGACGATGCCCTGGTAGCGCTGCATGTCGCCGCCCTGGTCGATGGTCATGACCAACTGCCCGCTGCCGATCAGGCTCGCGGGGTCGCCATGGCCGGCGGCAACCGCCTCCTCCACCCTGTCGGCATCGAAACGGACCAGCGCACGCACACGGTCGGGCGTCGTCACGTCGACCACCACCATGCGGATCGGCCCGTCGGTCTGCGTCTGCAGGATCAGCCGGCCATCGAATTTGAGGCCGGTGCCGAGCAGCAGCGTGAGCGCCGTCGCCTCGGCGAGCACCCGCGCCACCGGCGGCGGGTAGCCGTGGCGGTCGATCATCGTGGTGACGGAATGGCCGAGGCGGGCGACGCGGCCGCGCAGGTCGAGCTCGTCGACCTGGAAGGGCACGACGATGTCGTCGGCGCCGTGGGTGATATCGGGGATCGTGGACATGGCGCCTATATGGCCGGTCATCCCGGCGATTGCGAGAGGTCGCGCGGGCGGTCATCACGTTTCGGTGAGACGGGGCGGTCTGCTCCAACCCGGCCGCAGCCCTGCCTTTCGTCCCGTGCATGAGCGTTGCGCGGCGGTCACACTGCGTGAGGAAACGTGGCTTTCCGCCCAGGGCGGGCATCGCGTCACGGTTGCATTGCAACCGGCGATTAAGGTCTATCCAACCGGCGGTGTTGCATGATCGGGGCCCTGCCGGTTCCCGGCGCTGGTCAACCGCGTTCAGAAGGTCAAGGTGCATCCATGCGGCGCTTCGTGCCCATCCTCGCCACGGCGGCGGCTCTCCTCCTCGGCGCCTCGGCCGCCCAGGCGCAGTTCGTCAATTTCGGTTCGGGCGAGCAGGTCATCATCGACCCGGCGACCAACCAGCCCATGCGCACCATGGCGCGCACCGATGGCGGGCCGCGTCCCGGCACCGGCGTCTCGGCCGTTCCGCGCGAGACCGTGTCCTTTGCCGGCCGCTATGCGCCGGGCACCGTGGTGATCAACACGCAGGAGCGCCGCCTCTATCTGGTCCAGGCGGGCGGCACCGCGATCCGTTACGGCGTCGGCGTCGGCCGTCCGGGCTTTTCCTGGGGTGGCAACCAGACCATCACCCGCAAGGCCGAGTGGCCGGACTGGCGCCCGCCGGCCGCCATGCTGCGCCGCCGCCCCGACCTGCCGCGCTTCATGGCCGGCGGTCCGGAGAACCCGCTCGGCGCGCGGGCGCTCTATCTCGGCTCGTCGCTCTACAGGATCCACGGCTCCAACGAGCCGCACACGATCGGCACGGCGGTGTCCTCGGGCTGCTTCCGCCTGACCAACGACGACGTGACCGACCTCTACAGCCGCGTGCGCGTCGGCACCCGGGTCGTCGTCCTGCGCTGACCCCACCGCGATACCTCATCTTTGGAAGGGCCGGCCGCGCGCCGGCCCTTTTCGTTTCAGGCCTTTGGCGCGGGGATAGCCTGCGGGTTGGCTTCCGGCCCCGGAACGCCCATTTTGGGCGAGAACCGAATCGGAACATCCGCACGTCATGACAGACCCCGCCCAGCGTCAGCCAAGCCTTGCCGAACGGGCCATGGCCGCCCGCGGCAGCCAGGCCGCCGCGGGTTATCTCGCCGGCCTCAATCCCGAACAGCGCGCCGCCGTCGAGACGATCGACGGCCCGGTTCTGGTGCTGGCCGGCGCCGGCACCGGCAAGACGCGGGTGTTGACCACGCGCATCGCCCATATCCTGTCGCAGCGCCGGGCCTTTCCCTCCGAAATCCTCGCGGTGACCTTCACCAACAAGGCGGCGCGCGAAATGAAGGAGCGCGTCGCCCATCTCGTCGGCGAGGCGGTGGAGGGCATGCCCTGGCTCGGCACGTTCCACGCGACCGGCGTCAAGATCCTGCGCCGTCATGCCGAACTGGTCGGCCTGAAGTCCGGCTTCACCATCCTCGACACCGACGACCAGATCCGCCTGCTGAAGCAGCTCATCCAGGCCGAGAACATCGACGAGAAGCGCTGGCCGGCGCGCGTGCTGGCAGGGGCCATCGACGGCTGGAAGAACCGGGCGCTGACCCCCGACAAGGTGCCGGCCGGAGAAGCGGCGGCCTATGCCAACGGCATGGGCCTGCGGCTCTATGCCGACTATCAGGCGCGGCTGAAGGTGCTGAACGCGGTCGATTTCGGCGACCTGTTGCTGGAGACCATCCGCCTGTTCCGCGAGAACGACGACGTGCTCGCCGAGTACCAGCGCAAGTTCAAGTTCATCCTGGTCGACGAGTACCAGGACACCAACGTCGCCCAGTATCTCTGGCTGCGCCTGCTGGCGCAGCGGCAGGAGGGCCGGCCGCAGAACATCTGCTGCGTCGGCGACGACGACCAGTCGATCTATGGCTGGCGCGGCGCCGAGGTCGACAACATCCTGCGCTTCGACAAGGATTTTCCCGGCGCCACCGTCATCCGTCTCGAACGGAACTATCGCTCGACCGGCCACATCCTCGCCGCTGCCGCCCATCTGATCGCCCACAACGAGGGCCGGCTCGGCAAGACGCTGTTCACCGACGGCGAGGACGGCGACAAGCCGACGCTGACCTCCGTCTGGGATTCCGAGGAGGAGGCGCGCTCCGTCGGCGAGGAGCTGGAGCAGATCCAGCGGCAGGGCCAGCCGCTCAACGGCACCGCCATCCTGGTGCGCGCCTCGTTCCAGATGCGCGAGTTCGAGGACCGGTTCATCACGATCGGCCTGCCTTACCGGGTCATCGGCGGCCCGCGCTTCTACGAGCGCCTCGAAATCCGCGACGCGCTGGCCTATCTGCGCTGCGTCGCGCAAGGCTCCGACGACCTCGCCTTCGAGCGCATCGTCAACACGCCGAAGCGCGGCCTCGGCGACGCGACGCTCCAGCAGCTTCACGACCACGCGCGCGCGCAGGGCGTGCCGCTGATGCAGGCCGCGCGGGTGCTGGTCGAGACCGAGGAGATGAAGCCCAAGGCGCGCAATGCGCTGAAAGGGCTCATCGAGAATTTCGACCGCTGGGCCGGTCAGATCGAGGCCATGCCGCATTCGGAGCTCGCCCAGCTCGTGCTGGACGAGAGCGGCTACACGGAGATGTGGCAGAAGGACAAGACCGCCGAAGGCGCGGGCCGGCTGGAAAACCTCAAGGAACTGGTCCGCTCCATGGAGGAATTCGAGAACCTCGCCGGGTTCCTCGAACATATCGCGCTGGTGACCGAGGCGCGCGGCGAGGGCGAGATCGAGGACGCCGTGTCGATCATGACCCTGCACTCCGCCAAGGGGCTGGAGTTCGACACGGTGTTCCTGCCGGGCTGGGAAGAGGGGCTTTTCCCGCACCAGCGCTCGCTGGACGAGAACGGCCGCGCCGGCCTCGAGGAGGAGCGGCGGCTGGCCTATGTCGGGATCACCCGGGCACGGCGCCGGGCGAAGATCTACTTCGCCGGCAACCGCCGCATCCACGGCCTCTGGCAGTCGACCGTGCCGAGCCGCTTCGTCAACGACCTGCCGTCCGACCATGTCGAGATATCCGAGGGCCTCGGCACGTCCGGCTATGGCGGCATGGGGCGTGGCAATTTCGGTCAGAGCCGTTTCGACAAGGTCGAGACCTTTTCCTCGACCTACTCGACCCCCGGCTGGCAGCGCGCGCAGGCGCAGAAGGCTCTTGCCGACGCGCAGGCGCGCTTCACCGGCCGCTCCGGCAGCCAGGCCTTCGGCTCGACCTTCGCGGAAGGGCGCGGCGGCTTCCAGGGCCGGCTGACGGATCGCTCGGGCGGCGGGCGCACCATCGACGGCGAACTGATCGCCAAGTCGTCCGGCGAGCCCTCGCGCTACCAGCCCGGCGACCGCGTGTTCCACCTGAAGTTCGGCTATGGCGACGTGGTCGCCGCCGACGGCAACAAGCTGACCGTGCAGTTCGACAAGGCCGGTGAGAAGAAGGTGGTCGACAGTTTCGTGCAGGCGGCGTGACGAGGCGCATTAGTCGAGCCGTGGTCCGTCCGCCGGCAGGCGCGCGCGGCCGGCCCAGACATGGTCCGTGTGGAACCCCCACGAGCAATAGAGCACGAGGTCGCGGTCAGCCCCGCTCTCGCGGATGAGCGCCCAGGCGCCCTCGTCGCCTTCGATATTGCCTTCGACATGGATGAAGCCGTCGATGCGCGTCGCATCCCAGCCATTGTGCAGCAGCAAGCGCCAGAAATCGGCCGGCGGGGCATAGGGCACCGGGTTTAGGGCGAGAAGATCGCCCAGCGTCGTGACCGCCTCGACTTCCACTTCCGCGATGCCGCTGCGCGCGTCGGTCTCTTCGCCGGCGAGAAGGCGGCAGCGCACCAGCGACAGCGCGCGGATGTCCTCGGGCGTCGTGTCTTGGTCGACGCTGTTCCATGAGATCAGCGGCGGCTCGAACAGGCTCCAGAACACCTCGTCGACGACGGCAGCGAACGGCAGCGTAACCTTGAGCCAGTGGCGCTCGCCGACCGCCGGCGCGCGCGGCAGAAGCGAGAAGGGTGCCTCCCTTCGCAGCGCCGAGGCGCGGCTCGCATGCCACTGGACCGCGCTGCCGGCATAGGCTGCCACCGTCGCCCATGGCTGACCCGCCAGCGAAGGGCGGTGGCCGATGTCGCCGCAGGTGCAGCGGAACTGAAGATCGGGCATCGGGCGGTCTCCGGGAGGCGCCTGCCATCCTCGCCGGGCCGGCAGGTCTGTTCAAGGCCGGCCGTTGCTCCGCTGCCGGGTGACAGAACGCCCCGCCGGCGCTATCACGCGCCATGCTCGAAGGCCTGCACCCCGTCTCGCCCACCCACCTGATGCGGCTCGAAACCTCGGAGAAGGCGGCGCGGCGCGTCGCCGACATCGTCTCCGAGACGTTCGATCCCGCCGAGACGGCGGTCGCCGCCTTCGAGGCGCCGGACGGCCGCATCTGGCTGGTCGAGGTGTTCTTTCGCGAGGCCCCTGACGAGGCCAATGTCCGCGAACTCGTCCGCGTCGCGGCGGGCGAGGCGGTCGCCGCCTGCCTCACCTTCCACGCTATCGAGTCCAAGGACTGGGTGCGAACCTCCCTCGACGGGCTGAAGCCCGTGCAGGCCGGGCGCTTCACCGTCTTCGGCTCGCATGACCGCGACAAGGTCGCGCCCAACGCCATCCCCATCGAGATCGAGGCGGCTCTTGCCTTCGGCACGGGTCATCACGGTACGACGCTCGGCTGCCTGCGCGCCATCGACCGGCTCGCCAAGGCGCGCCGCTCCTTCCGGCCGCTGGATGTCGGCACCGGCACGGGCGTGCTCGCCATCGCGGCGGGCCTGCGCAACCGCGTCCCGGTTCTCGCTTCCGACATCGATCTCGTCTCGGTCATCGCGGCGCGCGAGAACGCGGTGCTGAACAAGGCGCGCAACTATGTCCATGCGATCCACGCGGCCGGGCTGAAGGACGCCCGCTTCCGGCGTGGCGGTCCCTACGATCTCGTCCTCGCCAATATCCTGCCGCGCCCGCTGGTCGGCCTGTCGACCGATCTTTGCCGGCTGGTTGCGCCGGGCGGCACGGTGGTCCTGTCGGGCATCATCCCGCCGCACGCGAATCTGGTGGTCTCGGCCTATCGCGCGCGGGGCCTGCGCCTCGTCATGCGCGAGGAGATCGAGGGATGGGTGACGCTGACCATGCGCCGCGGGCGTTAGTCGCGGCGTTCTAGGAAAATATGCTTGACAGCGTAACGCTGCTCCGGTAGGTTTCGGGCACGTTCGGCAAGTGCGCCGGCAGCATGCCGGCTGGACCGACGCTACTCCGCCAGAACCCGAGTCGGCGGGAACACCACTTCCACCAGCGTGCCCTGGTTCGGCGTCGAGGAGATGCCGAACGATGCGCGATTGGCTTCCACCAGCGCCTTGGTCAGCGGCAGGCCGAGCCCGGTGCCCTTGGCCGCGCGCGGATTGGAAGTCGCGACCTGCCGGAACGGCTCCATGGCGGCGCGCAGTTCGGTCTCCGTCATGCCGACGCCGGTGTCGCGCACGCGCAGCACCGCCTCGCCCGCATCCGACAGGGCCGTCGAGACGATGATCTGGCCGCCGGCCGGGGTGAATTTCACCGAGTTCGACAGAAGGTTCAGCACGATCTGCCGGAGCGAGCGGGAATCCGCCACCACGTTCGGCAGGCGCGGCTGGAGCGAGGAGCGGATGATGACGCGTTCGCGGTTCGCCTGCGGCTGCATGATCGCGACCGTCGACTGGATGATGTCGTTGAGATCGACGCTGGTGAAGGACAGTTCCAGCTTGCCGGCTTCGATCTTGGAGAGGTCCAGCAGGTCGTTGATCAGCGACAGGACGTGGCCACCGGAGGAATGGATGTCCTTGAGGTAGTCGCGATAGCGCTCGTTGCCGACCGGGCCGAAGCGCTCCTCCATCATCACCTCGGAGAAGCCGATGATGGCGTTGAGGGGCGTGCGGATCTCGTGGCTGATCTTGGCGAGGAAGTCCGACTTCTGCGACGAGGCCTGCTCGGCCTGACGCTTGGCCGCGACGAGGTCCTCCTCGGCCTTCTTCCACTGGGTCATGTCGCGGAACACCGCGGCAAGCTTCGGCTTTCCCGCCGGCCCCGTGCGGCCCATGGTCATGTAGAGCGGGATCAGTCCGCCCTGCTTCACCCGGCCGATGATCTGGCGGCCGTCGTTGAGGATGCTGGCGACGCCGTTGGACAGGAGCCCGTCGCAATAGTCGAGCGCCGAGCGATGGCTTTCGGGCGCGAACAGCGCGGTGACGCTGCGGCCCTTCACCTCGGCGGATTCGTAGCCGAACAGGGCTTCCGCCGAGCGGTTCATGCTTTCGATCGAGGCGTCGGCATTGACGATGACGATGCCGTCGGTCGCGGTGTCGAGGATCTGTTCGACCTCGTCGAGGCGGCCGCGCAGCTCGGCGAGATCGGCCGCTTCGCTCTCGGCATCGGCGCTCGCTTCCGGCCGGCGCAGCGTGAACAGGAAGGCCGGCTCGCCGGACCATGTCGTCTTCGTCAGGCGTGCGTCGACGGCGATGGTCGAACCATCGCGCGCGGTCAGCGTGACGCTGTCATTGCCCTCGCCCTGCGCGCGGTCGCTGGCGAAAAGCCGTGCGATGCCACCGGCCTGTTCCAGCGCCGGGGCGTCGGCGAAGCCGATCCAGTCGAGCACGGTACGGTTGGCGAACAGCACCTGGTTGCCGCGATGAACGACGAGGCCGGCGGGCACCCGGTCGAGCAGGGCGCGCATGTCGGCATTGGGGTCGGCTGCGGGTGCAGACGCCGCCTGCGGTTCGGCGGGCGCCGGGTCGTCGGCGGGTGGCGTCGCGCCGAAGGCGCTCGGCAGCGGTCCGAAGGGCGTGCCGGAATCGACGAAGTCGCGGATGGCAGGCGGCTCCAGCGGGGCGATCGGCGGCGTGGCCGCGAAGGCCGGCGGAATGATCGAGCGCTGCTGCTCCATGGGCGGCGGGGCGACGTCGGGGGCCGTCGGCGCGATGTCCGCCTCCGGCAGGGCTTCGACAGGCTCGTCGCCGGAAGCGGCGTCGGCCGTATCCAGTTCATCGGTGACCGGCGTCGAGGCAACGGGGGTCTTCTCGGCGACCTCCGGAGTATCGGCCGGCGGGGCCTGCGTCTCGGCGGCTTCGCTGGCGGCGGTGGTCGCTGCCTCGTCGGGCTGGCCGGTCTGGCTGGCTTCGGGAGCGGTTTCCGGCGGCGCGTCGCGCGTGGCGGCCGGAGTTTCCTCGTCGAATTCGGTGCGCGCGCCGAGCGCCCGCGCGATCTCGCGGAAGGCATTGCGCTCGCCGGGCGACAGGCCCTGGCGCCGCGGGTCCTGTCCCGCGCTCGACCGCAGGGCGACGACGTTCGGAGGATTGGTATGGAGGGTCAGAACCGGGCGCGCATCGGCCGCCGCATCCTTGCCGGTGGCCGGCAGTGCGGCATTCACCTCGGCATCGGCGCTTGCGGGGGCATCGGCAGCCGCATGTGGCGCGTCATCCGCCGTCGCTTCGGCGAGGGGGGCATCCGTCGCGGTCTCCTGCGCGGTTGCTTCGTCCGCAGCGTCCTCTGGGCGCGCGTCCTCTGCGGGCGCATGCTGTTCCGGCTCGGCGATCTCGACAGGCGCCTGCGCCGGGGCGATCTCCTCGACGACCAGCCCGAACCCGGCATAGCCCTGAAGCCCGCCCTCGCGCAGCGTCGGGAAGGCGGCCAGCGTCACGGCGAGACGACGGGGGCCGTCGCCGAGCGGCCAGACGGCCGGCACGCCGCTGAACGGCCGCGACGCTTCGACGGCGCGGGCGAACTGGCTCTCGGGATCGAGGCCGAAACGGGCGGACGCCTCGTGCAGGGTGAGCCCGGCGGGCGCCGCCATGGTGGCCGGCTCGATGGCGTGGAATGTCAGCGATCCGTCCATCCGCCAGGCGAAGCGCACGGGCGCCTCGATCTCTCCGGCGTCGGCCGTCGAGGGGAGTTCGGCAGCGATCGGGGCCGTCTCCGACGTGGCAGGCAATTCTGGAGCGGCGGGCGTCCCGGCCTCGGGCGCGGCGGGCGCGTCCTGCGTGGCGGGCGTCCCGGCCTCGGGTGCGTCGGCAGCCTCCGGCTCGGCAAGGGTGATCGGGTCGGGCTCTGCCGGATCCTCAGCGGAACCGGCTTCCGCGGGCTCCGCCACCGCAGCCGGCTCGGCGGCCGGTTCTGTCGCGGGCTCTGCGACGGCCGGAGCGGAGGCGACCAGCCTCAGCCCGCCGGTCGATACCGGCAGGTCCGCCTGCGGCAGCAGGGCGATGATGGCATCGGCGGCAGCGACCCGCGCCAGCACCATCGTTCCGTTCACCAGGGCGACCGAAGCGCGGCCCTCGCGGTCGAGGTCGGCCGTGACGCGCGTGATCTCCGGGGCGATCAGTTCGGCAAGCGGCAGGCCGCCGATGCCGGCCGCCGCGCCACTGGCACCGAGCGGCGCGCCGTCGCGGGCGAAGAGCAGGGCCGGTTGGGTCATGTCGCCGAGAAAGGCGCGTGCCGTCTCGCGGGCATCGCCGCGACGCGGCGCCGCAAGCCGGACCGCGATCAGACGCGTCTCGCCGGCAGCGACGGACCGGACCTCCGCCACCGCGCTTTCCGAGCCGAACCGGCCGAAGATGCGCAGCCGTTCGGAGCGCACGGCCTCGCCGGGCTGGCCGGCCATCCGGCGGATCTGGCCGGCGAAGGCGTGGCTCTGGTCGTAGCTCCGCGCCGTGGCGGCGGCGGTCCCCGTCGCGCCCATGGCGCGCGCGCCGGCTGCATTGGTCGCGACGAGATGCGCGGCATCGGCCGTCCACAGCCACCAGGGGCCACTCTCGGCAATCATGTCGGCGA
>Ga0209794_1001534_pt1 | contig 16973 bp, 16 predicted proteins | sample EBPBio232013_DNA_FD_185869 | JGI IMG/M metagenome (GOLD analysis project Ga0209794, IMG submission 185869) | Wastewater treatment Type I Accumulibacter community from EBPR Bioreactor in Madison, WI, USA - Reactor 1_5/23/2013_ DNA (SPAdes)... | ecosystem: Engineered > Bioreactor > EBPR >... | reverse complement strand
GCCTGCAGGATGCGCAGCGCGGCGATCAGTTCGCGGCGAAAGAAGTCCGCGCGCCTGCCGGCGGCCGCCAGCGTCGCCATGGACTGGATCACATAGTGCTCGCCGCGCGAGGTGCCGTAGGAGGTCTCGTTGCCCCAGATCGAGCAGATGATCTCGCCCGGCACGCCGAAGCGGCTCTGGACGGCCGAGAAGGTCGCGCCATGCTGGCCGAAATTGGCACGGCCGTTGGTGACGCGCTTGTTGGAGGCGCGCACGTCGACATAGTCGCCGAGGGTGCGGCGGAACTCGGGCTGGCGCACCGACAGTTCGATCACACGCGGGTTCGGCTGGATGCCGGCGAAGGCGCGGTCGAAGGTGGCGCGCGAGACGCCGGCCGCCGAGGCCGCCGGCCAGAGGCTCGCGACGAAGCCGGCGAAAGCCTGCGCTTCAGCGGGCCGGACGAAGGCTGGCGCGAGGGCTGCGGCAACCCCGGCGAGGATGGTGCGGCGGGTGAGGGCGGTCATCGTCGATCTCCGGTCGCACGTTTGATCCAGCGCAGGGCGGAAGCCTGAGTCGCGCACAAAGATAGCGCCGTTATGGCAGCCGGGCACGCCGGTCATCCTGTCGCGGGAACAGATCCGCGCGATGGCGGGTTGGCTTCCGGTACATGCAAGGAAGGACGCCATGGACGACATCCGCATTCCCCACGACACGCTGGTCTTCGTCGGCGACGGCGCGAAAGCCCTGTTCCTGCGCAACAAGGGCGACGCGCAGCTGCTCAATCTGGTGGTCGAGCGCATTTTCGAACAGGAGAACCCGCCGACCCGCGAACAGGGCACGGACCGACCGGGCCGTTCGTTCGCCAGCGCCGGCACGCACCGCTCCGCGATGGAACAGACCGACTGGCACCAGATCGCCGAGGAGCGTTTCGCCAGCGCCGTCGCCGAGCGTCTCTACAAGCACGCCCATGCCGGCCGGTTCGACAACCTCGTCGTCATCGCGCCGCCCAAGGTGCTGGGAAACCTGCGGAAAGCCTTCCACAAGGAGGTCGCCGAACGCGTCTCGGCGGAAATCCCCAAGGAGCTGACGTCGCACCCGGTCTACGAGATCGAGAAGCTTCTGGCAGCGTAGGTACGCATCGCCTTGTCCGCGATCCGCCCGGCGGCCGGCCCATCGGCGTCGGGCGCGAGCGAAGGTGAGGCGGCATCGGCCGCGCAGACGCGGTTCCGGCCGGATTGCTTGGCCAGATAGAGGCGCCGGTCGGCGGTAGCCACGAGTTCCTCCCAGCGCGTGGCGGAGCCGGCCGGGCGGACGGCGACGCCGAAGCTGCCGGTGACGGTCAGGCTGGGCGCCTGTTCGATCACCGTTTCCTCGAGCTGGCGGCGCAGGGCTTCGGAAAGGGCGAAGGCCTCGGCGAGGCTGGCGTCTTCCAGCAGCACGATGAACTCCTCGCCGCCATAGCGGGCGAAAGCGCCGCTGGCGGGGACGAAGGGCGCGAGGCTGGAGGCGATGCGGCGCAGCACGTCGTCGCCGGTCGCGTGGCCGAATGTGTCGTTGATCGCCTTGAAGTGGTCGATGTCGAACAGGATCAGGCCGATCTCGCGTGCGCGCCCGCCCGCAGGGGCCAGCGCCTGCATCGCCGCGTCGTTCAACGCCCTGCGATTGAGGAGCCCCGTCAGCATATCGGTTTCGGACAGCCGGCGCAGCTGCTCGGCCATGTGCCGCTGGTCCTGTTCGAGGCGGTGGCGCTGGCGCTGCTGGTCCCGCAGGATATCGAGCTCGCGGAACATGTCGGCAATTTCGCCGCTGACCCTGCCGACCGGGCCGGGTTCCGCCAGATTGCCACGGGCGATGGCAGCGATCTGCTCGCGGACGATGATCAGCGGCCGGAACAGGCCGTTGCGGAAGATCATGCCGACCATGGCAAGGACGAGGATCACGATGCCGGTCAGCAGGCCCGACAGGACAACCAGCCGGAAGGCGTGGTCGCGCATGCCGTCCATTCGCGCCTGGGAGGCGGCGGCGATCAGTTCCCGCAGCTCCTCGACCGGCCGCATGCCGGGCACGTAGTTGCGGGTGAATGTGTCGGCCGTCGGGCTGCCCGGCAGGACCATGCTTCCCGCGACGACGCGGGCATGAGGCACCGAGATGTCGAAATAACGCCGGTCCATCTCGGCAACCTTCGCCTCGATCGGACCGTTGGGGAAGAATGCGTCGGCATAGTCGGCCAGGATGCGGCGCAGCTCGGTCACGCGGACCAGGGTCTGGTCGAAGCGGGGCAGGAACTGCGCGCTGCCGCCCTCGCCCGCCGCCAGCATCATGACGACGTAGGACCCGAGCCTGCCGGCCTCCTCGCGCAGCGTCCCGGCGGTCACGTTGAGGATGATCTCGGTCGACATCTGCGGATTGAGGCGGATGATTTCCTGCCCCAGCCGGTCGCGCAGGGCGAGCACACTGTCGGCGGCGGTGAACATCTGCTCGATGGCGCGGGTGACGTTGCGGCTCACGCGCGCAGCCGCCGGACGTTCGGCGATCTCGTCGACCAGTCGCCTGCCAGCCGCCAGCCGCTCATGCATTTCGCGCAGGTGTCGCTGCAGGTTGCCGGCGGTCGCGGGGTCCCGCGCCACGGCCAGCTCCATTTCGACGATACGGCGGTCGGTGTCCTGGCGCTTAACCTGCAGCGATGCGGCCAGCGCCGCTGCATCCGAATCGAGGCCGCCCATCGCGCTGTTGGCGGGGCCTCGCTCGGCCGAGACGGCATTGGCCGCCGCCATGACCGCGTGGAAGCGCGCAAGCTGCATGCTCCCCTGCTCATAGCGGGCGTAATCAGCGAGATCAGCATGGAGCGACACGCCGCCGAGCGCCAGGCACGCCACCGCCGCCACGATGCCGCCGAGCCACTGGAGATGCTGAACCCGAAACTTCACTATCCTGATACCGCCATTTCGCGTAACGCAAGGGCACCCTGCCATGGGGTCACTAAGCAATGCTGAACGACGGTTGGGGTCGGCCTAACTTCATCCGGCCGGAAGCGGCACTTCCAGCGGCCGCGAACGCCACCGCGACGGGCGGCCTTTCATTCCGGGCGGTTCGGGCCTATCAGGAACCACGCGCCCTCGCGCATGTGCGCGCGAGGGACTATATTTCCCGTTCCAGCTACACTGCCGGACCCGAATCGCAAGGCATGGGCGCTTCCCTGACCGGATCGCTCGTGCCCACTGGAGAGACCAAGGCTCATGGCCGACCCCGCCCGCAAGGACGCTCCCGAGGCCGACTACGGCGCCGACAGCATCAAGGTCCTCAAGGGCCTCGACGCCGTCCGCAAGCGCCCCGGCATGTATATCGGCGACACCGATGACGGGTCCGGCCTGCATCACATGGTCTACGAGGTGGTCGACAACGCCATCGACGAGGCGCTGGCCGGGCATGCGACCGAAGTGACGGTGACGCTGAACGCCGACGGCTCGGTGACGGTCACCGACAACGGCCGCGGCATCCCGACCGACATCCACCCGACCGAGGGCATTTCGGCGGCCGAGGTCATCATGACCCAGCTGCACGCGGGCGGTAAGTTCGACCAGAACTCCTACAAGGTCTCCGGCGGTCTTCATGGCGTCGGCGTGTCCGTCGTCAACGCGCTGTCCAAATGGCTGAAGCTGAACATCTGGCGCGGCGACAAGGAGCATTTCGTCGAGTTCCACCACGGCGACCCGATCGCGCCGCTGGTGGAGATCGGGCCGGCCAAAGGCAAGCGCGGCACGGCCGTGACCTTCCTCGCCTCGACCGACACCTTCACCATGGTGGAATACGACTTCGCCACGCTGGAGCACCGGCTGCGCGAGCTCGCCTTCCTCAATTCGGGCGTGCGCATCCTGCTGACCGACCTGCGCCATGCCGAGGAGAAGCGCGTCGAGCTGTTCTACGAGGGTGGCGTCGAGGCTTTCGCGCGCTATCTCGACCGCAACAAGACGCCACTGGTCGCCGACCCCATCGTGCTGAAATCGGAGCGCGACGGCATCGCGGTCGAGGTGGCGCTGTGGTGGAACGACTCGTATCACGAGAACGTCCTCTGCTTTACCAACAACATCCCGCAGCGCGACGGCGGCACGCACCTTGCCGGCTTCCGCGGCGCGCTCACCCGTCAGGTCACGGGCTATGCGAGTGCTTCCGGAATCTCCAAGAAGGAGAAGGTCGACCTGACCGGCGACGATTGCCGCGAGGGCCTGACCGCCATCGTCTCGGTGAAGGTGCCGGACCCGAAATTCTCGTCGCAGACCAAGGACAAGCTGGTCTCCTCCGAGGTTCGCCCGGTGGTCGAGAGCATCGTCAACGAGGCGCTGTCGACCTGGTTCGAAGAGCATCCGGTCGAGGCCAAGTCCATCGTCCAGAAGGTCGCCGAGGCCGCCGCTGCCCGCGAGGCCGCCCGCAAGGCGCGCGAACTCACCCGCCGCAAGACGGCGCTGGATGTCGCCTCGCTGCCCGGCAAGCTCGCCGACTGCCAGGAGCGCGACCCCGCCAAGTCCGAACTGTTCATCGTCGAGGGTGATTCCGCAGGCGGCTCGGCCAAGCAGGGCCGCGACCGCGTGTTCCAGGCCGTGCTGCCGCTGCGCGGCAAGATCCTGAACGTCGAGCGCGCCCGCTTCGACAAGATGCTCTCGTCCGAGATGATCGGCACGCTGATCACCGCGCTCGGCACCGGCATCGGGCGCGAGGAGTTCAACATCGACAAGCTGCGCTATCACAAGATCATCCTGATGACGGACGCCGACGTCGACGGCTCCCACATCCGGACGCTGCTGCTGACTTTCTTCTTCCGGCAGATGCCGGAGATCATCGAGCGCGGCCACATCTTCATCGCGCAGCCGCCGCTGTTCAAAGTGTCCCGCGGCAAGAGCGAGACCTACATCAAGAACGAGCGGGCGCTGGATGACTACCTCATCGCCGCGGGGCTCGAGGAGAGCCTCCTGACGCTCGGCAACGGCGAGATTTGCGGCGGGCAGGACCTTGCCGCCATCGTCGAGGAAGCCCGGCAGGTGAAGAACCTGATCGGCGCGCTGCATTCTCGTTACAATCCGGCCGTGGTCGAGCAGGCGGCGATCGCCGGCGCGCTCAACGCGGAGGCTGCGAAGGAGCCGTCGCGCGCCAGCGAACTCGCGGCGAAGATCTCGCTCAGGCTCGACGCCATTTCCGACGAGATCGAGCGCGGCTGGGAAGGCGTGTTCGACGGCGAGAAGTATCATTTCTCCCGCACGGTGCGCGGCGTGAAGGAGGTTGCGATCCTCGACGGCGCGCTGCTGTCGTCGTCGGAGGCGCGCAAGCTGGACGAGTATTCCGCGCGCCTCGGCGTCGTCTTCGACAAGCCCGCGGTGTTCCGCCGCAAGAGCGACGAGGTTCAGGTTCCCGGCCCCTCCGCGCTGTTCGAGGCGGTGAAGGAGAAGGGCGCCAGCGGCATCAAGCTGCAGCGCTACAAAGGCCTTGGCGAGATGAATGCAGAACAGCTCTGGGAGACGACGCTGGACCGCAACGCCCGCTCGCTCCTGAAGGTCCACATCAAGGAAGTGGACGAGGCCGACGACATCTTCGTCAAGCTGATGGGCGACGTGGTGGAGCCGCGGCGCGAGTTCATCCAGGAAAACGCGCTGAGCGCGACAGTCGACGCCTGACGGGCGTCGCTCGCTAGTCAATAGCGCTTGCCGATACGGGGGCGGCCACGGGCCGCCCCCGTTCGTCCGGGTTGCCGGTCGACCGCCCCACCGCTATCGCCGTCATGATGCGATGACGAGAGTGGAAGGCGTGCAATGGCGAGCCCCGTGACCGATGCCGGCAGCCGGGCGGCGATCCCAAGGCTCGATTTCGGGCGGGTCAGCGTCTTTCTCGGCGAGAAGAACGGCAAATATCCTGACGGCAATCAGGTGATCGTCAGCGGCTCCGACACGCGCGCCGTATTCGACACGCCGCTTGTCGCCAACCGCATCGGCGGCGAGTTCGACAGTGCCGATCTGGTCATCCTCGGCCATGTCCACGAGGACCATCTTGCAGGGCTGCATCGCCTGCCGAACGCGGCCGTCCATGCGCCCGAGGCCGATCTGGCGGCGGCGCAGAGCTGGGAGGCGCTTGGAGCGGCCTACGGCACGCGCGAGGAGCGCCTTCCGCAGATGCTGGAGAAGTTCCAGCGCGATTTCCACTACGTGCCGCGGCCCGATGCGGTCGGCTATGCCGACGGCGCGGTCTGGGACCTCGGTCAGGTCCGCGTCGAGGCGGTCCACATGCCCGGACACACGGCCGGCCATTCCGTGCTGCTGGTCGAATCCGAAGGTGTCGCCTTTCTCGGCGATATCGATCTCGGCGGCTTCGGCCCCTACTACGGCGATGCGACCTCCAGCCTTGCCGATTTCCGGCGCACGCTCGCCCGCGTGCCGGAGATCGCCGCGCGTGTCTGGGTGACGTTCCATCACCGCGCCGTCTATACCGACCGCGAACGCCTGCTGACCGATCTTGCGGCCTATGCGGCCAAGCTCGACGAGCGGGAGAAGCGGCTTGTCGAACTCCTCGCCGCCGGGCCCAAGACGCTCGCCGATCTCGTGGCGTGCCGGCTGCTCTATCCCGCCGACTACCAGGAATTGTGGGTCGAGGATGTCGAGGAGCGGACGATCAGCCAGCATCTCGCCGAACTGGCCGCCGACGGCCGCGTGCGGGTGGACGAGGCAGGTTTCTACAGGCTGGGTTGAGCGCTGCGCCTATCGCCTTTCGGGTGGCGGCGCGCCATGATCCGCCGCGCTGCCGAACGGCATGCAGCGGGGGAAGCTCGTCCGATGATCTATGAACTGCGCATCTACAATTGCCTGCCCGGGCGGCTGCCGAAGCTGCTGGAGCGGTTCCAGAACCACACGCTGAAGATCTGGGACAAGCATGGCATCCGGCAGGCCGGCTTCTGGACCACGGCGATCGGCCCGTCCAACAACGACCTGACCTATCTCGTCGCCTGGAACTCCATGGCCGAGCGCGAGGCGAAATGGACGGCGTTCCAGAGCGATCCGGATTGGCTGAAGGCGCGCAGCGAGAGCGAGGCGGACGGGCCGATCATCGCCAATGTCGCAAGCTCGTTCCTGGCGCCGACGGCCTTCTCGGCGGTGGAATAGGCGGATCGGGCGGGCTTCAAGCCCGCCCTTTCGTCAGCACGGTCGGTCGGGTTTCACTCGGTGGTGAAGCGGGTCGAGCCGGCCGAGCGGTTGTAGAAGATCGTCACGCGCGACACCTGGCAGAGATTGACACCGCGAAACTCGGCGGTCTCGGCATCGTCATAGACCACCTTGATGTCGAAGGAGCAGGCGTCGGCGCCGCGCGGGAAGGTCACGTTGAGAACCTGACCGTCCTCGAGGCTGTCGTCGCCCATCAGGTCGTTGCCCCAGGTGTTCTGCGAGGCGGCGCTCACATAGACCTCGTCGATGGTGTAGCCGGTGCGGTTGACGAGCTGGAAGTCCTGCTGGGACTGGGCATTGGCATTGCCGGACACCAGAAGGGTCACTGCCGCGAAAGCAGCGAAAAGAAGAGCGCGCATGGAGGTGGTCTCAGGGGCGATCCGCAGGCGGCGGCTGTCTGGTAGGCGGATCGGAGGAAGGTGATTGCCGTGCCGTGAGCGGACCTTCCACACAGGTCTGCCGCTGGGTCAATCGGTCGCCTCGCTCCGGCGATGGCCTAGGCCGTCTGGCCGGGTCGGACCGCCAGCTGGATCGGCTGTCCGTGAGGTGTCGCCTCGGCGGCGGCGTGCCACGCCTCGGTCGTCGCGTCGATCGCCGGCGCGGTGGTGACGCCCTTGGCGATGACGAGCTGCTCCAGCGCCTTTAGCCAGTGGGTGTAGTAGGTCTCGCCGGTATCCGGATCGCCGGCCGCCTGTGCTGCCCGGATCGTGGCCGAGAGCGTCTCGGCCCATTCGCCCCAGGTGAACAGACCCTTGCCGTTCAGGGTGACGGCGAGGGCAAAGGCATGGGCTTCCCATGGCTCGCGGAAGACCGGGCCCTCGGCATCGCAGGGAATGTGGGGCAGGGCGGCGATGTCGGGTGTCATGCTGGCATCAGGTAGCTGTCCCATGCATCGACCGACACGGAAACGGATGGGTCCGCCTCCGGTCCGAACAGGTCATGGGCGGAAAAGCGCACGGTGTAGAGCCATTGCGGCGCCTCGCCGGTGCCGGCCGCGCTGGAATCGGCGAAGACGTGGGCGCCATGAGTGAGAACGACCGTTCCGGTCTTGCCGCGCACATAGCGCGGCAGGCGCGTGTGGCCGATCTGTTCCGGCATTTCGACGGTCCGCACGCGATCGCCGACATGGAAGCGCTGGGCCTCGCCGGTCTCCCGCCCGGTCGGACCGCCGCGCGCGAGCGTCGCGGGCACATTCTCGGCCAGCAGTTTCCGGGGCAGGGGCTTCGCCGGGTCGACCGCATGACCTGCGGCAGTGTCCGCCGCCGTCACGAGGCCACGGTCGGCGAGCAGGCGCTCCATGCCGCCGGTCCAGACCTCGTAATAGCTCATGCCGAGATAGCCGGGCTGCTGTTCCCGAGCGGCGCGCGACTGGTCGATGGTCCAGGCGCCGGTGGCGCCCATGGCGAGCGTCAGGGCAAGCGCTCGCTTTTCCCAGTCGGCATGGAACCACGGCTCGTTCGCCTCCGGCTCGACATTGCCGAGGCCGAGCCGGCCGCCGAGGTCGGCATGATTGACGTAGGCCGCGCCGCTCATGCCACGGCTTCCGGGGCGCTGGCGAGGCCGGTTCCGATCATGGAGTCGCGGGTGACGAGGGTCGCGAGGCGCGCCTCGTCCCAGCCTTCCGTCCCCGCCGGCCGTTCCGGCAGGACAAGGTAGCGGACCTCGGCGGTCGAATCCCAGACCTTGATCTCCTTGCCCGCCGGCAAGGTCACGCCGAAATCCGCCAGCACGCCGCGCGGGTCGCGCACGGCCTTGGCGCGGTAGGGCGCGGACTTGTACCAGACCGGCGGCAGGCCGAGCACCGGCCACGGGTAGCAGGAGCAGAGGGTGCAGACGACCATGTTGTGGGTGCCGGACGTATTCTCCACGGCCACCATGTGCTCGCCCTGACGCCCGACAAAGCCGAGCTCGCCGATGGCACTGGTCGCATCCTTCAGCAGCCGGGCGTGATAGGCGGGATCAGCCCAGGCCTTCGCGACCACGCGCGCGCCGTTATGCGGACCGACCTTGGTCTCGTAGGTCTCGATCAGAACGTCGAGGGCTGCGGGATCGACATAGCCCTTCTCGACCAGGATCGTCTCGAGCGCGCGGACGCGCGCGTCCATGGGCGAGAGTTCGCTGTGGTCATGGTCGTGATCATGGTCGTGGTGGTGATGGTCGTCATGCATGGCGGCGCTCCGCGAAGGCCCATGAGGCTAGCGCGAAGCGTCGTCATGAGGAAGCCGGCAGGGGAATGGCTGGGGCCGCTCCAGCGAACGGCCCCGACGCGGCGTCAGCGCGCGGTCTTGGCCAGTTCCTCGGCGCGCAGATCCTTGCGCAGGATCTTGCCGACATTCGACTTCGGCAGCTCGGTGCGGAACTCGACGGTCTTCGGCACCTTGTAGGCGGTGAGCTGTTCGCGGGCGAAGGTGCGGATGTCGTCGGCCGTGACGTCGGTATCCGGCTTCCGGACGACGAAAGCCTTGACCGCCTCGCCCGATGCGCCGTCGGGCACGCCGATGACGGCCACTTCGAGGACGGCCGGATGCTTCGCCAGCGCGTCTTCCACCTCGTTCGGGAAGACGTTGAAGCCGGAGACCAGCACCATGTCCTTCTTGCGGTCGACGATGCGGAAGAAGCCGTCCTCATCCTGGATGGCGATGTCGCCGGTATAGAGCCAGCCGTCACGCACGGTCTTGGCGGTCTCTTCCGGCTTCTTCCAGTATCCCGCCATGATCTGCGGGCCGCGGGCCACCAGTTCGCCCGGCTGGCCGAGGGCGACTTCCTTGCCCTCGTCGTCGACGCATTTGATGTCGGTCGAGGGCACGGGAATGCCGATCGTGCCTTCGCGGACATTGCCGAAGGGATTGAACGAGAGGACCGGCGAGGACTCGGTCAGGCCATAGCCCTCGATCACCGGCGTCCTGGTCACTTCCTGCCAGCGCTTGGCGACCGCATCCTGCAACGCCATGCCACCGGCCGAAGAGGTCTTCAGCGTCTTCGGCGGGTTGTCGCGGAACCACGGCTCGTTGTTGAGGCCGTTGAACAGCGTGTTGACGCCGGTCAGCGTGGTGATCGGGAACTTCTCGAAGGCCTTCTGGAGGTTGGTCAGCGGCCGCGGATTGGGGATCAGGATGTTGTGCGCGCCGAGATACCAGAAGCCCAGCATGTTCACCGTGAAGGCGAAGATATGATAGAGCGGCAGCGCCGTGAGGATCGTTTCCTTGCCTTTTTCGAGGTTGGAAGCGACCATTTCCAGCGACTGCGCCATGTTCATGAGCAGGTTGCCGTGGGTCAGCATGGCGCCCTTGGAAACGCCGGTCGTGCCGCCGGTATATTGCAGCACCGCCAGCGTATCGAGGCCGGCGCCCTCGGTGTAGGCGGCGATATTGGCGCTGCCCTTGGCCGCCGAACCGGCCGCGAGTGCTGCCTGGAACGTCGTGTGCGGCACGGTGACCGGCTTCACCGACTTGTCCTTGTACTTCTGCACGAGCCCGACCAGCGTGCCCTGCAGCCAGGGCATGAACTCGGTGATCCGGGTGACCACCACGTTCGGCACCTTGTGGATGGCGAAGGCGGCCGGCAGGTTGGCGGCGAACATGTCGATGACGACGACGAGGTCCGGCTCGCCGTCGGCGAAGACCTTGCCCATCTCCTCGGCGGTGTAGAGCGGGTTGATGTTGATCAGCACGCAACCGGCCTTGAACACGCCGTAGGCGACGATCGGGAAGGCGAGAGCGTTCGGCGTCTGCAGCGCGACGCGCGCGCCCGGCTTCAGCTTCAGAACCTCGCGCAGATAAACGGCGAAGGCATCGGACCAGCGGTCGATCTCGGCATAGGTCAGCGTGCCGCCCATGCCGTTCGGCAGGCAGAGCGTGAAGGCGGGCTTGTCGGCATAGGTCCGCGCCACCGAGCGCACCATGGCGGCAAGGTTGGGATGCGGCGCCTCATCGATCGTATGGCGCACGCCGACCGGATAGAACTTCGTCCAGGGCCGGCTCGGCGTTTCAGTCATGCTGGTCATGCGCTCCTCCCGAATGTTTTGCCTAATGAGCCCGATTAGTCGGGCCTCGGCAAGCGGGCTGCGGCCAAATGCGGCGCTTTGTGCAGCGCGGCGGGGGATTCAGCGCAGTTTTCCGGCCGCGCGCAGCACGAATCCGATCACCTCGGCCACCGCGCGGTAGAGCTCCTCCGGGATTTCCTGATCGACCTCGACGCCGGACAGGGCTTCCGCCAACAGCGGATTGCCTTCGATGGCGACGCCGTGTTCCTTCGCCGTCGCGATGATCTTCTCGGCGATCGCGCCGCGGCCGGTGGCCGTTACGCGGGGCGCTGCGTCCTTGCCGATCTCGTATTGCAGCGCGACGGCGACGACGGGTTTCGGGGCGGGGGCGTCGTCGGTCATGACAGGCGGTCCAGCCGCGGCGGGCGCGGGGCTGCCGCATCGCGCGGGTCGGCGGGCCGGCCGGCAGCAATCGTCAGACGGTCGATTGTGAAGGCGGAGGCCTCGAGCGCCTCCGACAGATTGGCGCGGGCGGCATCAAGTTGCGCCGCGATGCCGTCGCGTTCGGCCCAGAGCTGGACGCCGACATGGCCGTCGCGCCAGCGCACGGCGGCGTGAATGGCGCCGAGCGGCTCGGCTTCCATCGAAAAGCGCATGGTCCAGTCCTGCCGGCCGGTGCCGGCCACGGCGCCCTGCGTCTCGGGATCGCGCTCGCGAACGATCTGGAACTGCAGCATGGCCGTTTCCGCACCGATGCGCAGCGGCACCTCGGCGAGTGTTTGAACGGGTGCGTCCGGCCTGCCGATCTCGCGAACATCCGGCAGCGAGGCGGCCTGCAACAGCGTCAGGCGCGCCAGCGCCGCCTCCGTGCGCTCTGTGAGCACGCGCGCGACCTCGGCGGCGGAGGCCTCCGAGCCGAGGCTCGGCTGCGAGGGAGGCTGGCCATGGGGCAGGGCGCCGCGAACCGGCGGGCGCTCGTGCGTCGTCGCCTTCGCGCCGGTATCCGCCGGCTCGCCGCCGAGCGTGGCGGACCAGTCCTGAAGCGCCGCGCGCAGCTGGCCGAGGGCGGCCTTGAGGTCGGCAGGCACGGTCGCGCCCGGCGGCAGGGCGGCGAGCTGCGCCTCCAGAAAGGTGCCGGATTTGGCGATGGCCTGAGCCAGCGTCTGCGGCGAGGCGGCCGCCTCCGCAGGCAGGCGGAAACCGAGCACCTGCGCCATGGCGCGCGCGACCGCTTCCGGCATGGCGCGCGTCGCCGCCGGAATGCCGCCATTGGCGACGGCCGAGAGATCGGCGAAGAGCGGGCTGAGGCTTTCCTGCCGCCCTGCGGCGCCGCGCACGGCTTCGACAAGCGCCTCGCGCGGCGTTGCCGGCGCGGCGCGGCCGGCAGCATTGGCTTCGGCGAGGCGCGAGGCTTCCTGCGAGCCGCGCACAGCAAGAGCGACCTGCGCGCCATCGCCGGGCCCGGTCGTCGCACCGGGCGTGACGAGGCCGCGCGCCATCAGATCGACCAGTGCCGCAGCGACGGCATTGGCCGCCGGAATGGGCGTTGCAAGGCCGGGCGTGGCGATCGGCAGAGCTCCACCCGCCGATGCAGGCTGCGCGGCAGGCGCACGCGCCGTGGCGGGGTTGTCGGCGAGAAGCAGGCGCATGGCCTGGCCCTGCCGCTCCACGGTCATGGTCAGGAGCGCGCCGACCGGCAGCGGCTGGGGCGTCTTCACCTCCAGCGCCTGACCCGCGACGGTCAGGCGCGCGAGCCCGTCGCCGAGCATCGCCGCGACGCGCGCCTGGATCGTTTCGCCGGGCTTCAGGCCGAGCGCCTCGACGAGCGCGCGCATCTGCTGCGTCTCGACGGGCGCGGTCGCCACGACAGGCTGGATACGCTCGACACTCACCTCGATCACCTCGCGAAACAGAGGCACTGCGGGAGCTTGGCGGAGAAATCATGACCGATTCGGCAACGGCGATCTTGACTCGTCGGCGATTGCTTCCCGAAATCCGCGCCAAGGCTACTTTCCAGTCAGTTTGCGGCGCGGGGAAGGTGGCCATCGCCGCCGGAAACGGCAGGCATCAGGAGTGAGGGCGGGTTTATGTTGCATCAGCCGCGTCGATGGCTTCCCGGGCTCGTGCCCCTGGCTCTGCTTGCCGGCGGCTCGCTGTGGTGGAAGCAGGCCGACATCGAACGCGACCTGTCGCAACGGTCCCGCGATGCGATTGCCGCCTCCGGCTCGACCATCGACGGCAAGCCCTGGGCGACCGTTACCGCTCTGGGCCGCGACGTCGTCGTCGCAGGCGATGCCCCGGCCGATGGCGTCGGCATCGGAGCCGCCGCGACGGCACTCCAGCAGCGCGGCGTGCGGCAGGCCATTGCCGATACCGATCTCATTCCGGCTGCCGATCCGTTCGGATGGTCGGCGCGGCGGGAGGGCCAGACCATCACGCTGTCGGGACAGGTTGCTCCCGACGGTGCGCGCGAACGGCTGGTCGAGGCGGCGCGGCGCGCGGTTCCCGGTGGCGAGGTCAGCGACCTGATGACCACCGCGCGGGGCGTGCCGGCCGGCGCGGCAGCGGCCGGCATTCTCGGCATCGAACAGCTCGGCCGCGTCGCCAGCGGTTCGGCGACGCTCGCGGGCAATGCCTTCCGCTTCACCGGCAATGCCGCCGATGCCGCAACCCAGGCGGCGGTGACGGCCGCTCTCGCCAACCTGCCGCAAGGCATTGTACGCGGTGGCGTCAATCTCGCGGGTCCCGGCGCGGCGGCATCCGAACAGGCGCCTGCGCCCGCCGCGATCCTGCCGGTCGCGCCAACGCCGCCGGCTCCTCCCGCGCCGCCAGCCCCGCCGCCGCCCGCTGTCGCCGACTGGAGCGCCACGCGCGGGCAGGACGGCTCGCTGTTGCTGTCCGGCACGGTTGCGTCCGAGGAGGCGCGCCGACGCATCATCGACGCGGCCATGGCCTCGACGACGGGTCCGGTGATCGACGCCATGGACGTTGCCGCGGGCCTGCCGGCCAATGTCGAGGCGAAGGCCCTCGCGGCCTTGAAGCAGCTCGAAGGCCTGTCGGCTGGCACGGCGAGGATCGCCGGCACGACCTTCTCCTTCTCCGGCGTGGCGGCGACACCCGCCGCCTTCGATGGTCTCGCCGCCGCGATCCGGGGCGCGAGCGACGGCTTCTCGCTGGGCGAACTGATCGTCGCGCCGCCGCGCATCGACCCCTTCACCTGGAGCGCACGCAAGGGCGAGGGCGCCATCACGCTCATGGGCTTTGCGCCGTCGGAGGCCGAGAAGGCCGCCGTGCTGGCGGAGACGAACCGGATCGCCGGTGGCCTGCGGGTGGTCGACCAGATGCGTGTCGCCTCGGGCTTTCCGAGCGGCGTCGAGTTCGGTCCGCTGACCAGCGCGGCGCTCGCGCAGCTCGGACGCCTGACCGAGGGATCGGCGCAGCTCATCGGCAACCGATTGACGCTCGCCGGCCGGGCGCCCGATGTCGCGACCTCGATGGCTGTTCGTCAGGCGCTTGCCGAGTTGCGCGCGCCGGTCGCGGCCGTTTCGGATCTGTCGCTGCCAGCCGCGGAGATTCCGGCGCCGGTCGCGACGCCGCCGCTATCGGCTGACCTGACGCCTCCGCCGCCGCGCGTCGAGGCCATGGCGCCGCCCGTCGCAGACCTGCCGCTGCCGGTAGTGCCGCCGCTTGCGCCCGCCCCGCCGCCACCGGCAGCAGTTCCCGCACCGGCGATTGCCAGCGCGCCTGCGCCATCGCCGCCAGCCGCGTCATCTGCTGCAACGGCGCCAGCGGCGCCGACGCCCCCGCCTGTCGCAGCGGCTCCGCCGCCAGTTCCGCTCTCCATACCGCGGCCGAACTGCTCCGCGATCATGCAGACCGCGCTGGAAGGCGACCGCATCCTGTTCGACTACTGGAAGGCCGAGCAACGCTCCGAACATGCCGCCGTCCTCGATAGGCTGGCCACCGCGCTGAAGCGCTGCGCTCCGGACGAGCGGATCGAGGTCGCGGGCCACGCCGACCTCCACAACCGGACGAACCAGAACCAGAAGCTGTCCGAGGAACGTGCTGCGCTGATGCGGAGCGAACTCGTGCGGCGCGGCGTCCCGGCCGCCATGCTCGACGCGGTCGGCTATGCCGAGACGCGGCCGATCGCGCCGAGCCATTCCGACGAGAGCCGCGCGCTGAACCGGCGCGTCGAGTTCCACGTCCGGCCGCGCGGCTGAGGGAGAGAGTCATGATCTATCTCGCACAGACCTTCGCCCTGCCGCTCGCCGCAGCCCTGATCGGTGGCCTGATCGTCGGCTGGATCACGTCGGACAAGGACGACAACGGCCCGAGCGGCTGGGCCGCGCTGGCCATCACGCTGTTCGCGCTGATGGTGGTGGCCTCGGCGCTGAAATGGCTGCCGGGGCGGCCGGGGCTCTGGCTCGACACGGCCATCCTGTTCTCGGCCATCTATCTGCTCGGCTGCATCGTGGGGGCCTTTGCGCGCGTCTTCACCGACAAGATCGAAGACGCAGTCAGCGAGCCGCTGACGGCGGTCGCCGAGGGCGCTCAGGCCATCGCCTCGACCATGGAGCCCGTGAAGGCGGTCGCGACGGCCGTCTCCGACGTTGCCCGTGCCGCCTCGGCGCCGGCAGAGAGCGCGCCTCCCGCCGCCGCCCAGCGCGCCGCTGAAGCGCCGCGCGCGCCGACCGGGGCCGCAGCCTCGGCGGAGGCCATGGCGGAAGGCACGAAGCCGACGGGACTGGCGACGGCGCGTGGCAACAAGCCCGACGAGCTTGAGCTGATCCGCGGCGTCGGTCCGCAGAACGAGGCGCGGCTTCACGCGCTGGGCATCTGGCACTTCGACCAGATTGCCGCCTGGACGGCGAAAGAGGCGCAGTGGGTGGGCGGTTATCTTGCCTTCCCCGGACGGATCGAGCGCGAGGACTGGATCGGGCAGGCCAAGGTTCTGGCGGCCGGCGGCACGACGGACCATGCCGACAAGGTCAGGCGCGGCGAGATCACGAGCACACGGGACGAGCCGCCCCGAGCCTGAAGGGTCAACATCTGCACATGAAGAAGGCCCCGGCGTCGTCCGCCGGGGCCTTTCTCGTATCGTCTGGTCCAGGCGTCAGGTGAAATAGTGGACGCCTACGGCGATGATCAGCACCCAGACCACGAAGTTGGCGGTCAGCGTGAACGCGACGGCCTGCGTCGGAGACATACGGAACCTCATCGATGCGGTCTTCCTTGCCGGTCGACCCCTTCCCTCCGCCATGCATAGCCGAACCGTGTGGCCAGTCGATGAAAGGATGAAGGGAAGGTTAATCCGGCGTCCCGCTGCGGGGCCGGATCAGGCCGCCTGCGGCAGCCGCCCGGCAATGTAGCGATGTTCCTGCGTCAGCCCACCGAAGCCGTAGGCCTCGGCGCGGACGTCATGGACATAGACGTAGCTCTCCGGGTGGAGTTCGCCGATGAGATCGCCCATGGCGGCGAAGACGGCAGCCACATAGGCGGCCTTCTCGTCCTTGGTGTTGGTGCCATCGACCACCTTGATGTCGAGGAAGAACGAGGACTTGCGCTGTTCGGCGAGCGAGGCGCCACCGACGAACCAGCGGTCGGCCGGCACCTGCTCGACCGTGACGGCAGTCAGCTGCGGGTTCTTGCGGAGCACGTCCGTGGTGATGCGGACGGCCTCCTCGGCGATGCGCGCGGGCAGGTGCCGGTCGGCCGAAGCGGATGAGAACTTGATCTGGATGATGGGCATGACGTGCTCCTGAACAGCCCCGGGGTCGGGTTGCCCGAGAGATTTCATCATCGCCTCGATG
>Ga0209794_1001533_pt1 | contig 16974 bp, 16 predicted proteins | sample EBPBio232013_DNA_FD_185869 | JGI IMG/M metagenome (GOLD analysis project Ga0209794, IMG submission 185869) | Wastewater treatment Type I Accumulibacter community from EBPR Bioreactor in Madison, WI, USA - Reactor 1_5/23/2013_ DNA (SPAdes)... | ecosystem: Engineered > Bioreactor > EBPR >... | reverse complement strand
AACCGCGCCTCGCGCCGGCACCGCCACCTGTTCCAGGAGGAGATCCTGGTCGTGATGGGCGGCAGCGGCCTGCTGCTGCACGGCGACGAACGGATCGCGGTGAAGCCAGGCGACGCGTTCTGCTATCTGGCGAACGATCCGGAACTCCACACGTTCGAGAACACGGGAAGTAGCGACCTCGTCATCTGGGCGTTCGGCAACCGCTTTCCGCACGAGGTCTGCCTCTACCCCGACGAGGGCGTCGCCTTCGTCGAGGGGCTCGGCGCGGAAGTGCCGCTCGACAGTATCGCGGCAAGCCAGTGGACCGAGGATCGCCGCAAGACATGAGAGCATTGCAATGAGCCGCCGCGTCGCAGGGCCCGAGATCGAGCGCCTGATCCAGCTCCTGGCCAAGCTGCCGGGGCTCGGGCCGCGCTCGGCCCGCCGCGCCGCGCTGCATCTCGTCAAGAAGCGCGAGAGCCTGATGCAGCCGCTGACCGCGGCGCTGGGCGAGGCGCTGGACAAGATCGTCATCTGCTCGACCTGCGGCAACGTCGACACGTCCGACCCCTGCACGGTCTGCACGGACCCGCGCCGCGACGGTTCGGTGATCGTGGTGGTGGAGGATGTCTCCGACCTCTGGGCGCTGGAGCGCGCCGGCGCGATCAACGCGAAATACCACGTGCTCGGCGGCACGCTGTCGCCGCTGGACGGCGTCGGGCCGCAGGACCTCAATATCGAGAGCCTCGTCAACCGCGTCAGGGCCGGCGGCGTGCGCGAGGTGATCCTCGCCGTGAACGCCACCGTCGACGGCCAGACGACCGCCCATTACGTGACGGACCTCCTTGCCGGCACGGGTGTCACCGTGACGCGGCTCGCCCACGGCGTGCCGGTCGGCGGCGAGCTCGACTATCTCGACGAGGGCACGATCTCGGCGGCGATCAGGTCGCGCACGGCGTTCTAGGCCTCAGAGCACCAGTTGCCCCACCGCATAGCGCCGCGCGGTCTCCTTCGCGCCAGCCCCATAGAGCGCGGCAAGGGCGGCGGTCACCGGACCGCCAAGACGCGGATCGCCCGAAAGGTCGTCGCCGAACACCTCGCGCACCGCCAGCAGCGCGGGCGTCAGTCGCTCGGCGACCGGCCCGGCATCGCGGGCAATCTCCGCCAGCCTCGCCGCCAGGGGATCGCGCACGTCGATGACAGCGCCCTTCTCGTCGATGCCGGTGACGTAGCGCATCCACGCCGCGATCCCGAGCGCCGGCGCGCCGGCATCCAGCCCCTTCGCCAGCCGCTCACGCACCGTGGCGACGAGCCGCTGCGGCAGCTTCTGGGTGCCGTCCATGGCGATCTGCCAGGTGCGATGGCGCAGCGCCGGATTGGCGAAGCGCTGGATGAGGCTCGCCTTGTAGGCTTCGACATCGAAGCCCGGCAGCGGCCTGAGCGTCGGCGTCGCATCGTCCATGAGCCGGCGAACCGTTCCGGCTATGCCGGCATCGGCAATGGCGTCGGCGACCGTCTCGTAGCCGCAGAGATAGCCGAGATAGGCGAGCGTCGAATGCGAGCCGTTGAGCAGGCGCAGCTTCATCAGCTCGTAAGGCGCGACATCCCTGACCATCTCGACGCCTGATGCGGCAAGGTCCGGCCGGCCGGCCGGGAAATGATCCTCCACCACCCATTGCCAGAAGGGTTCGGCGACGACCGGCCAGGCGTCCTCGACGCCGAGGGCGCGGGCGACCTCATCGCGATCCGCGTCGGTGGTGGCCGGCACGATGCGGTCGACCATGGTCGAGGGGCAGGCGAGATGGTCCTCCACCCATTTGCCGAGATCGACGCTGCGCAGGGCGGCGAAGCGCGTGAGCACGCGCTTCACCGTCTCGCCATTGGCCGGCAGGTTGTCGCAGGACAGCACGGTGAAGGGGGCGACACCCGCCGCCCGCCGCCGCGCCAGAGCCTCGACGATGATGCCGACCGCCGAGCGCGGCAGGTTCGAGGTCAGGTCATGGCGAATGTCCGGATGGTCTTCGGCCAGCGTGCCGGTGGCGGGATCGTGGCAGTAGCCCTTCTCGGTGACGGTCAGCGAGACGATGCGGATGGCGGGGTCGGCGAGACGCTGCAGCAGCTTCAGAGGCGCTTCGGGGGCGACCAGCACCTCGCAGACCGATCCGATGATGCGGTAGCGCGTTGGTGCGGCCGAGCGCACCGCCAGCGTGTAGAGCCCGTCCTGCGGGGTCAGCGCGTCATAGGTGTCGGGCGCGCGCAGCGAGGCGCCGACAAGGCCCCATTCCGCCTCGCCGGCCGCGAGGCGATCATCGATGACGACGGCCTGATGAGCCCGGTGAAAGGCGCCGATGCCGAGATGAACGATGCCCGGCCTGATCGCGGCGCGATCAAAGGCGGGACGCTTGATCCCGGCCGGCAGCCGCGACAGCGTCTTGTCGGAAAGCCGCGTCATAGCCGGTACGCCTTCTTGGCGAGCCCGTAGGCAAGATCCTGCGCCAGATCGAAGGCCTCATCCTCGTCCAGCCGGTGATCGGCGACGAGCTCGGCGAGATGGGCGCAGTCGATGCGGCGGGCGACATCATGCCGGGCGGGAATGGACGGGAAGGCGCGGGTGTCGTCGTTGAAGCCGGCCGTGTTGTAGAAGCCCGCCGTCTCGATGGCCTGTGCCTTGAACCGCTTCATGCCCTCGACCGAATCGAAGAACCACCGAGCTTCAGCGCCGGATAATGCCCGGCGAGCGGCGCGAGTTCGCGCGAATAGGCCGTCTCGTCCAGCGTGAACAGGATGATGGTGAGAGCCGTTTCGTTGCCAACCGCGTCGAGCAGGGGTTTGAGCGCCGCGACATAATCGGTGCGGCCGGGAATGTCGGCGCCCATGTCGCGGCCGAAGCGGGCGAAAACCCGGGCATTGTGGTTGCGCCGGGAGCCCGGATGGATCTGCAGGACAAGACCATCGTCCAGGCTCATCCGCGCCATCTCGGTGAGCATCTGGCCGCGGAACAGATCCGCCTCGTCGGCGGTCGGCGCGCCCGTCGTCACCGTCAGGAACAGGCGCTCCGCATCGGCCGGCGACAGGTTCGCGGTGCGCGCGGAAGGCAGGCCGTGGTCGGAGGCGGTCGCGCCATAGCGCTTGAAGAAGGCGCGGCGCTTGCGGTGCGCCTCCAGATAACCCGCCCACGTCGCGGTATCCTCGGCCGTGATCTCGCCGAGCCGCGCGACATTGGCGCGGAAGCCCTCGAAGTCGGGATCGGTCACAGCATCGGGCCGATAGGTGGTGACGACCCGCCCCTTCCAGCCGGAAGCGGCGAGCTGGGCGTGCCACCTGAGGTCGTCGAGCGCACCTTCCGTGGTCGCGATCACCTCGATGCCGAAAGCATCGAACAGGGCGCGGGGACGATAGGCCGGCAGCTTCAGCGCCACATCGATCCGCTCGTAGGCGGCATCGGCATTGGCGGCGTTCAGGCGCTCATCCAGCCCGAACAGGGCGGCGAAGGCGTGGTCCAGCCAGAGCCGGGTCGGCGTGCCGCGGAACAGGTGGTAGTGCGCCGCGAACAGCCGCCAGACCGCGCGCGGGTCGGCCTCCACCGGCGTGCCGTCCTTGGCGGGGATGCCGAGCGCCTCCATCGACACGCCCTGCGAATGGAGCATGCGGAAGACGTAATGATCCGGCGTCACGAAGAGCGAGGACGGGTCGGCGAAGGCTTCGTTTTCGGCATACCAGCGCGGATCGGTATGGCCATGCGGCGACACGATCGGCAGGCCCGCCACGCCGTCATAGAGCCGCCGCGCGATGGCACGGGCGGTCGGGTCGACGGGAAGCAGGCGGTCGGGCGGCGCAATGCGGCTCGTCGGCGCCGGAAGCCTCTGCGGGGTCATCGTTCCTCCCATGCGCCCTCCGCTGTGCCGCGGACGTGGCGTCGCACATGCGCGGAAACTAGTATGGTAGCTTCGCAAGTCAATCGAAACGGCGCGAACGCCGCGGCCGGCTTGCCCACCGCTCCCGGCTGTCGCAGAGGTTGGCCGCAACACGACGCAAGCGAGACGGCGAGGAGACGGGGTTGAGGACGATCACGGTCATCGGCATCGGCATGGGCAGCCCCGAGCACCTGACGCTGGAAGCCATAGCGGCGATCCGCGCCGCCGACGCCTTCCTGATGATCGAGAAGGGCACGGCGGCCGACGAACTCGTGGCGATCCGCGAGACCGTCCTCGACCGGGTGCTGGATGGCCGCTCGCCCGCTGTCGTCCGCATCGCCAATCCGAAACGCGACGCGGCCGATCCGGACTATCGCGCCGGGGTCGACCGCTGGCATGCCGCGCGCGTCGCGCTCTATTCGGACGCCATCGCCGGACTGCCCGATCACGCTCATGGGGCGTTTCTGGTCTGGGGCGATCCGGCCTTCTACGATTCGACCATCCGCATCCTCGACCAGGCAGCGACCGGCGGCATGGCCTTCACCCTCAAGGTCATTCCGGGAATCAGCGCGCCGCAGGCGCTGGCCGCCGCCCACGGCATTCCGCTCAACCGCATCGGCGAGGCGATCCACGTCACGACGGGACGCCGGCTCGCCGCCGGACTGCCGCACGACCTCGATTCGACGGTCGTCATGCTGGACGACGGTTCGGCGCTGGAGGCCCTGAATCCCGACGGCCTCGCGATCTGGTGGGGCGCCTATCTCGGCACGCCGGACGAGGTGCTGGTCGCCGGACCGCTCGACGAGGTCAAGGCGGATATCCTGCGCCTGCGGCGTGAGAAGCGGGCAGCCAAGGGCTGGATCATGGACACCTATCTGCTGCGGCGGACCGCCGGGTAGACGTCACGCCCGCGCAATGGCGTGAAAGAACGATCCCGACACCCGGCCGCGCACATGGCCGACCGGGCCGAGGCTCGTGCCCTCGGCATCGACCGCCTCGCCCAGCATGCCTTCCGGCGCCGATGCGGTGATCGTCGCGTAATGGAACTCGTGCCCCGTGAGCCGGCTGCCGACAGGCCCGAGAACGCTCGGCGAAGCGGTCGTCACCACCCGATAGCCGAGAGACATCTTCCGCTTCGCGAAACTGGTCGAGACCGGCAGCAGGCCGAGCATGGGATGGCGGGCGCCCTCGGCGTCCTCCAGCATGTCGCCAAGCACCATGTAGCCGCCGCACTCGCCGTGGACGGACCTCGTCTCGGCGAAGCGGCGCACGCCGTCGCGGAAGTGGGCCGCGCCCGAAAGCGCCGCCGCGTGGAGCTCGGGATAGCCGCCCGGCAGCCAGCAGGCATCGCAATCGTCCGGCGGCGGCTGATCGGCGAGCGGAGAGAAAGGCACGATCTCCGCTCCGGCCGCGCTCCAGCCGGCCTCGACATGCGGATAGACGAAGGAGAAGGCCGCATCGCGCGCCACCGCGATGCGGCGACCCGGCGGCGGCAGCGGCGGCCCGGCCGAATGCGCAATCGCCGGAATGGCGGCATCAGCGGCGGCGACGAGCGCCTCGAGGTTCACCGCAGCGGCCACGGCATCCGCCAGCCGGTCGAGCCGCCCCGCGAGATCGGCCGTCTCGCCGGCCTGGACGAGGCCGAGATGGCGTTCGGGAAGGATCAGACTCGCCTCGCGCGGCAGCGAGCCGAAGACCGTCAAGCCGATCCGCTCCATGCCATCGACGACGAGGCGGCGGTGCCGCTCGCTCGCCACCTTGTTGAGGATGACGCCGGCCACCTTGATGCGGGGATCGTAGGTCGCGCAGCCGAGCGCGACGGCGGCGGCCGACTGCGCCTGCCCCGACACGTCGACCACCAGTACCACAGGCCAGCGCAGGCGCGCGGCGATGTCGGCGCTCGCGCCGGTGTGGCCTTTCGCGGCGCGCACGCCATCGAACAGGCCCATCGAGCCCTCGCCGATGACGATATCGGCGGCGGCCGAGGCTTCCGCCGCGAGCCGGTCGATCAGCGCGTCAGGCATGGCGAAACTGTCGAGATTGCAGCTTGGCGCGCCCGTCGCGGCGGCGTGAAAGGCAGGGTCGATATAGTCCGGCCCGCATTTGACGCCGCGCACGGCCAGACCCCGGCGGCTGAGCGCGCGCTGCAGGCCGAGCGTCACGGTCGTCTTGCCGGAGCCGGAGCGTGGCGCTCCGATCAGGAGTCCCTTTGCCGGCTTCATGCCTGTTGATCCATGGCCGGAGACAGAACATGGGCTGCGATGGCGCGGCGGAGTTCCGCGATGGCGCCGATGGCGACGACGGCCGGCGAGCGGATCGCGCCGGTCTCCGCGAGCGCCGCGAGGTCTCCGAGCCGGCTCTCGACCACCTGTTCGCGCTCGGTCGAGACGCGATAGACCGCGATGGCCGGCGTGTCCGGGCCGAGCCCGCCCGCCATCAGCGCCGCCGTGATCGGCGCCAGGTTGGACACCGCCATGTAGAGCACGATCGGCTGGCCGGTGCGGGCGAGCGCCACCCAGTCCAGCGCCTTGTCCTCGGCGAGGTGGCCGGTGGCGAGGATGACTGCGTGGTTGGTGGCGCGCGAGGTGGCGGGAATGCCGTGGACGGCGAGGCTGGCGAGGCCCGACGAAACGCCCGGCACGATGCGGAAGGCAATGCCGGCCGCCGCCAGCGCCTCGGCCTCCTCGTGGCCGCGACCGAAGATGAAGGGGTCGCCGCCCTTCAGCCGCAGGACCCGCCGGCCGGCACGGGCATGGGCGACCAGCATGGCGCTGATCTCGGCCTGTTTCGGCGAGGGCTGATGGCCGCGTTTGCCGGCATTCTCCAGAAGCGCGCCCGCGCGCGCCAGCGTCAGCACGCGCGGATCGATCAGCGCGTCGTGGACGACGACGTCGGCCTCGGCGAGGGCATGGAGAGCCGTCAGCGTCATCAGGCCGGGATCGCCGGGACCGGCGCCAACCAGCCAGACGGTGCCCGGCACGAAGGCCGGCAGGAGATGGCTCGGGAGGGCCGGACTCATGGCGCGGCTCCACCGCCGCGCGGGCGGAACCGCCGGTCGTAGCCCGTCGAATAGAGCGCACTCTCCCGGAAATCCGTGTTGCCCAGCGCCGGGCCGACCAGGATCAGCGCCGTGCGCTCCAGCTTCGCCGCCGCGACCTCAGCCGCAATGGTGGCGAGCGTGCCGGCGATGACCGTCTCGTCCGGCCAGGAGGCGCGGAAGACCACGGCCACCGGGCAATCCGCGCCGTAAAGCGGGGTAAGTTCGGCGACGACCTTGTCGACGACATGGATCGACAGGTGGATGGCGAGGGTCGCGCCGGTCGCGCCGAAGGCGGCCAGCGTCTCGCGCTCGGGCATGGAGGAGGCGCGGCCGGAGGTGCGGGTCAGCACTACGGACTGCGCGATCTCGGGGAGCGTCAGTTCGCGGGCGAGGGTCGCGGCGGCGGCGGAGAAGGCCGGCACGCCGGGCGTCACCGTGTAGGGAATGCCGAGGGCGTCGAGCCGGCGAAGCTGCTCGCCCATGGCGCTCCAGATCGAGAGGTCGCCGGAATGGAGCCGCGCAACGTCGTGGCCGGCGCGGTGAGCCGCCTCGATCTCGGCCATGATGGCGTCGAGGTCGAGCGGCGCGGTGTCGACGATCCGCGCGCCGGACGGGCACCAGCCAAGGATCTCGCGCGGCACCAGCGACCCCGCATAGAGGCAGACCGGCGACGCGGCGACGAGGTCGCGCCCGCGCACGGTGATGAGATCGGGTGCGCCGGGGCCGGCGCCGATGAAATGGACCGTCATGAAGAGGCTCCGCGCGCCAGCGCGCATGTGACTCGGCCGAGGGAAATGCGGGGGAGGACGAGGCTCGCCTGCGGGCCGGCCGCGGCAAGCGCGGCGGCCTCGGCCACGGAGCCGACGCCGTAGAGCGCGACGACGCGGGTGGAACGGGTGGCGCAGCCGGCATCCTCGCCGCGCAGGGCCTCGTCGGGGATCGCGACCACGGGCACGCCGAGCGCCATGGCGAGACGGGTCAGGCCCGACTCGGCCGCGCGCGCGGCAGCCGTCGCCAGACAACCGATGGAATCCGCGCCAAGGTCGAGGCGCGCGAGCGCGAGATCGAGGCAGGCGCGGATGTCCTTCTCGTCCGTGCCGGGACGCAGGCCGATGCCCGCCGCGACCATGCCCAGCTCGCGGCTCATGGCTTCACCATGCGCCATTGCGTGACCGCCATGGCCGCCCGCCAGCCGTGCTTGCCGCCGACCGCATCCAGCCGCTCGATGCCGATCCGGCGCATCGTGCCGCCATGCTCCGCGAACAGCGCGGCGAGGCGCGCCTCGCCTTCGAGCGTCACCACATTGGCGACGAGCCGCCCGCCGGGCCGGAGCGCCTGCCAGCAGGCCGCGAAGGTCGCGGGATCGGAAATGCCGCCGCCGATGAAGACCGCGTGGGGCGGTTCCAGTCCGGCGAGAGCCTCCGGCGCCCGGCCCTCAACCACCGTCACGGCCAGCGCGCCCAGCGCCAGGGCGTTGCGGCTGATGCGAACGGCGCGCTCGGCGTGGGACTCGATGGCAAGCGCACGGTTCGCCGGGTGGCGCAGGCACCATTCGATTCCGACAGAGCCCGATCCCGCCCCGACATCCCAGAGCGTTTGCCCGGCGCGGGGCGCGAGCGCCGCAAGCGTCACCGCCCTGATCTCGGCCTTGGTAATCTGGCCGTCATTCGCGAACCAGTCGTCGTCCAGCCCGGCCGCGAGCGGCATGACCCGCGCATCCCGATCCGCCTCGACTTCGACGGCGACGAGATTGAGCGGGTCGATGCCGGACAGATCGAAAGCGTCCGCGCGCGCGGCGCGCAGGCGCTCGCGCGGCCCGCCCATGGCTTCGAGTACCGTCAGCCTCGAGTGGCCCATGCCACGCGCGGCGAGCAGCGCGGCGAGCCTTTCCGGCGTCGCGCCGTCCCACGACAGGGCGAGGATGCGCGCGCCAGGCTGGAGGTGCGGCACGATGCGCTCCAGCGCGCGGCCATGCAGCGAGACGAGCGCGCAATCCTGCTGCGCCCAGCCGAGCCGCGCGCAGGCGAGCGCGAAGGCGGAAGGCTGCGGAATGACGCGCATCTCGGCCGGCGACACGAGAGCGGCAAGCTGGACGCCGACGCCGTAGTGGAAGGGATCGCCGCTCGCGAGCACCACGACCCTGCCGCCGCGCCGGGCGAGTATGGCCGGAAAGGCGTCGTGGATCGGGCTCGGCCAGGCGAGCGTCTCGCCGGCAAGGGGGGCTGCGAGGTCGAGATGGCGCTTGCCGCCGACGACCAGCTCGGCATCGGCGAGCGCGTGCAGAGCCGCCGCCGAGAGGCCGGCGCGGCCGTCCTCGCCAATGCCGATGACGGTGAGCCAGGGCGCGATCGTCGCGCTCGACAGGGCGGCCTGGTTCCGCGACAAGTCAGCCATGGCGAGCCCCCCGACCGACCGCGGCGGACATGAGATTGCGCTGCTGATCCTCGGCGGTACGAGCGAGGCTGCCGCGCTCGCCGCACACGTTGCCTCCATGCCGGACGTGGCCGCGCTGGTTTCGCTCGCCGGGCGGACCTCCGCGCCGCGCCCGCTCGCCCTGCCCATGCGCATTGGCGGTTTCGGCGGCGCTGCCGGGCTCGCCGCATTCCTGCGCGACAACGGCGTGAAGGCTGTGGTCGATGCGACCCATCCGTTCGCCGCGATCATGCCGTTCAACGCCGAGGCCGCCTGCCGCGCCGCCGGCGTGAAGCTGATCGCGCTGCGCCGGCCGGAATGGACGCCCGTTGCCGGCGACCGCTGGCGCGACGTGCCGGACATGGCGGCCGCCGCGCGCGCGCTGGGGCACGAGCCCAAGCGGGTGCTGCTGACCATCGGCCGGCAGGAGCTTGCCGCCTTCGCCATCGCCCCGCAGCATCGCTACCTCGCGCGGATGATCGACGAGCCGGAGGCCGGCCACGGTCTGCCTGATCTGACGGTGATCCGCGCGCGCGGCCCCTTCGCGCTGGCCGACGAGATCGACCTGATGCGCGGCGAGGCCGTCGACACCGTGGTCGCAAAGAATGCCGGCGGTTCGGCGACCGAGGCGAAGCTTGCCGCCGCGCGCGCGCTCGGGCTTCCCGTCGTGATGGTCGCCCGGCCCGCCAAGCCCGACGTGCCCGTGGTCGAAACGGTGGAGGCCGCTATCGGCTGGCTGAAGGATCACGGCAGCCTCCCCACCGAGCGCGGCGTGTAGAGGAAGCGCCTGCCGTCGGCACCGCCGACGGTCCGGGTGGCGGAAGCGCCGATCAGCACCAGCGTCGCCATGTCGGCCGTGCTCGCCGCCTGTTCCGCCTCGCCAAGCGGAAGGACGCGGACCGCCTCGTCCGGGCGCCCTATGGCGCGGGCGAAGGCGACGGGCGCATCGGCCGCGCGGTGACGGCCCGCCAGCTTCAGCGCCTCGCCGAGCTGCCACGGCCGGGCCTTCGAGATCGGATTGTAGAGCGCCACGACGAAATCGGCCGCCAGCGCTGCCTCCAGCCGGCGCGTCACCACATCCCAGGGCTTCAGATTGTCGGAGAGCGACATCACCGCGAAATCGCCGCCAAGCGGCGCGCCGAGCGCCGCGGCCGCGGCCAGTACGGCGGTGATGCCCGGCTCGACGCGGATGTCGATGGCGGCCCATTCCGGCCGTGCATCCTCCAGCGCCTCGAAGACCGCTGCCGCCATGGCGAAGACACCGGGGTCGCCACCCGAGACGACGGCGACGGCGCGGCCGGCGGCTGCGAGATCCAGTGCATGGCGGGCGCGGTCGAGCTCGACGCGGTTGTCGGATGCATGGCGCACGAGGCCGTCGCGCGCGGGAACGCGGCCGACATAGGGACCATAGCCGACAAGGTCGGTCGCGGCATCGAGCGCGGCGGAAGCGGCGGGCGTCAGCCAGCGCGGGTCGCCGGGGCCAAGGCCGATGACGGTGAGGGAGCCGGTCACAGCCGTCGTCCCTCGCCCGGCACGAGGATCATCGAGAAATAGGGCGCCTCGTCGTCGGTCTTCTCGGCCAGCGGCAGGATCTTCTGCGCGGCCATGGTGGCGCGCTCGACATAGATGGCGCGGCCGACAAGGCCGGCGGCCTCCAGCGCGCGGCGCACCTTGGGCAGGTTGCGGCCGAGCTTCATCACCACGGCGGCGTCGGTATCCTTCAGGCGGCGGGCGAGATCCTGCTCGGGCAGCGTGCCGGGCAGGACGGTCAGCACGTCGTCGCCCCAGGTGATCGGCGCTTCGGCGAGCGTCCAGGCGCCAGACATGCCGGAGACGCCGGGAATGACCTCGAAGGCGAAGCGCGGCGCCAGCCGACGCCACAGATGCATGAGCGAGCCGTAGAAGAAGGGATCGCCCTCGCAGAGGATGGCGACGATGCGGCCAGCCTCGGCCTCCGCCGCCAGCAGTGCGGCGGATTCCGCGTAGAAGGCGGCGATGGTTTCGGCATAGGCGGCATCGGCCACCGGCGCCTCGGTCGTCACCGGATAGACCAGCGCGATCTCGCGGGCGGGGTCGGCGCCGATGATGCGGTCGGCGATGGTGCGGGCATTGCCGCGCTGGCCCTTCCGGCAGAAATGGACGAGGCGGTCGGCCGTCGCCAGCACCTCGCGGGCGCGAACGGTCACGTAGCCCGGATCGCCCGGGCCGAGGCCGACACCGTAGAAGCTGGGACCAAGAGTCACCGTACTCACTCCTTCGCGCTGGCGAGCGCATTGACGGCCGCCGCGGCCATGGCCGAGCCACCGCGCCGGCCGTGGACGACGAGGAAGGGCACGCGGCCGTCCTGCGCCAGCGCCTCCTTCGATTCCGCCGCGCCGACGAAGCCGACGGGAATGCCGATGATGGCCGCCGGCTTCGGTGCGCCCTCGTCGAGCATGTCGAGCAGGCGGAACAGCGAGGTCGGCGCATTGCCGACGACGACGAGGCTGCCCGCGAGTCGCTCGCGCCAGAGCTCCATGGCTGCCGCCGAGCGGGTGGTGCCCATCGCCTCCGCAAGGCCCGGCACACGCGGATCGTCGAGCGTGCAGAGAACCTCGTTCGCGGCCGGAAGGCGCGCGCGGGTGATGCCGTAGGCGACCATCCTGGCATCGCACAGGATCGGCGCGCCGGCGGCGAGCGCCGCCTCGGCCATCGCGGCGAAATCCGCCGACATGTCGACATCCGCAGGCAGGTCGGTCATGCCGCAGGCATGGATCATGCGCACCACGACGCGCTCGGCGGTGCCACCAAAGCGCGACAGGTCCGCTTCGGCGCGGATCATCGCGAAGGAGCGCGCATAGATCGCCGCGCCGTCGCGCAGATAGTCGGTGCGGGTGGCGGCGTCGGCGGTCATGGCGAGACGGTGTCCGGAACGGATGTGAAGGCAAGATCGCCGGGCGCGGCAAGCAGACGGGCGAGGCTGTCCGCGACAAAGCGGCCATGGGCGGGATCGGAGGCTGTTCCGTCAAGCACCAATCCATAGCCGCCGCCCTGCCCGACCAGCGTCGCGCCGGCCCGGCCGGGATGGGCGCAGCCCTTGGCGCAGCCGGAGACGTGAAGGGTCAGGCCGCCCGCAATGCGGCTGGCCGCAGCCATGGCCAGATGCGCGGCGTCGGCCTGTGCAGGTGCTTCGCCGCGCAGGCAGGCGGGCGATCCGGGACAGGCATGGACGGCGAGGCGCGGATCCACAGGATCGGTGATCAGCCCGATGCCGGCGAGCGCGGCGAGCGTCGCGGCGGGATCGGCAAGGCCGGTCAGCGCCACGCCCCGCCACGGTGTCGTGCGGATGCCATGGGCGGCGTCGCCCTGCGCCACGGCCGCGACGGCATCCAGTTGAGCGGTATCGAGGCGGCCGAATGGTGCTGCGGCCATCACCGCGAAGGTTCCGCCGTGCTCGGGCACACTGCCGGCCCGCGGCGCGGCGGGACGCCCGACCGGGGCACCAATGGGGCGAAGGCCGAGCGCCGCGACCGCCGGCTCCAGCGCTTCGCCGGGCAGGTCGCGCAGGCGCCGGACGCGATCCGGCTCGCGGCGATGCGCCTCGGCCAGCGGCACCAGCAACGCCCGCACTGCGGCGGGCACTTCGGCAGGGGTCACGCTGCCCATCCAGCGTCCATCCGGCAGGGCGATCACCAGCGCGCCATCAGCATCGGCGCAAAGGCGCAGATCGGCCGCGATATCATCGAGCGGAAGGCCGCCAGCATCGACCACGACCAGCGTCTTGGCCGGCAGGCCGGTCAGACCCGCGCAGGCCGCCCCGATTTCCTCCGCAAGCCGCGCGGCATCGACGGCCTCGCCCAGTTCGCGGCCGGCGAGAGGCGAGGCCAGCACCAGCCGCTGCGGCCCGTCGCCCTCGTCCGCATCCGCAAGGCCCGTGGCCAGAAGCTCCGCGACCAGCGGTCCATGCGTCTCCGGCCGGACGCCCCGAAGCTGGAGATTGCCGCGCGCGGTGATGTCGATCAGGCCGCTGCCATGGCGGCGCGCGAGATCGGCGATGCGGCGGAGGTCGTCCACGGAGAGCCTGCCGCCACGCGGATGCAGGCGCACAAGCCAGCCGTCTCCGGTCTCCATCGGCCGGAGCGCGCCGGGGCACCAGCCGCGTCGCAGAGAGGCGTTCGTCCGGGTCATTCGGCCGCCTCGCGCGGCGAGATGGCCAATAGCGCATCGACCGAGTTGAGCCGGCTGACCCAGAGTCCGCGCCGCCGCGCCTCGGCGAAGCGCGCACGGATGGCATCCAGCGCCGGCCGGTTGGCGCGCTCGAGACGATCCACGACAGCGGCATCGCCCAGCCATGCCGCGAACAGCGTGTCGAAATGGCCGGACGGCACGGAGTCGGATGTCGCCGCGAAGACGAACAGGCTGTCGAGCGCCTCGGCGAGCTCCGCCGCGCCGCGCCAGCCATGCCGCAGCTGACCGTCGATCCAGCCGGGATTGGCGAGGCGGCCATGGACGATGCGCGAGATATCCTCGGCAAGCGTCCGGCTGCGCGGCGTCTCGGGATCGGAGGTATCGAGGCTCCAGGCGCGCGGCGCAACGCCGAGGCTCGCCGCGGCCGCCGCGAAACCGCCGATCAGGTCGGCGCCCGACGACGCTTCGAGAATGTCGCGACCGGCGGTGTCCGAGACATGGACGAAGGCCTCCGCATTGCGGACCCGCGCGACGAAGGTGTCGCTGCGGGTGCCCTCGCCGCCCGCGCCGCCATAGGCATGGCTCGCGGAAGCAAGGTAGGTTGCTCCGAGCCCGGCGCGATCACGCCAGTCCGTATCCAGCGCGGTCTTGGCCACTCCCGCGCCGAAGCGGCCGGGCGCCGCGCCGAACATGCGGGCGCCATCCTCGCCACGGCGGCGGGCGGCGGCGGGCTCGTTGACGGCATCGTCCTCGTCGAGAGCCGCTATCGCACGCGCGCAGGAATCGAGCAGCGCGATCAGGTCGGGGAACGTGTCGCGAAACGCCCCGGATATGCGCAGCGTCACGTCGATGCGGGGATGGTCGAGCCGGGCCTGCGGCAGGATGGTGAAGCCGGTGACGCGGGTCGAGGCCGCGTCCCAGGCCGGCACCGCTCCCATCAGCGCCATGGCGTGGGCGACATCCTCGCCGCCGGAACGCAGCGTCGGCGACGCCCAGAGGTCCATGACGACACGGCGCGGCCAGTCGCCCTGATCTTGCAGATGGCGATCAAGCACCGCACGCGCGGCGCGGGCACCAAGCTCGGCGGCTGCGCGGGTCGGAATGGCGCGCGGATCGAGGGTTGCGAGATTGCGGCCGGTGGGCAGCACGTCGGCCCGGCCGCGATGGGGCGAACCCGAGGGACCCGGGCGCACGAAACGGCCGTCGAGAGCGGCGAGCAGGCCGGCGCGCTCGCTCGCCGACGAGACCGCGTCGTGCGCGGCCGCGCCGAAGACATGCAGGCCGTCGCGGAACGGCAATTCCGCGAGGTCGCAGAGATGGGCATCGAGCGCGGTCAGCGCATCGGCCATCGGCATGTCGCGGGTGACGCCGCAGGCCGTTGCGAGGCCGGTCGCCTCGGCGCGGTCGCGGATGTCGCGGGCGACGAGATCGGCGCGACGGGGATCGAGTACCTGCGCCGCGGAATATTCCTCGACGAGGTCGCGCAGCAGCCCGGCCGCCGGCCCCGGCATAGCTGCCGACAGCGGCGGCGGCAGGTGGCCCAGCGTGACGGCAGACAATCGCCGCTTGGCGGGCGCGGCCTCGCCGGGATCGTCGACGATATAAGGGTAGATCACCGGCACGCTGCCAAGCACGAGGCGCGGCCAGCAGGACGCCGACAGCGCCACGGCCTTGCCCGGCAGCCATTCAGTGGTGCCGTGCGTGCCGAGATGGATCAGCGCGTCGATACCCTCGCCCCCCCGCAACGCGGCATAGAAGGCGAGATAGCCATGGCCGGGCGCCACGTCTGGATCGTGATAGGCGGCCTTGCGATCGAGAGAAGGATCACGCGCAGGCTGGAGCGCGACCGTGAGGTTGCCGAGCCGCAAAGCGCTGAAGCGGAACAGCCCGTCACGAAAGGCTGGATCGGCCTCGGGCGCGCCGTGCGCCTCCGCCAAGGCGCTGCGCGCTTCAAACGGCAGCGCGTCGAGAAAGGCGTGATAACCGGCGAGCGGCAGTTCGAGCGCCTCGCCGCCGCCCGCGAGCTTGCACATGACTGCATCCGGCGGGATCGGCTCGCCAACTGCATAGCCGGCTTCATTCAGCGCCGACCGGATGGACGAGACGCTCGCCGGCGTGTCGAGCCCGACCGCGAATCCGGCCCGGCCGCCGCGCGCGGGATAGTCGGTCAGCACCATGGCGATGCGCCGCCTGTCGCGCGGCTTCGCAGCGAGCGCCACCCAGTGCACGGCCAGCGCGGCGAGGTGATCGATGCCCTCGCGATCAGGCACGAAGGAGCGCCCGACGAAGCCGCCGGGATGCGTCTCGTCAGCCTTGAAGGCGACGGGGATGCCGCCGATGCGGCCGTCGAATTCCGGCAGCGCCATCTGCATGGCGAGATCCGCCGCCGAGAGCCCGCGCGGCGAGGCTTCCCACGCATCGCGCGGGCTGCCCACCGGCACGGCCTGCAGGATCGGGCAGTCCGCCGCATCCAGTACGAAGCCATCGCCATCGCGCGCCGAGAAGGCGGTCGTCGCGACGATGACCGCCGGACGGCGCGCCGCGATGAGTTCGGCGAGCGGCGCGGTGGCGGCCGGGTCCTTGAGGCTGGTCAGCGCCACGACCAGCGGCGCGAGACCGCGCGAGGCGAGCGCCGATTCCATCGCCGCAGCCAGAGCCGTGTCGCCCGCCGCGACGGCGGAGCGATAGACGAGAACGAGGGCCAGCGGCCTCTCTTGCGGCAGCGCGCCGAGGGCCTCCGATGCATCCATCGGCGCGCCATCGCGAACCGCCAGCAAGGCCGGCATCGGTTCGGGCGCCGGAGCCCTGTCGCCAAGACCCAGAGCCTGCGCGACCCGGGCGAGAAGGCCGCGCATATTGCCGAGGCCGCCGCCGGCGCGGAAATAGCCGAGAAGATCGTCCGCCAGTTCGGGGGCAACAGTGCCGTAGCCGGCCAGCCTGATATCGCCACGGTCGTCGCCCGGCAGCACCGCGAGCGGGATGCCGGCCGCGCGGCAGGCAGCGGACAGCTGCTCGATGCCATAGCGCCAGTAGTCCAGCCCGCCGAGGCAGCGGACCACGACGACGCGCGATCGCGCGACCGTCTTTTCGATCAGCAGGTCGACCGAGAGCGGGTGCCGCAGGCGGCGCAGGCTCGCAAGCCTGACATCGAGGCCGCAATCGCCCGAGGCCGCGGCCAGCGCCGACAGTTCGCTGTCCGAGAAGGACAGCACCACCACGTCGCCGGGCGGCAGGGCGAGGTCGACAGCAGAGTCGGCCTCGTCCAGCGTGACGGTCGTGGCGGGCAGGAGGTGCATCGGGCGACGCGTCTCCCTCAGCCGGCGAGAGCGGCGGCGACCGCGTCGCGGTCGAAGCCCTTGAGGCCGATGACGACCAGCCTGCCGGCGCGATCTTCGCCCGTGTTCCAGGCGCGGTCGTAATGGTGCGAGACACGCCGGCCGACGCCCTGCACGACCAGGCGCA
>Ga0209794_1001531_pt1 | contig 16996 bp, 16 predicted proteins | sample EBPBio232013_DNA_FD_185869 | JGI IMG/M metagenome (GOLD analysis project Ga0209794, IMG submission 185869) | Wastewater treatment Type I Accumulibacter community from EBPR Bioreactor in Madison, WI, USA - Reactor 1_5/23/2013_ DNA (SPAdes)... | ecosystem: Engineered > Bioreactor > EBPR >... | reverse complement strand
CAATCCCCACTGCCATTTTTGTCTGATATAGACAAATTGTTGGATCGAAATTCTGATATAGGGCAGAAGTTGTCCATTTATTTTGCTGGAGCGATAGGAAGTCGATTCGATTCCGAACTGGCACTGTTCGAGGACCGTCATCCTGGGGTACTCCAGTGCACCGGCTACCTTCCCCATCGGCAAGCCATCGAGAAAATGTGTCAGGCCGACGCACTGCTCTTGGTGGTTGGCGGAGGTAATACTGGTTTAGGAGTTCTTCCGGGAAAAATATTTGAATATCTTCGTTCGATGACGCCCGTAATTTTTTACGGACCTGGCGCTGGAGATGCTGCAGAAATTTTGCGTCAACATACTAAATGTTTGATAATTGATGATAAAGACAAATTGGATTGTCGATTGAGAAAATTATTAGGTGCTATAAAATATAATAATTTTGATTTTTTCAATAATGCTGACTCCGGTAAATTTGAGCGTCGAGTGTTGACTGAAGAGTTGGCCAGTTTTTTGAAGCGTTGTATGAGGAAAGCTCATGGAGGAGCTTGAGAAAATTCGTCAAAATTATATTGATCGTGATCGTGATCTTGAGATACAGAAATTTTGGTCGATAAAAAATCCCGTCGCTTTACATCTTCTGCAAGAGCGTGAGAGAGCGGTGATACGCGGCATGATGGTGGCCGGAATTGATTTTGATAAGGCGCGTTTGCTGGATGTTGGATGCGGTAGGGCGCAGGAATTTGCAAGTTATTTGCGTTGGGGTGCCAGTGGGGGTAATTTGTTTGGCGTGGATTTAAGTGAGCATCGAGTGCAGGAGGCGCATGATCGCGGGGTTGGGACGGTTAAATTGGGTTCTGGGACGGATTTGCCTTTCGAGTCGGATTTTTTTGATATCGTGGTGCAAAATGTGACGTTCAGTTCAGTTACAAGTGTTGCGCTGAGAAGGCAGATCGCTTCTGAAATGCTGCGTGTATTGCGTCCTGGCGGTTGGGTGCTTTGGTACGACGCTGACACTTTTGTGTCTCGGGACCCGTCATTCAAGGAGGTAACGGTCGACGAGGTTGAGCGGATTTTTCCGGACGTTATTTGGGAATGGCAACGTGTAACGACGCATTTGGGGTTGCTCACACGTTTGCATCGATGGTTCGGTGACGGCAGTTTGCGAATGTTTGATCTGCTCGGTTTCTTGAAAACTCATCGGCTTGGATGGGGGCGGTATTTGCCGTGAAGCACCTTTGTCTGCTGGGCGATGCCAACAGCGTGCACCTGCAGCGCTGGGCGCGCGAAATGCAGGCGCGCGGCTGGCGGGTGGCGGTGGTGACGGCGCGGCCTGCGCCCATGGACGGCGTTGAGCAGATCACGCTGGCGCCGGTCCGGCGCTCCAGCGACTGGCTGTGGCGGGTGGGCGCGGCGCGGCGTGCGGTGGCGGCGCTGCAGCCCGATCTGGTGCATGCGCACTACGTCACGTCCTATGGTTACCTGGCCGCGCGCGTGGGCGCGCAGCCGCTGGTGATGACGGCCTGGGGCAGCGACTTGCTGGTCACCCCGCGCCAGAGCCCGCTGATGCGCTGGCTCACGGCCTGGAGCCTGCGGCGTGCGCGCCTGATCACGGGCGATTCGGCCGATCTGGTGGCTGCCGCCCAGCAACTGGCGCCCGGTGTGCCGACGCTGTTGGTGCACTGGGGGGTGGATCGCAGCCGCTTTGCGCCCGCGCCGTGGCAGGCCAAGCCGCCTTTTGAAGCCCTCAGCCTGCGCAATTGGGAGCCCAATTACCGCATCGACACCCTCCTGCGCGCGCTGGCCCAGGTACGGCGGGTGCAGCCCGGGGTGCGCCTGCACCTGCTGGGTGGCGGCGCGCAAGAGGTCGCGCTGCGCGCCCTGGCCGATCACTTGCAGTTGGGCGAGGCCGTGCAATGGCATGGCCGGCTGGACGACGCCGGCATGGCCGCCGTGCTGGCGCGCTGCAAGCTGTCGATCAGCGTGCCGGTGTCCGACGCCACTTCGGTTTCGGTGCTGGAAAGCATGGCCTGCGGCCTGGCGGTGCTGGCGAGCGCGCTGCCCGCCAACCGCGACTGGTTGCCGGCCGACGCCCTGGTGGCGGGCGAGGGCGACGCCCTGGTGCAGGCCCTGGCCGCGCGCTGGCTGGCGCTGGTGCAGAATGACGCTCTGGCCGAGCGCCAGGGCCAGACCAACGCCGCCCGCATCGCAGCCGATGGCGATCGCCGCACGCAGATGGACGCCGTGGACGCCGCCTGCCGCCGCCTGCTGTCCGGGGCCACGCCATGAGCGCCCAAGCCAGCCCGCCGCTGCCCGAGCTGGCCACGCCGGGCGAGCCGCGCCTTGTCAGCGTGATTGCGCCTTGCCGCAACGAAGCGGCGCACATCGACGCCTTTTGCGACACGGCCCTGGCCCAGCAATTGCCCCAAGGCTGGCGGCTGGAGCTGCTGGTGGCCGACGGCGCCAGCGACGACGGCACGCGCGATCGGCTGCACGCGCGTGCCGGGCAGGACGCGCGTCTGCTGGTGGTGGACAACCCGGCGCGCATCGTCTCCACCGGCCTCAACGCCTGCCTGCGGCGTGCGCGCGGCGAGGTGGTGGCGCGCCTGGACGTGCACACCGCGTTCGCGCCGGACTACCTGGCTGAGTGCCTGGCTGCGCTGGCCCAAAGCGGCGCCGACAACGTCGGTGGCCCCTGGGTGGCCGAAGGCCGCACGCCCATGGGGCGGGCCATTGTTGCTGCTTTTCAAAGCCGCTGGGTGGTGGGCGGCGCGCGCTCGCGCGACACCGCGTATGAGGGCGAGGTCGATTCCGTTTACCTGGGCTGCTGGCCGCGCGCCACGCTGGCGCGGGTGGGCGGCTTTGACGAAACCCTGGTGCGCAACCAGGACGACGAGCACAACCTGCGCCTGCGCCTGGCCGGCGTCCGGGTGTGGCAAAGCCCGCGCATCCACAGCCGCTACCGGCCGCGCGGCAGGCTGGCCGAGCTGTTTGCGCAGCAGCAGCAGTACGGTTACTGGCGGCCCTTCGTGCTGCGAAAACACGGACAACCGGGGTCGGTGCGGCAACTGGTCCCTATGGTTTTTGTAGCGGCTTTGGTAGTGTTGACGCTGACATCTGTGTGGTTTCGTGCACCTTGGCTGCTTTTGCTGGGTGCCTACGCGGCTTACTTGGCGCTGGCCTCGGTGCTGGCGGCGCGGCAGGCGGCCGGTGCCCGGCGGGGCGCGTTCGGGCCGCTGCTGTGGCGGCTGCCCGGGGTGATTGCCGCCTACCACCTGGGCTACGGGCTGGGCGGCTGGCGTGGGCTGCTGGATATGCTTTGGGGCCGGCCCCCCGGCGCGGCGTTGACGCGGCTGACGCGCTGAGTTTTTTTTATTTCAGTCATGACGAATCCCACCGACACTCCCTTTCTCCCCTTTGCTCGCCCCGACCTCGGTGACGCCGAGATCGACGCCGTGGCACGTGCCATGCGTTCGGGCTGGGTCACCACCGGGCCGGAGACCAAGGCGTTTGAGCAGGAGTTTGTCGATTACCTGGGCGGTGGCGTGCAGGCCATCGCCGTCAACTCGGCCACCGCCGGCCTGCATCTGGCGTTGGAGGCCATCGGTGTCGGCCCGGGTGACGAGGTGATCGCGCCCACACTGACTTTCACCGCCACCGTGGAGGTGGCGCGCTACCTGGGGGCCGATGCGGTGCTGGTGGACGTCGATCCGGTCACCCTTAACATCGATCCGGCGGCGATTGAGGCGGCCATCACGCCCCGCACCAAAGTCATCTTGCCGGTGCACTACGGCGGCCTGGCCTGCGACATGACGGCGATTTTCGACATTGCCCAGCGCCATGGCATTCAGGTGGTCGAAGACGCCGCCCACGCGCTGCCCACCACGCACGCTGGCCAACTGGTGGGGCGCCTGCCCAGCGCGGTCACCGTGTTCAGCTTTTACGCCAACAAGACCATGACCACGGGAGAGGGAGGCATGGTCGTCACCGCTGACGAACAGCTTGCCGCCCGCATGCGCGTGATGCGCCTGCACGGTATCAGCCGCGATGCGTTTGACCGTTTTTCCAGCCGCGCGCCGACTTGGTACTACGAAATCGTTGCGCCTGGCTACAAGTACAACATGACCGACATGGCCGGTGCCATGGGCCGCGTTCAGTTGGCGCGCCTGCCGGAGTTTCTGCAGCGCCGTCGGCACTTGGCGGCGCGTTACCTGGCCGAACTGGCCGATCTGCCCCTGGTGCTGCCCTCGGATGCGCCCGCGGGCGATACCCATGCCTGGCATCTGTTCGTGCTGCGCCTGTCGGACGTCGCCCGGGTGACGCGCGACGAGGTGATTGAGCGCCTGTCGCGGGCTGGCATCGGCACCAGCGTGCACTACGTGCCCTTGCACCGCCAGCCGTATTGGTGCGATCGCTACGGCCTCACGCCCGAGCAATTTCCGCGTGCCGATGCGGCCTATCAGCGCATGTTCAGCATCCCACTGTTCACCGCCATGAGCGATGAGGAACAGGGCCGCGTCATCGCCGCGCTGCGGGAGATCCTGCGCTGATGCTGCAAGCGCCCCCCAGGCAGCGACCCACGCCCGAGCGGTGCTTTGGCTGGAGCGCGCGCGCCTGGGCGCGGCCCTGGCGCGCCTTTCTGCGCGAATACTGGCGCCTGCATGGCGCTGCGGTGCTGCCGCGCGCGCTGGAGCTGGGGGCGGGCGCGCAGTCGTCGCTGGCGCCGCTGCTGTTGCCGTTGGCGCGGGCCGTGGAATGCTCGGCTTACGACGCCGGCGCGCTGCCTGCCGTGCGTGCCCGCAACGATGCGCTGTTGCCACCGGCCGAGGCCGCGCGCATCACCTACACGCGGCAGGACTTGCGCCAGCTGGCCGGGCAGTGGGATTTGATCGTGCTGAAGTCGGTGCTGGGCGGCGTGCACCGCGTGCCGGGCTCCACCCTGGCCGACGTGCACGCCAGCCTGGCGCAGCTGATGCAGCACCTGACGCCGGGCGGCTGGCTGGTGTCGCTGGACAACGGCGCCAGCGCCATCGCGCCGTTGTTTGGCCACCTGGGAGCGCGGCGCAACGGCTGGCGGCTGCTGGCGCGCGGCGATCTGCCGCCGGCGCAGTTCTACGCCGGCTTCGGCGTGCTCAGCAGCTTTTCGGCCGCCACGCGGCTGGGCGCGCTGGGGCGGGGCGTGGACCATGCGCTGTACGCCGCCGACCGCCTGCTCAGCCCCCTGGCACGCCGCCACGCCGTGCACTTGCACGCCTGGCGCGGGGGTGCCGGGTGAGCACAGGGCTGCGCGACGCCGCCAAGCGCGGGCTGGACATTGTCCTCAGCCTGGCCGTCCTGCCCGTCGTCGTGCCGGTGCTGGCCGTCGCCGCGCTGTGGATCAAGCTCGATTCGCCCGGGCCGGTGCTGTACCGGCAAGAGCGGGTGGGGCGCCACGGCCGACTGTTTCGCATCCACAAGCTGCGCACCATGCGCGTGCACGACGACCGTGGTTCGCAGCTCACCCAGGCCGGCGACGCGCGCATCACCCGGGCCGGGCGCTGGCTGCGCCGTCGCCGGGTGGACGAGCTGCCCCAGCTGTGGGATGTGCTGAAGGGCGACATGAGCCTGGTCGGCCCGCGCCCCGAGGTGCCGCGCTACATGGCCTGCTACCCCGAGGAGGCGCGCCGCCGTATCCTCTCGGTGCGGCCAGGCATCACCGAACGCGCGGCTCTCGAACTCCGTGACGAAGACCGCCTGTTGGCCAGCGCGGCCGACCCCGAGCGCGTCTACATCGAGCAAATCCTGCCCCTCAAACAGCGCTACGCCCTGGACTACGTGGCCCATCACAGCCTGTGGAGCGATCTGCGCATCCTGTGGGCGACGCTGGGGGTGCTGTGGCACGGCTGAGGTAAAAAACTGCCTTTGGTCGGCGTGGATTAATCCTGATTAGCTATCAAAATAGTAGTGTTTATCGATCTTTCTCCGTCGGTTTCGTCTTCATGGGATCAAAAGAGGCCTTGGCCGGCGTGGATCAAGCCGAGGAAGCTATGAAAAATACAGCGTTTCAGCGCGTCCACGTGGCCCGCGATTGCCCATGCTGAAGGCCCTGTTACACCAGCTGCGCAGCAAGAGCTGGCTGCCCGATCTGCTGCTGATTGCGCTGGCCTGGCTGGCGGCGTTCTGGCTGCGCTTCAACTTCGAGCTGCCCAGCGAGGAGTGGCAGCGCGCGTTGCGCACCCTGCCGCTGGCCCTGCTGTGCATGGCCGTCGGCCTGCTGTCGCTGCGCGTGCCACGCCAAAGCTGGCGCTACGTCAGCCTCGGCGATCTGCGTCGGCTGACCCTGGGTGTTGGGCTGGGTGGCCTGCTGACCGTGGCCTTGGTCATGGGGCTGCGGGTGGAAGGTTTTCCGCGCTCGGTGTTCGTCATCGGCGGCGTACTCAGTCTGCTGGCGCTGGCCGGCGCCCGGGCTGGCTGGCGGACCTTGACCGAGCGCGAGGCACGCATCCGGCCCGGCGCGCCACGGCGTCCGCTGCTGATCGCTGGCAGCCTGCAGGAGGCCGATCAGGCCTTGCGGCGCCTGAAAGGTATGAGCGACTGGGCCGTGCTGGGCATCGTCAGCCCCCATGCGCAAGACAGCGGCCGCACCGTGCAGGACGTTCGCGTGCTGGGCACCCTGGCGCAACTGGGCGAGTTGGCGGCGTCGCGTCGCGTCGATACCGTGCTGGTGGCCAGCCAGCCCGGCGCGCCCCTGCGGCGCGAGGTGTTGATGCGCTGGTCGGGCTCCGGCATGACGCTGCTGACCTTGCCCAGCGCCGACGAGCTGCTGCGTCCAGACCACGTCCGAGAAGCCGAGGGCGCGGGCTTGCGCCGCCTGCGCCTGGAGGATTTGCTGAGTCGCCCACCCGTTGAGCTGGACAGCAGCGGTCTGGCCGAGCTGTTCTCCGGCCACAGCGTGCTGGTGACTGGGGCCGGAGGCAGCATCGGTGCCGAGCTGTGCCGCCAGGCCGCGCGCCTGGGCGCCGCCGAGCTGGTGTGCATCGACATCTCCGAAATCGCCATCTACCAGCTTGAACAAGAGCTGCGTGCCGCGCACCCAAACCTGCGCTGCCTGTTTTACACCGCCAACGTGCGCGAGGTCGAACGGCTGCACGCCATCGCCCGCGCGCACCGCCCGCACGTGATGCTGCACGCCGCCGCCTACAAGCACGTGCCGTTGATGGAGCAGCACAACGAGATCGAGGCCTTGCGCACCAACGTGCTCGGCACCTTGCATGCGGCGCGTGTGGCTGCCGCCGTGGGGGCGGCGCGTTTCGTGCTCATCTCCACCGACAAGGCCGTCAATCCCACCAGCGTCATGGGCGCCAGCAAGCGCCTGGCCGAGCAGGTGGTGCAGGCCGTGGCCGCGCAGGCGTCCGGCACGCGCTACGTGTCGGTGCGCTTTGGCAACGTGCTGGGCTCCAGTGGCTCGGTGGTGCCCCGGTTTGCCGAGCAGGTGGCACGCGGCGGCCCAGTCACCGTCACGCACCCCGACATCGTGCGTTACTTCATGACCATTCCCGAGGCCGTGCAACTGGTGCTGCAGGCCGGGTTGATGGGCACCAGCGGTCAGATCTTCGTGCTCGACATGGGCGAGCCGGTGCGCATCGTCGAGCTGGCGCGCATGATGATTCTGCTGTCCGGCAAGACCGAGGACGAAGTGCCGATCGCCTTCACCGGTCTGCGCCCCGGCGAAAAACTGTTCGAGGAGCTGCTGGCCGACGACGAAACCACAGAACCCACGCCGCATCCCAAGTTGCGCGTGGCCCGTGTCGCGCCAGCCGGCGCGGGCATTCTGGCGGCCGTCGAGGGCTGGCTGGCCGACGCCGGACCGGCGCCGACGGCGGAGATGGTCAGGGCCTGGCTGCGGGAGCGGGTGGTGGAGTACCGAAGGTGAGTGGCGGCCAGCGGGCCACGACCTTGCGCTATACGCTCATCATGCTGACGGAGCGGGTGTTGAGGTAGGCCTCCATCGCTTCCGGGCCGCCTTCCGATCTGTAACCCGAGTCCTTGACGCCGCCAAATGGCATCTCGGCGGTCGGAACGGCCGGCATGTTGAGGTACAGCATGCCAACTTCCACCCGGCGAATCAGTTGGTCGGCGCTGGCGAGAGAGCGCGTGAACGCATAACCGGCCAGGCCGTAGGACAGTCGATTGGCCTCCGCGATGGCCTCGTCCAGGGTGTTGAAGGAGCGCGTGGCGGTGATCGGACCGAACGGCTCCTCGTTGAAGATTCGTGCGTCGAGCGACACGTCGGACAGCACGGTTGGCGCCCAGAAATTGCCGACGTCGCCGATCCGATCGCCTCCCGCGAGCACCTGCGCACCTTTTTCCACGGCATCCTGAAAGAAGCGGGACATCGCGGTCAAGCGGCGGGCGTTGGCCAACGGACCCATCTGCGCACCGTCGGTCATGCCGTCGGCGACATGCAGGTGCTTGGCCCACTTCGCAAGTGCGGCGACAAATTCATCGTGGATGCTTTCATGCACCAGCACCCGACTCGGTGCGATGCACACCTGACCGGCGTTGCGAAACTTGGCGTTGCCGACCGCCTTGACGGCCAGGGCAATGTCGGCGTCCTCGCAGACGATCACCGGCGCATGGCCGCCAAGCTCCATGGTCGCGCGTTTCATGTGTCCACCGGCCAGGGCAGCCAGTTGCTTGCCCACCTGGGTGGAGCCGGTGAAGGTGATCTTGCGAATGTCCGGGTGTCGAATCAGGTACTCGGAAATCTCCGCAGGGTCGCCATACACCAGGCCGAGCGTGCCTGGCGGCAAGCCGGCGTCCTGGAACGCCTGCACCAACGCCGCGGGCGACGCCGGGGTTTCCTCGGGGGCCTTGAGCACCACCGAACACCCGGTGGCCAGCGCGGGCGCCAGCTTTCGGACCACCTGGTTGATGGGGAAATTCCAGGGCGTGAACGCAGCCACCGGGCCAACCGGGTCCTTCAGCACCATCTGGCGTTGCATCGGTTTGCCGCGCGTGGGCACGATTCGGCCGTAGACGCGGAAACCCTCCTCGGCGAACCACTCGATGATGTCGGCCGCGGCAAGCGTTTCTCCCTTTGCCTCGGGCAGTGGCTTGCCGTTTTCCAGTGTCATCAGTCGAGCGATGTCGGCGGCGCGCTCCCGAATCAAGGCCGCGGCCTTGCGCATGATCGCGCTGCGCTGGGCGGCGGTCATCCCGCTCCAGAGGGGAAAGGCACGCTTCGCCGCGGCCACCACTTGTTCCAGTTCCTGTACACCCGCGTGGGCCACTCGGCCGATCTCTTTTCCGGTGGCGGGATTGATCACCGCAAGCGTTCTGCCGTCCGCGGGATCCTGCCATTGGCCGTTGATGCAGAGCTTGGAATCTGGGTATGCCGGGGTGGCGACCATGAGAGGTGTTCCTTTTGAAAATGTAGGGTCCGGCTCAGCTGGTTTCCTGCTTGCCGCTTGGGTGGTGTCTGGCGCGGCAGGCGGACCGCCATGAGCACAGGCATGAAGCACAAAAGCCCCAGCCGGCATCGGCCAGCCAACCCCGGCTGGCTGGCGGCGCTTTGTCCCATGGCAAAGAGCGCCGGGCGCAGCCGCGCAGTCGTTACTCGGCCTTCATGCCCGTTTCCTTGATGAGCTTGGACCATTTGGCAAGCTCTTGGCGGACTTGATCTCGCAATTTCTCCGGACTGCCGCCGACCACCTCGGCTCCCAATTGGTTGTACGCCTGCTTGACCTCGGGCATTTGCAGGATACGGTTCACCGCCTGGTTGATCTTGTCGACGATGGGCCTGGGTGTGCCATGAGGCGCGTAGAGCGCAAACCAGCCGGATGCGTCAAAGCCGGGCAACGTCTCCGCCACGGTGGGGATCTCCGGAGCCGCCGAGCTTCGCTGCAAGCCGGTGACGGCCAGGGCACGCAGCTTTCCGGCGCGCACCAGGGGCAGCGAGGAGGGGATGCCATCGAACATGATGGGCACCTGGCCCCCCATCACGTCCGTCAATGCTGGTCCACTGCCCTTGTAGGGGATGTGCTGAATATCGATACCGGCGGTTCGTTTGAAGAATTCTCCGAACATGTGCGGAGTGGAACCTTGGCCTGGCGCGGCGGAGCTGTACTTGCCAGGGCTCGCTTTCGCCAGCGCGATCAGCTCGGCCAGGGTCTTGGCGGGGAACGACGGGTTGACGACCAGAATGTTGGGCGAACTGGTGACCCACACGATGGGTTCGAAGTCCTTGATGGGGTCGTACCCCGGATCCTTGTACAGGAACGGGTTGATCCCATGTGTGCCGCCGGTGGTGAAGAACAAGGTGTAGCCATCAGGAGCCGACTGGGCCACGAACTGAGCGCCGATGTTTCCACTTGCACCCCCCTTGTTCAACACGACGACAGCTTCTTTCAGCTCTTGCGCCAGCTTGTCCGACAATACCCTGCCCGTCACATCCGTGGGCCCGCCTGGCGGAAACGGAATGACCAACTTGATGGGCCTGGTTGGCCAATTGTCTTGCGCCATTGCGCCACCGGTAGCGCTCAGCACTGCAGTCGCGCAGCAGGCCGCGATCATGGTTCTGCGAATCATGTTGTCTCCTTCGCCCCGTGACGTGGGGCATGTGGTGGTTAAGCGATTTGCCTCAGCTCGCGCTTCAGAACTTTTCCGTTGGCGTTCCTGGGCAAGGCGCTCAAAAATCTGAACGCCTTCGGACGCTTGTAGTCGGCCAGTGAGGACTGGCAGAGTTCCTGCACATGCCGGTGCACCAGCTCTTGGTTGGCGGCGTCCTGCAGCACCAGGAAGGCGGTCGTGGCTTCACCCCAGCGCTCGTCCGGAAGCCCGGTCACCGCGCATTCGCGCACGCCCTGCTCGCGCAGAATCACTTCCTCGATCTCGATCGGGTAGATGTTCACGCCACCGCTTTTGATGACGTCCTTGCGCCGGTCGACGAGATAGAGGTAACCATCTTGATCAAGATGGCCGACATCGCCCAGCGTGCACCATGGGCCGTCGCTGACTTCCGCGCTCTTGACCGGGTCATTGAAATAACCGGCAAACAGCGTGGGGCCGCGCAGCCAGATGTCACCGATGACGTCGTGCTCGGTAATGGTGTGGCCTTGTTCGTCCCGAATTTGGACTTCAATTTCCGCGATCGGCACGCCGACGCAACGCGTCTTGGTCAGTTGGTCTTCGGGTCGGAGGTTGGTGACCACGCCGGCTTCCGTCGCGCCATAGAAGTCGTGCAGGGATACGCCGGGAAACCGATCCAGCACGCGCGTCTTTGTCCGGGTGGACAGTGGTGACGCGCCGGAGATCAGCATGCGCAAGGTGGGTGCGGAATCACGATCCAGGGTTGTCTCGAGCACCCGCTCCAGCATGAAGGGGACCATGAAGGACCAGGTCACCCCATGCCGGGCAATGGCCACGGACGCCGCCTCGGCATCGAAGCTGTCCAGCACCACGACCTGGCCGCCCATGAACAGTTGGGTCAAGGTGAACGTGAACGGGGCGGTGTGGTGAAACGGACCACAGTGCAGCCCCACATCCTGGCTGCCAATGCCGAATTCCAGGGCCCAGTAGTGATAGGCCAGCGCGCGATTGCGCTGAGTGATCATGGCTCCCTTGGGCTTGCCGGTGGTGCCGGAGGTGTACCCAAGGTAGAACAGGTCGTCTTCCCGTGCTTGCGGCGCCTGCCAGTCGGCGGAGGCCTGGGCCACCATGCGCTCAAGCGCCACGCGGTCGTGAACTATTCGCATGGTTTCCGGAAACTCGGCGTCCGCAACCTGCTGACGAAAACCTTGGTCGGAAATCAAGACCTTGGCACCGCAGTCGTCCACCTGACGCCTGAGCTCGGCACCCGTGAACCGGTAGTTGACGGGCACCATGCACAATGCCGCCTTCGCGCAGGCCATTGCGATGACGATGTAGTCCGCGCAATTCGGCAGCATCACGGCCACTCGGTCCCCGCGTGTCACGCCAGCCCTGATCAGGCCTTGCGCCACGGCCGCCGCACGGTGATCCAGCTCGGCGAAAGTGAGCGTGGTATCCCCGTGCCGCACCGCCACGCGATGGGCGTGCCGTTGGGCCGCGAGACCCAAGGCGCGCTGCACGGTGACGGGGACCACGGGACGCCGATCGTCAACCGATGACACGATGCTGCACGAGGTAGGGGCGCTTCAGATCGGCCTTGATGGCGATCGGGCGGTGCGGCAGGACGGCTTCCGCCTTGCCGGTATGGGTCACTTCCTTGTTCTGGTTGAGCGCTTCGAGCTCGAACTCGACCAGGTTGTCTTCGTCCTCAACCCACTTGCGGCTGACCTTGGCACGGCAAGTCAGGGTATCTCCGGGACGAACGATGATGACCGCGCGGGTCGAGAACATCCGCAGTGGACGGTCCCACAGGAAATCGGTCAGGAGTTGACCGAGAAAGCCCATGCCGATCATGCCGTGCGCGAACACACCGCCCATGCCGCCGATGTCTCGCGCGATATCTTCGTCCACGTGGCTCGGGTTGAAGTCACCCGAGGCGCCGGCGAACTTCGCGATCTGCAGGCGTGTGATGGCCGGTTTCTGAAGCTCCAGGGTCATGCCGACGGTGACGTCCTCGAAGTAGGGGCCTTCCGTGCTGACCGGCGAAGTGGTGCCGGCGGGAACCGCCAGGCGTTGGGAAATTTCCAGTGAAGAGTAGGCGCTCATGGGGTTACTTGTCTCGCACAAAAAAGAGTTGAGTGGCTTCGACGAGGCGCTCGTCGGCGAGGTTTTTCATCTTGATCAGCACGGTGAAAAAGCTGACCTCGCCATAGGTCTTGCTTTTCTTGCGGCCCGCCTCGATCACCTTGATCTTGTGCAAGACCCGATCACCCGGGCGCACCGGCTTGTAGTAGCGAATCACTTGCTCGCCGTGGAGCAGCAGAGGAAGATCCACCTCGGCTTCCGACAGCACCAACGCGGTCTTGAAGTCACGAAAGCAATTGATGAACGTCGGCGGTGCGACGATGCCTTGGTTTTCGCTCTGGGCAGCTTGTTCGGCGTCCAGAAACAACGGGTTGTAGTCACCCAGGACGCTGCATAAGGCATCTATCCTCTCTTGCGTGACGACGACCTCGGACCAGGGCGTTTCCGCGCCCAGCGCGTTTAGGTTGATTGGCAAAGGAACCTCCTTGTTGAGTTAAGCGAAACTTCTTGATGGCAACCGCGCGACCTTGATCGAGAGTTGTTCGGCGCAAGCCCTGGTGTTTCCCTCGATGAGCGTGCGCTTCTCGGCGTCCACCACGTGAAGTGGAAACACCGTGGAGACGACGGCGATGACCTCGCCTGAGCGAGACATCACCGGGGCCGCCACCGCACCCGCGCCCAGGGTGTTTTCGCCCTGGTTGTGGGCAACCCGCTCGCGACGAATCCTGGCCAGGTTGCGTTCCATCTCGGCCATCGTCTTGACGGTCAAGGGTGTCAAGGCTTTGAATTGGCTTTCTCGGTACGCCGCGCGCATCAGGCTTGGTGCCGAGAGCGCCATGAACAGCTTGCCCGCAGCGGTGGTGTGAAGCTGGCGTTCGTCGCCCACTCTCATGATCACCCGCAGTGCACTGGGGCTTTCCACGGTCGCGACGACCAGGATGTGTTCGTCCTTGCACACGCTGAGGTGCGCCGAATGGCCCGTCTGGGCCACCAGGTCGGCCAACAGCGGGCCAGCGACATCGGCCAGGCTGTTGGGGCGATGCGAGAAAAGCGAGCCGATGCGAAACGCACCCGGCCCCACGCGCAGACGGCCCGTGACCGAGTTCGTTTCAAGCATGTCCCACGCCTTCAGAGACGAGGCAATGCGAGAGATGACGCTCTTGTGTATGCCCAAGCGCTCGGCCAGCTCGCTGACCGCCAGTTCTGGTCGATCTTGAGTGAATGCGGTCATGACCTGCATCGCCTTATCTATGGTTTTTCGGGTGCTGCTTGAAATGGGTGTTTTCAATCGAAGGTCTCCACAGGTTTTCTGACGACCGTTCGAGTGGGAACGCTTGTCAGAGTAAGACGCGCAGTCGCGGTTTTCGCGTCAGTTGCCAATACCGCAACTGACTTTGGCAGCGGCGACTTTGGATGGGTTTGGCGGATGCCGCCTGCGGCTGCCCGATGCTCGTGGCGTTCCGGTCCATCTGGTGGCTGGATGCCTGAGCGTGCTCAGGGTTGGGGCGCTTGTTGCGTCGACCCATCCGTGGGCTACCGGACATTTGGCAGGCACGAAGCGGCGGTTTCGACCTTTGGGCGTTCCGCGTCGGTCGGGCGCGGACTCATGTCGTGCCCGCCGGACTGGGCCATCGACTGGGATGGTTCAGCGCGCGAAGGCTTCAGGTTTCCTGGCTTGACTGCTCCGTGAAACCCATATCGGAGGCCGCAGCACGGCGCTTCCTCGGTCCGGGTTCGCTTGTCCGCGAGCGGCCTTTGCGGCAGTCAGCGCTGTCCGCCGTTGATTCCGACCCGGTCCAGCAAATCCGACACCAGTTCCAGGCGCAGCAGCGGGTTGTCCAGGCTCATGAGCTGCTGGCGGGTGGGCAAGGGGAGGGGCAGAAGCTCGCACCAACGGTTGGCGACCCAGCCACAGTCGGCATAGTGGGCGTCGTCCTCGGCATCCTCGGCTGCGGCGGGTGCTGGCGGTGGAGATTCGGCGGCGGCGCGGACGGCAAGCTGGCGCCGCACCTGGCGCAGTGCGTCGGCGGCCGGGCGCAGATCGTCGGGCACGGACACCGTGGCGTCGCCTGGCAGCAGCGTCACGTCGGCCACCCACAGTCCGTGCGGCAGGCGGCTGGCACGGTCGATGCGAAAGCGCTGGCTGCCCTGGCAGCGCAGGTGCAGCAAGCCGGCTTGGGGCTGCCTCAGCTCGGAAACGTGGGCCAAGGTGCCGATGGACAGCAGTTCTTCGTCGGGGGCGCCAGCCGCGCGCACTTCGCGCCCCGCCTGCAGGCCGACCACCCCGAACGGCGCGCCGGTGCGTTGGCATTTGCCCACCATGTCGAGGTAACGAACTTCGAACACCTGCAGCGGCAAGCGGCCGCCTGGAAACAGCACCGTGTCCAGGGGGAACAGCGGCAAGGATTTCAGGGTCAGGGCAGGGGTGGCCATCGTGTCAAAGGTGTCGCATGGACCCAGGCGGACGGGTCGGCGCGGCGGTGTCGCTATCATCGCACGCATGGGTATGTCAGGGGTTTGCCGACGTTGCGCGGCGAGTGATGAACGGATGGGCTTGTCGTGCTGTATCAGGTATTGACGTTCTTGCTGGAAGTGGCGGTCACGCTGGTGGGCGGAGCCTGCCTGCTGCGGCTGATCATGCGTTGGCGCCGTATGTCCATGGCCAACCCGGTCGGACGCCTGGTGCTGGCGTTGTCGGATTGGCTGGTGCGTCCGCTGCAGCGGCTGCTGCCTGGCGGCGACAGGCTGGATGTGGGCAGTCTGGTGGCGGTGTGGTTGCTGAAGATGCTGCAGTACGTGGCGCTGATGCTGCTGCTGGACCTGTCGCGCTGGGCCATCCTGCCGGTGTTGGCCCTGCTGGGGGTGGTCAAGCTGGCGGTGTCGGTGGGCACGGCGCTGTTGATCATCGCCGCGATCTTGTCCTGGACGCAGAACCGGACACTGATTTTCGACGTGATCGATCACCTGTGTCAGCCGTTGCTGGCGCCAGTGCGGCGCTGGCTACCGCTGGTCGGGGGCGTCGATCTGTCGCCCCTGGTGGTGATCGTGCTCCTGCAGGTGCTGGGCATTGTGATCAGCTCGCTACAGGCCAACGTGCTGGGCAGTGGACTGTTGGCGAGCCTGGGGTGAGCCAGCCCTGGACGAGGCGCCGAATGGGCGTCGAACGCTCACGAAAAAATAGCGCGCTAGGATTAACCGGTGCCGGCTAACGCCCGAAATTCCTAAAAAATGCCGCTGGCCTACTGCACGGCGTCGGCCGGCTGGCGCTGCAGCATGGCGAGCACCTTGGCGACTTTCTCGCGCAACTCGCGCCGATCGCAGATGAAGTCGACCGCGCCCTTGTCTTGCAGAAACTCGGCGCGCTGAAAGCCTTCGGGCAGTTTCACGCGCACGGTGTTTTCGATCACGCGCGGGCCGGCAAAGCCGATCAGGGCTTTGGGCTCGGCGATCACCACGTCGCCCACAAACGCAAAACCGGCTGACACGCCGCCCATGGTCGGGTCGGTCAACACGCTGATGTAGGGCAGGCCCCTCTTGGCCAGGCGGGTGAGGGCGGCGTTGGTCTTGGCCATCTGCATCAGGCTGAGCAGACCCTCCTGCATGCGCGCACCACCGGTGGCGGTGAAGCAGATGAAGGGCACTTTCTGCTCGATGGCGGTCTCGACGCCACGCACAAAGCGCTCGCCCACCACCGAGCCCATGGAGCCGCCCATGAAGTCGAACTCAAAGGCCGCGGTCACCACGCTGATGGAGTGCACGGCACCGCCCATCACCACCAGGGCATCGGTCTCGCCGGTGGCCTCCAGCGCTTCCTTTAGGCGTTCGGGGTACTTGCGGCTGTCCTTGAACTTGAGGGCATCGACGGGGATGACTTCCTGGCCGATCTCGTAGCGGCCCTCGTTGTCGAGGAACACGTTCAGACGTTGGCGTGCGCCGATGCGGTGGTGGTGGTGGCAGTGCGGGCAGACGTTCTGGTTCTGCTCCAGATCGGTCTTGTACAGCACGGTGTCGCACTGAGGGCACTTGATCCACAGACCCTCGGGCACCTGGCGGCGTTCGGTCGCGTCGGTTTTCTGGATCTTGGGGGGCAGAAGTTTTTCGAGCCAGCTCATGTGCTACTCCTGATTTGATAGTGCGATTATGAATCGAGCGCCGCACGCACCGGGCGCAGGAAGTCAATGGCTGCCGCCACCACCTTCTCGTGCGGCTGAAACTCGATCAGCTGAATCAGCCGGCTGCCGATGACCACGGCGTCGGCCACGCGGCCGATGGCTTTGGCGGTCTCGGCGTCGCGGATGCCGAAGCCCACGCCGACGGGAATGTGCACATGCTGGCGGATGCGTGGGAGCAT
>Ga0209794_1001529_pt1 | contig 17024 bp, 22 predicted proteins | sample EBPBio232013_DNA_FD_185869 | JGI IMG/M metagenome (GOLD analysis project Ga0209794, IMG submission 185869) | Wastewater treatment Type I Accumulibacter community from EBPR Bioreactor in Madison, WI, USA - Reactor 1_5/23/2013_ DNA (SPAdes)... | ecosystem: Engineered > Bioreactor > EBPR >... | reverse complement strand
CAACTTCTCGGTAATGGCATTCAGAATCATGGCTACGCTCCGCTACATCGGGAGCGGAATTTCCACCGTTGTGGTCAACAGCACGTTAACCACAAAAATTTGCGACAGGCCCAGCTGACGGGGATCCTGCTAATCGGCCTGCTCATGGCGCGCCATTCGCCACCACCACAGGCGGCCAGAGAAGCTGGGGAGTAGAAGAGGGAGGTTGGTGTGAAGCACGGCAAAAAGAACCCCGCAGGGTGAGCCGCGGGGTCAAGTCACAGAGATAGAGGAACGGAAGATGCGCAAGCGCTTGAAGGCCGTCTTCCGCGACCTGTTGGAAACAGTGTCACTGTCGGCGGAACCTGAAACAAGAGATATTTGCCGTCAGGCATGGGAAGCGCTATATTGAAGGCATAGGAGATCGACCATGCTTCTGAAGAAGTACGCTGAGAACAAGGAAGCCCTGATGCAGATCGGCCGGGAAGCAATTGCCGAGCGCCGTCGTCTGGGCTTGCCGATCTCCGCCAAGGATCTCGAAAACGAGGCCAAGGATCGCGCCGAACTCGAGGAAGTCCGTGTTCCCGCTGCCATGAGGCAGTAACAGCTTGCAACCATCGTGCATCATTCTCGGCGGTCCCAACGGATCCGGCAAGTCGTCGGCCTATGCGAAGCTGCAGCTCGATGGCGTGTGGATCAATGCCGATGAAATCGCGAAAGAGCTGACCGGAACTAACGACGGTCGAGCGGCGGCGATGGCAGCGGGTAGGGCGGCGATCCGCAAGCTCGCGGAGATGATCGAAACCAAGACATCTTTTATCTACGAAACGACCCTGAGTAGCCAGCAGGCAATCAACCTGATGCGCGATGCCAAGGCGGCCGGGTTTTCGGTTGGCCTCTTTTACACCGCCCTGGATTCTGTCGAGAGGAACCTCGAGCGCGTCAGGCAGCGGGTGGAAGCTGGCGGCCATGACATTCCAGAGGACGACATTCGGAGACGATATGCCGGATCCCTTGCGAAGCTCTCGGCGGCGCTGGAGCTGGCAGACGAGGCCCTGCTGATCGACAACAGCGGCATCCAGCCTCGGGAGGTCTTCCGGATCGCGGCGGGGGAGGTGGTAGCCTTCGACACCGACGAGCAGAATGAACTACATCGCCATATGACGCGCAGCGTTTGCATGGCTCTCGGTGTCATGCAGTGGGGAAGCGGCTTCAGGAAGGTCCGCTAAATAGGAAAAGGCCGCCCCCGGCAGGCAGCACTTTCGATGTCGCGCCACATTTCGACCTCGCACCCGCGAAATCATGAACTGCCTCCGCGAAGGCTTGCCGTCAGGGAAATCTATCGGGCGTGGGGTTCGTCTCCACAGTGAACATGGTGGCCGCCGGCGACGAGCGGCGCAAGAGTGGTAGCCGTTCAAAAATCAGGCGGCTATATCTGTTTTGGTGTGACATCTTAAATTGAAGGGTTGTCCGTCGTCGAATGATTTGAGACTTCTTGGGCTTTGGAAGAATGGAGCTTCCGGCTCGGTTTGCGGGTTGATTTAAGCCGCTTTGGCTTGGTGGTTCAAGCGGCGCTGTTTGATGGTGTCTCGTTTGATTCTTTCGCGTTCGAGCAGGATGGTATGGCCGCGCCCGAAGTAGACGTCGGCCGGGGTGAGATTGTCGAGGCTCTCGTGGTATCGTCGGTGATTGTAATGCTCCACGAAGGCCGCGATCTGGGCTTCGAGGTCTGCCTTGAAGAAGTAGTTTTCCAGCAGGATGCGGTTCTTCAGCGTCTGATGCCAGCGTTCGATTTTGCCTTGTGTCTGCGGATGGCCGGGAGCGCCGTGAACCTGGTTGATCTTGTATGTCTCCAGCCATTCACCGAGATCGGAAGCGACGTAACACGGGCCATTGTCGGACAGCAGGCGCGGCCGGTGTTCGACCTTGACCCTGTCGCAGCCTGAGGCGGCCAGCGCCAGGTCGAGCGTGGCTGTGACATCATCTACCTTCATGCTGGTGCATAGCTTCCAGGCGATGATGTATCGGGAATAATCGTCGAGAATGGTCGACAGATAGAACCATCCCCAGCCGATGACCTTCAAGTAGGTGAAGTCGGTTTGCCACATCTCGTTCGGCCTGACGGTCTTGTCCTTGAACTCGTCATTGGCCTTGATGACGATATAGGCTGGCGACGTGATCAGGTCGTGAGCCTTGAGCAGGCGATAGACTGAAGCTTCTGATACGAAATAGCTTTCCGTGTCGGTAAACCTCACCGCCAGCTCGCGCGGGGACAGATCGGCATGATCCAGCGCCATGGTGATGATGCGATCCCTGATATCGTCGGGGATGCGGTTCCAAACCCGCGACGGTGCAGACGTCCGGTCCTCAAGGCCTTCGACGCCATGGGTCAGGAAACGATCATACCAGCGATAAAAGGTCGGCCGTGGAATGCCGAGCTTGTCGAGGGTCTGCCTGACTGACAAATGCGACTGCTCGACAAGCCGGATGATCTCGAGCTTTTCGGTGGCGGGATATCTCATTCTTCGTCGCCCCCATCCGCGATCATGCTTTTTTTAAGCAGGCGGTTCTCCAGGGTGAGGTCGGCCAGCGCCTCCTTCAGGTCGCGGCTCTCCTTACGCAGCGCCTTCACCTCGTCACTCGTTGCCGAACGGGAGGTATCGCCTGCAAGGCGCTTCTTGCCAGCTTCGAGGAATTCCTTGGACCAGCTATAATACAGGCTCTCGGCGATCCCTTCACGGCGGCAGATCGCGGCAATGCTGTCTTCGCCACGCAGGCCTTCCAGGACGACACGGATTTTGTCCTCGGCTGAATGGTGCTTGCGCGTGGCGCGGCGGATGTCCTTGATCGTCTTCTCGGCCGCCGATGGCTGCGGCCCGGATTTCTGTCTCATCTTCGCTTCCTTTGAGTGAGCTACGATGAGCTGAAAATCCTCTCTTCTCAATTAAGCCAGTTCTGTCTCATGGGCGCTGATCCGGGACAGATGTAAATTTCAGCTGTACTCGGGGTTGCGGGACGTGTGTTCGCCGAGTGAACAGCATCATAGCAGGCGCGCTGCTCGTCCGCTTCGCCGTGTTGCGTTGTTGTAGTAGCTCGACGCCTGCTGGACGGAGCGATGACGTGATTGTTCCATTGCTTCAGGAAGGGGAACGCCGCGATTGGCGGCTTCTGTAAGATAGCCGGAACGTAGTCCGTGCGCGGAAAACTCGTCCCTCTCGAACCCGGCCATTTCCGCCCGCTGCTTGAGAATGGCATTCACCGACTGAGGATCGAGCGCGCGCTTCGAAACCGTGCCCCAGCGGCCGATCCCCCGAAACACGCTGCCACCGCTGATCTTCGCGGCTGCAATCCAGGCGTTGAGGGCTTCGACCGGCCGGCCCGTCAAATAGACGACGTCATCCTGTTCACCACTTGTGGTTTTTGTCCGGCCAAGATGGATGGCAAGAGAGGGGAGGGGAGGCCCATCTGCCACCTCGATCGGTCCCTCGACTGAAAGTTGGTCAATCCGTAATCCGGCGATCTCGCTGCGTCGGCGGCCGCCGGAGGCAAAGGCGACCATCAGGATGGCGCGGTCACGCACATCGCGCAGGCTTTCGGTCGCACAGGTTGCCAGCAGCTTTGCCAACACGTCACCGGTAACAGCCTTGGCACTCTTGCGGCGACGCGTCCGCGGCACGGCGCGCACGGCAAGGCGGATGGCGGCTTTGAGGGCCGGGGAGGCAAAGGCGCCCTCGAGGCCGCGCCACCGGGTCAGCGTCGACCAGTTCGCCAGCCGGCGGCGCACGGTTGCCGGCGCATGCGGGCCGGTGGATTTCAGGAGGTTTTGGCGGCGCAGGCTTTCATCGACATCTTTCGGCATGCCGTGACCGGGATCGGCGCCCCGCTTTTCCGGATCCCACAGATGATGGGCGACGAATTTCAGGAGCAGCGCCTCGGGCACCGGCCAGGGGATTGAATGTCCGGTCGCAGCCAGGCCCCAGGCCTCGATATAGGCGAGGTCAGATACCAGCGCCCTGAGCGTGTTGTCGCCCATGCCCTGGTTGATGAGATGGCGCAGCGTCTCGACATCCTTGTCGGTGAGGAGCTCGGCGAGTTCGTCGCGCCGCTCCATAGGGAGCACGGCAGCGATCGTGTCGAGTTCGTACGCGCGTCTGTCAATCGGGTTGCGGCGGGGTTCTGTCATACCGTTGAAGACGCAGGGTGGAGTTTAAGATCCGTTTGCCCGAAATCATGTCCCTTGAACAGCAACGGCGCCTTGGCGACCGAGGCCACCGCATAGGAGAAGCAATCGCCCATGTTGAGGCCAGCCGGATGGCGGCCCTTGCCATACCGCTCTAAAGCTCTCTCTGCTGCCCAATAGTGTTTTGCATCAAATGCGACGGCAGTGATGTTCGGCGCATTACAGAAGCGGGTGACAATGTCTCCTGGATTGGAAAATCGCTTTGCCGTCAGGACCGTCCGGACTTCGAACAAAGTTGGCCAACCGATGATAATCGTCGGCTCCTGTCGCAACACCGCTTTGAATGCATCGGCTTCAGGCTCGTCAAGCATGATTGCGACGAGAACTGACGTGTCGAGAGAAATCACTTTGGCAACCCGTTCTCGTCATAGAGATCGTCGTGGGCGGAGGTTGTCCCCGCCGGCACGGTACGTCGACCTTCAGCGGCGAGTTCCCATACAGCGTCGAGTGGATGGGCGCTTGTTTGCTTGCGAAGCTCGATATCGTACCGTTCCAGCGCGATTTCGACGAGCTTGTTGATTGGCTGACCCGTGCGCCGCGCGAGCGCATGGGCCAGGTCCCTGGCCTTGGTGCTGCGCACGGAGAGTTGTGGTTCGGACATTCGGCTTCCTCGCTGAATTTGTGGGTTGAGTATAGGGGTTTTCGTGTCAGATGGCAAAGAAATTCGTTGAGATGGCTAACCATCGATAAGGGTTACTTATCGATGGCTAGGCGTGGCCTAGGGCATCATAGGGAGTGAGGAATGATAACTCGGAGATAGAATTCCTTTAAGAGATCGTTTACCATAAAATCAATGGCTTACGATCTCGCGAAAATCAGCATGAGTGACTTGATGCGACCGGCTTTCGACGCCGGCTTCGCCCTCACCCGTCTTGACGAGCGCATTGCCCGCTCTTCGGTTGGCGCCGGCTTCCTCGAGCGGTCGCAATATGGCGACGCGTGTGCCTCGCTGTGGATCGACGGCGAACTCGTCCATCTCGAAGACCTCGTCCTTCATGACGCCACCCGCGATATCCGCACGCCGACCCACGAGTTGACAATCGCCCGGGACGTGCTGCGCACCCGCCGGCGTATTGCCGGCCAATCCCCGCATTGGGCCCTCTCTGCCGACGGAATCCGCGCGCTGCGACAAACCACCGAGATCACGACGGCTGACACGGCTAACTCGGAAGAGGCGCAGACGATCCGTAGCATCCGGCGTCCGGTCGCGATCGGTCTGGAAGGGGAAGGGGACGTCGCCGACGACATCGAAAGTCTCCCCGGCGTCGACTACGCGGCTATCGACGCGGTTCTGGCCCGATCGGAGGCGGCGATCGAGAGTGCCACGCGGCCAAGCCGCGCCGGCGCGGCAGAAAAAGATCCGATCATCTACGATCTCGACTGGGACGAGGATGCCCGGCTCGACGAATGGCGCGGCGTGCTGCGCCAGGCTCAAGACCTGCCGGCGGTGCTACAGGCCATCGTCGCCCTCGGTGCCTGGAACGAATTGTCGGTGCTGCAGCATGCGCCGTGGCTTGGAAGGCTGTTCGCCGCCTCGATCCTGCGCCAGGCCGGCATCACATCAGGTGCTCATCTCGCCGCCATCAATCTCGGACTGAAAACCATCCCCGTCGATCGGCGCCGGCATCGCGATCGGGAGACGCGGCTGCTCGCCATCGCGCATGGCCTGATCGCGACCGCCGAGATCGGGCTGAAAGAGCATGACCGGCTGGCGCTGGCGAAAACAATGATGGACCGAAAGCTGGAGGGACGGCGGACATCTTCAAAACTTCCGGAGCTGGTCGAGATCGTCATGGCAAAGCCGTTGGTATCGGCGGGCATGGTAGCGAAGACGCTGGATGTGACGCCGCAGGCGGCGCGGCGGATCGTTTTGGAACTCGGCCTGCGCGAGATGACGGGCAGGGGGAGGTTTCGGGCGTGGGGGGTGCTTTGACGCAAGGGGCGCAGACGGCTCTGTAGGCTATGGCCAGAATTGGCTAAGGAAACCGGTTGGCTAAATACTTGCTGAAGCCGTCCAGTATGCGCCGATCGCTTTCGGAACACTCAGCTGACAGAGCTTGTATCTCGGCGGTCGCTTTTGGCAGCGTGGTCCAGGGCGCGTCGGGGATTGATCCATCCAGTCTTCGCTGGACCTCGCCGCAGAGTGCTGATTGGCGATGCTGATCTAGTAGGTCGGGCCGCTCGTGCAGAAGCAGCCGTTGTGCGAGCCGTTGCAGTCGCCGATCTCCGAACCTGCCGATGAAGTTCGCGCGGTCCGGCCAATGCGCGAGATGAAATTGCTGACATAGTGCTCCATCTGTATCACCGATGAAGTTTTCGTAGATTTGCTCTTCGACGTGTTCAGAGGTCGGCCAGACCGGTTGGCTTGCCTGGATTGCGCTCGACAACCTTTGCAAAAACTCTTCGTCAGTACGAACTTTCTGAGCCACGCGCTCAATGTCTTGGGAAGGCGCGGGCAGCAGACTTTGGTCTTCCAATTCCCAGAGTTGGGCCATGACCGGAGATGCGTTCGCTCGCAGCTTTCGGATCGGTCCGTCACGGCGACTTACCTCGACGCAAAGCTCTTCGTCCGACAGCCGACCCAGCGACTCCATATCCGTCGCCAAATCGAGGCAGTAGTGCAAGTTCCGGTCGGTCGGATGTTTGCTAACGAGCGTGACGCAGACGAAGTCACTGTCAGCCCGATCGTCCAAGAGTGCGAAAGCTTCCTCCTCTTGAACAAACTCCACTACATTCCGGCGGTTTGCGAACCTGGAGAAGCTCGACCATGCGTCAGGAGCACGATCTCGGATAACTCGGCACAGCGCTAGAGTCGTCTGCGCGTCAGACAGGGCATCGTGGCTCCGGTCGAAATCAATGCCGTTTGCTTGGCCGATATCTGATAGTCGAAAAGATCGCCGGCCCTCGAGGTTTCGAGGTATTGTGAGAGCTCCGGGGTTGAGAAGAGCGACGGCGCGAGCAAGCCTTAAGACGTCACCACGATTATTATTGATACTCGTGACGTAGATCGGGTGCCGTAAGTTTTGATAGAACGCCTGGCGAAGGAACTCCTCGTCGAACCGTATGGAGTTGAATCCCAGAAACATGGAGGGGCTCCACCGAAGAAAAGCGTCATGAATTTCGCAAATCGCGTTGTAAAGAGACGGTACGGTGGGATCGATGATCTCCTCGATCGTAAGACCCGTAATGAGCAAGGCTTTCGGGGACGGCAGAATGCTCGGAAGAAGTCGGGCTTGAATATGCAGAGGGGTATCTATCGGCTCCAACTCGTCGTCGGTATGTATCGCCGCGAACTGCAGAATCTGATCGAAACGCTTGTGAAGTCCGCTCGTTTCCAAATCGTAGACAACGAACCCCACGCCGCTTCTACCCTTATAGTTGCTGTAAGCGATATTGGAGCGCTACGGGGCTAACCTTGAATTTCTTGGCAACAGAGGCGATGGCCTCTTCGTCCTCCAAATCAAAGTTTTTTCCGCCGAGCGCTTCGATCAAAACTGCCTTCGGCATAAGAAGCTCGGCAGCGAAATTGTTGGCCTCAATTTCGACCCCGTCCGTTCCCTCGGAGGCTAGCGTATCGCGCCTAAGAACGCCTTTGTCGACGTGAACCTTCGATTCCAGTCGCTCTTCGTGAAGCACGAAATGGGCGAGTTCATGGGCAATCGTGAAACGCTGGCGCGTTGCGCCATGCAACGAGTTCACTCCGATAACCTTCTTGCCATCTTTGATGAACGCCATGCCGGACAAGTCACCGTCGAACGGGGCATACTGGACAGTAATCCCCATGCTTCGGACGATGCGATCCACGGGAACTGGTGCAGTTCGGACGTTGAACCGCGCCAATATCTCTATGGCGCGCTCGCGAGCTCTTTGCTTATCGGCCATGATTAGCGCGATCCGAGTGTCCGGACAAAGTGCTCAAGCTGCGCGCGCTCGCGGTCATTGACATCGCTCCCCTCAAATTGAACTGGTTCCGAGTTCTCGGCGAACCAAAACGACTCTGGGACGAGATCGGTTATCGACGTAACTTCAAGCGCGTTTGCCAGCCGGTAGAGCTGGTGGAGAAGCACTTTCTGCCGACCAGTCTCAATATTCGCCAACGATGCTCGCGTCAGATCGATCCGCCCAGCCACGTCGGCTTGGGTGAGTCCCAGTTCGTGTCGGCGCTTGGCAAGAGCCAATCCGAGAATTCTGTAAATTTCCATGTCGGACATTGTGAACAAAACAACAACTGTTCGCGGAAATTGTCAATAGGGCTGACGTCGTATGTGTACAATACAAACATTACAAAAATTTAATGTTGGCAGTATAGACAGAAAATCGATTCTGCTGTTCCATATTGATGCGAGCAAAGACTCGATCAGTGAAAGGACCGAAGAGATGCGGATCTCTGAAACAGAAATTGAGGTAGCAGCCATGAACAAGGAAAAGCAGTTCGCTTTTGAATGGAGCGACGAAACGTTCGAGTTCCGGACGGAGCATATCGAAGACGCCAAAATCGTCGGTGCGCAGATCGGTGAGATCGCCAATGCGTATCCGATTGAGGACTTCGCTATTCTTCGTCATTTGAAGAGCGGCGAACTCGAATCGATCCGACCGACCGAGACGGTGGATTTGATCGATCCCGGTGTCGAGCGCTTCTTTGTCGTGAAGGGGCCGAGCAACAACCGCTTCACCGTGGAAGGTCGCTCAATGGAGTGGCCACAGGATTTGCTTGCGGCCAAGCACATTAAGCTCTTGGCTAACGCTGGCCAGGACCAGGCCCTTTTCCTAGATACGGACGACGGCGATATCGAGTTCGATGATGAGGATATCGTCGATTTGTCGCCCCGCACCGTCGAGCGCTTTAAGCTTCGCAAGGCGAAAAAGACCGTCACGGTCTATTATAAGGAAAGCGCCTTCGAGCTCGAACGCCGCAAGTGGACGACCGAGGAATTGCTGGCTGTCTTTTCGGTTCCCGCCGGCTACAAGCTCGATCTGATCGGCGCCGATGGTGAATTCAATGAACTGAAGCCTGGCGAAGTGATCAAAGTTCGGGAAGGCATGGAATTCTCCTCGCATCCTCCGGTAGGGCAGTCGTCATGAGTAGCCCTACCGTCGAACTACAGAAGCTCCGCAAAATCTGCCCCAAAGCCGAACTTTGGCAGGAGGGCGGCCAGCCGGCTGTTTTCCTGCCAGGGCTCAAGATCAAGCACGGGGGGGCGCGTGTTGCCGTCGATGCTCTTCTTATGCCGGGCTATCACAGCGGATATTCCACACGCTTATTTCTCAACAAACCCTTCGTCAATCGCGGGCAAAACTGGACGACGCATACCGTCGCGGGAAACACGTGGCACGCCATGTCATGGAACGGTGTCGCGGCGTCGTTGGGATGGGATGAAATCCTCGCTGCGCATCTGGGGCCTCTGCAATGAATGTCTGTCTGAAAATCAATGGAGATCTTCTCGATCAAGTTCGAGCGGATCTCCACCGCCCCCACCCCTTCGCGCATGAGCGGGTCGGGTTTCTGATCGCTGCAGCAGCTTCCGACGGGCAAGGCGGAATCATGTTGCTCGTCCGCGGATATCAGGCCGTGGCAGACCAGGATTATGAGCGGCATCAGAAGGTCGGCGCTCAGATCGGCTCGAATGCAATGAGAAAGGCTGCACAAGCCAGCTATCGGCCGCCGAGCTCCCTTCTTCATATTCACACCCACGGCGGCTGCGGTCGCCCTGGCTTTAGCCGCATTGATTTGGATAGCGCCGTGACGTTTGTGCCAGGGTTTTTCGAGACCGCGCCGCGGATGCCCCATGGCCTTCTCGTGCTGAGCGACGATTCCGTTCACGGATTGCTCTGGACGGCAGCAGATCGTCCGGGGATGCCAATCACTTCCTTCAAGAGAATTTCTGCTCCTATTCGGGCAGACTGGAGCGCCTCATGACTTGGCTGGATCGGCAGAGCTTCCTGGGCGAAGATAGCACTCAAACTCTCAACGATCTAACTGTGGGTCTTGTCGGCCTTGGTGGCGGTAATTCACATGTCGTTCAGCAGTTGGCGCATCTGGGGATTGGTGGATTTGTCCTCATCGATGACGACGTTATCTCCGATAGCAACCTCAATCGGCTGGTTGGCGGAACGTGGGCAGATGTCGCCGAAGGACGTGCGAAAACAGAAATATCCAAACGGGTGATCACGAGCGTCAATCCAAATGCCCGCGTATCCTGCCACAAGGCAAAATGGCAAGAGGTTGCCGATCAGCTGCGGATTTGTGACATCGTGGTTGGCGGCGTTGACCGCATCATTGCCAAAAGCGAGCTCGAAGCGTTCTGCCGGCGTTTCCTTATTCCTTATATTGACATGGGAATGGACGTGCATCGTCTCGGCAAGGGCGATGAGTTTTTGGTCGCGGGACAAGTCGTGCTGTCCTCCCCCGGCGCTCCGTGCCTACGCTGTCTTGGGATCGTGACAGACAATGCGCTAGCTGATGAGGCAGGTCGATACGGAGAGGCAGGCAGCAAGCCACAAGTCGTGTGGCCCAACGGAGTCCTAGCCTCTGCCGCCGTCGGTTTGCTTGTTCAGTTGTTTACGCCATGGCATGGAAAGCCGGCCCGGTCAGCATATTTTGCCTATGACGCGAACGAAGTTACAATGGTGGCATCCGAGCGTTTGCGCCGAAGAGCAGGCAAGCCATGCCCTCATTATCCGCCGGCCGCCGTAGGTGACCCCAAGTTCGATGTTCGGCAACTTTTCGAACTCGTCAAAGATGATTTTCCGAAGGCAGAGACTGAATTGCCACGCCGTCATTCGACCTACTGGATGAGTCGCCTCTTAGTTTGGCTTAAATTCTGGCAGCCTAAAAGTGAAACAGCCGGGAGAAGGGACATAGCATAGCCAGCAACAACTTTTGCTTGCCGGAGTCATGTCCTGACCAGACATGTCAGAGGCTGACTAGCCGCGCCATATTAGTCGATGACTACAATAGGATGACCCCGGTGTCTTGGAGAGCCGGGAAACTTCGAATAGCATACGCGATTGTTGCTTCGGACCGCCGGCCGCCGTTCTCCGTACACGCTCTCCATGCTAAAAAAGACGGGATCAGCACCTTCATCTATAAAGCCACTGTATCCGTTCTGAATAAGATTATTGATTACCCCTTCACTTCGATGAACATTGATGTAGCAAACTCCGGAAATTTGACGAACGAGATCGTCGGCTGTTGGTCGGTCTTCAGGGTCATATGAAAGGCACGCCTCGACGATCGACTGCAATTCTATGGCGAGAGGCTTGTATTGGGCGTTGTTTGTCATAAAGCTTGGCCATGGAGCACGATTACGGGTTTGCACATTTACTGCGGCCTGGAGATAGACACCAAACGGATAGATACCGGTCATAACTTTGAACATCATCGCCCCGAGGGACCAAATGTCCGCTTCTGGGCCGGGATGGTCGCCGGGGGCGCGAAACATCATTTCAGGCGCCATAAAGGGTAGCGCGCCCCTGATGGTTCCCGACGTCGATCGGGTCAGGTCGCCATCTTTCGCAGCATCAGCAAAGACCTCAGCGGTCAGTGTGGCAATTCCGAAATCAGTGATCTTTAAATGGTGCAGATTGACACCAGGCTCTGCAATCACGTTGCTCGGTTTGAGATCACGATGCACAACGCCGGCGTGATGGGATGCGGCCACGCCTTTAGACAGGTGATGAAAAACTCTTGCCGCCAGATGGGGATCCACCGCGCCAAAACGGTTCAGCTTATGGTCCAACGTTTCGCCGGGCACATACTCTTCAATAAGGTAAAGCCGCTCATTTTCTTCGACGTAATCAAGCGTCTTTGCAACATTATGGTGGTTTACTTTGGCAGCTATGATTGCACTTTGGGAGAAGCGCTTATTCTGTTGTCCAGGCTGAGGCGTCTTAAGCGCGACGTCAACACCAAGTAGTTGGTCCTCGGCGAGGTAAACGTCCTGCATGCCGCCGCTACCAATCGTGCCTGTAACCCGATATCGGTTTGAAATTACGTCCCCCACGTTCATGGCATAACCTCTGGATGCGAGACGTCAAAAGTGACGAACCGTCTGTTCGATCCGGTTCCGAATGTAATCACACAGCAACCTGGCATAGAAGTTCCTGTCTTTGCTACGGTGTTATTAATGAAGACACTGCCGCTTACGGTTACAATAACAAATTCGTAGCCACTGTATTCGATAGCTATCGATCCGACGGAGCCGGCATTAAGTGTTATCTTGCGTCTTTTACTATCAAGATGGTGTATGTTCCCATCCATCACGACAAGTGCGCGATGCTCGTTCTCGAGCAGCCGGCGTTCGATTATTTTCTGAACTGTCGCCATCGTCGGACGGCGAGATGGTGCATGGTCAAGGCAAGAAACGAGGACAGCCATGATCTCATTTGGTATTTTCGGAAAGGCGCTGATCAGCGCGGGGACAGACACTGGTTTGGGCGGCATGCTTCCGAGTTCTGCCGGAACCCTTTGGTTCAGTAGGGCGAGGGCGGTCACACCGAATGCGTAGACGTCGATTGAATTGTTGAAGCTCACCGTGTCGCTGCCCCAAAGCTCTGGCGCCATAAAAACTGGGGTGCCAACCACCCCTCGTGTCTTCGCCTCGTCTCGTGAGCGGGCGAGTCCAAAATCAATAATCTTGACCACGCCTTCTTTATCGAGACGGATATTGTTAGGTTTGATATCGCGGTGAATGATGCCCGCGTCATGGATATCTCGCAATCCGCAAGCGATCTGCCAAATTACACCGAGGTAGGCGCGATCGGATGCGAACGCACCGATGGCGAGATTATTGCCGTCGATGTACTCAAGCACGATCGCTTTTTCTGATTTTTTGCCCGAACCGAGCTCTACAATGTCGTGGAGCTGCACGACATGCTTGGACCGCACTTTAGCCAGCGCCTTTTGCTCATCGAGCAAGCGTCTTTCGTCAATGCCCAGCTGTAATCGTTTCACGATCACCCGCCGTTTCAGGTGAAGGTCGACGCATTCCAAGATTTCTCCCATGCCCCCCGCATCGGTATTTCCTGTCGGCTGGTACCTATTGGCGATTATCACCGTTCTCTTCCCCCGAGTTCCCCTCAATTTTTATTTCGAGCTGTATGTCCTGTTTGGGGACACTTTCTTTTTTCTTTCGCTTAGTATTCTTTTTCGTGCTGCGCTGAACCTGGGGGTCGCGGGGCGATTTTTTGTCGTCAAGGTGCGGACTTTTTGCTTCGTTTTCGCGCTCGAAATTTTGCAGTGGCTTTTGGTGGAAATTGCTCAATTCACCAGGATCGTCCGGTTCCATATTAAAGCTGAGACTACCGAATGGGTCCCAAATCTGAGCGCTAACTAACGATGGTGAATGTATTTCCTGGGCAAGCAACGGCAGGTCTATGAACGCGCCAGAAGCGTTGTCGGGCCCGCCGCACCAGCGCGCTAAGGCGGCGAGTCGCTCGGCGGCGCTTCGGATAGTTGACGAGTTGAGAAGCACACTCTGCAGTGTCGGCGCCTCAATGAAATGAATGCCATCACTTGTGATAGCTAGATTCCTCGTTTCTTTTGGGACCTCGCTCAGGAAGGGTTGCATTTCCGGACCCATTCCGACGAACTGAAGGAGCTCTCGGCCATGTCCGCCAACGGCCTCGGCCAGCGAGTCATCTTTCGTAAGACGTTCGACGCGTGAGTTGTGTCCGAAGCTGTACACTCTACTGTCGCCGAGATGGACGACGTATGCCGTCCCCCGGCTATCCATAACAATAGCGGAAAGCGTTGCGCCCCCCTTTCCGCCGGCGAACCTGAAGACGGCTTCGTTGGCGAGCGATATCGCCCGATATGCTCTTTGTTGGATGTGACCGCGAGACGATGCGAGCCCAGTAAAGAAGCTGGTCAGAGCGAGCGTGGCGCATTTTGCTCCATCACGCATACCTCCCATACCATCGACTACCGCGACGACTTTAAGCCGATCTCCATTTGGGCCGTCTATTGAAAACGCCGCCACGCGATCCTGGTTTTCGGTCCGCTGTAATCCGACATCCGTCGCCAACACCACCGCAGGAAGATCATAGGGCTGCAATACCGCGCGCTCAGGGACCTCTCTGAACAGCCACTTTTCGATCTTCTGCTGAAAAGACGTCATCTCGATCCTGCTTACATCCTGGGCCAATATCTGCCAGGCCGAAGTCATATAAATCAATCACCCAGCGCCGCGGCGTAGTTCTGCCGACACGGCCACAGTTCATCCCGCCACGTTAGAGTGTTCTCGACGACGGACAAGATCTCAACCGAAGGTTCGACTACTTTATCAACGAAAGTAAGCAACCCGTTTGGCCCACCGGCGAGGGCAAGGCCTCGTGGCCCCGATTTTGTTCGCCATAGTTACCCAAAGCCAAAGCCTGCGCTTCGTGTTGCCAATTCCGAGATTACTGGTGCCTGCCTTGATTGGCCATCGGGTTGATCCCAACTGCGGCATATTAAATCTCAGGTGCGCTATTTTGGCGATATCGCCGATGGGGCGCGGCTTGTACAATGTCACCCATTGCGCCGCTCTAGGAAATCGGAATTGGCACGAAACAACAAAACAGAGCTAGTGGTCTTGTCGCGCCTATTCTCATCAGCCGTTTTTCGGGAAATGGCGAAGAAAGGGCGCTCGGGACTGTTCCGACGATTGGCCGACGAGGTCGGGCTAGAGGGCTTGTGCGATGCCGGCGCGAGCGTCGGTGACGCATTTGATCGTGCATTCGCCGTGCTGCGGGTATCAGGGCAGCGCAATGAGTACATTTACCGCAGCGCCATCAGCCACAAGATTTTGATGGGCACGCATTCGCTCCGCACCGCCTCTATGCTAACTGAATTCCGTGCAGGGGCCTGCAAAGCAGATCTTGTTATCCTTAATGGGACGGCGACGGTCTACGAAATAAAGTCCGAGCGGGACTCGTTGGCCAGGCTGTCGAACCAAGTCGCGAACTATAAAAAGGTGTTCGCGAAGGTCAACGTGATTGCGAGCGAAGATCACGTGGAGGGCGTGCTCGCGGCAGTGCCAGAAGACACAGGCGTCTTATGCCTTTCTAAGCGATACCAAATTTCCACGGAACGCGAAGGCGTCAATCGTCCGGATAGGGTTTGCCCGCAGACTGTTTTTGAATCTCTCCGGTCTGCAGAAGCCGTAGCGGTTCTCAAGGCGCTAGGTCGGGAGATACCACAAGTGCCGAATACCCAACTTCACGGCGCGCTTCGGACGATTTTCGCCGATCTCGATCCCAGCATACTTCACAATGAGATGGTTAGAACACTAAAGCGGACTCGAAACCTAACTCCTCTGGTTGAACTTGTTGACCAACTTCCCGAGTCATTGCAGGCTGCGGCAATATCGATTCCCGTCAAGCGCTCCGAACACATCAAGTTGGTCGAAGCCGTCGAGACGCCGCTTTCTATCGCGATGGCTTGGAGCTGAGAGTGTATCGTCCGTATTTTCGTGGGAAGCAGTTTGAACTCATAACGTTGCGGGAAACCGCGCCGTTGTTGGCATCAAGCGGTTTTATTCCTATCATCGAGCCGGTGCGTGAGGCGCTTGGGGGCCTCGAGAAGGCCCTGAAAGCGCTAAGTGATGCTGGAAGCCAGGCGGTCGTCATCATCAATCCTTATCATGGTGACCACCAAGACGACGGGGCTAACATCACGAAATTGCTCAGAGAGGGATACATCGGTAACGACGCCGTTGCTGCGGGTATCTTGTTGCGCAGTAGCATGACGGTCGATGACGCAATTGCGTGCTATCATGCTCATGCTGATCATTATCCGGTATTTGTCCACGCAGGCTTTACTGAGCCGAAAGCGCTGGCTACCGCATTCGGTGCCGAACTGCCCGGCATGTCCAACGTGTTCGTCGATAGCCACTCTAAGCTGCTCTACTGGAAGCATTTTAGTGCGGGCGAGCGTGTTCTTATCAGGGACGGCTTTAACCGCCAAAAGAATGCAGACTATCCGCCTGTCGAAGAGTTCTCAGACCTTCATGTAACATATGGCGAGCTTGGCATGGCTGGGTTCGGCGATTTTCTTACGGTCGGCGATGCCTACAGTGAAGGCGGCGGGCCCGCTTACGCTGTGGCAATCCACCTTACGTTTATCGACCCCGACAAAGACAATGTCATGTATATCTACCATTTCGTTTCGGATACGAATAGCACTCCGACGGACCCGGCGGGCAAGTTCGGACAAGCTCTGGCAAAACTAATCAAAAAACTGGAAGGCGGGGATTCGAAGCTCCTCGAAACCAGCGCGATCACGGAATTCCGAGACCTATACGCGAAGGGGCACTTCCCGGGACTTGGTTATGTCAAAAAGCTGAGTATGAAGCACCATATCGAAACTCTGGCGGCATTTCTCGGCTGAGCCTGACCATGGAGAAGAGATACTGCTGCCCGGAGTGCTTTGACGATCGTGGTCTTCGCGATGACATTTTTCCTACGTTGAACCCAGCCAAGGGAAGGTGCAGTTTCTGCGGAACTGATGATGTTCTGTTGGTCGAGCCAAATCAGCTTTCGCCCTGGTTCGAGCTCTTAGTAAACGTCTACGAGCCGCGAGAAAATGGAAAATCGCTTGTCGAGTGGATGAAGGAAGACTGGGAGCTTTTTACCCATCACACCATGGACTTAGCCCATGCGAAAGAGTTGCTTGGCGAGATCCTCGACAACGGCGATTGCGCGGCGACAATCAAGGTGAGATTCAGCGTCAATCAGGATGAGACTCGGCGGCGGGGGAGTGACGAAGGGAGGGCGTAGCCCGACCGGAGTTACACCCCCGCCGCGGCGCAATTTTTCGGCGTCT
>Ga0209794_1001528_pt1 | contig 17037 bp, 16 predicted proteins | sample EBPBio232013_DNA_FD_185869 | JGI IMG/M metagenome (GOLD analysis project Ga0209794, IMG submission 185869) | Wastewater treatment Type I Accumulibacter community from EBPR Bioreactor in Madison, WI, USA - Reactor 1_5/23/2013_ DNA (SPAdes)... | ecosystem: Engineered > Bioreactor > EBPR >... | reverse complement strand
CGCCAGCACATTCGCGTCGGCCAGGAAGTGCTCGCGCGCATGCTGGGCATCAGTCGCCAGAGCGTCAATCAGGCGCTCAAGCAACTGGCGGCGAAAGGCTTGGTACGCCTGCACTACGGGGAAATAGAGCTGCTTGATTGAGCTGCTGCGATCAGCTCCTTGCCCCCGGCAAGCCGCATTCCCGCCTCCCGTGCGAGAATCCGGCCGGCAATCGATAACTCACTGGTGATTACTGATGTCTCCCTGTCCCGCCCTGCTAATCGCTGCCCCCGCCTCCGGCCAGGGCAAGACCACCGTTACTGCCGCGCTGGCTCGTCTGCATGCGCGGCAGGGGCGGCGCGTCACTGTGTTCAAGTGCGGGCCGGATTTCCTTGATCCGCAGATTCATGCCTTCGCCAGCGGCCGACCGTGCCAGAACCTCGACCTCGGCATGTGTGGTGAGGCCGACGCGCGCTGGCGGTTGGCGCGGGCGGCGGCGGAATCCGACCTGATTCTGGTCGAAGGCGTGATGGGGCTGTTCGACGGCCAGCCGTCGGCGGCCGACATCGCGGAAGGCTTCGGTATTCCGGTGATGGCGCTGATCGACGCCGGCTCCATGGCCCAGACCTTCGGCGCGGTCGCCCACGGGCTGGCTACCTACCGCTCTGGTCTGCCATTCGCTGGGGTGCTTGCCAACCGCGTTGCCAGCGCGCGCCATGCCGAGATGCTCAAGGAAAGCCTGGCGCCTGGCGTGGGCTGGTTCGGCGCCTTGCCGAAAAGCGGCGACAATCTGCCCGAACGTCACCTCGGCTTGCTCCAGGCGGCCGAGATCGACGACCTGGAGAGTCGCCTTGACCGGTTGGCCGATGCGCTGGCCGACAGTGCCACGGTCGACCTGCCGGAGCCGGTGAATTTCGCCGCCGCGCCGCCGCCGGTCCTGCCGCCGCTGCTTGCCGGCCGACGCATCGCCGTAGCCCGCGATGCCGCCTACGGTTTCATCTACCCGGCCAACCTGGAAACCCTGCAGGCGCTTGGCGCCGAGCTACGTTTCTTTTCACCGGTCGCCGGCGACCCGCTGCCCGAATGCGACGCCGTCTGGCTGCCCGGCGGCTACCCGGAACTGCATGCTGCCGCACTGAGCGCCAACGCCGGGTTGTGGCAGGCGCTGCACTCCCACGTTGACGCCGGCAAGCCCCTGCTTGCCGAATGCGGCGGCATGATGAGCCTGTTCGAGGAGGTTGTGGACAAGGCCGGTCAATCCCACCGCTTCGCCGGTCTGCTGCCCGGCCGGGCGGTGATGCAGCCACGCCTGGCGGCACTCGGCACGCAGTTCGCCGACCTGCCGGAGGGCCGTCTGGCCGGCCATACCTTCCATTACTCGAAGAGCGAAACGCCCCTGCCGCCGCTGTGCCGGGCGCGCACTGCTGAAGGCCGCGATGGCGAGGCGGTCTATCGCCGGCAAAGGCTGACCGCCTCCTACGTCCATTTTTACTTCCCGTCCCGACCTGCGGCGGCAGCTGCGCTGTTCAGTGCCTGAGAACCCTTCGGTTTTGTCGAAGTTTTAAACAGTGACACCCTGCGTTTGCCGGAGGCGGTCGCGCTTAGAATTCGATCACATCTTTGTCTAAAGGAGACAACCATGAACAAGCTCATTGCGATGGCCGCTGCCGTCGTTCTCGGATTAACGCTAAACATCAGCGATGCGGAAGCCAAGCGCCTGGGTGGCGGCGGCTCGACCGGCATGCAACGTCAGGCGACGCCGCCGAGCAATAATTTCAACCAGGCTCAGCGTCAACAGCCGGCCGCCCCGGCTGCTGCTCCGCAGGCTCAGCCGAAGCGCTCGTGGATGGGGCCGGTTGCCGGTCTCGCCGCTGGTCTGGGCCTGGCCGCGCTCGCCTCTCACCTTGGCTTTGGCGAAGAGCTCGCCAACTTCATGATGATCGCGCTGCTGGCCTTTGCCGTCATCGCCGCCATCGGTTTCTTCATGCGCAAGAAGGCCGGTGCGCCTGCACAGGGCATGCAGTACGCCGGGGCTGGTGCCAACTACGGTGGTCAACCGGGCAATGTCGCCCGGCCGGACTTCACCCCGGCTGGCGGTTCAGCCTTCACGCCGGCAGCTCAGGCCGTTGAGTCGACGGGTGGCAATATCCCGGCCGATTTCGACGCCGAGGGCTTCGTGCGTAACGCCAAGGTCAATTTCATCCGCCTGCAGGCCGCCAACGATGCCGGCAACCTGGATGACATCCGTGAATTCACCTCGCCGGAAATGTTCGCCGAGATCAAGATGGCGATTGCCGAGCGCAACGGTGCCGCCCAGGAAACCGATGTCGTCCAGCTTGATGCCCAGGTGATCGACGTCGCCGAGGAAGCCGGCCGTTATGTCGTCAGCGTCCATTTCAGCGGTCAGATCCGCGAGGAACGCGGTGGTCCGGTCGAGAACTTCTCGGAAGTCTGGCACATGAGCAAGCCGACCGACGGCAGCCGCGGTTGGGTGATTGCCGGGATTCAGCAGGTTCAGTAAGCGGCGGTTTATGTAAAAAAACGGCGGGGAAACCCGCCGTTTTTTATTGGTGCCAAGCGCAGTTTACGCCCCGGGTGTCTTACCAGCTTGCCTCGCGCTCCGGGGTTGCAGTGATCTTGTGGATGCTGAGGTCGGCGCCTTCGTATTCTTCTTCCTGATCGAGGCGCAGGCCGAAGATTTTCTTCAGCAGGCCATAGACGGCGAAGCCGCCGGCCAGGGCGATGGCGATGGCGAGCAGGGTCATCAGCAGTTGCGGCATGAAGGCGACGCCGCCGGCGCCGCCCAGCGCCTTGCTGCCGAAGATGCCGGCGGCGATGCCGCCCCAGGCGCCGCACAGGCCGTGCAGCGGCCAGACGCCGAGGACGTCGTCGATTTTCCAGCGGTTCTGGGTCAGCGTGAACATGACGACGAACAGGGCGCCGGCAACGGCACCAACGACCAGCGCACCCATCGGGTGCATCAGGTCGGAGCCGGCGCAGACGGCGACCAGGCCGGCGAGCGGGCCGTTATGGACGAAGCCGGGGTCGTTCTTGCCGAGCACCAGCGCGGCGAGGATGCCGCCGACCATGGCCATCAGCGAGTTGATGGCGACCAGCCCGGAGATGTTCTCGATGGTCTGTGCGCTCATCACGTTGAAGCCGAACCAGCCGACGGTGAGAATCCAGGCGCCGAGGGCGAGGAAGGGAATCGACGAGGGCGGATGCGCCGACATCCGGCCGTCCTTGGTGTAGCGGCCGTAGCGGGCGCCGAGGAGGAGCACGGCGGGCAGCGCGATCCAGCCGCCCATGGCATGCACCACGACGGAGCCGGCGAAGTCGTGGAAGGGCGCACCAAAAGTGGTCGTCAGCCAGTCCTGGAGGCCGAACATCTTGTTCCAGGCGATGCCTTCATAGAAGGGATAGACGAAGCCGACGAGCAGGAAGGTGGCGGCCAGTTGCGGGTAGAAGCGGGCGCGCTCGGCGATGCCGCCGGAGATGATGGCGGGGATGGCGGCGGCGAAGGTGAGCAGGAAGAAGAACTTGGTCAGCTCGTAGCCATTCTTCTCCATCAGGGTGTCTACGCCGCTGAAGAAATGGATGCCGTAGGCGATGCCGTAGCCGATGAAGAAATAGGCAATGGTCGAGATCGCGAAATCGGTCAGGATCTTGACCAGCGCGTTGACCTGGTTTTTCTTGCGGACGGTGCCGAGCTCAAGAAAGGCGAAACCTGCGTGCATGGCGAGCACCATGATGCCGCCGAGCAGGATGAAAAGAACATTGCTGCCGGAATGAAAGCTATCCATGAAAACCTCCAGAACGAATCCGGCGTGGAAAGCAAGCACCATTCCAGTGCGTAAATATCTTTTCAAATCAGTGCATTGAATTTTGCACCAAGTTGAAGTTCGCACCGCTATCGTGCATTGTGCGGTGATGTTGCCCCGCTTTCGTGCGTGGTCAAATGGGGTTCAACAGCGCCTCTGATATTTCCGGGCTCCACGAATTAATGTGGGCGCACGTCGCCCTTAGTCGAAACGGCGCAGTGACAGACTGACCGAGAGCTGCGCCCCGAGCCAGCCGAGGATAGCGCCGGCGGCGCAGAGCGCGGCGATTTCCAGGGCGCCGGGCGCGTGCAGGGCGAAACTGGCGCCGTACAGGGTGGACAGTTCGCCGACCGGGCCGGCCAGCAGGTGCAGGGCCGCAAACACCAGCCCGCTGGCAACGATGCCGCCGAGCGCGCCCTGGAGTGCGCCGAAATAGTAGAAGGGTCGGCGGATGAAGGCGTCAGTGGCGCCGATCATGCGGGCGACTTCGATTTCGCTGGCCTGGGCCATGACCTGCAGGCGGATGGTGTTGAAGGTGACGGCGATGAGGCCAGCGGCAAACAGCCCGGCGAGCATCATCAGGGCGAGCTTGCCGAGACGCAGGAAAGCGTCGAAACGCTTGACCCAGGCCGAATCAAGTTGCACATGGGCGACCTTGGGCCAGCTGGACAGCTCCTGGCGCAGGTTTTCCAGGGCTGCCGGCGAGACGTCGGCAGGCTCGACGATGAAGGCGTCAGGTAGTGGGTTGCGCGGCAGGCTGGCGACAATTTCGGCCATTTCCTGGCTTTTCTGCAGGCGCTTGAGCGCCTCGTCACGGGGAACAAACACATTTCGCAGTCCGGGCATGGACTGCAGGCGGGTCTCGATTTCGCTGACGTCCTTCTTGCTGGCGCCGACGTCCATGAACAGGCTCAGTTGCTGCACGCCGGAAGCGCTGCGGCCGACTTCGCGCAGATTGTCGAGGGCGACGTAGCCAAAGGCAGGCAAGGTCAGCGCGATGCCGATGGCGAGCAGCGACAGCAAGGTATTGAGTGGTGCCCCGAACAGCCGGCGCAGGGCCAGCGCCAGGGCGGCACGGTGTTGCGACAGCCAGCGCCTCATGCCAGCCTCCCGTGATCAAGGCGCAGCGTGTTGCCGTGGCAGAGTTCGATCCACGACTGATCGTGGGTGGCGACGACGATGGTCACGCCGACCCGGTGGAATTCGGCGAACAGGCTGCGGATGTCGTGTGCCGACTCATGGTCGAGGTTGGCCGTCGGTTCGTCGGCAAGCAGGACGGTCGGTCGGTTGACCACGGCGCGGGCAATGGCCAGGCGTTGCTGCTCGCCGCCGGATAGGGCAATCGGATTGGCCTTCTCGCGCGCCAGCAAGCCGACCTTGTCGAGTGCTGCCTGCGCCCGCCGTACGGCGTCACGGTGCGGCAGGCCGGCAATCTGCAGGGGCAGCATGACGTTGTCCAGGGTGGTGCGGTCGAACAGCAGTTTCTGGTCCTGGAAGATCATGCCGAAGTGGCGGCGTACGTAGGGAATGGCGCTGCGCCGCAAGGCCGACAGGTTCTGCCCGTTGACCACCAGGCTGCCGGAGGTCGGCCGTTCGATCGAGGCGATCAGCTTGACCAGGGTTGTCTTGCCGGCGCCGGAATGGCCGGTGACGAGGATCATTTCGCCGGCCCGGATTTCGAAGCTGACGCCAGCCAGCGCCTCGAAGCCGCCGGGGTAGCGCTTGGTCAGGCTGTTGGCAACGATCATTGGTCGAACAGGGCGTCTACGAAGTCGCGGGCGGAAAAGGGGCGCAGGTCGTCGATCTGTTCACCGACGCCGATGAAACGGATCGGTTTCGGGCATTGGCGGGCGATCGCCGCCACGACGCCACCCTTGGCGGTGCCGTCGAGTTTGGTCAGGACCAGGCCAGTGACGTTGATCGCCTTGTCGAAAGCCTTGACCTGCTGCAGCGCGTTCTGGCCGATGTTGGCGTCGAGCACCAGCAGGGTTTCGTGCGGGCCGTCCGGTTCGACCTTCTGGATGACGCGGCGGACCTTGGCGATTTCGTCCATCAGGTGCAGTTGGGTGGGCAGGCGGCCGGCGGTGTCGGCGAGCACCACGTCAATGCCTCGTGCCTTGGCGGCGGAAATGGCATCGAAGATGACGGCCGCAGGATCGCCCGATTCCTGGGCGATGACGGTAACGTTGTTGCGCTCGCCCCAGGTCTGCAGTTGTTCGCGAGCGGCGGCGCGGAAGGTGTCGCCGGCAGCCAGCAGCACGCTCTTGCCCTGGCCCTGGAAATACTTGGCCAGCTTGCCGATCGAGGTCGTCTTGCCGGCGCCGTTTACCCCTGCAATCATGATCACGTAAGGTTTGTGGGTGCTCACATCGAGCGCTTTTTCAAGCGGTGCGAGGATTGCATAGAGGGCATCGGACAGGGCTTGCTGGATCGCCTCGGGCGTTTCCAGCTTGTCCCGCTTGGCCGCTTTCTTCAATTCGTCGAGCAGATGAGTGGTTGCTTCGACGCCGACGTCGGAGGTGAGCAGCAGGGTTTCCAGTTCTTCGAGCAGTTCGTCGTCGACCTTGCCACGGGAGAAGATGGATTTGAGTTTGCCGCCCCACTGGGCGCGGGTGCGTGCCAATCCCTGGAACAGGCGTTCCCGCCAGGAGGGGCTGGCCGGCGATTCGGCAGACGCGTCCGTCTGGGCGGCGGGCGCGGATTTCTTCAGGAAACTGAACATGGGTGTTAAGGTCTCAGGCCTTGCTGACAGGCGGACGGTCAGCCGTTAAGATGCCGTCCGGATTGATGCATATATCGCCCCGAATTCTAGCAGAAAGCCCCCTCCTCCCATGACCATGCGACAACTGCTGCCTCTCTTGCTGGCGCCCTGGCTGTTTTCGGCTGCCCTCGCCAACCCCTACGAAACGACGCTCGACAATGGACTCAGGGTGATCGTCAAGGAAGACCGACGGGCGCCGACGGCGGTGCACATGGTCTGGTACCGGGTCGGCAGCATGGACGAGGTGGACGGCACCTCCGGCGTTGCTCACCTGCTTGAACACATGATGTTCAAGGGCACACCAACGGTGGGTCCGGGGGAGTTCAACAAGCGCGTGGCCGCTGCCGGTGGCCGCGACAACGCCTTCACCAGTCGCGACTACACCGCCTATTTCCAGCAGATTCCGAAAGAAAAACTGGACGAGATGATGGGGCTGGAAGCTGACCGCATGCGCCACCTCAACGTCGATCCCAAGGAATTCGAACAGGAAATCAAGGTGGTCATGGAAGAGCGCCGCATGCGCACCGATGACAACCCGCAGGCCAAGCTGTTCGAGCAGATGAACGCGGTCGCCTTTCAGGCGCATCCCTACCGCCGGCCGATCATCGGCTGGATGAGCGACCTGGAAAACATGACTGCCGCCGACGCCCGCGCCTGGTATGACACCTGGTATGTTCCCAACAACGCCTACGTCGTGGTTTCCGGCGATGTCGACCATCAGGAGGTGTTCGCCCTGGCGCGCAAGCACTACGGCGGCCTGGCCGGACGCGCCCTGCCGATGCGCAAGGCACAGATCGAACCGCGCCAGGAAGGGCCGCGCAAACTGACGGTCAAGGCACCGGCCGAGTTGCCGCTGCTGGTCATGGGCTACAAGGCGCCGATCCTGCGCAACCCGGCCACCGACCGCGAACCCTACGCGCTGGAAATCCTTGCCGGCATCCTCGACGGCCACGACGCCGCGCGTTTCAATCGCAAGCTGGTGCGCGAGGACAAGCTGGCGGTCTCGGCCGGGGTCAGCTACGACAACACGGCGCGCGGCCCGGGCATGATCTACCTCTACGCCAGCCCGAGCGAAGGCAACAGCATCGGCGAGCTGGAGTTTGCCCTGCGCACCGAGATCGCCCGCATCAAGCAGGAGGGGGTGAGCGCGGCGGAGTTGAAGCGGACCAAGGCTCAATTGGTCGCCAATCAGGTGTACAAGCTGGATTCGGTCTTCGGCCAGGCGATGGAAATCGGCCAGATGGAAGCGGTCGGGCTGTCCTGGCGGGACGTGGAAGTGATGATCGACAGGTTGCAGCAAGTGACTGCCGAGGAAGTGCAGGCGGTGGCGCAGAAGTACTTTGACGACGACGCGTTGACGGTCGGCATCCTCGATCCCCAGCCGCTCGACAGTCAGCCGCGCCGTCAACGCCTGCCCACCCGTCACTGAGACTGCTCGCCATGAAACGACTGTTTACTGCTGCTATCACCTTCTTTGCCGCCCAGGCGGCACTGGCTGGTGTCGCCATCGAGCACTGGACGACCGGCAACGGCACCCGTGTCTATTTCTCGGCTGCACCGGCCTTGCCCATGGTTGACGTGCAACTCGATTTTGCCGCCGGGTCGATGTTCGATCCGGTCGACAAGGCCGGACTGGCCGCCCTGACTCGCGGCATTCTCGATCTCGGCGCCGGCGAGCGCGACGAGACGGCAATCGCCGAACAACTGGCCGACCTCGGTGCCGTTCTCGGTGGCACCGCCGATACCGACCGGGCTAGCATCACGCTGCGCACCCTGACCGCTGAAGACAAGCTGCAGCCTGCCTTGGCCGTGCTTGAGGAAGTATTGCGCCAGCCGCGTTTCGACGGCGCCATCCTCGAGCGCGAAAAAGCTCGTACCATCGCCAGCCTGAAGGATGCGATGACCCGCCCGGACAGCATCGCCGGCAAGGCCTTCTGGGAAGCGCTCTACCCGGCGCATCCCTACGGTCGCCAGGCCACCCCGGAGAGCGTGGCCAATCTCAATCGTGAGGATCTGGTCGACTTCCACCAGCAACTCTATACGGCCGGCAACGCCAGCATCACCATGGTCGGCAAGCTGACCCGGGTCGAGGCGGAAGCGATTGCCGAACGTCTGAGTGCGGCCTTGCCGCCCGGTACGCCGCCGGCCCTGCCGCAACCGCCGGCGCCAGTTAAGGGGAATACGGTGGCGCTGGCACACCCGGCCAGCCAGGCCCACGTTTTCCTGGGGCTGCCGGCGATCGAACGCGGTCATCCCGACTTCTTCCCGATGCTGGTCGGCAATTACACCCTTGGTGGCGGTGGTTTCGTCTCCCGTCTGGTCCGGGAGGTGCGCGACAAGCGTGGCTTCGCCTACAGCGTTTACAGCTATTTCGCCCCGATGCGCCAGACCGGCCCCTTCCAGATCGGCCTGCAGACGCAGCGCAAGCAGGCGCAGGAGGCGATCAAGGTGGTCCGCGAGGTGCTCGACGAGTTTGTTGCCAAGGGCCCGACCGAGGAGGAACTGGCTGCGGCCAAGGCCAACCTGTCGGGCGGCTTCCCGCTCCGCCTGGACAGCAACAGCAAGCTGCTCGCCAATATTGCGGTGATCGGTTTCTACGGTCTGCCGCTTGACTACCTCGACCGCTACCGCGAGCGGGTTGAAGCGGTGACCGCCGACGAAGTGCGGGCGGCGTTCGCCCGCCATGTCCGGCCGGTCGATCTGATCACGGTGACGGTGGCAGCTGATTGAATTCGGTCCGTATCATCGGCGGCACCTACCGTCGCCGCGTTCTGCGTTTTCCCGACAGCGAGGCACTGCGGCCGACGCCGGACCGTGTACGGGAGACGCTGTTCAACTGGCTCGGGCAGGAGCTCGACGGCTGGCATTGCCTCGACCTGTTTGCCGGCAGCGGTGCGCTCGGTTTCGAGGCGGCTTCGCGCGGTGCCGCCCGGGTGCTGATGGTCGAGAATTCGCCGCGGGTGCTCGCCGCGTTGCATGAAAACCACGAAATGCTGGGCAAGCCTCCGGCCGTGGAGATCAGGCGCGGGGATGCGCTACAATGCCTGTCCTCCGCGACCGACCGGTTCGACCTGATCCTGCTCGACCCGCCTTACCACAAGGCCTGGCTACCCCGCCTGGAACCTCTGCTGGACAAGGCGCTCAAAGCTGACGGCGCACTTTATGTCGAGGCGGAGCACGAAATCGAATCGCTCGCTGGGTGGCGCACCACGCGTCACGGCAAGGCCGGCGGCGTCCATTACCACTTGTTGCGGCGAGCGCAGGATTGAACAAACTCAACCATCGGGTAGCGATCTACCCCGGGACTTTTGACCCGATTACCCGCGGCCACGAGGATCTCCTTCGTCGTGCCGCCACCCTGTTCGACCGGCTGATCCTGGCCATTGCCGAAAGTCCTTCCAAGCAGCCGCGGTTCACGCTGGCCGAGCGGGTGGACATGGCACGCGAGGTGGTTGGCGATCTGCCCAACATCGAGATCGTCGGCTTCAATACCCTGCTCATGAGTTTCGTTCATGAGATGGGCGCCAAGGTGATCGTCCGCGGCCTGCGGGCGGTATCCGATTTCGAATACGAATTTCAGATGGCCGGAATGAACCGCAGCCTCTTCCCCGAGGTCGAAACGGTGTTCCTGACGCCCGGCGAGCAATACATGTTCATTTCCGCAACGATGGTGCGGGAAATTGCGCGTTTGGGCGGGGATGTAGGAAAATTCGTCCATCCTTCTGTAGAAAAGCGCCTGCGGGCAACAACCACTGCTTAAACGAGAGAGGAACAACAGACATGGCTCTGATGATTACCGACGAGTGCATCAACTGCGACGTGTGCGAACCGGAATGCCCGAACGAGGCGATTTCCCAGGGCGAGGAGATCTACGTGATCAATCCGGCCAAGTGCACCGAGTGCGTCGGTCACTATGACGAACCGCAATGCGTGCAGGTCTGCCCGGTCGATTGCATTCCCAAGGACCCCGGTCACGAGGAATCCGAAGATCAACTGTGGACCAAGTACGAGAAGCTCACCGGCAACAGCCGTCACTGAGTTTTATCGAAACGCCATGCCCGCGATGAAAATCGCGGGCATTTTCACGTCTGCGCCAGCCTCAGGCGGCGCGTAACTCCGCCATCTGTTCGGGCGACAACAGGTCGCGCACGCGCAGTTCGATGTCGTCTAGCATCGCCAGTTGCCGATCGAGCATGCGGCCTATGCCTTCGAGTTCGGCGATCCGCTCTTCCAGCGAATCGGTCGCCTGGTGGATGCGCTTGATGCTGTCGAGTCGGCGCTTCAGCTGGATCTGGTGTTCGCGCACCTGCGTTTCCATCGGTGCCATGATTGCCCGCAACCACGCCTCGGCGTCCCGGTTGGCACCTTCGAAGGTGCGCCGCACCTGGGTTGCGACTTCCTCGAAGAATTTCTGGGTGATGTTCTTCTTGTCGTGCGTCAGCAGCGAGACCATGCTGTTGAGGTGACTGTTGCACCAGCCTTCCAGCCGGTCCAGCTCGATTTCGTAGATGAGCAACGAAAAGCTGGTCGGCGCCCCGAGCTTGAGTCCGTGCTCGACGGCAAAGCGGCGATAGACCGAATCCATCATGCTCAGGATTTCGCGCACTTCGTCGCCCGAATCGTGCAGTGCCTGCCGCACCTGCACGAAAAAGCTGCGCATGGCGGTGGACAAGGTGCGCGAGAAGGTGGCATCGAGCATGGCTTCCCGGGTCTCGCTGGTCAGCTGGCGCAGGCGGTCGACACCGAGATGCGCGAACAGCTTGTTGCTCAGCGTCGAGAAAACGCTGCGTACGGCGTAGTAGCGCTGCAGGCCGGCCTCGAACTCTTCCTTCTCGGTGCGGATCTTGCCCATCATGTATTCGACCACGCCGCGGTTTTTTCCGCGCAGCTCCCGCAGCTCGCCCAGCTGCCCGCGCAGGCCGCTGACCCGCGAGTCGAGCAGGGCGCGCACACGCCCGGCGATGTCGCCGAATTCCTGGCCAACGCTGTCGCCGACAATTTCGCGCTTGGCCGGAATCAGCTCGCCGGACAGTGCCGCCTCCAGCGCCGGCAGTCGGCTGCGCGCGAGCAGCGGGGCGTCGCGGTTGATCTTGGCGACCAGCCCCTTCTGCGCCGATACCGGAAAGACCTGCGCCGCGGGCAGGTCGAGGATGGCAGCGCAACTGGCCACCTGACGGGCGATTTCGGCCTCGATCGCTTCGTTGGTCTTGAGTTCGTCCCACTGGCCGTCGATCTTGTTGAGCACCACCATGCGTCCGCGCCGGGTCGTGCTGCCGGTGCAGATATGCTCTTTCCAGATGCTCAGGTCGGACTGGGTGACGCCGGTGTCGGCGGCCAGGATGAACAGCACGGCGTGCGCACTGGGTAGCTGCGACAGGGTCAGCTCGGGCTCGGCGCCGATTGCGTTGAGCCCCGGTGTGTCGAGAATGACCAGCCCCTGCTTGAGCAACGGATGGGGAAAGTTGATCAGTGCGTGACGCCAGCGCGGGACCTCGACCAGGCCGTCGTCGCCGACACGGTAGAGATCGAGTTCATCGCTGCCGACGGCAAAGCCGAGACGGCTGGCTTCGTCCGCCGTTACCCGGATCGTTTCGCTGACATGACGCAGTGCTTCCTGCAGGCTTTCCGGTGAATCGACATCGACCAGCAAGGTGGTCCATTCCTGAGGGAAACGCTTGAATTCGGTGACGCTGCCTTGTGCCGTCCGGGTCTGGATCGGCAGCAGCTCGACCCCGGGGGGCTTGCCTGCGTCGAACAGCAGTTCGGTTGGACACATCGTGGTCCGACCGGCGGAGGAGGGCAGCATGCGGTCGCCGTAGTCGGCAAAGAAGATGGCGTTGATCAGCTCGGACTTGCCGCGCGAGAACTCGGCGACAAAAGCCACGTTGAGACGGTCTTCGCGCAGGCGTGCCTGCAACTGGTCGAGGCGGAGACCAAGCTGGCCGTCGGCCAGCTCGTTGTCGCTCAGCCAGCGCTGAAATTCGGCAATATCGCTGGACAGCAGCGTGCGCCACGCGGTGTAGGCGGCAAATTGGTTGGCGAGCGACATGGGAACGACCCTGACAACTGACTGGGCCTCAATTTAGCATAAACCGGCAGGGTTTCAGTGCTGGCAACCCGGACAATAGTAGCTGCTGCGGCCAGCCTGGCGAATCTGCCGGACCATGCCGCCGCAGCGCAGGCAGTTCTGACCGGCACGATCGTAGACCCCGGCCTGGATCTGGAAGCAGCCGGCGCCGCCATCGCTATGTACGTAATCGCGGATGCTGCTGCCACCGGCGGCGATTGCCGCCGACAGGGTTTCGCGCACGGCATCGACCAGCACCCCGCAGCGCAGGCGGCTGATCCGGCTGGCCGCACGCAAGGGTGAAATGCCGGCGCGGAACAGGCTCTCCGAGGCGTAGATGTTGCCGATGCCGACCACCAGATGCCCGTCCATCAGCACCGGCTTGACCGGTGCCTGCCGCCGGGCCAGCGCCTGGTGCAGCCAGGCGGCGGTGAAATCGCCGGCCAACGGTTCGACGCCGAGTACGGCGATCAACGGATGGGCGGCGACGGCAGCGGGTGGTCCGGGCTGCCAGAGGATGACGCCGAAACGGCGGGGGTCGGCAAAACGCAGGATCTGGTCAGGCAGTACCAGGTCGAAATGATCGTGCTTTTCCGGCGGCAGCTCGGACGGCACGAAGCGCAGGTTGCCGGACATGCCCAGGTGAACGATCAGCGTTCCCTCGACGCCGCCCTTGCCGTTACCGCGTCGACAGTCGATCAGCAGGTATTTGCCGCGTCGGCGCACATCGACGATCAGGCAGCCCGGTAGCAGCTCGCGCAGGGCCGGCGGAATCTCGTGGCGCAACCTCGGCGCACGAATGACCACGGCACGGATTTCCCGCCCCAGCAGCTCCGGCGCGATTCCCATCCGGCAAACCTCGACCTCCGGCAATTCCGGCATTGCTTGTTCCTCCGCTGATTCCCAAATAACATCGCAAACTTGTCCGTTATTATGCGATCAAACGCGCAGTCCTCCGGAAAGTGATCATGTCCCCCAAGCAAATGCTCGTCGCCCTCTCCCTGACCCTGGGCATGCCGGCCTGGGCCGCCAGCCCGCCGGTCAGCGCAGACCTGATCGGGCGTACGGTATTCCAGGTCCTGTTAGGCGAGCTGGCCCTGCGGGAGGGCGCAGTCGACCTCAGCCTGCAGGCCTGGGCTGACCTCGCCGAGCGCACCCGGGACCCCAAGGTGCTGGCCCGCGCTGTCGAGATTGCCAGCTTTGCCGGCGACCACGCCCGCGCGCTTTACCTGGTCCGGATCTGGCTGGAAGTCGAGCCGGAGTCGGCCACTGCCCGCCAGTCGCTGGTTGCGCTGCTGATCCAGACCCGCCAGCTCGGTCGGCTGCAGCCGCATCTGGCCGAGTTGCTCGACAGCGACAAGGAGAACCTGGCGAACAACCTGATGCACATCAACCGCATGCTTTCCCGCATTCCCGATAAGGCCGGTGTGCTCGAACTGCTGGATGGCGTGCTGGCCAAATACCGCGAGCTGCCCGAGGCGCATTTCGCCCTCGCCCAGGCCGCGCTGGCTGCGGGTGACGAGCAGCGGGCGTTGGCCGAAAGCAAGGAGGCGCTGCGTCTGCGGCCGGACTGGGAGGCGGCGGCCATCGCTCACGCCAGGTTGCTCGGCCGCAGCGATGCCGGGGTGGGTGTCGACGAGTTGAAGACCTTCGTCAAGCGTTACCCCCAGGCTCGTGAGGCTCGTCTGGCGCTGGGCCAGATGCTGGTTGCCGACAAGCGCCTGGACGAAGCCCGTGAGCAATATCAGCGCTTGCTCAAGAGTTATCCGGACGAGCCCTCGGTCGTCTACCCGGCGGCGATCCTCGCGCTCCAGGCTGGTGATCGCGATGGTGGCAGGCAGCAGCTCAAGCGCCTGCTGAGCACCGACTATCCCGACAAGAGCGGCATTCACTACCTGCTTGGCCAGCTTGCCCAGGAGGACAAGGCGGGCGAGGAAGCGATTGGCCACTTTCGCCAGGTGACCGCCGGCGAGCGCTACATCGCCGCCCGCGGCCGGATCGCCATCATCCTGCTCGGCCAGGGCAAGCGTGACGAAGCCCTGGAACTGCTGCGCCAAACCCGCGGCGCGACACCCGGTGAGCGTACCCAGCTGGCGCTGGCCGAAGCCCAGTTGCTGCGCGAAGCGGGCGACGAAGCCGGTGCCTACGGCGCCCTCGAAAAATCGCTGCAGGCGACGCCGGACGATCCCGAGCTGCTCTACGATGCTGCGCTCACCGCTGAGCGCCTGGGGCGGCACGACGCCATGGAGAAGCATCTGCGGCGCCTGCTCAAGCTGCACCCCGAGCATCCGCATGCGCTGAATGCCCTCGGTTACTCCTTTGCCGACCGCAACATCCGGCTCGAGGAAGCTGCCGAATTGCTCGCCCGGGCCATCGCCCTGATGCCGGGCGACGCCTACATCATGGATAGCCTGGGCTGGCTGCAGTACCGCCAGGGCAAGCTGGAAGAGTCGCTGAAGACCTTGCAGGCAGCCTATCGCATCAAGGCCGACCCGGAAATCGCCGCCCATCTGGGCGAGGTGCTGTGGCAGCTGGGACGCCGGGATGAGGCGCGTCAGTTGTGGCAGGCGGCACGCGCCGAGAATCCGGACAATCAGGCACTGAATGCCGCGATCAAGAAATTCCTGCCTTGAAGCGTTTCGTCGCCTGCCTGCTGGGCTTGGCCCTGCTCACCGGCTGCGCCCAGACCCCGGAACTGCCCTTGCCGCCGCGCGACAGCCTGCAGGGCTTCGTGCTCGAAGGCCGCTTTGCCCTGAAACTGACCCAGTCCGACGGGCGCAGCGAATCAGGCAGCGGTCGCCTGTCCTGGACTCATACCGACCACAGCGATCGGGTGCTGATCGCCAACCCGCTTGGTGCCGGGCTGGCCGAAATCGACAGCATCCCGGGGCGGGCGACCCTGCGCACCAGCGACCAGCAGACCCACGTCGCCGATGAGCCTGACCGCCTGCTCGCCGAGCTGACTGGCTACCCCTTGCCGATCAGTCGCCTGCCCGGCTGGCTGCTCGGTCGTCCCGGTGCCAGCGGCAGCCTGGAGCGCGACGCCCTGAACCGCCCGCTGCGCCTGCGCGAGGACGGCTGGTTGATCGAGTATGTGTACGACAACGACAATCCCGACGCACTACCGCAGCAATTGCGTGCCAGTGGCAACAACATCGACTTGCGCCTGCGTCTGGAAGACTGGAAACCCCTGCCGTGAAGCACCTTGACTGGAACAGCGAGTGGCCGGCGCCGGCCAAGCTCAATCTATTCCTGCACGTGGTCGGCCGCCGTGCCGACGGCTACCATCTGCTGCAGACCGTATTCCGTTTCATCGACCGCTGCGACACGCTGCGCTTCAGCCCGCGCGCCGACGGACAGATCGAACTGGCGACGCCGATTCCCGGCGTTCCTGCCGACAGCGACCTGACCGTGCGTGCCGCCCGGTTGCTCCAGCAGCACACCGGCTGCCGCCTGGGCGCCGCCATCCACCTCGACAAGCGCCTGCCGATGGGCGGCGGTCTCGGCGGCGGCTCCTCCGACGCGGCCACCGTGCTGCTCGCCCTCAACCACCTGTGGCAGACCGGCGTGCCGCGCGCCGAACTGGAACGCCTGGGGCTGACCCTGGGCGCCGACGTGCCGGTGTTCGTGCATGGCCGCAACACCTTCGCCGAGGGCGTCGGCGAAGCCTTTACCGATGTCGAGCTGCCGGCCGCTACCTACCTGGTGCTCAACCCCGGCGTCTCCGTACCCACTGCGGCCATCTTCGGCGCCCCTGAACTGTGTCGCGACACCCCGGCCATGCGTCCCGCCGACTGGCGCCCAGGGCAGGGGCGCAACGACCTGCAGGTGGTCGCCTGCGCCCGCTTTCCGGCGGTGGCGGCGAGCCTGGCCTGGCTGCAGCAGCAATCCCCGTCGGCGATGATGACTGGCTCCGGCGCCTGCGTCTTCGCCAGTTTTTCCGACCGGGATGCCGCCGCTGCCGCCCTGGCGGTGCTGCCGCCGGGCATGGACGGCTGGCTGGCCGACGGGCTGGCGCAACACCCATTGGCAGAAATTGTTTAAAAGGGCTGGATTTCCGGAATCCCCTCCTGTATCATTCGCGCCTCGTTCGAACGAGACCCCGTTCTGACGAACCGCAGGGGAGTCGCCAAGTTGGTCAAGGCACCGGATTTTGATTCCGGCATTCGAAGGTTCGAATCCTTCCTCCTCTGCCAGTTTCCCTTCGGGCAGGTCTTCGGCCTGCCCGATTTTCATTGTATCGGGCGAATTCGCAGCGCGCGCGAGTCCCCCTGAGGAATGCGGAAATGGCCTATAACAGCCTGATGGTCTTCACCGGCAATGCCAACCCCAAACTGGCCGCCGAAGTTGCCAAGCACCTGAACGTCGATCTCGGTCGTGCCAATGTCGGCCGTTTTTCCGACGGCGAA
>Ga0209794_1001527_pt1 | contig 17073 bp, 15 predicted proteins | sample EBPBio232013_DNA_FD_185869 | JGI IMG/M metagenome (GOLD analysis project Ga0209794, IMG submission 185869) | Wastewater treatment Type I Accumulibacter community from EBPR Bioreactor in Madison, WI, USA - Reactor 1_5/23/2013_ DNA (SPAdes)... | ecosystem: Engineered > Bioreactor > EBPR >... | reverse complement strand
GGCAACTCGGGCGCCATCAGCCCCGGCTCGGTGGCGCCCCTGGCCATGCCCGGGGTGTTGGCCTCGGTCCCCGGCATGCTGCTGGACAAGGAAAGCCCCTTGCACCTGCCCTTGGGCTACCTGCCGCGCGCGCTGCCGTGGTTGCTGGACTTCGTGGCCTCGGCCAGGCCGGCGCGGGTCGAGGCGGCGGCGGCCCGGCTGGCCGCGCTGCATCAGGGCGCCATCGAGGCGCATAAGGCCATGACGCGTGAACTCGGCGTCCCCGAGCTGCTTCTGTGCCGTGGCCACCTGCACCTGTACCCGGACGAACAGGCGCTGGCCAAGGACGCCGGCGGCTGGCGCTTGCGCGAGGCTTACGGCTTTCACCCCGAGCGCCTGGAGCGCGCCGATATCGAGGCACTGGAGCCGGGCATGGCGCCGCGCTACCGCGTGGGGATCTACCTGGCCGACCACGCCACCATCTTGAACCCGTTTCGCTACGTGCAGGCCATGGCCCGGGCTTTCGTGGCGGCGGGTGGCGAGTTGGCGCGGGCCGAGGTCGCGGCCCTGCGCCGCTCGAACGACGTTTGGCAGCTACAGGGACCGGGCCTGGCCGGCGACGCGGAGTTCGACGCCGTGGTGGTGGCCGCCGGTGCCTGGTCGCGCACGTTGCTGGCGCCGCTCGGTGTGCGTCTGGCGCTGGAGAGCCAGCGCGGCTACCACCTGCAGTTCGAGGGCGGCGCAGGCACCGTCTCGCGCACCGTGGTGCTGGCCGACCGCAAGGTCTTTGTCACGCCCATGGAGGAAGGGCTGCGCGTGGGCGGCACGGTGGAAATCGGCGGCTTGACGGCGCCGCCCGACCCGCGCCGCGCGGCCGTGCTGGAGCGCATCGCGCGCGAGAGTTTCAGTGGCCTGGAAGGCCTGCCGACCCGCAGCTGGATGGGGCACCGCCCGTGCATGCCCGACTCCGTGCCGGTGGTCGGCCCGGCTCCTGGGCAGGCCGGGCTGTGGCTGGCCACCGGCCATGGGCACCTGGGGTTGACCGATTCATTGAATACCGCCGAGCGCCTATGCGCCGAAATGCTGGGACCGACGGCGGGGGCCTGAGCGGTGCTATTTCCTGGACCCCGGGGGTACCCTCCGCGCCAGGCGCCAAGCCGCCCGCGAGGGCAAGGTGGCCAGCAGTACGCCGGCCAGGGCGATGGCGAAGGCCATCAGCTGCAGGCCGCCCAGCTGCTCGCCCAGCACGCCCACGCCGACCAGGGCGGCGCTGATTGGCAGCATGACGGTGAACACGCCGGCCTGCGCGGCGGGCACGCTTTTCAGGCCCGTCATCCACAGCCATACGGTCCACATGCAGGCGGCCAGGGCATAGAACACCAGCAGCACCCAGGTGCCGCCCCGCACGGCGCCGAAGTCAAAGCCCCAGGCCAGCCACAGCCCTGCCGGCGTGGCCAGTGCGAAGCCCCACAGATTGATCAGCGCGGAGATGCGGCGCGGCGTCAGGCTGCCGGTAAGCTTCTTGCCGATCACCGCGTAGCTGGCTTCGCACAGCACGGCGCCGATCAGCAGCAGGTTGCCCAGCCAGCTCAAATTCTGAGCCGAATCGGCCCCGGAGGCTGTGCCGACACCCCCATGAAGCTGCGAATTCGATAGCGAAAGCAGCCCGATGCCCAGCACCGCGCAGGCCACTCCGGCCCACACCCGGGACGGCACTTGTTCGCGCAGGAACAACCACGACAGCACCGCCACCGCCGCCGGAATGGCGGCCATGATCACCCCGGCCGAAACGGCGGTGGTCAACTTGACGCCCGAGATCATGCACAGGGTGAACAAGAAATTGCCCAGGAACGATTCCAGGAACAGCAGGCGCCGGGTTTGTGGCGTCAACGGTGGCTCGTCGGCCGGTTTTTTCAGCCAGCGCCACATGGCCAACCCACCGATGCCAAAGCGCAGCCAGGCCAGCAGCAGCACCGGGAAGATCGCCGCCAGCGGCTTGGACAGCGCCACGTAACTGCCCACCAGGGACATCGAAAGCGCCAGGCAAGCGTAGGCCAGCGGGCGCTGCAGGGCAGGCGGTGAAGCAGGCAAGGGCAGGGTGGCCACGAGGGCGTGGGGCTTGGTACGCTCGGCATCATGCCTGACGCCGCCCAGGGCCGACCCGGCCCGCTGCACCTGCGTTGCGTGTTCGTCTACGGCACCTTGCGCGCCGGCCAAGCCAACGACATCACGCGCCTGGCGCCCGCGCCGCGCCTGCTGGGCACGGCCCGCGTGCGCGGCCGCCTGTACCACCTGGGCGGCTACCCGGGCCTGGTGCTGGGCGGCGCCGGCTGGGTGCATGGGGAGGTCTACGCCGCTCGGCCGGCGCTGGAGGTGCTGCTGGAAGAGATCGAGATGATCTACCCGCCGCAAAGCGACGAATACACCAAGCGCCAATTGCGGGTGGAGGTGGCCCTGGTCGCCGGTGGCCGCGCCGAACTGAGCTGCTTGTGCTACGCCTACAACCCGGTTCACTTGCAGGGCGCGCCGCGAATTCCCGGTGGGGATTGGGTGAACAGGGAGGGAGAGGTTGGTCCATGAAAATCAATCCCACAATATAAAATTAAAGTCTGTTGCAGTGCGGCAAATTTTCTCAATATGGGAAATAAAATTTTGTATTGAGAAATGAATGATTTAACTTATTGATTTAAAAGAATAAAATTTTTGTCTTGTATAAGACATAAGAATGATTTGAGGTCTTATACAAGAGTTAGAATAGCCCTCAACGGAAGCCGATCTTGGCCCCGCCGCCGTCCGCAAGGGCCGCCTTTCGTACCGATTCACCTTCTCTCTCTCTCTTCTCTTAGGAGCTTTTCATGCCGAACAACAACGAGCAACTCAGCCGCGAACAGCAGATCGCCGCGCTGGAAAAAGACTGGGCCACCAACCCCCGCTGGAAGGGCGTCAAGCGCGGCTACAGCGCCGCCGACGTGGTGCGTCTGCGCGGCAGCCTGCCGATCCAGCACACGCTGGCCACGCGCGGTGCCGAAAAGCTGTGGGGCCTGGTCAACGGCGAAGCCAAGAAGGGCTACGTCAACGCCTTTGGCGCCATCACCGCCGGTCAAGCCATGCAACAGGCCAAGGCCGGCCTGGAGGCGGTGTACCTGTCGGGCTGGCAAGTCGCCGCCGACGGCAACACCTCCGAAACCATGTACCCCGACCAGTCGCTCTACGCCTACGACTCGGTCCCCACCATGGTGCGCCGCATCAACAACACCTTCAAGCGCGCTGACGAGATCCAGTGGAGCCGTGGCGTGGGCCCTGGCGACAAGGACTTTGTCGACTACTTCCTGCCGATCGTGGCCGACGCCGAAGCCGGCTTCGGTGGCGTGCTGAACGCCTTCGAGCTGATGAAGAACATGATCCAGTCGGGCGCGGCCGGCGTGCACTTCGAAGACCAGCTGGCCGCCGTCAAGAAGTGCGGCCACATGGGTGGCAAGGTGCTGGTGCCCACGCAAGAAGCTTGCGAGAAGCTGATCTCCGCCCGCTTTGCAGCCGACGTGATGGGCGTGCCCACCATCATCCTGGCCCGCACCGACGCCGAGGCCGCCAACCTGATCACCAGCGACCATGACGCCAACGACAAGCCCTTCCTGACCGGCGAGCGCACGCAAGAAGGCTTCTACCGCGTCAAGAACGGTCTGGAGCAAGCCATCAGCCGCGGTGTCGCCTACGCCCCCTACGCCGACCTGGTGTGGTGCGAGACCGGCGTGCCCGACATCGGCTTTGCCCGCGAGTTCGCCCAGGCCGTGCACGCCGCCAGCCCCGGCAAACTGTTGTCCTACAACTGCTCGCCCTCGTTCAACTGGAAGAAAAACCTCAACGACAGCCAGATCGCGACCTTCCAGGAAGACCTGTCCGCGCTGGGCTACAAGTACCAGTTCATCACGCTGGCCGGTATCCACGTCAACTGGTACCGCACGTTCGAATTCGCCAAGGCCTACGCCGGCGGCGAGGGCATGAAGCACTACGTCAACATGGTGCAAGAGCCCGAGTTCAAGGCGCGCGAGGCAGGCTACACCTTCGTGTCGCACCAGCAGGAAGTCGGCGCCGGTTACTTCGACGACGTCACCACCGTCATCCAGGGCGGCTCCTCCAGCGTCAAGGCGCTGACAGGCTCGACCGAAGAAGAGCAGTTCCACTGAACCGCTTGATCTGGTTTCGGAGGCGCTGACGGTCGGCGCTCCCGGTCCCACCCCAAAAAAGCCACGGCATGCCGTGGCTTTTTTGCGTTTTCCGTGGCTATGCCGGCGCCGGTAAATCCTGAATAGCTATTGAAACTGTAGTAAAAAAAGCTTGCGGTTGCCGAGGGCTCTCTTCGCTTCGGCCGCCCCGTCAGACCAAATGGGGCGCTGGGCAGCCCAAGGCCCCCGCCGTGCGCGACAGGCGCGCCCGCGGTGGCGCGGTGTGTTCGCGCCTCCTGGCGGCCGCTAGGTTGGCGGCCCGCGGAGGCGGGCAGCCTGCCGCGCCCTTGAAACGGCCACCGCGCGGGCGGCCCCGTCCGGATACCGCCGAAGTGTCGCTGCGCGGGCACTTCCGTTGTCCCTTCGTCGGTTGGCTGACCAGAAAGCGCGGACATCCAGACCCACGTGTCTTGGCCTCAAGGCGGCCGCAGTGCTGTCGCGCGTGCGCTGGAGCCGCCACATCCCACGCCTTGCTGTGCCATCTCGCCTGTGTGCCGGGGAGGAGATTTTGAATTTATAGAAAAAATTAATGTTCATAGAAATACGGGTTGGCTGTGATTTTCTTGTGATGAATGAATGGTGCGTGAATTCGGGCTGTGTTACGTCTTTGTATGACAGGGTTGTAAATAAATAGAAAAAATTAACCAAATCAATGATTTGAAAGATTTTTGAATTGACGTCTTCAATAAATATCTTTCATCAAACTGACAATAAACTGTCAAATTAATAAGATATTTTAATTTATCGGGTTGAAATGGCCTTGAACGCGACCAAATCCCCTGAATAGGGTAGATCAATAAAAAATATGAAGTTTCCCGGTGTAATGCAAAGTCCTTGTCTGGCTTGCTGCATGATTCGTTCACCTAAACAGAGTTAAGCGCATTCAAAAAGAGTGCCGAAGCAAGAAGAGATCGATTTTTTGCGCAGTGCACGGCCCTCAATAATGATTTGAATACACCCTGCACCAAGTTACACCGGTTGCTTTCATGGAACACAAGAATCAAACAGACCACCCGACGGACAGTGCGGAGCACACGCTGATGTCTGCATTGCTTCGGGTGATTTATGAGCGCCGGCGTTTATGGCCGCCCGACAACAGCTCTTTTGTGGCTTGTGTCGGTTTGTTGGGGTGGTTGCCGTTTGCGTATGTGCCGCCGTCCCAGGCGGTTGAAAAATTGATGGACTGGATGTGGTTGAGTGGTTTGCACGAAATTCAACCGCGCCACCGCGATTCCGCGGGCGCCTTTCGGGTAGGGGATCAATTGGCCATCGACGCTTATGCCATCGGCGTGACCGAGGGGGTCTTCTCGATAGACCGATTCATATCGGTGCAGTGGCTGAACAAACCGGGCGTATCGGCGTGGGAAATGGATGAGTTGATCAGCCTGCAAACCCTGGGGCGCCGCCATGGGGCGTTGCTGGGCAGTGTGGTGGTGGAGAACGGCCGTGCCATTCGAGGCCGGTTGGAAGGGGTGGGGCTGATCGAGCAGGTGCGAAACGGCCATGTGGGGCCTTCCTGTGATGGCGTCGAGTTGAGTGGCGCCGTCGGCGGAGGACAGGTTTTCAGGGGCAAGGCGCCGAACGGCGTGTTCTCGGCAAATCAGCGCAAAAAAGCCGGCTGGAAAACCAAGTCCGACTTGCAGAAGAACGCCAAGGTGCGACGAACCACGTCGCACGACATGGTGCTCACCGGAGGGGGCGATGAACTGGCCAGAGAGTAACCGCTTGAACCTGGGGCGCCGAGTGGCGGCTGTCATCGCCTGGGTGCTGTGTTCGACGCAAATCGCGTTTCCGCCGCCGGAATAGGTGTGCCGGGAAGGCGTTCAGAAGTTCGTCATGGAAATAAGACCTTGAAACGCGATGGACCATGTTTCATGTCCCCGGTGTCAAGGTCTGCGAAGCGCTCGAAGGAGCCGATCTCCAAATCAATCGTAAAAGGAGGATTGATATCAACAGAAAGAAAATTATTCATCATCATCACATTTTTTTTTGCTGAAACAGCAGCTTGTTTTTTTAATTGGAGTTCAATTTTATGTTCAAGAAAGCAATGATTGCCGGCGTTGTCGCGCTGGTTTCGGTGGGTGCCAATGCTGCAACCGCCAATTTGACCGTCACCGGTACCATCACCCCGGAAGCGTGTGCTATTGCCCTGACTGGTGGGGGTTTGGTGGACTATGGCAGTCTGTCTTCTCAAACGGTCAAAGGTTACGGTTCCTACTACGGCACGGATTACGCAGCTCCGGCGAAAACGATCGGGTTGGCGGTGACTTGCTCGGCTCCGACTGCCGTATCTCTGGCTTGGACCGATAACCGGGCCTCGTCCAAGATGGCCTTCGATGCTTACGACGCTGTCCGCTTCGGCTTGGGTCTGTCTGGTTCCGCCAAAATCGGTGCGTACGCCTTGGCTTTCGGTCAAGATGGCGGCAGCACGACCTACGTCGCGACGACAGGTGGCGCGGCCACGGCGCCTGCTGGTTACCTGGTTCGCCCCAAGGGCAGCGTCGCCGGGACGGCATGGGCAGCCCCGACCGGTCTTGATGGCGGCTATTTCAACCCTGCAAATTCTGTCGGTATCAAGCACGCCGCCGCCGACACGGCGCCGCCCGCCTTGGTTGCATGGAATAGCACTGTCTCCGTCGGGGCACTGTTCAACAAGGCTCTCGTAGACACCGCCACCAGCGTCATCACGCTGGACGGCTCTGCCACGGTTGCCGTTGAGTACATCTGATTGATGGGAGGCTGCCCCTGCGAAAGCCGGGGCGGCTTTTTTGACCATGCCGAAATCATTCATTTTTCCTCTATGGCGCGGCTTCCTGGGTTGCTGCATCACCGCATTTTTTTCCACTGCCGTGCAGGCTACCGGCGTGCAGCCCGACACCACCATCGTGCTGTTGTCCGCAGGCGAAGGCCAGACGCAGATGGCCGTCAAGAACACCGAAACCCTGCCGCTGCTGATGAATGTGGCGGTGCAGGACTTGCCTGGCAGCGAGTCGCTGACCGTGCTGCCCCTGCCGCAGGTGTCGCGCCTGGAGCCGAATGGGCGCCAGGTGGTGCGCTTCGTGCTCACCGAGCCGGCCGGCGGCATCAGCAAGCAGTACCTCAAGCGGGTCAGCTTCGAGGGGATTCCGCCCAGGAATCCCGAGGAAGGCAAGGCCAAGATCACCCTCAACGTGCGTCAGACCATTCCGATGGTGATTTCGCCCAAGGGCCTGGAACAGCACCCCGAGCCCTGGCGCAAGCTGGAGATCGTGCGCGCGGGCGCCGACGCCCTGCAGGTGCGCAACGACAGCCCCTTCGTGGTGCGCATGAAGGCCGACGCGCAGCTCAAGCCCATGAACGCCGAGGTGGCCTTGCTGAAGGACAGCTACGTGCTGCCGGGCGAGAAGGTGACCGTGACGCTGCCCAAGGACGTGAAGGCGGCGCAGGTGCAGGCCGTGCGCATCTTCCCGGCCTCGCCCTGGGGCTTTGCGGTGGAACCGTACGAAATCAAGGTGTCGGACAACGCCGCCACAGCTTCTTGACGCGCGTGGCCGGCGCCCCGGTGCCTGCCACGCGTTCCGAACCCATTTTTTCCATTCAGCACAGCGGGGGGTCGCTTGAGGAAGACACTCACTGCGTCGCGAAAAGCGGCGCCCAAGGTTCATCGTTTGCGCACGCCGCTCAAGTGGATGCTGCTGGTGGCTGCGCCGTGTTGTGCACTGGCGCAGGGGCAGGGGGCGTCGGTGCCGCCGGCTTCCCCCGTGCCCTCCACCGGGCAGCCGCCCTTGCCCGCACCGGTGCAGGTGGCCGCCGGCCAGACGCAGTGGGCGCAGTTTGACCCCGAACTGCTGAAGGAGCGGGGCCTGAGCCCGCGCGTGGGCGAGTACTTTCGCCACGGTGCGCGCTTTCAGCCGGGTGCGCAGTCGGCGGGCTTCATCCTGAACGGGGTGGAGCTGGGCCGCAAGCGGGCCAGTTTCAGCCCGGTGGGGGCGCTGTGCTTCACGCCCGAGCTGGTGCGCGCGCTGGGCCTGAAGTCGGTGCAGGACCAGGTCCAGGACAGGCCGGGCATGCGGGCCGATGAACCGTGCCCGGATTACCGCGATTTCTCCCCGCGCACCGTGGTGGTGCTGCGGCCCAACGAAGGCCTGGTGGAGCTGACGGTGCCGCCAGAAGATGTGATGCCTCTGCTGCGCGCCCAGGGCACCGAGACCGGCGGCGCTGGCGGCTTGTTCAATTACCGTGGCTACGCCTACCAAAGCCGTTTTGGCGGCGGGCAGACGACGAACAACTACTACCTGGACACCGAGCTGGGCTTTAACCTGGACGACTGGATCGTGCGGGCGCGCCAGATCTACACGGCCGGCGATAGCGGCGGGCGCTGGGTTTCGCAGTCGGCCTACGCGCAAAAGACCTTTGCCGAGCAGCAGCAGGTGCTGCAAGCCGGGCGCACCAGCACCATCAACCCACTGTACGGGGGCATCCCCATCACCGGCGCGCAGTGGTTTCCCGAGCGCGGTCTGCGCCGGGCGCGCAGTTTCCCGATCAACGGCGTGGCCGGAACCCGCGCGCGGGTGGAGGTGCGCCAGGCCGGCGTGCTGCTGGTGTCCACCGTGGTGCCGCCGGGGCCTTTCACGCTGACCGACTACCCGTTGAACAACTTCGGCGTGGACCTGCAGGTGCGGGTGATCGAGGAAACTGGCAGCGAACAGCTGATCACGGTACCGGCCTCGTCGTTGCTGCTGGCGGCCGACCACACGCAGAACGCCGGCCTGTCGGTGGCCGCCGGCCAGTTGTGGGACCAGGCCAGCGTGCGCCGCTACCGGCAGGTGGCATTGGCCAGCGGCAGCTATGGCTGGAGCTGGGGGCCGGCCGGCGGTTCGGTGGGGGCTTTGCTGGCCGAGAACTACGCCTCGGCCGGCGTGGCGGCGAATTGGCGTCTTGCCCCCAGCGCCAGTGCCTATGGCCAGTTGCTGACCTCGCACGACGCACGGCGCGGTGTCAACGGCACGCAGGCCAGCGCCTCGTTGGCCTGGCTGGCCAGCGACACGCTGGCGCTGGGCGCCTCGGGCAACCTGCGCACACGCGGATTCCGGTCGCTGCAAGAGTCGGCCAGTTTGTACCAGGGGCCGATCCTGGGCACCGGCACGCGTTCGCAAATGGGCGTGACGGCGTCGTGGAACCTGGGCAGCCTGGGCGCCTTGTCGGGTGGCGTGACGCGCCAGAATTACTTCAACGGGGATCCCGGCTATGTCTATTCGCTGGCCTGGGGCTTCACGACCTGGCGGCGCATCAGCGTGCAGGTGGGGGTGTCGCACAACACCTCACGCAATTACCTGGCCGACCCATTGCAGCCGGCGCTGGGCTCGTTGAATCAGCGCACAGGCAACTTTGCCTACGTCAACGTCAACATTCCGCTGGACTGGGGCGTGACCAGCACCTCCTACGCGCGGCGCAGCAACAACGAGACGCGCTATGGCACGGGGGTGGATCAGCGGGTCAACGACATGCTCAGCTACCGCCTGAACGCCGAGCGGGTCAGCCCGGCGGGCGGCGCGGCGACGCGCACGGAAACCTCGGGCTCGGTCACGGTGGTGCCGCGCTATACCTCGCTGACGCTGGGGGTGAGCGACCGCCAGAGTGCGGGCAGCAGCTATTACGGCGAACTTTCGGGCAGCGTGCTGGGTACCTCGGAAGGGGTGGGGATGTCGCCGCACCAGGTGGGTGACACCTTTGGCGGCGTGAAAACCGGGGACGTGGTGGGTTTGCGGGTGGACACGCCCCAGGGGCCGGTGTGGTCGGGGCCAGGTGGCTTCGCGGCCGTGCCTTACCTGCCGGCCTACCAGGAATCGCGCCTGGAGACGAGTTTCAAGACCACCGATGTGGACGTGGACGTGGACAGCCCCTTGCACGTGCTGCGCACCGGCCGTGGCGCGGTGGTGAACGTGGACATGGGGGCTAGGCAGGTGCGGCGGCTCTTGCTGACCACCGTGGATGCCCAGGGGCAGCTGTTGCCTTCGGGGTTGCCGGTGTTGCGCACCGTCAAGGGTGGCGGCGACGGCGAGTACTTCTCGGCCACCGCGCAGGGCGGCCGGATTCTGGTCAACCGGGTGGTGGACGGCGACGCGTTCTACGTGGAGCTGGCCAATGGCAAGCGCTGCACGTTGCAGGACATGCAGACGCAGCCGCGCACGGATGGGCAATTGTTTGAAAGCGGGACGGCGGTATGCAAATGATCAATCTAGTGCGCCAGGTGGCGCCTGTGGCGGCGGCGTGCCTGGGGGCTGCCGTGCTGATGCTGGGCTGCGGGACGGCTTGGGCCGCCTGCGGCGTGGTGACTTTCGTGCCCACCAGCGTGGACGTGGGCAGCCAGGGTGCCTCGGCGCTCCCGGCGGCCGACGTGGCCGGCTACAAACGGGCAGGCACTTCCGCGGTCTCGCTGCGGGCGAGCTGCGATGACGTGCCTGACGCCAGGCAAATCAGCTTCGATTCGTTGCTGGCAGGCGACACGGCAGGCTTGGTCCGCTGGGGCTCGGCGGCGGCCGGCGCCAGTACCGCGGGTGCCGCCAGGTTGACGGTGCAGCAGGCCAGTGTGGGCGGCGTGGCCGTACCCATGACGTTCACGCCGACCGGGGGTGCCGTGTCGGCGGCCACCCAGGGGCCGCTGGCGCTGACGGGCAATGGGGTCCTGGGGCTGGATTTGCGAGGGGTGCCCAGTACCGGAAACGCGCGCAAGTCTTTGGCATTAACCATGCAGATCCAAACACTGATTAAGTCGAGTTTTGTGCCAACCACATCCACGCCATTTCGGGCGGACATGGGCGTGAGCGTGCCGTGATGGATGCCTTCGGTTGCTTGATTTTTGATTCCTTTTGGTCATTGGCCGGTATGGATGGAGCCTGGCAAGCTATCAAAAAGTGAGCTGACCGAGGTGTTTGACGACGATCGGTACGTGTGCCGCCCGCATTCTTTTACCGGCCTGCCTTGTGACCGGTGCATGGGAGTTGTACGCAGAGAAGGTTGGGCCGGAGCGTCTGTCAGTTGTTGCTGCCAAAGGCGAGACCACCACCACCGGGTGGGGTTGCTCTGTGAAATTTTCCGTGACGGTCGGTGGGGCCGATGAGTGGCCTCGGAGGATTGTTGTTTGTGTCCACCAGTACGCTGTGTGCCGGCAAGTCGTTCAGATTGGGATAACCAAGGATTGTAAGAAACCTATGAATATAGTTTCATAGGTTTCATTTGGTTTCTGTATTGTCTTTTGTTCAACATCGCGCCGCCGTCCAGGGATTTTGCAGGGCCGAGGCCGTTGCGAACGCGGTTCATTCAATATTCGCCGTGCCTGACTATTCACTTTATTTCGCCTCGACGCAGCCCGGTGGGTTGACGTCATCGTCAGAGAGCAACGACCAACGGGTGCGGGGTGCACGCATTGCGTTCCTGGAGGACGACGCGAGCTTCGCGGCGCCTGTGCGTGATTGGTTGATCGGTGCCGACTACGTGATCGATCATTTTTTGTCCGGTCGCGATTGTCTGAGCGCCATGCTGAGCAGCAAGTCTTATGCGCTTGGGCTTTTCGATTGGCAGTTGCCCGATATTTCGGGTCCGCAGGTGATGGCCCAGTTGCATGCCAGGGGACAGGCGACGCCAGTGATTTTTCTGACTTGCCAAGCTTCGGAGCAGAAAGTGGCCGAGGTGCTGCTGGCCGGCGCCGACGACTACGTGATCAAGCCGCCTGTGTACGCCGTCCTGGATGCTCGCATGCAGGCTTTGTTGCGCCGCAGCATGCGCATGTTCCAGGGCGCGCCGCCTGAGTCGCTCGGTCGCCTGACCATCGACTGCGCCCACCGTACTTTTCTGCGTGATGGCCTGCCGGTGGCGCTGACCCCGCGCGAGACGGACCTGGCGGTGTACCTGTTCATGCACCGCGGTGAACTGGTGCCACGTGCGCGGTTGAATCAGGTGCTGAATGTCGATCCTCGCGCCGTCGATACACGCCGTCTGGACGTGCACATGAGTCACTTGCGCAGCAAGTTGGGCCTGACGGCCGATCAAGGGTTCCGGCTGTCGTCGGTGTACCGGCAAGGGTACCGGCTGGAGTACATCGGGGGGTGGTGATGCGGCGGGATAGACGTCGGTAATCGAGCCCCGGGGGGTCAGTCGCGTGGTGCAAAGGGCCGCAGCGAGCTATTCACGGGTTATCCATGGGTGCATGTAACTTGAGCTGGGTCAAAAATGTGATCAATAGTGGCGGGAAGATCGGTGAGAAGCAACCCTGGCAGTTGGAATTGGACGCTGCTTTTGTGGTCAACGGCGCGAAAGCATGTCCCGCACACTGATCGATTTTGTGAAGCCGTCCGACACCAGCGTTGACATGCCGTCCATGGTCGATGCTAGGCCGTCGGCGGCAAGCACGGAGGGGAGGCTTTGGGCTTTCTCTAGAAAGGTGCTGTCGCTGGGGTGCCAGGGGCCGACCCTGATATTGCTGGTTTTGGCCGTGGGGGCATCCTTGACAGGAGCGCTGGGGCGTCTGGATCTGTTGCTTTACGACACCGGCCAGCGTTGGGTTCGGCGTACGCCGGCCGTCGACGTCGTGGTGGTGGCGATCGACGAGCAAAGCTTGCAAGCCCTGGGGCGGTGGCCGTGGCCCCGCTCGCTGCACGCCCAGCTACTGGATAGGCTGCGTGCCGAAGGCGCGCGGGCGGTTGGCTTTGACGTGCATTTTCCCGAGCCACGGGAGCATGAGGCGCATGGCAATGATGCCTTGGTGCGTGCGATGGATCGCTCCGGGAACGTGGTTTTGCCCTTGATGATCCAGAACCTGGGGGTCAACGGTTATTTGCTTGAGTCCCCGCCTCAGTCGGCGTTGGTGCGAGCCGCGGCGGGGCTGGGGCGCACGCAGGCCGAACTGGGTCCGGACGGTGTGGCGCGCGGTATCGTGCTGTGGGAGGGGCTGGGCAAGCCGACCTGGCCACATTTCACCGAAGTGGTGCTGGATGTGGCGCGCGGCGAGGGCGTGCGTGTGAACCATTGGAATAGTGAGGGCTTGGACATGACGCTCTCACCGGTCGAGGACCGTGGCATGGATGAGTCGCCGTTTGCCCTGATTGGAAGTGAACGTCGCTACATCAACTTCTACAGTGGCCATGCCGGCGTGCCCTCGATTTCCTATTCGCAAGTGCTGCGAGGCGAGTTTCCGCCTGGATTGCTGCGTGGCAAGATTGTGCTGGTGGGTGCGACCGCGGCGGGCATTGCGGCTGCCGTGCCGACGCCGGTTTCGGGCGGTTTGACTCCGATGCCCAGGGTTGAGTTTCTCGCCAATGCGCTGACGTCGATGCGCGACGGAACCTTGATCCGACACACGTCCTGGTGGTTGTCGGCCCTGTTGTGCGGTATGTTGGCGCTGGTGCCCATGGCGTGGCTGCCTCGCATGGTTCCACATCGCAGCGTGTTGGTTTGCGCGGTGTACGTGGTGGTGCTGGTGGCGTTCACCATGGCGTTGCCCCTGTGGGGCCACATTTGGTTGCCGACCGCTGGTGCTCTTCTGGCCGCCATCAGCGCCTACCCGATTTGGGCCTGGCGCAAGTTGCGGGCGACGTCCCACTTCCTTGACCGCGAACTGGCGCGATTGACCCAGCAGTTGCCATGGGTGGGAGACGGTGCGACGCGGGCCAGCGCCGATCCGTTCGAGAATCGGCTGCTGAAGATTCAGGTGGCAACCCAGACGCTGGCGGACATGGAGACGGAGCGCCAGGAGACGTTGGCCTTTATTTCGCACGATTTGCGGGCACCGCTGGTCAGCGCCCGAATACAACTGGAGATGCAAAAGGGGCCGGACGATCCGATGGTTCGCCTGCTGGATCAGTCCTTGGCACTGGCGGAGGATTTCCTGCAGGCGTCGCGGGCACAGATGAGCGATGGCTCGGAATTTGAATTGCTGGACATCTGTGCCGTGGTGCATCAGGCCGCCGACGACCTGCATGCCCTGGCCCATTCACGGGGTGTGCACCTGGTGCGCGAGATTCCGAACGAGCCGACCTGGGTGCACGGTCAGTTCGATTTGCTGCACCGCGCCGTGGTCAACTTGCTGGTCAACGCCATTCCCAAGTCGCCGCTGAATGGGCATGTGATCTTATCGCTGCAGGCGGACGCACGAGGCGTGCATGTGAGCGTTATCGACGAAGGTCCGGGTATTCAACTGGATCAGCGTGAACGCTTGTTCCAGCGATTTTCTCGTCGCAACGCTGGGTCGCGCCTGCAGTCAGGTGCTGGATTGGGGTTGTACTTCGTGCACATCGTGGCCACGCGACACGGAGGCAGCGTACAAGTGGACAGCCGCCCTGGATCGACGGTATTTCGTCTGACCTTTCCGGGGGCGGTGGAGCCTCATGCAGCGGCGTTCGATGAGGTGCCGGTTGTGCCGGTTAAGGCGGAAGGGGCTTGATCTGGCATGACGGATGGGTTCTCGGCGTTGCTAGGTTTTTCCACATTAGCCGCTTAAGGGCTGACCGGCCTTATTTCTTTTCGGGGGTAGAGCCCACCAATTTCATCGGCACGGTGGGCACCCAGACCCACGTGGGCAACGACACCGAACCGGACATCGGCAGCGACATTTTGGTCGGGGCTGGGGCGGTCGGGGGCGGGGCGTTACCTGCCGCGAACGTGACCGTGGCAGGCGCTGTGGTTACAGGGGTGTGGGGTGGCGCAAGCTGGGCAGAAGACTCCTGGCGCCTAGAGATGGATCGGGCCGGAAAGATGGGATACCAGTTGCGGCCGCGCGCATGCTCTCGCATGAGTTGTGAGAAGTAGTACGCGCAGGTTCGTAAGCTCCATTTGACCGCGCGTGCGAAGGGCAGGGCGCAGGCGTCGTAGTACTGTTGCCGCTCCGCCGGATCCGTGAAGACGTGCATCATGGCGCGCCGGAAACTCATGGCCAGTGCTTGCGAGCGCAGGGGGTTCGGGTTGTCCATCTGTTCTTCGCTGCAGAGGGTGGCCAGCAGGCCGTAGATGATGCGCTGGGCCGACGTGGTGCCAATGTCGATCAGGCAGATCAGAGAGACCAGCGCGGGGTCTTCCGCGATCTTGCGGTAGTCGCGCAGTTGCTGGCGCTGTGCGTCGAGGTTGTCGTGCTCGCCAAGCACATCGGCGCTGCGCGCCTCGCGTCTGTCCGATCTGAGAAACAGTTCGGTGTCGAGCAGGAACTGCCGCCGCATTTCACGTGCGTAGTGCTGCGCCAGCATCGGAATCACGGAGCGCAGACGCTCCTGCTGCTCGGGGGAGAGCGAGGGCACTGGGTGCTTGGTCAGGAACAGGTTTTCATGGCGGGTCCGGGGCGCCGGTGCGGCACTCCGTGGCTTGCATACCGCGCCGCCCATGGCTTCAATGACGTGGTGGCTTTCGGTCTCGACGAAAGTCCACAGGTGGCTCATGACGGCGTGATAAGCGCGCATGCGCGGAATCTCCAGGGCGCGTGGGATGATGGCGCCCAAGGGGCCCTTGACTCCTGCGGCGTAAGAACAACTGTACGGCGCCCCGCGTCCGATTCGACGCAGATCGGATTAGCAAGCGTTAAGTTTGGATGCCAATCCGTGAGTGACCTCGCCCTCAAAAGGCGGAGCTTTTCCTTCGCTTCAATAGATAAATAGATAAACAAGACGGTGTTTGCGCGCCACCTTGCCGATGCGTAGACTTTGACACAAGGAGCCCCGCGCATGGCAACCAATCTAGCTCTGACGCCGCTCTGCTCGACTGCCCCCGTCGTGATCAACGGCGAGCCCACAAGAAAAGCGGCGGTGACGTTGGCGCTGAAGGAGTTGATTGACGAAATGCACATTGCCATCTCGTCGGTGCTGCTGGGCCAGCGCGAGCAGCTGTTCGAAGGCGTTGATCTGCCGGCCCTGAGCTACGCGTGCACCCAGCAGGTGGCGTCGCCCAGGGCGATGCACGTGGTGATCAATCGGCAGTGAACACGGCAAAATAAAGGGGTATGCGCTCACTCGTCATGACCCTTGCACTGTCTGCCTGCGCGGCCGCGTTCGCCGCGCCCACGCCCGGGCCCATACGCGCCGAGATCGACGCCTTGCTGACCAAGCTGCAGTCCTCCGGTTGCGATTTCGACCGCAACGGCACCTGGCACAGCGGCGCCGACGCCAAAGACCATTTGATGCGCAAGCTGGATTACATCGAAGGCAAAACCACGCTCAGATCCACCGAGCAATTCATCGAGCTGGCGGCGACCAAGAGCAGTTTTTCGGGCAAGCCGTATCAGGTGAGGTGCGGTAAGGAGAGGGCGGTGGAGAGTCAGCAGTGGTTGGGTAAGCAGCTTTCGGTGATTCGTTCGTCGGGAGTCCAAGCCAAGCCGTAATCAGGTTGTTTTTTGGTGGATGGTGAATGATTGTGACCCGCAATTGATTTCAAGGTCCTTGTGGATACTGCGTTTCGCGCTATCAAGATTGAAGCTCTCGGTGGCAACATCGTGATCGCTTCATGTTCGGGCGACGGGAAGAGCGAACTGTTGCCAGTGCGGCGGTTTACGTTGCCATGAGATTGGCACCTGATGCTCGGCACGGTTACCAACGATATACTGTGTTTGTAATCAGTTTAGACGCGCGATGCCGCGACCTTCAATGGGGTGCTCAAGTCCTGAGCATCGTTGGTGGCGATGCGGTTATCCGGTATGTTACGGATGTGATGGATAAATCACGTTAGCCATCTCCAGGTAAATAGTTGTCATGGATATTTCATCGTTAATAAGTGCATTCAGTGCCGTAGCTGCAATAGCTTCCGCAATTTATGCCTGGCGGTCTCAACTCCGAAGTGCAACACCGCTGATTGATATTGAGAATCAGCGAATACTGATCAGTGAATGGTAGCTGTTTGCTGTTGTTCGATGGCCTGC
>Ga0209794_1001526_pt1 | contig 17097 bp, 16 predicted proteins | sample EBPBio232013_DNA_FD_185869 | JGI IMG/M metagenome (GOLD analysis project Ga0209794, IMG submission 185869) | Wastewater treatment Type I Accumulibacter community from EBPR Bioreactor in Madison, WI, USA - Reactor 1_5/23/2013_ DNA (SPAdes)... | ecosystem: Engineered > Bioreactor > EBPR >... | reverse complement strand
TCTATCGGGGCGGCTGATCCAGCCCTGAGCGTTGCTCAAAAATGAACCCCGCGCAGGAACCTGACCCGCGCGGGGTTTTGTTTTTTCATCTTTGGGGCGCGTCCCCTCAATCCATAAAGTTGGGCGGACGCTTTTCGATAAAGGCCAGCACGGCCTCCCGGTGCTGCGGGCTCTTGTGCGCCACCGATTGCAACGCCGCGGAGGTGTTGAGCACGGAATCAAGTGTATTCGTCTGCCCCTCGCGGATGAGGCGCTTGGTCATGCGCAGGGCATGGCCGGGGTTCTTCGCGATCTTGCGGGCCAGCTCCAGCGCGGTGTCCAGCAAGGCATCGGGGGGCACCACGCAGCTCACGAGGCCGCACGCTAGCGCCTCGGCGGCATTGAGCGCTTCCCCGGTGAAGGCCATCTCCATGGCCTTGGACAGTCCCACCACGCGCGGCAGCAGCCACGCCCCGCCATCGCCCGGAATGATGCCGATGCGCACGAAACTCTCGGCGAAAGTGGCGTTTTCCGAGGCGATGCGGATGTCGCACATGCAGGTGAGATCAAACCCCGCGCCTGCTGCAGCGCCGTTGACCGCCGCAATCATCGGCACCTCGCAGGCGTGCATCGCGCGCGTCAGGCGCTGGATGCCGTTGAGATACCATTGGCGGATCTCGGTGCCGCTCACCTCATCGGTGGTGAAGCGCAGCATATCCTTGACATTCCCGCCCGAGGAAAACGCTGGCCCCTTGGCGGTGACAATGGCGACCCGGATCGAGGTGTCCCGCGCGATCATCTCGGTTGCGGCGACAATCTCATCCACGGCGGTGTTGCCGGTCAGCGCGTTGCGCGAAGTGGGATCATCCAGCGTGATGATGAGGATGGGACCCTCGCGGGTGAGGGTGACGACATTGGCCATGCGGCGGCTCCTTCGAAACTCAAGGGGTAAGAGCGGTATCGACGAAATCGGCGCTCGTCTGTCCGCTGGAAAGCAGAGCAGCGCCAAGACGATCCTGCCAGAAGCCCTCGGCGCCATGGGCGAGGCGCGCGCTGTGCAGGGCGCGGGTGAAAATCTGGAGCGGAAATTCCTGCGCAATGCCCATCGCGCCATGCACCGCATGGGCAATGGCCGCGCCGCGCGCCGCCAGCGCCGAGGTGCGCGCCTTGGCCAGTGCCGGCATCAGCGCGCCCTTCTCCGGCCGCCCGGCGACAAAGCCCATCTCCGCGGCAAGGCTGGCGAGTTGCACCGCTTCCGCCAGTTCCGCCAGCTGATGCTGCACAGCCTGAAAATCGGCGATCTTGCGTCCGAATTGCGCGCGCGTCGTCGCATGTTCGATGCTCATCGCCAGCACCTTGGAAAGCGCCCCGGCGATGCGGGCCGCTTGGGCCAGCGCACCCAGTTCCGCCAGCGCGGTGCCCTCGGGCAGCGGCAGTGCCACAGCAAGAGTCTCCGGCGTCAGCGTGATGTCGGCATCAAGACCATGGGCCTGCCGTGTCGCATGTTTCAGCGGCACCAACTGCGCTTTCCCATCCAGTTCCACCGCGAGCACCCCCGCCACCGCGCCAAAGGGCACGCGCGGCGCGTGCCAACCCGCAGCGGTATGAGCAACGGTGCTGGCAATCGCCATCGGTCCGTCTGGAAGCGTCCCTGTCAGCGGGCGCAGCAGCGCGGTTTCAATCAGTGGCAGAGGCACGCCATGTTCCCCGGCAGCGCGGGCGAGCGGAAAAAGCGCCGCCATCGTCAGGCCAACCCCGCCCTGCGTTTCGCTGATGAGGACATCGGCCAGCCCCGCTTGCGTCAGGGTGGCCCACAAGGGCAGGGCATCCGCGCCGCTTTCCAACGCCGTGATGACCGCAGGAGAGAGAGACGCGGCAAACAGCTTTTCCGCCGCATCAAGAAGCATTGTATCCATCATCTCAAGCCCAGCCCCCGCGCGATCATCGACCGAAGGATTTCGCGCGTGCCCCCGCGCAAGGAAAAGGTGGGGGCCACCAGCATCAGGTAATGCAGGGTGGCGAGCAGATCCGGCGGGGCATCCGCCGCAATCACATCGGCCAGCAGGCTGATCAGCTCCTGCTCGAAGCCCGTGCCCGCATCCTTGGCGAGCGCCGCCTCCAGCAACGGGCTTTCGCCAGCGGCCAGACGCGCCGTCACCGCCACGGAGAGCGCGCGCAGCGTGGCCAGCTCGCTCACCAGCCGACCCGCCAAGCGCTGCGTCACCGCATTCGCCGGGCGCTGACGAAGCGCGTCGAGCCATGTCTCGAACAGGACGATGGAGGAATAGATGCGCTCCGGCCCCGCACGTTCAAACGCAAGCTCCGCGTTCACCTGCGCCCAGCCCCCGCCTTCCTGCCCGATCAAGGCCTCTTCGGGCACAACAACATTGTCGAAGAAGACTTCGTTGAAGTGCGAATCCCCGGCAAGATCGGGAATGGTCCGCACCGTGATCCCCGGCGTTTTCAGGTCAATGATCAGCTGGGATAGCCCCTTATGGCGATCTTCCGGCGTGCCGGAGGTGCGCACCAGCGCGATCAGATAATGGGCGCGATGGGCGTAGGTGGTCCAGAGTTTCTGCCCGTTGATGCGCCAGCCGTCGGAGATCCGTTCCGCCCGAGTGCGGATGGCGGAAAGGTCGGAGCCCGCCTGAGGCTCGCTCATGCCAATGCCGAAAAAGGCCTCCGCTTTGGCGATGCGCGGCAGATAGAAGGCTTTTTGCGCTTCCGTGCCATAGCGTGCAATCAGCGGCCCGCTCTGACGATCGGCGATCCAGTGCGCGCAGACCGGCGCGCCGACCCGCAATAGCTCTTCCACCACCACAAACCGCGAGAAGTGATCGAGGCCCGCCCCGCCATAAGCCTTGGGCAGGGTGAGGCCGACGAACCCCGCACCCGCCAGTGCGCGGGAGAAATCCGCATCGAACCCCATCCATGAGCGCGCCCGCACCTGAGGCTGCAACTTTGCCATGCGCGGTGCAAGGAAAGCCCGGATGCGCGCGCGCAGGGCTTCTGCGCTATCAGGCAGGTTCGCATAGGAGAGCGGCGCAAAAGCCGGGGTTGACATAAGCGGTGCACTCCTGCGCCTGAGACCGCTGCAGACGCTTGATTTCCTCGACAGAATAATGAAAAGCTATTTCATACAATGAATGGTATGTGACGAGGGTGCCAGCGTCAACCCGCTCCCTCTTGAGGAGGCCTTATGCCGAGCCAGACCCCTGCTTCCGCCGCTGATCTGATGCCCGGCGCGCTGGATGGTGTGCGCGTGCTTGATCTTTCCCGCGTGTTGGCGGGGCCGTGGTGCACGCAGCTTCTGGGGGATCTGGGCGCGGAGGTCATCAAGGTGGAAAGCCCGGCGGGGGATGACACCCGCGCTTGGGGCCCACCCTTCCTCGGCATTCCCGACCAGACCACCGGCAACAAGGCCGGGGAAAGTGCCTATTATCTGTGCGCCAACCGCAACAAGCGCTCCATCGCGATCGATTTCTCGAAAGCCGAAGGCGTCGCGCTCATTCAGGACCTCGCGAAGAAAGCCGATATCGTCGTCGAGAATTTCAAGGTCGGCGGGCTGGAGCGCTATGGGCTGGACTCCAAATCCCTGCTCAGGATCAATCCGCGCCTTGTCTATTGTTCCATCACCGGATTTGGCCAGCATGGCCCTTACGCAGATCGCGCGGGCTATGATTACGTTGCGCAAGGCATGGGCGGCTTCATGAGCATCAACGGCCAGCCCGATGGCGAGCCGGGCGCAGAGCCCATCAAGGCCGGGGTCGCCATCTGCGATCTTTTCACAGGGCTTTATGCGGCAACTTCGGTGCTCGCCGCGCTGCGCCACGCCGAGCGTACGGGGCAGGGGCAGCACATTGACCTCGCCCTGCTCGACACCCAGATCGCGATGCTCGCCAACCATTCGCTGAGCTATCTCGTCGGTGGTGTGGTCGGCACGCGCCTCGGCAACGCCCATGCGACAGTTGTGCCCTATCGCACGTTTGATGCTCAGGACGGCGCGTTGGTGATTGCCACCGGCAACCAGCGTCAGTTTGCGGCGCTCTGCGAGGTGCTCGGCTGCCCGGAAATCTTCACGGACGCACGCTATGCCACCAACGCCGTGCGCATCAAGAACCGCGCCTCGCTGGAGGCGTCACTGGGCGAGGCCGTGAAGACATTCAAGGTCGCCCCGCTGGTGGATGCCCTGTGCGAGGCGGGCGTTCCGGCCGGTCCCATCAATGCCATTGATCAGGTTTTCGCCGATCCGCAGATCGAAGCGCGCGGGGTGGTCGGGCGCCTCCAGCGCGAGAACGGTGTCGAGGTGCCGACCGTGAATTACCCGCCGCACCTCTCGGCAACGCCGGCGACCTACCGCCGCCCCGCCCCGCTGCTGGGCGAGCACACCGTTGAGGTGCTGCGTGAGGAACTGGGGTTGGACGCGGAAAAAATCGCCGCGCTCAAAGCGGCAGGCGTGATCGCGGGCAAAGACATCTGACAATCCGGGCGAAAAAGGATCGTCTTCGCCTCAGTAATCGACACCCAGAAAATAGAGGCCCTGCGCCGGGGCAACTGGCCCGCAGGCGGCACGATCGCGCGCATCAAGCGCCTCACGCAGACGCGCGATGGGCCATTGATGCCGCCCGATCTGCACGAGGCTCCCCACCATCGAGCGCACCTGATTGTGCAGAAACGAGCGCGAGGAGCATTCGACATGCACCTCATCACCGACGCGGAACACATCGAGGCGTTCGAGTGTCCTCACCGGGCTTTTTGACTGGCAAGCGGAGGCGCGGAAGGTGGTGAAATCGTGCTTGCCGAGAAGGGTCTGCGCCGCCTCGTGCATCGCCTCGACATCGAGCGGTTTGAGTACATGCCACACCCTCGCCCGATCCAGCGCGGAGGGCGGCCGGCGATTGAGAATGCGGTAGCGATAATGCCGCTTTTTTGCCGAGATGCGCGCGTTGAAGCTCTCCGGCATCCCCTGTGTCTCGAGGATCGCCACGGCTTCGTTGGCCAGCAACAGTTTGGCGTTCAGCGCATCACGCAGCACGCCGGGGTCCCACGCGCGGAAGAGATCGACATGCGCCACCTGCCCCAACGCATGCACCCCCGCATCCGTGCGCCCGGCGCAGATCAGCCGCATGTCGTTTTCTTTGAGCGCTGCAATAGCGCGCTCGACAGCATCCTGCACCGTCGCACCGCCTGTCTGGCTCTGCCAGCCGTGGTAGGGCGCACCGTCATATTCAATGACGAGCTTGAAGCGATGCGTCACGAAAAGGCCGTCCCCGGCGCAAGCTTGGCACCGCGCAGATAATCCGCCGCGCTCATGGCGCTCTTGCCAGCGGGTTGAACCTCCAGAAGTCGCACAGCTCCCTCGCGGCAGGCGATGGTCAGGTCCTCGCCGATCAGAGTTCCGGGGGTGCCTGAACCTTGCGCCACCTGCGCTTTGAGCACCTTGAGGCGCTGGCCATTCACCAGCGCAAAGGCGCCGGGGAAGGGGGCAAGCCCACGGATATGGTCGTGCACCGCCTTTGCGGGCTGCGCAAAATCAATGTGGCATTCTTCCTTGGTGATCTTGGCGGCATAGGTGACACCCTCAGCCGCCTGTTCGCGGAACTGGAGCGAACCGCGCTCCAGCGCACCGAGCGCCCGCACCATCAGGTCCGCGCCGACACGCATCATGCGGTCGTGCAGTACGCTCGCGGTCATGTCCTGAGTGATGGCGATCTTCTCGACCATCCCGACCGGGCCAGTGTCCAGCCCCGCCTCCATCTTCATCACCATCACGCCGGTTTCCGCATCGCCGGACATGATGGCGCGCTGGATCGGCGCCGCCCCGCGCCAGCGCGGCAGCAGCGAGCCATGCAAATTGAGGCAGCCCAGATGCGCGGCATCCAGCACCGCCTGCGGCAGCAGCAACCCGTAGGCCACCACAACGGCGACATCGGCATCAAAACCCGCGAACTCCGCCTGCGCCTCGGGCGTTTTGAGGGTTTTCGGCGAGAGCACCGGAATGCCAAAACCTTCGGCGGCGCGGTGCACCGGGCTTTGCACCAGCTCCAGCCCGCGACGTCCCCCCGGCGCGGGCGCACGGGTGTAGGCGGCGACAACCTCATGGCCCTGCCCGACAATCTCGCTCAAGGTCGGCACGGCGAAATCCGGCGTGCCCATGAAAATGACGCGCAGGCTCACGCTTCCTCGCTCCGCAGCTTGGCCTGCTTGGCGAACTTCTTCATCACACGGTCGCGCTTGAGCTTGGAAAGGTAGTCGATGAAGAGCACACCGTTGAGGTGGTCCACCTCGTGCTGGAGACAGGTGGCGAGGATGCCATCCGCTTCGATCTCGTGCTCCTTGAAATCGAGGTCGCGATATTTCACGCGGATGCGGTCCGGGCGCTCCACCGCCTCATAGTATTCGGGGATCGAGAGGCAACCCTCCTCCATCTCGCGCATCTCTTCCGAACGCCAGACGATCTCGGGGTTCAGCAAGGCGAGCGGCTCCTGCTTGTCCTCGCGCTTGGAAACATCCACCGTCACCGCACGCACCGGCGCTCCAACCTGAATGGCGGCAAGGCCGATGCCCGGCGCGTCATACATGGTCTCGAACATATCCTCGATCAATGTGCGAATCTCCTTGTCCGCGCCCGTGACAGGCTTGGAAATCAGCCGCAGCTGGGTGTCGGGCAGGATGACGAGAGGACGGACGGACATCGGTCGAAGCCTTGGGATAACAGTACACTGCGCTCACATAAGACTTGCGCGCGGCCCGGTCAATGTGTTCATATTTTGTTCCCTTTTGTTTGAGTCGGGCCATGCTGTCGGAAATTGTCCTCACCGTTGGAAGCTACAGCTTCACCCTCGCGCAGGTGCTTTTCACCGGAGCAGCCCTTTTTGCGGCGCTCCTCGTGATGCTGGTGGTGCAGGGGCTCAAGGCAGGGCAGGCGCGCGCTATCGAAGCCGCCGCCGCCGCCGAGCGCCAGCGCGAGCTGGACGAGAAGATCGAGGGCATGAACCGCCTGCAATCGGAACTCACCGGGCGCATGCAGGCGATGGGGGAGGTGCTGGGTACGCGTCAGGCCGATCTCGCGCGCCTCATGGCCGAGCGTCTCGACGCTGTGCGCAACGGCATGACCTCTTCACTGGCCGAAACCGCGCAGCGCAACGCCGAGAGCTTGGGCAAGCTCAACGAGCGCCTCGCTGTGATTGATGCTGCACAGGCGGACCTTAAGGGCCTGACCAGCGAGGTGCTCAGCCTCAAGGATGTGCTCGCCAACAAGCAGGCACGCGGCGCTTACGGTCAGGGCCGTATGGAGGCGATCATCCGCGATGCGCTGCCCGCCCATGCCTATCGTTTTCAGGCGACGCTCTCGAACCGCGCCCGACCGGACTGCGTGATTGATCTGCCGGGCGATGACCGCCCGCTGGTGATCGACGCCAAGTTCCCGCTCGAAGGGTTTGTGGCGCTGCGGGAAGCGCAGACGGACGAGGCCCGCATGGCCGCCGAGCGGCGCATCAAGGCTGATCTTGGCGTTCACATTAAAGATGTATCCGAGAAATACCTCCTGCCCGGCGAGACACAGGACATCGCCATGCTCTTCGTGCCCTCCGAGGCGATTTATGCCGACTTAAGCGAGAAATTCGATGATCTGGTGCAGAAATCCCATCGCGCGCGGGTGTTGATCGTCTCGCCCTCCATCCTGATGATGGCGGTGCAGGTGGCGCAATCCATCGTGCGCGATGCGGCGGTGCGTGAACAGGCCCGCATTATCCAGTCCGAACTCGGCAAAATGCTGGAAGATGTGCGGCGTCTGGCGGATCGCGCGGGCAAGCTCGATCAGCATTTCCGGCAGGTTCAGGAGGATGTCTCCGGCATCAAGACCTCCGCCGAGAAGATCACCCGGCGCGGCACCGCGATCGAAAAGCTGGAGTTCGAGCCGCAGAAGGCCGAAGCTGTGGCACCGCCGCCACCGGAAGCGCCGGTTGAGGTCATGCCGACGCTGCCCTTCAAGCGCGTGCTGTGAAAAATCCCTCGATCACCCGGCGATAAACGGCGGCGAGCGTATCGATATCCGAAATCGCGACGCGCTCGTCGATCTGGTGCATGCGCGTGCCAACCGTGCCGAACTCGATCACCGGGCAATAGGCCGAGATGAAGCGTGCATCCGAGGTGCCCCCGGTGGTCGAGAGCTTGGGCACCCGTCCTGTCTCCGCGCTCACGGCCTTTGCGACAAGATCCACAAACGCGCCCGGCTCGGTCAGAAAAGCCGGAGAATTCGAGGGCAGGAGTTTCAGGGTATAGGGTGCAGCGCCTTGAACATCAGCCAAACGCCTTTCAAGCTCTGCACCCAGCGTCTGCGCCGTCCAGCGGTCATTGAAACGGATGTTGAATTTCGCGCGCGCCTCGCCCGGAATGACGTTGCGCGACGGATTGCCGACATCGACCGAGGTGAACTCGAGATTGCTGGGCGAGAAATGATCCGTCCCCTGGTCCAGCGGCACCTTGAGCGCCCCCAGCAGCTTCATCATCGCGTCGATCGGGTTCACGGCGCGCTCGGGATAGCCGACGTGGCCCTGTGTGCCATGCACCGTCAGCTCGCCCGAAAGAGAGCCTCGCCGCCCGATCTTCATCATCTCGCCCATGACATCGGGGTTGGTGGGTTCCCCAAGCACACAGGCCGAGAAGACCTCCCCGCGCGCCTTGGCCCATTCCAGCAGCTTCACCGTGCCGTCATAGGCGTCGGCTTCCTCATCGCCGGTGATCAGGAAAGCGATCGAGCCGCCCTTCGGCGCACCATGGGTGTCAAGATGGTCGAGAACGGCCGCAATCGAGGCAGCCACACCCGCCTTCATGTCCTGTGCGCCGCGGCCCCAGATTTCGCCTTCGAACACCGCCCCGGAAAAGGGCGGATGTGTCCAGCGTGCCTCGTCCCCGGTCGGCACGACATCGGTATGTCCGGCGAAGACGAGACAGGGCTCGCCGCTGCCGAGCCGCGCGTAGAGATTTTCGACTGCGTAGCTCCCCGGCGTCTGGAACACGGGTCGATCGATTTCAAAGCCGTAGGGCTTGAGCCATCCCTCGATCAGCGAAAGCGCGCCGCCCTCCGCCGGCGTTACCGAGGCGCAACGTACCAGGGCCTGCGTATAGCGAGCCGCGCGCGACAGCTCGCTCATCTCAGGCTCCCTTGCCGTAGGGCGGTGCGGGAATATCGTTATGCGCCTTTCGCAGCGCGGCGGACCAGCGCTCGCGCAGGTCGTGGAAATAAGGCTCGCCCGCCTCGATGCGGTGCTCCACTTCAGGCTTGAGCGCATCGCGCTTGAGCACGATCAGATCGATCGGCAGACCGACGCCGAGGTTCGAGCGCATGGTCGAATCCATCGAGATCAGCCCCAGCTTGAGGGCATCGTAAAGATCGCTCCTGAAGTTCACAGCGCGGTCGAGGATCGGCTTGCCGTATTTGTGCTCGCCGATCTGCAGATAGGGTGTGTCAGCGGTCGCCTCAATGAAATTGCCGGCCTTGTAGAGCATGAACAGCCGCAGCGAGCGTCCGTTGATCTGTCCGCCCAGCAGCATTGAAACATCGAGCGAGGCGCCGATCTGCTCCAGCGCGGGGCCATCGGTCTCGTAAACATGGCGGATCACTTCGCCCACAAACTGCGCCGCCCGGAACATGGAGCGCTGATCGGTGAGCTTCTCCATGCGCCCGTTCTCTCGCTCCAATCCCTCGCGGAGCACGGAAACCACGGTCTGCGTGAAAGCAAGATTTCCGGCGGTGGCCAGTGCGAAGAAGGATTTGCCCTCCTCGCCGAAGAGATAGAGCTTGCGGAAAGTGGCGATGTTGTCGAGCCCGGCATTCGTGCGGGTATCGGCCATCATCACAAGGCCGGTTTCGGTGAGGATGCCAACGCAATAGGTCATAGGGTCTCGCTTGCTCGAAAGTGCGCGCATCTTAATCAGCTTGTGCGGCGCGGTAAAAGCCCCGCCGTGCCGGGCGAGATCGGCGAGGGGCTCAACTTTGGGAGGGACGGCCTACTGCTCGGCGAGCGCACGCCCCTGCGTCATGTGAACGCGAACGTCGAGGCTCTCGCCGTCTCCGCCTTGACGCGACCCCCGAATCGGAGCGGCTTCGAGCGAATCGCGCCCCACGGCGATGCGCAGGTAGCGCTCATCGGGGCAAAGGCCATGGGCCGGGTCAAACCCCGTCCAGCCGAGGTCGGGGACATAGGCCTCCGCCCAGGCGTGCCCGGCTTCCTGCTGATCCGTATCCGTCCGCAGGAAATAGCCCGAGGCATAACGCGCGGGAATGCCGCGCGTCCGAGCGGCGGCAATAAAGACCTGCGCGAAGTCCTGACAGACCCCGGCTTTGGCCGAAAAAGCATCGATCGCCCGCGTCGCGGCATGGGTGGCATCGGTGTCGAAGGTGAAGTCCGAGAAAATGGTGGCGTTCAACCTGTGCAGGAAGGCGAGTGGATCGCCGCCTTCCGCAGCCGAAAGCTCGCTGGCAAAGGCCTGTATCTCGCGATCATCCGCCGTCAGATCCGTGCCGGAAAGCCAGAAATGCGGCGCGAAGCGCTCCACGCCGTCGCGCACGAAGCCGGCTTCGTTGGTCACCTCCGCATCGCCCTCCACGAGGATGGTCAGGCTGTCCACCGCCCCCTCGATCGAGAAGGTGTGGGTGATGTTGCCATAGGCGTCCTCGTCGCGTTCGAGGCGGCAATCCGCATCAATCTCGACGCGCCAGCGCCGCACGAATTGCCCGGAAAAATTGCGCGGGGTGAGACGCAGGATCTGGATCGCCCCGCGTGCGGGCGTCTCATAGGTGTACCGCGTCTCGTGCTTCAGCTTCAGCCGCATGTCTCAAGGCGCCCTGATGGTTATTGCAGATACTGCTCGGTGATCGCCGCGCCGAGAGCGTTGTTGTCGTTGATGAAGGTTTCAAGAAACTCGTGCAGCCCTTGCTGGAACAGCGGCTCGATATCGAGATTTTGAAGCCCTGCATAGGTGCGGCGCACCTGACGCTGGCTCGGACCCTGCCGCCCGTAACGCTCGGCCAGCGTGTCGAGCACCTGATCGAGGTTCGCATAGGCCGAGATGAGCGCGCGGGGTTGCTCCGTGCGCAGGATCAGGAAATCCGCCACCAGCCACGGTTTGATGCCCTCGCGGTAGATCAGGTGATAGGAGTTGAGCGCAGAGACGGCGCGCAGCAGCGATGACCACTGGAAGTAATCCAGCCCGCCGCCGACGCGCTCATGGTCGGGCAGCACAACGTGATACTTCACATCCAGCAGGCGCGCGGTGTTGTCGGCGCGCTCGATGAAGGTGCCCAGACGCTGGAACCAATAGGGGTCCGAGCGGAGCATGGTGCGATAGGCCGCGCCGTCAAAGCGCAGCGACACCTCGCGCACGAAGGCCAGAAAACGTGTCAGATCCTTATGTGTGAAGCTGTCGAACTTCAGGCGCTGCATCTCGTTCCACGCCTCATTGAGCACTTCCCACATCTCGGTGGTGATCGCCGTGCGCACGGCACGGGCGTTGTGGCGCGCGATCTCGATGGTGGCGCGGATCGAGGCGGGATTGTTCGCCCCGCAGATGATGAAGCGCGTTACGTTCTCCTGATTGGCGACCTCATGCTCCCGGAAAAAGGCATCGCGGCAGCAGGCGATTTCCAGCGCGCTTTCCCACTCATTCGAGGTGCCGGCATAGGCGGAGGGCAGGGTGGCAAGACGCAACGCGACATCAAGGATGCGGGCAAGGCTTTCGGCGCGCTCCACATAGCGGGAGAGCCAGAACAGGTTATCGGCAGTACGGGCCAGCATAAAAAGAAACTCCTCAGGCCGCAGCGGAGGTGGATGCAGAGGATTGGGACTGGGTCTGGGACGCCAGATCATCAATGACCCAGGTGTCCTTGGTGCCCCCGCCCTGACTGGAGTTGACGACGAGCGAGCCCTTCTTGAGCGCCACGCGTGTCAATCCGCCCGGAACGATGCGCACCTTGTCGGCCCCCGTGAGCACGAAGGGGCGAAGGTCCACATGGCGCGGGGCCAGCCCCTCTTCCACAAAGCAGGGCACGGTGGAGAGCGCGAGCGTCGGCTGGGCGATGTAGTTTTCCGGATGCGCCTTGATCTTCTCGGCGAAATCCGCCCGCTGCGCTTTGGTCGCGTGCGGGCCGACCAGCATGCCGTAGCCGCCTGAACCATTGACCTCCTTGACCACCAGTTCGCCCAGGTTGGCGAGCACATGGGAAAGGGAGGACGCCTCGCGGCAGCGCCACGTCGGCACGTTCTTCAGCTTGGCGTCTTCGCCCGTGTAGAACTTCACGATCTCCGGCATGTAGGAGTAGATGGCTTTATCATCAGCAACACCGGTGCCGACTGCATTCGTAAGCGTCACATTGCCTGCTTTGTAAGCAGACATGAGCCCCGGAACGCCCAGCGCACTGTCGGGACGGAACACCAGCGGGTCCAAAAATTCATCATCGATGCGCCGGTAGATCACATCCACCCGCTTCGGGCCTTCGGTCGTGCGCATGAAGACAATGTTGGAACGCACGAAGAGATCGCGCCCTTCCACCAGCTCCACACCCATGCGATCCGCCAGAAACGAGTGCTCGTAATAGGCGGAATTGTAGGGACCAGGGGTCAGTACCACCACGTTCGGCTCACGCGAGGCGGTTTTGGGGGCCAGCGAGCGCAAGGTGGCGAGCAGCTCGTCCGGATACTGATCGACCGGCTTGATGCGCAGTTGCGAGAACAGATCCGGGAAGAGCCGGATCATCGCCTCGCGGTTTTCCAGCATGTAGGAAACCCCGGACGGCGTGCGGGCATTGTCCTCCAGCACGAAGAATTCATCCGGGCCGGTGCGGACCATGTCGATGCCCGCGATATGCGTGAAAAGCCCCGCTGTTGGCTTGATTCGCGTCATTTCCGGGCGAAAAGCAGGGTTGGAGAGGATCAGATCCTCCGGCACCACACCCGCCCGCACAATCTCCTGCGCGCCGTAAACATCGGCGATGAACATGTTGAGCGCCTTGACGCGCTGTTCCAACCCGGCGGAGAGCTTCTTCCATTCTCCGCCCGAGAGAATGCGCGGCAGGATATCAAAGGGAATGATGCGCTCGGCCCCGGCCTCATCGCCATAAACCGCAAAGGTGATGCCGATACGCCGGAAAAAGGCTTCAGCCTCGGCCTTGCGCGAAGCAATCAGCTCGGGGCTCGCAGCGGAAAACCAGCGCGCAACCTCCGTGTAGATATCTCGCGGTGTGCCCCCCGGCGCGCCCATCTCGTCAAAGATCGCCATCGTTCCCTCCTCACGCGACTTCTCGCGGCCTCGCCGTCCTGCTTGGCCACAACGTGGTCACAGCAAGAGACGGGCCAGTTTTTGTTTTGAACGCACGAAGCACTTCTTGGTTCGAAGCAGGGTTGCACGTTTGAGCGAATGTGGCCAGAAACTCGTTTCGCTGTGAAGAGGGCCGAAAACACCATGGATATGCGGGCGACGGTTGCGACCGATTTTGAGGATCTCGTCACCCTTCGGGATGCGCTGCGCTATGCGGTGTCACGCTATCAGGAAGCGGGGCTGCACTTTGGCCATGGGGCCACGCGCGCCATCGACGAGGCAGCTTTCCTTATTCTGGAAAGCCTCCATCTGCCGCCCGATGATTTCAACGCCTTCGCCGATGCGCGTCTTGCCAGGCGCGAGAAGGCCCTGCTGGCGGAGCGCATCGCCCGCCGCGTCGAGGAGCGCATTCCGGCGGCTTACCTGACCGGGCGCACCTACCTCAACGGCTTCTCCTTCCGCTCGGATGCCCGCGCTATCGTGCCGCGCTCCTACATCGCCGAGCTGCTGTTCTCCCCGCTGTTCAATGGCGCGGGCGAGGAGGGCGCGCTGGTGCAGGACCCCTTCGCGATCCAGCGTGTGCTGGACCTGTGCACCGGGGGTGGTTCGCTGGCGATCATCGCAGCGCACGCCTTCCCCAACGCGATCATTGATGCGGTGGAGTTGTCTCCGGAAGCGGCTTCGCTGGCGGCGGAGAACATCGCGGATTACGGGCTGGAGGGGCGCATCCATCTCAAGCAGGGCGATCTTTTCACGCCGCTTGAGGGGCAATATGACCTCATCATTTCCAATCCGCCCTATGTCGACCTTGAAACCATGGAGATGCTGCCGGAGGAATTCCGCCACGAGCCGGAAATGGCGCTTGGCTCCGGCGAGGACGGGCTTGATTGCACCCGCCGCATCCTGAAGGATGCCCCGCGTTTCCTCAAACCCGGAGCGGGGCTTCTGTGCGAGGTCGGTCTGGGCCGCGCGCCGCTGGAAGCGGCCTTTCCGGAAACCCCCTTCCTTTGGCTTGATTCGGAGGACAGCGAGGCCGAGGTCTTCTGGCTGAATCGCGCGGATTTCCCGGTCTGATTGTTACAAAACGCTGTCATTCTCGGGAATAGACACGAAAACGCGCGTTGTTGTGCAGTGCAGGGTTGCCCGCTGGAGGCTGGCATGCACCCTGCAGGGAAATCTCGATTGAACAGAGCGTGCAGGAGCCGTCGTGCCGACCATCGCCTCGACCATTCCCTTCGAGCCGCACCCCGCCCGTGACTCCATTCTGGGGGAGGCCCATGCGCGGCCTTTCTTCCGCCTCGAGGCGCCGGCGCGCGTGCTGGCGCTGGCCTTCGTGCGCGGCAAGGACAGCCCGGAAACCCTGCGTGAGCGCCTCGACAATTTCGCCCGCGCCCATGGGGCGGCACCCGCACCGATCGGGGCGAAGCATCACCGCATGATGCTGCCACAGGGGCTGTTCCGCTGGGAGGAGCACACCGAGTTCACCACCTATGTCTTCATGCTTTCCGGGGAGGCGGCCCGCTTCAACATCACGGCGGGTGAGGTGTTGCGCTCGCTGTCCCTGCCCGAGCAGCCGGGGCCGCATCTGGTCTCGGTCGATATGATGTTCCAGACCGGGCAGCCGGGTGAGGCGTCCCCTCCGCCCTTCCAGACCGGCGTTGTCTCCCAGTCCCGCCTTGAGGACGGGCGCGCCGATGTCGCCTCGGACTTCGTGCCGGACGAGAACGGCTTCGTCCGCTTTGTCGTCACCAATCGCGGCCTGCCGGAGCGTCGGCTCGGCGCGCTCGCCCGCGACATCATGGAAATCGAGGTCTATCGCAATTTCGCGCTGCTCGGCCTGCCCGAGGCGCAGCGTATTGCACCCGTGATGCGCACGGTCGAGCAGGGGCTGGCCGATCTCATGGGCGATCTCGTCCATCAGAAAAGCCTGGAGGAGAGCGATGCACTGCTGACCCGTCTCACCGACATGACGGCCCGTATCGAGGCCGAAATCGCCCGCACCAAGTTCCGCTTCGGCGCAACGCGCGCCTATGGCGCGATCCTGAACGACCGTCTCTCCGCTTTCCATGTCCCGGTCTCCCACGATGCCCCCACAATCGGTGCGTTTCTCGGGCGTCGCAATGCGCCGGCGCTGCGCACCTGCGAGACCATGGAGGCCAACCTGATGGATCTGGCGGCGCGTCTTGCGCGCGCCTCCAACGTGCTGCGCACGCGCATCGACGTGGAACTCGCCAAGCAGAACAACGAGCTGCTGACCTCGATGGGCGAGCGCACCGCGCTGCAACTGCGCCTGCAACAGACCGTGGAAGGCCTCTCGGTGGCGGCCATTTCCTACTATGTCGTTGGTCTTGTCGGCTATGTGCTCAAGGGGCTCAAGGAAGCCCATATCATGCCGCTGCCGCTGGAAATCGCGGTGGGTCTTTCCGTGCCGCTCGTCATTCTGGTGATGGCCTATATCGTGCGCCGCATCCGCAAGGCCCACGCCGGGCACTGATCCCGCGGCCTCGTTTGCACCGCGAAGAGGCATCCGGTAGATTTGTGCCGAAGCACTTTTGCGCATCAACGAGGATGCCCGATGCAGGGAACCCAGACGCTGCCCGCGCCCGATACTGCCGGCGGCGACAACAACGCGCCGGTTGCCATGCCCGCCGACATGGCCCTGCTGATGGAAAAGGCCAGCAAGGCCAGCGAGTTTCTCAAGGCGCTCAGCCATGAGAACCGCCTGCTGCTGCTCTGTCTGCTCAATGAGCGCGAGCGTTCCGTCTCCGAGCTGGAAGCGGTGCTCAACCTGCGCCAGCCCACGATTTCCCAGCAGCTCGCCCGCCTCCGTCTCGACGGCTTGGTGAGCGCAAGGCGCGAGGGCAAGGCGATTTTCTATTCCATCGCCGATCCCCATGTGCGCGAGATGATCGGGGTGCTGCACAAGCTGTTCTGCACGCCGGAGGCCTGTTGAGCGCTGCCCGGAACCTGCCGCGCTTTCGCCTGTTTCCAGCCTCGGGAGCATGCGCAAATGGCGTTGACCACCCCCCGCCCGATCCCCTATCCCTTCGGCGGCCGGGCAAACGGCCAGCGGAGGATGGATGACGCACGAAGCCGACCTGAGCAGCCCTGAGGCTGGCCCCAGTGTTTCCGCTGCGGAGCGTCGTAAAAAATGGCTTCGGCTAGGCGGCACCATCGCCAGCATCGTGCTGTTCACCTTCGCGCTGGTGGTGCTCTACAACGTTGTCAACGAGCTGGATGCCAATGAGGTCAAGGCGGCCTTTGCCCGCGCGACTTGGGGGCAGATCGGCGCGGCGCTAGGCTTCACCGCGCTCTCCTATCTCATGCTTACGGGCTATGATGTGGTGGCACTCAAGGCGGTCACCATCCAGCCCGTGCCTTACCGGATTGCCGCGCTCGCTTCCTTTACCTCCTATGCCGTCAGCTTCACGCTGGGCTTTCCCCTGCTCACCGCAGCCACCGTGCGCTACTGGATCTATTCTTCCATCGGGCTCAGCGCCAAGGTCATCGCCAGCCTAACGCTGATCGCGGGCATCACCTTCTGGCTTGGCATGGGGGTCGTTCTCGGCACGGTCATGCTGGCAGCGCCCCAATCGAGCGCAACCTTCACACGCCTGCCACAGGGCATGAACATGCTGATCGGGGCAGGGGTGCTCGGCGGTGTCGGGGCCTATCTGTTCATGGTCAACAAGGGGCGTCGGCGCTTGCGGGTTCAGGGCTGGAGCATGCGGTTGCCGGGCGTCAATGTCACGCTCAAGCAGCTGGCGCTGGGGGCGATGGATGTCATCGCCGGCGCGGCCG
>Ga0209794_1001525_pt1 | contig 17111 bp, 13 predicted proteins | sample EBPBio232013_DNA_FD_185869 | JGI IMG/M metagenome (GOLD analysis project Ga0209794, IMG submission 185869) | Wastewater treatment Type I Accumulibacter community from EBPR Bioreactor in Madison, WI, USA - Reactor 1_5/23/2013_ DNA (SPAdes)... | ecosystem: Engineered > Bioreactor > EBPR >... | reverse complement strand
TTGATCAAAAAACACAAAAGTCACTTTGGTTAATGAACAATTACCGGTGTTATTCAAAAAAAACGAAAAATGACATAAAAAAAGAGGCTGCTGGATATTTACTATCGAGACAGCCTCTTTTTTAATTTCTGTCAGGCTGCTCTGTAGGTTTCAAGTTCCGAACCATCCAGATCGAGTACGGTGATATAGACGGGTACTTTTCTTACTGCGAGTTGTTGTGCCCGCATCGCAAGTTGTGCAAGTCCGGCACAGCAGGGTACTTTCATTATCACGACTGAAATCGAATTCAAATTTGAATAGTCAATCATATCAATCAGTTTCTCAACATACGCTTCTTTGTTACTGTCAAGTTTTGGACAGGCAATAGCCATTGCCTTGCCACTCAGATATTTTGGATGAAAGGCTGTCGAGACAAATCCGGCACAGTCTGCCGCCAAAAGGAGGTCGGCATTCCGGAAAAAACCAGCTTGGGGATTCAGGAGGTGTAACTGAATGGGCCAGTGAGTCAGTTCGCTTGGCTGCTCAAAGCCGACCGGTGCTGTATCAGTTTTAATTTCCACTCTTTTTATGGTCTGTTCAGCGGAACCTTTGCACCCGCATGAACCACCACCGTGATGCCCGGCATTTTGCTTTTGATCAGTCAATGGTGAGCCTTCAGGTTGAAGCGCCAAAGGATTGATTATTTTGTTGGCTTTCAGGTAGTCAAGAGCCTCGGTAAAAAACTCTATCTCGTTGTGGTCGAGGAGATGTTCGAGATGAGCTTTGATCACATTGGGACCACCTTTGACGATGTACTCCATCACTTTTGTTTCGTTGTACGGTTCAGCCTCCCGTTCAACAATTTGCAGGGCTCCCGTGGGACATTCCCCGATGCAGGCACCGAGACCATCGCAAAAGAGGTCGGAGATCAAACGGGCTTTACCGTCGATTATTTGAAGTGCACCTTCGTGACATGCAGGGACACACTCGCCGCAACCGTCGCAAAGCTCTTCATTTATTGTAATTATTTTTCTAAGCATTTCATTTTCCTAAACAGATAAAAAAGTCTGATTCAAATATAATCTTTTACTTGCAAATCACAAAATGAAATAAAATTCACATTATTGGATTACTGCATTATTGGATTATTGCATTATTGCATTATTGGATTCCTCAGTCTCTCCATCCGATGTAATCAGGATCATGTTCGATTCTGTAAGATCCGTCGGGATTGGGGAGTACGCCGATAAAGTCAAAACGGATTTCTTCGTAGAAAACAGTGGTTTTGAACATATACTTTTGTGCGTATTTTTTCAGATTTTTTACCTTTGCACGGGAGATTGCGTGCTGAATATCGATGAAATTTTCATCACTTCGATATTTTACTTCGATGAAGACGAGGGTGGTGTTGTCGAGGGCTACAATATCGAGTTCACCGTGACTTTCTCTCCAGTTTTTATCGAGTATCTTAAATCCGTTTTTGATGAGATACTCTTCGGCGATTTTCTCGCCGATTTTTCCTGTTTCAATGGAAGACACGGTGAACCCGAAAATTTAATTAGCTGAAAAGCCCCAGCTTGAAGTTTTTCTTTCCTTTTCTCAGCACAAAATATTTGCCAAAAAGAAAATCTCCGGCTGCAGGGGTAAATTCAGGGTCTGTTATTCTGTTGTTGTTGAAGTAGATACCGCCACCCGTTATATCTCTTCTGGCAGCACCTTTGCTCGGGTAAAAACCTGCGAGTACAAGAATATCGACCAATGCAGGAACTGTTTCGTTTGCACTCAATTGAACAAACGGTGTGGTCTTGCACAATGATTCAAAAGTGGATTCATTGATCGACGAAATCTCTGCTTCACCAAAGAGCGCTTTCGAGGCAGCAACTGCACCAAGCATTTCATCTCTGCCATGTATGAGAGAGGTAATCTCTTCAGCGAGCTTTCTGTGAGCCATTCTTCTTCCGGGGTCGGAATTGTGAACTGCTTCGAGTTCTTCTATTTCCTCCTTTGAGAGGAAAGTGTAGAATTTAAGGAACTTGATAACATCCCTGTCGTCCACATTCAACCAGTACTGGTATAACTCGTAAGGCGATGTCCGCTTTTTATCCAGCCATACAGTGCCTGCTTCGGTTTTACCAATTTTCTTGCCGTCAGCGGTTTGGATAAGAGGGAAGGTCATGCAATGAACTTTTTTATTCTTCTTTTTCCAGATAAGATCCATACCGGCTGTGATGTTACCCCACTGATCGCTGCCGCCAATCTGAAGTTCGCAGTTGTAATTTTCATTCAGTTTGAAATAGTCAAAAGCCTGCATAATCATATAGCTGAACTCTGTGTAGGAGATTCCCTTGTCGGGGTCCTGAAGTCTGCGTTTCACCGATTCCTTTGTTACCATCACATTCACAGAGAACTTTTTGCCAATTTCACGCAGATATTCGAAAGCGGAAATGGTGCTTATCCAGTCGTAGTTGTTGGTCATTACAGCTGCGTTGTCACCTGTAAAGTCGAGGTACTGTGAGAGTTGTCCTTCGAAGATTACAGCCCAGTTCTTTACGAGATCATCGGCGCTCAGTTCTCTTTCAGCTTCTTTGCCTGAAGGGTCGCCAAGTAGAGCGGTAGCTCCTCCCACCACACAAATAACCTTGTTACCTGCCTGCTGGAACCTGCGCAGTCCGAGGATGGGAATCAGGTGTCCGATGTGCAGGGAATCTGCCGTAGGGTCGAATCCTGCATACAAGGTTATTGGTCCCTCTTTAAGTCTTTCTTTTAACTGATCAAGCGGTGTCGACTGGTAAATGAGTCCGCGCCATTCAAGTTCATCAACAATGTTATTCCACATATTTTCCCAAAATTTGAAAATTCAAAAAATACCAACCACTAATTTAACTAAATGAGAGGTAAACCCGGCTACGAATCGAAATCCGTACATAAAAAGAGGCTGTCCGGAATCAAATCCGGCACAGCCTCAAGACTATCAATACAATTATTGGATTACTGCATTATTGGATTATTGCATTATTGCTATTTTCTTTTCGCTTCCACCATAGCGAATGCTGCCATATTTACAACATCATCCACTTCAGCGCCGCGTTGCAGAACATAAACAGGTTTGCTGAAACCGTTAAGGATTGGTCCCACCACTTCGGCACCCCCAATTCTGTTGAGGAGTTTGTATGCTATGTTCCCTGAATCGAGATTCGGGAAGATCAACACATTTGCTCTGCTCTTCAGAGATGAGAATGGATAGAGATTGTTGAGGATATCGGGCACAACTGCTGTATCTGCCTGCATTTCACCTTCAACAAGAATATCGGGAGCCAGCCGTTTTACAATTTCGGTGGCCTTCTTTACTTTGTTGCTGGAGATTGACGGGGCACTTCCAAAATTGCTGAATGAAAGCATTGCGACTCTGGGTTCGATGTCAAACCGTTTTACTGCCCTTGCAGACAGTATTGCAATCTCTGCAAGTTCTTCAGGATTCGGATCGACATTCACAGTAGTATCAGCAAAGAAATAAACCTTGCCTTTGATAATCAGAATGTACATACCTGAAACGCGGCTTACACCGGGTGCCAAATCGAGAACTTCGAGTGCGGGTCTGATAGTTTCGGGATAATGTGAAGTCATACCGGCTATCATCGCATCTGCATCGCCCATTCTGACCATCATCGCTGCAAAATAATTTTTGTGACGGTGACGGGTAAGGAGCCTTCTTGCTTCCTCGCGGGTGATTCCTTTTCTCTGACGGTGTTTGTAGAATTCGTCCACATACATTTCAGATTTATCCCAGTCAAATGGGGAAACAATTGTCAATCCCTCGGGATCAACACTGTGTTCTTCCATCATCGGGAGAATTTCTTCACGGTTGCCGATGAGAATCGGATTAGCAATTTCCATGTCTTTTATAATCTGTGCGGCACGGAGAATCTTCGGGTTGTTCCCCTCTGAGAAGACGAGTGAGCCGGTCTTCAGTCTTTGAGCCATATGAATGGTTCTTCTTACGATTTCCTGTGACACTCCCAGCCTCTCAAGAAGCTGTTCTTTATATGCATCGAAATTGGCGATCGGTTTTCTTGCTACACCTGTCTCCATTGCAGCTTTTGCCACCGCAGGGGCGACCCATGTAAGCACTCTGGTATCGAAAGGTTTCGGCACGATGTAGTCTGTTCCGTATTCCAGTTCCTGTCCTTCGTAAGCCCGTCTCACACTGTCAGGAACCTCTTCCTTGGCAAGTGCTGCGAGGGCGTATGATGCTGCAAGTTTCATTTCATCGTTGATTGCTGATGCCTGCACATCAAGAGCTCCGCGGAAAATGAAAGGGAAGCCGAGAACATTGTTGATCTGATTCGGATAGTCGGAACGCCCGGTTGCCATGATGATGTCTTTCCTTACAGAGGTGGCATCTTCATAGGTGATTTCGGGATCAGGGTTAGCCATGGCAAATACTATGCAATTTGGAGCCATGCTTGCGACCATCTCTTTGGAAACAACATTTCCTTTTGACAGCCCGACAAAAACATCTGCACCTTTTATTGCGTCAGCGAGGGTTCTGGCATCGGTCTCATGCGCAAATTCCTGCTTAAACTCATTCATTCCTTCAGTTCTGCCTTTATAGATGGCGCCTTTGGAATCGCAGAGAGTGATATTTTCGATTTTTGCACCAAGTTTTACATAGAGTCTTGAGCACGATATGGCGGATGCTCCGGCACCGTTTACAACAATCTTCACTTCAGAAAGTTTTTTCCCGGAAAGTTCGACTGCGTTAATAAGTGCGGCACCGCTGATGATTGCTGTTCCATGCTGGTCATCATGGAAAACAGGGATGTTCATCGTCTGCTTGCATTTCTCTTCAATGTAGAAACATTCGGGCGCTTTAATATCTTCAAGGTTGATACCACCGAAAGTCGGTTCGAGCATCTGGACAGCTCTTACGATCTCATCGGGGTCTTTACTGTTTAATTCGATGTCAAAAACATCGATGTCAGCAAATCTTTTGAAAAGGACTCCCTTGCCTTCCATCACAGGTTTACCACCAAGGGGTCCGATATCTCCGAGTCCAAGCACAGCAGTACCATTGCTCACTACAGCTACAAGATTACCTTTTGCTGTATATTCATAAGCGAGCATGGGATCTTTTTCGATCTCAAGGCATGGTTGTGCCACTCCCGGGGTGTATGCGAGAGACAGGTCTCTCTGTGTAATGCAGGGCTTCGTTGGGATAACTTCTATTTTCCCTTTTCTACCGCTACTGTGGTAGTCCAAAGCCTCCTGCTTTGTTGTCTTCATTTTTGCTCCTGATTAATAAAGAACGGATTCTTTTAAGATATGAAAAGTAGCTAACTTTGATGAGATAACAAAATAGATTATTATTTAATTACTTCCCAAATTGTTTGAGGTGGTGATTAATATGAATATATGCCAGCCTGCTCCATTGTTTTTTTGAAAGGTTGCCAAAATACGGGTGTTCTCTTGGGCCATCGTCTCCGTAACTTTGTGGAAAATCTTTCACCATATCGATCAGTGTTTGTTTGTCAAGATTGAAACCGGCCGGTTTTGTTCCGCCGGTCACTGATTGAAACTTCAGAAATCCTTCTGAGCATTTCTTCGTTGTCTTTCATGTTCAGTAAATTCTTCATCATTCTTCTCCTTAAACCTGTCAAATATAAACAGTTTTTTATTTTCGATCAGGAAATATCATGGATTTTGAAAGTTATAATCTTTATTCAAAGTTTCGAAGGGGGATACATGCAAGTCGGTGTTCTGGTGGTTCACATTGTCCTCTTTTGGATGGAATAAAATTATTATCTTACCCGATTATTATTTATTTTATCCGGAGACCAAATGAAGAGAATTTCAACGCTTATAACGCTGATTCTATTCCTTTCACCCGCAGCTGTTTTTGCCTGCACAAATTTTATTGTAACAAAAGGTGCCTCAGTGGATGGTTCCACAATGATAACCTACACAGCCGATTCATATATGATGTATGGCGAGCTCTATCACTTTCCTGCTGCAAAATACCCTGAAGGGGCTATGCTCGAAGTGTTTGAGTGGGATACAGGCAAACTTCTCGGAAAGATAAAACAGGTCCGGGAGACTTATAATGTAACAGGTAACATGAACGAACATCAGCTCGCCATTGGTGAAACCACTTTTGGCGGCAGAGGTGAGCTTACCAACCCGAAAGGGATTATTGATTACGGAAGTCTTATATATATCACCCTTCAGAGGGCAAAAACCGCCCGTGAAGCGATCAGGATAATGGCTCAACTTGTTGAAGAATACGGCTATTACAGTTCGGGTGAGTCATTCTCGATTGCTGACCCAAATGAAGCATGGATTTTGGAAATGATCGGAAAGGGACCCGGAGTAAAGGGAGCCAACTGGGTTGCAGTCAGAATTCCCGACGGATATGTTTCGGGACACGCAAACCAGGCAAGGATTACAAAATTCCCCTTGAATGACCCTGATAACTGCCTCTACTCGAAAGATGTAATTTCCTTTGCGAGAGAAAAAGGATATTTTTCGGGAAAGGATGCAGATTTTGACTTCGCCGCCGCATACTCACCACTTGACTTTGGAGCAATCAGATTTTGTGACGGAAGGGTATGGTCGCTTTTCAGACGCTGCAATTCGACCATGGTTAAATACCTCTCATATATAAAAGGTGAAAACCTCGAGAGGATGCCCCTATATGTGAAGCCTGACAAAAAGCTATCGGTTCAGGATGTGATGGGTTTGATGCGTGACCACTACAACGGAACAGAGCTCGACATGACAACGGGAGTCGGAGCCGGACCTTATGGTAATCCCATGAGAGCGCGTCCGCTTACATGGAAATATAACGGTGAAGAGTATTTTAACGAGAGACCGATTTCAACACCTCAGACCGGCTGGTCGTTTATCAGCCAGTCACGCAGCCATCTGCCAAACGAGGTTGGCGGACTCCTTTGGTTTGGAATGGACGACACCTATACCACAGTCTGGTTTCCGGTTTATGCAGCAGTAACTGATGTCCCGGAAAACTACAGAAAAGGACTTGGGTCATTGTCACATTTCACCTGGGAATCGGCATTTTGGGTGTTCAATGCTGTCGCCAATTTCGCTTATCCGCGCTACAATTTTGTAATTGATGACATCAGGACAGTTCAAAATCAGCTTGAGGGGCAGTTCCTGCTCCGCCAGAAGGAAGTTGAGGAAAAGGCGGCTAAACTTCTTTCTTCATCAAGGGCTGAATGTCTGATGTTTCTGACGAATTATACAAAGGAATCGGGAAAGACAGTCTATAACACCTGGAAAAAACTGAGCGAGGATTTGCTTCTTAGATATGTGGATGGTGTAAAGAAAAACGAGTATTTTAAGACAGTTAACATCGGCTATCCTGATGATTTCAAAAAGCAGATAGTCAGCGAAAGCGGAGACAAGCTGAAAGTGAAGAAGCTCCCCGGTGAGAAAGAAGCTGCGATTGGCGATCACATCAATAATGCGAAGGAACTGATCAAAAAGAAGGATTATGTTTCGGCAAAATCGGAACTTGAATCGCTTCTGAAACTCGATCCGGGAAACTCATGGGCAAGTGCAGAGCTTAAGAAAGTAAATGATCTGCTAAGGGCAATTGAAGACCTGCACAACAAAAATTTCGGGATGCAGTAGGCTCTAACCTTCGAGCATCTCTGTGAGGATATGAATATTACCATCGGTGAGCTTCGCCAGGGCTGGTGTGAGCTCACCGTGTTTTAAGTTCGAGAACGAATGCAAAAATGAAAATGGAATAGAGCGGGCAATCAGTTTAAGATCCTCCTGCTTAATAAATTCATCAGAATCACTTCCGACAATCCAGCATACTGCTTTTATCTCTGACAGTCTTTTCCTGTCCATATGAGAGGGAGACTCCCAAAGTATTTTTACCCGGTCAAGGAGCAAAGGAAATTTCTCCGGTTCGGGGGACACTCCTTCGTAGTCCTGAATCATTTCATCATCGAGAGCAATTTGCGGAAATACCTGATCGAGGTTTACATCATCCCTCCAGCCTTCAATTCCTGTATCGGGAGCGATAGATACAACCCTTGTGATCCGGTCAGGTTCCGAGTAGGCGACGACGAGAGCGGTTATGGCACCGTCGCTGTAACCCACAATCGATGCCTTTTCGATACCGAGATGATCCATGAGACCCATAACATCGGTTGCATAGAGTTCATAATTTAGAGGCAGTTTACCATGAAACGACTTGCCATGTCCTCTGAAGTCGAGCAGAACCAGCTTATACTCAGTGAGATCAAGAGCAGATGCGACAGGGATCATCTCTCTGCTGTCACCCAGACCCCCGTGAAGGAGGATTACCCAACGGTCACCCTGACCCGCCACCGAGTAGAAAAGGGGAGTGTTATCGGGAGTTACAAAATAGCCGTCAGTCATATCATTGTGGCAAAGTAAAAAAGAAAGTTGTACCCAAGCCGGGAGTTGATTCCACTCTTATTTGTCCGCCGTTTTTCTCGATCATGTCCTTACACAATACGAGACCGAGCCCCGTCCCTTTTTCCTTGTTGGTGCCGAGTGTGGTATTTTGTTTATCTATTCTGAAAAGCCCGGCGAGCGATTTGGGGCTGATACCCACTCCGTTGTCGACGACATACACTTCGATAAATCCCGGGAGGTCTGATGCACCAACTCTGATTTCGCCTCCCTCCGGAGTAAACTTGATCGCGTTATAAACAAGGTTTCTGAGGAGAAGGTAAAGCATGTTGTGATCGGCAAAAACTTTCTTCCCGGGTGAGCCCTCGTTGCTCAGTTTAAGTTTTTTCTCTGCTGCGTTGTCAGAATAGAGGGCAAAAACATCATTTACAACATGGAAAAAATCGAGCTCGGCAGGGGAGAAGACCATGGAACCTCTCTGAACCTGTGCCCAGGCAAGGAGGTTCTCCAACAGTTTAAACTGGTTGTGAGCCGATCTGTTCATGTCGAGGACAAAAGCCTTGATTTGTGCCCTGTCCATGATATCAATATCTTCAGCGAGTAATTCTGTAATTCCAAGGAAAGAGTTGAAGGGGCTTTTCAGATCATGGGCGATGATGGAGAAAAATTTGTCTTTGGTGGCATTCAGCACTTCCAGCTCTTCCGAATATTTTTTCAGTTTTTCCTGGTTGAGCATTTTTTCATACTGCAGTCTTCCTCTCTCGAGGGCATAGAAAATCGATCTTGCGAGGAGGCTGCTGTGCACTTCCCCCTTTACAAGATAGTCCTGTGCTCCTTCACGAACAGATTTAAGAGCGAGAGATTTGTCCTCATTGCCGGTGAGCACAATAACGGGAATATAGGGATATTTGGCAAAGAATGTCTTAAAGGTTTCGAGGCCCTGACTTTCGGGAAGCCCGAGATCGAGAAGAACTATCTGAATATTTTCACTTTTTGTAAGCTCGATGGCATCAGTAAGGTTTGAGGCTGAATGTAAATTGTAATTTTCATCGGGCATTCCCTCTCTGATAAGAAGTGTGATCAATCTGGCTGCAATGGCACTGTCTTCTACGAGGAGAATCCTTAACTTTTCCTGTGACATGAAATTTTCCGTGAAATTAATTGCTAAAGTTATTCAATAATCTGACAATATCTTCAGGCGACAGCAACAGTTTTGCCGCACCGGTCTCGGCAGCCACTTTTGGCATGCCATAGACAACACAACTGCTCTCGTTTTGAGCAATGGTGTACCCGCCTGATTTTTTAATCTGAAGCAGCCCGTCTGCTCCGTCGGCACCCATGCCGGTAAGAAGAATGGCTAAGGAATTTTTTTCAAAATTCTGAGCAATTGAAGAAAAAGTTACATCGACAGAGGGACGGTGACCGTTTTTCGGTGGATCCTTGGAGATGACGAATCTGCCGCCGCTGTCAAATTTCAGATGTGTATCCTCCGGGGGGAAATAAATGTGTCCCAGTTTCGGTGTGTCACCATTTTCTGCAAACTTTACCGTCAGGGGAGAGGCTTTGTCAAGCCACTCGACCAGCCCTTGAATAAAACCCTCGCTGATATGCTGGACGCAGACTATCGGGTCGGGGAACCCCGGTTTCAGTCTTTGAAATATTTCAGCGAGAACCTGAGGACCGCCGGTTGATGCCCCGATTCCAACTATTTTGAAAGTGTTTTTAATATTAAGGTTTGTGCTCTCCACACTTTCTGTAACTCCGGACTGAGCACCCGGTTTTCTTCTTCTCTTAAAAGTGTGTACTCCTGCGAGGAGAGTGATTTTCTTTACGAGAGCGGCAGCAGATTTCCTGAATTCATCCTCAACCTGGAGTACCGGTTTGGGGAAGACATCCACAGCCCCTGCATCAAGCAGTGTGAAAATGGTTTCTTCATCTCCTTTCGATTGTACTGAAGAACTGATCACCAGAATCGGCTTCGGGTGTCTCTCCATGATCTCCATAATCAGTTCGTGACCATCGATTGCAGGCATATGGTAGTCGGTACAGATTACATCAGGATTTAAAACCGGTATTGCGGCAAGCGCTTCAAGTCCATTTGTAAAAGTACCAACTATCTCGACTTCAGGATACTGAGCGAGCAATTTTTTCAGGATATGGAGTACAACCAGTGAGTCGTCAACGAGTAAAACTTTTACAGGGTTATTTTTCCCGTTCATATCATTCCCTAAATTTGGTAAAACTGTTCATTTACAGGAGCCTTTGAATTGTTTCAATCAGAACTCTTTGATCGAATCCTGACTTGGTAAGGTAAGCATTTGCACCACATTCCAGCCCTTTCTTCTTTTGCTCATCGGATGATAACGATGTAACCAGAATTATCGGCAAAGAGGTGTACCTTTTATTTTGTCTGATTTTTTCAGTGAGCGACAGACCATCCATATTTGGCATTTCGATATCCGAAACCACCGCATCGATATCATTTGAAGTCAATTTTGCAAATCCGTCCAGGCCGTCCACAGCAACTATCACCTCATATCCGGCACCCTCAAGTATTCGTTTTTCCTGTGTGCGGGTGGTTATGGAATCCTCGACAAGTAAAATTCTTTTTTTGCCGGCGGATTCACCTTCAATAATGGTAGATTCTGCTGCACTGTAACTTTTGGTTTTGACTGATCGCACAAGGTCCTGCGGGTTAAGAATAATGCATACATCACCCGTTCCGAGGATGGTGGACCCGGAGACATTCCTTACTTTTTGGAGCATGATGCCGAGGGGTTTTACCAGCACCTCCTGCTCATCAATCAGAGAATCAACTATAAATCCGGCTTTTTCTCCCATGGAAGATATTATTATGCACTGGTATGAAGAGGAGTTGGCTTTATTGTCATCACTTTTTTTCGGTTGCAGTTCCAACAGAGACTCGAGAGTGACGATAGAGACCGGCTCATTCTGAAAAACAATTGTGTCTCTCCCTTCCATCGAAAAGATTTCAGATTTCTGTACAAGTACGGATGTATCGATATAGTCGATGGGGATTGCAAAGATGACATCATTCACGCTTACGGTCATCACCCGTAAGGTTGCCAGAGTCAGGGGAAGATCAATAATGAATTTCGTCCCTTTTCCCTTCACGGATTCAATACTGATTCTTCCTTTTAGCTTGCTGACATTTGCTCTCACCACTTCCATACCAACCCCGCGTCCCGAGACATCGGTTATCATTTTGGAAGTTGAAAACCCGGGGCTAAAAATCAGGTTGTGAATTTGAGCAGGGGAAAGATTGGCGGCTTCCTCCCTGGTGATCAGCTTTTTCTTTATCGCCGTCTCCAGAATCGATTTATCATCGATGCCGTTGCCGTCATCCTCAAGAATTATGGTAATCGTCGAGGCTGAATGGAGTGCCGTAAGTTTTATAGTGCCGCAGCGGGGTTTCCCGGCTTTCAATCTTGCTTCCGGCAACTCGATGCCATGATCAATGGAATTCCTTATCATATGCATCAGCGGATCTCTCATTTCTTCGAGGATTTTTTTATCCGCAGTAATCCCGGCTCCCTCCACAATAAAATTGACCTCCTTGTTCAACTCTCCGGCGATGTCTCTTACCATTCGGGGATAGAGATTAAAAATGTTGGAAAGCTGCAGCATTCTGAGGTTTTTGATTACTTCCTCAAAACCGTAAGAGACAAAATTCAGACGCGAATTATCTTCCGAGAGGCCTTCCCGGAAACCACCAATTTCCACTGCAGCGGCGTCAAATCTGTTTCTGAGTTTGTTGACGGTTGTGATTATATCAGAGTGAGCGAGCTTGAAATCCTTCTTAAGAGGAGACACGGACTGCTCGATCATACGAAGGTCGCGAATGGATTCTTCAAGCAGAGCGCCAAGGTTGTCAATCTTTCCCAGTCTAAGGGCAAGCTGGATTTTGGAAACTGTGAGTTCACCGGAGAGATTCATCAGGGTATCCAGTTTCGAAGCCGCAACCCTTATTGTATCGATGGCAAAAGATTTCACTGTCTCAGCCGGGGTATCGGGTTCTGGCGCCGGAGTTTCATTTTGTTCGGAAGAAGATTCGGGGCTCAGCACCTCAACTACTGTTTCATTCTGAGTAACAGGCATCTCTTTTATTGCCGGAGGAGTTGTCTCCGCATTCAGAATCGCCGAGGTCACCGCTTCCACATCAAAATTGAGAGGTTCTCCTGTTACAGCTTCATTTACGAGGCTTTTTATTACATCAAGAGCTTTATACATCCTGTCGAAATCTGCTCTTTTCAGCTCTGTATTATCTTTTTTTACTGCCCCGAGCATATCTTCAAAGAAATGAGCAAGGGTTACCACACCGGCGAGCCCGATCATCCTCGCTCCACCTTTCATACTGTGAGCCACTCTCATCAGTCTGGACAAAGCATCAAAATCGAATACATTGGCTTCCAGCTTCAGGAGTTCGCTGTTCAGGATTTGAATGCTTTCTTCAAATTCGATTTTGAAAATGCCTCTAAGCTCGGGATCGGATATCACAAATTACCTCTTCTACAGGTGATCATTTGAATCATACAAGTGATTTAAGAGCAGTCGCGGTTTCATTCAACTTTTGGATACCCACTCTGGTTTGCGACAAACCTGAGGCAGTCTCTTTAACTCCTGCGTTGATGGCATTCATGGCTTCCACCACCTGTTTTACCGCCGCCACCTGTTGCTTTACCGTAAATACTGTTTGTTGGGACATATCAAAAGTAGTTGAGATGAACGATGCAAGTTCGTTGAACGCCTCGGCTGTTTTTCTCGCAGCATTGATGCTGAGATCAACATTCTTTGTGCCCTCTTCTGTGGCCATTACAGTTGAATTGGTGGCTTTTTGAATATCCGCCACAACTGTATTAATTTTTTCGGCTGACTTTTTACTTTGGTCAGCGAGTTTTCTGATTTCTGAAGCAACCACCGCAAAACCTTTGCCGTGCTCACCGGCTCTGGCAGCTTCAACAGCAGCATTGAGAGCGAGGAGGTTCGTCTGGTTGGCGAGGTCGGAAACGAGCCCTGTAATTGAGCTGATCTGGTTTGTTTGTTCACTTAGTCTTAGAATCTGTTCGGCAACTGAAGCAACTTTATCTTTGAGAACCGCCATGGTATTCATGCTGAGCTGAACCGTTTTTGCTCCGTCATCAGCAATATCTGATGCCTTGTTCGCTGATTCTGCTGTTTCGCCCACTTTACCCGCAGTCTGACTGAAGGTGACATCGAGCTCGTTCATTGTTGAAGTGGTTTCATTTACAGAAGCTGCCTGCTGTGATGCAACTTTTTCGTGCTCGTTGATGGTGGCTGCCATCTCGGAAGATGTGGCGGCAATGGCGGAAATGGCAGAGCCTACAGTGGAAACCACGCTTCTGGTGATGAATATGGCGAGCAGAATTGCAGTAATAATAGCCACGGTGGCGCCGGCAAGAGATGTAAAAATCAGTGTATTCATCACTGTGTCTCTTCTCTCTCTTAAAGCCTCGAGAGCCTTCCGCTCTTCACCTTCGATCTGTTTGAACAGTGATTTTATATTTGCAGTAAAGGATTTGGAAATACTCTCAGCCTCAGCTTTCATGGCTTTCTCCTGGTCACCTTTTTTGACAAGGGCAATGGTTGCATTGTTAAAAAGTACCTCCTCCTCAAAAAGTTTTATGACTTGTTTAAGTCTCTCGTGGTTGTCTTTCTTTTCATCTGATGATTCATCCATTTTCTGTACATTCTCTCTAAAACTTTTTTCCGCCTCATTGTAACTCAATAATGACTCCTCTTTCATTCCCACAAGATACTGAAGATGAGTTGCTTTTGAAGCCAGATAACTGTTAAATGCTTCGTCTCCGAGAAATATCATTTCATTTGCATTTTTACGGACGACATTTATATCCTCAAGACTTTGCATATAGCTGTAGTTGAGAATGGAACTGACAATCATGATTAAGACAACAATTGAATAGCCGAGGCTGATTTTTGTGCCTAATTTGAGTTTATTGAACCAACTGAGCATGATAAATATCCTTGTTTTAAATTTGATTTGCAGCTAAACTTCTTCATGAACGATGAGATTACCGTTCAGCAATATTTTTTCGAGGTCGATAAGTGTGAGCATTTTATCCTGATAATGCGCAGCACCATTCTGAAAAGAGTCATTAATAAATTTTGATGCAGCAGGAAGAGGTGAAATGTCTGCCTTATTGATGTAGATTACATCCTCCACTTCATCAACGGGGATACCTGCTTCGCCGTCCTCAAGTCTTACAATTATTACTTTTGTTCGTTTGGCGTTCCTGTCCAATTGTATTTTGAAGACCGGACTGATATCAACAAGAGTAATGATGTTGCCATGATAATTAATCTGTCCTATGATGTGCGACGGGCAACAAGGGACAGGGGAGACTTTTTTAATTTCATGGAAACCCTGGATGATATTCAGATCAATACCGAGGTATTCATTGTTAAGTTTGATTACAGCAACGGGTTCTCTGTTAATATTATCGTCGGCAATCTGTCTCTCTCTCAAAGATCGAGCTCTTTCACTGAATATTTCCCTCTCTTCAGAGTTGGATTCAGGTGAAAAATAGCGATTTCGAGCTTCAGGAATTGAGTCTGACGAAGGATTTTCTTTTTCGTCGTCATTTTTCGCAGGAAAATCAACAGAGTCGGTCAAGGTCAGGATATTCCCGACCGAGAGGAGCGTCACAATAATTCCTCCTGAATTTGTAACACCTTCCACAAAATTATATGATGTGTTTCCATCCTCAGGCATTACAGTTCGAATATCTGTGATATCCTCCTGTTTGATTTCAACCACATTATTAACTTCGCTGACTATCAAAGCAGGTGAGAATTCACCATTTGAAAGGACAATGACATTGTCCGTAACAAGACATCTGTGACGGGTTCCGTTTATTCTTTGGTCGAGATCAATCACCGGAATGAATCTCCCCCTAAGGTCGAAGATTCCCCGGATCCAGGGAGGCATTTCATCGGAAGGTGTAAGTTCAGGAAGCGGGAGTATCTCCTGTACCATTTCCGCGGGCAGTGCATACGAGAGCCCGTTCAATTCAAAAACAAGATAGTTAAAGCTGTTCATCTGTTACTCGGTTACCTGTTTCGCCACTGTCTCAGTGAGATGACATTTTGTTAATCTCTTCAATTATTTCCGTAACTTTCATGTTCTGATAAAAGGCAACTGTCTCCTCAGGGTCAAGCTTCGCGAGCTGCTCGAGAGCCATGCCCCTGCACTTCTGAGCCCTTTGTTTTTCACCGAGGAAGTCGTAAATGGATGCCAGTTCGACAGAAGCCGGAAAAAACTGATGATTCAAATATAATACTTTATTAAACAAAGCAATTGCATTCTCCAATTCACCCTGCTCATTGGCAATTTGTCCGAGCAGAAAATATGAGCCCGGATTGAAGGGGTTTTGTTCACTGACCATGTCACAAAGGTTTTTTGCCTCATCAAGTCTTCCTGAATTTGCCTTCGTTCTTGCAAGTGCGAGAAGGTCTGTTTCATTTTTCAACTCGATTTGAGGTTGCAGTTGATCGGTAGCCGAAGTTACAGGACCGGCAGGCAAGTCGATTTTTGCAGCGGTTCTCTTTTTGGGGAGATGAATCCGGGGCTCGGATACCAAACCCGGGTCGTTGTTTTTCAGTCTCGCCGGAGGTACTGACCGCGACTCTTTTCTGGAATCGACTTTACTGTAAATGAATGATTCTTCGAAAGGGATAAGCGAGAGTCCCTGAAAATGCCTGTTAGCCAGTTCAGAGTGACCGGTGAGCAGATATCCCTCCGGCTTTAAAGCCTTTATAAAGTTATTTACAGCTTTTTCAACTCCGTCATGGTTAAAATATATAAACACATTTCTGCATACAATCAGGTCGAATCTCTCTTTGGTTGTTCCGGGGAATTCACTAAGGTCAGCAACCAGATTAAAATATTTGAAGGTAACCAGATTCCTGATTTTATCTTTAAGGTGATAAACACTTTTGGCAAGAGTAAAATATTCCCGGATTACAGCCTCGGGTACCGATCTGAATGACCAGTGCGTGTATAAACCCTTTCGTGCTTTCTCGAGAGCCTGAATATTGATATCTGTTCCCGTCAATTCAAGATTCCAGTCAGTTGAATCAGGAAGAAGCTCGTGCAAAATCATGGCAATCGAGTAGATTTCTTCACCGGATGAACAAGCCGCACTCCAGATATGAAGATTTCTGGTGAGTTTATTCTTTTCGATAAGTTGAGGGAGGATTTTTTCTCTCAGGAGTGACATCTGTCCGTGGTCACGGAAAAAGAAAGTCTCTGTGTTGGAGAGTTCAACTGCAATCTTTTTTAATTCTTCATTGCCCCCTTCACCAAACTCTGACAAAAGTTTGATGTAGTCGACAGATGATTGTAACGCCAGTTCCTTAATCCGTGAAGTGAAGAATTTTTGAAGTTTTATATCATCCTTGCCGAATTCGGTCAATCCGGTTTTTGAACTGATCAATCTTTTTAATTCGATAAGTGTGGCTGCATCTATAGTCTGGGGCATAACCGGATTTCACAAATTCTTTAATTCTGCTCCGAATATAATAATTTATTTAGTTGTTGTAATAACACAATAGAAATGACACTGCTAAAAACTCTTTAGAAGTGTCACCAAATATATGAATTAATGTTTTAGTTCAAGCAAAGAATTAGGGTAACTGAAGGAGGGCGTAGCCCGACTGAAGTT
>Ga0209794_1001520_pt1 | contig 17160 bp, 12 predicted proteins | sample EBPBio232013_DNA_FD_185869 | JGI IMG/M metagenome (GOLD analysis project Ga0209794, IMG submission 185869) | Wastewater treatment Type I Accumulibacter community from EBPR Bioreactor in Madison, WI, USA - Reactor 1_5/23/2013_ DNA (SPAdes)... | ecosystem: Engineered > Bioreactor > EBPR >... | reverse complement strand
TGCTGTCACCCACCGCGCTGTGGTGGTCCGGGCCGATGGCACCGGACGACGTCGAAGCCTCCGCGCAGCGCAGGCTCGGCGCGCCGCCGCGCTGGCGCGCGCCGCGCGAACACCTGCTGGCCAGCCGCGCCGACCTGCTGCGCGACGCCTGGCGCGCTGCCTTGCCTCCGGCCGACGCGGGCTGGGGCACGCCGGTCCTGCGCCTGGAAGTGGACCGCGTGGAGGATGCGGAACGGCTCGCGGCGCTCGTCGGCGCCGGCCCCTACCTGATCGTGCCATCGGTCGCGGCGCGCCACGACGCGCCGTTCGCCTGGCGCTGGCCGATGCGGATCGGCGTCGCCGCGGGGCCGCTCGGCACGCGCTGGCGCGATGCACTGCGGCAGTCGCCGTTCGCGTCGCTGTACGAGGTCAGCGTGGTGGACGCCACCACCGATGCGCCGCTGGACATCGTCTTCGTCGACGCGGCGGTGCCTGGCGCCGCGTTCGAAGCGACCTGCGTGGTCATGCTGGGCGAAGACGCCTCCCCGGCGGATCGACTGCTGCAGGGCCTGGCCGAACAGCCGCAGGCGGCGATCGTGATCGGCGCGGCCTCGTCCGATCCCGACTGGTTCCACCACGCCATCCGCGAGATGGCGCACGACCAGCCGATCGACGTCGCCCTGCGGATCGCTTCGCATGCGTCCCTCATCGCCGGCGACGTGGACCTGCTGCCGCTGACCGCGGTCCGCCAGTGGAGCCTTGAACTGGCGCAGCAACTCCATGGACAGCCCGGCGACGATGCCGGGGACGCGGCCTCCGCCGAAGACCGGCTGCGCGCGATCGCCCTGCAGGAGCGGTTCGACAGCGAACACCAGGGCGCCAATCGCTCGGCCGCGGAGGTCCGGTCGCTGGAGGGCGCGGGCTACGACACCGTGCTGCGAATCCGCAGGCATCTGTCGGGCGCGCTGCCGGACACCGCACCGGCCGAAACACCCCTGCCACCGCCGCCGGCGCCGGCACCGGCGACCGGCGCCGAACCCGCCGCGCGCGACACCCCGCAGGCGCCGCCGCCACGACGCCTGATGGCGGATGCGTGGCTCAAGGGCAAGCTGCGACGCAAGGCGCTGTTGCCGGAGCGCGAACACGAGCTGCGCGTGCGCATCGGCATCCCGGCCGGCAATGACACCGCCGCGCAGGTGGCGTTCCCCGACCACGACCTGCCCGCCGATGCCAGCGTGGAACTCATGGTCGACGTCACCAGCGAAGCGCTTGGCCTGCGCGAGCGGCGGCCGATCGTGCTGTCCACCGCGGATCGCGCCGCACCCAGCACCATCGCGCTGGTCCGGTTCCGCACCCCGGGCGAGCGCAGCGTGGTCGACCTCAAGCTCCTGGTCACGCACCGCGAGCGACCGCTGCAGGAAGCGCATTACGTCGCGCCGGTCCGCGCGCGTGCCGTCGCCGGCGACGCGCCTACGCTGACGGCGGTGGCGCTGTCGAGCGCACCCGAGCCCCGCGCGGATGCCACGCCGGCGCAGCTGTCGCTCGAGGTCAACGGCGCCAACCTGCAGCGGTCCGGCACGCGCGACGCGGTCAACCTGCCGCAGATCCAGGACCTGCTCGACGGTATCGAGCAGCGCGCCTCGCGCGTGCTCGCCAGCGACGACGCGCCCGCATCGCTCGACGATCCCGCGGCGGTCGCGCTGCTGGTGCAGCTGGCCCGGCTGGGGGCGAAGCTCAAGGCCTACCTCGATCCGCTGCGGATCGACGACGCCGGCACGGTCTCGCTGCTGGTCGACGCGACCACGGCCATCCTGCCGCTGGAACTGGCCTACGACGCGCCGGCGCCTGCCGCAGGGGCCACGCTGTGCGAACACCGTGCCGGCGGCAGGATGGCCGGCCGGCCCGAGGCCTGCGCCGACGCCGGCCGCCAGGTGGTGTGCCCGTATGCGTTCTGGGGCCAGCGGCGCGTCATCGCGCGCACCTTGCGCCTGCGCCGCGCGCCGGCCGCACGCGCCGCCCCGGTACCGCTGGACCTGCGCCCGGTCCTCTACGCCGCGGTCAAGCGCGCGGACGCGGACGCGCCGGCGAACCGCAAGCCCTCGCAACTGCTGGAGAAGGCGCTGAAGGGCATCGTGGGTGCGTCCGGGCTGGCGCGCGTGGACGACTGGGACGACTGGAAGGCGCAGGTGCGCACGCGCAATCCGCAGTTGCTGGTGCTGCTCGGCCACACCGAGAACGTCGACGGCGAGACCGGCCTGGAAATCGGCAAGGGTGCGTGGCTGTACGACCCGGACATCGACGCCGGCTACCTGCGCGACGCCGCGTCCCCGCCGCCGCTGGTGGTGCTGCTGGCCTGTTCGACCGGCGTGCCGCGCAACGTCTTCGGCGGCCTGCCCGCCGCGTTCGCCGGCAACGGTGCGGCCGCAGTGGTGGCCACGCTGACCAAGCTCACCGGCCCGCACGGCGCGCAGGCCGCCGGCGCGGTGGTGCAGGCGCTGTTCGACGGCGCCAGTGGCCACGACCGGCTCGGCGCGGCGATGACCGCGGCCCGGCGACGCCTGGTCGACGATGGCCTGCTCGTCGGCCTGCTGCTGGTCTCGCACGGCGAGATCGACCTGCCCCTGGCCCACTGAAGGAGCGACCCACATGCTGGCGATCGAGATGCTGCAGGGCGGGCACGGCGATGCCCTGGTGGTGGAGTACGGCAAGGGCAACCGCGTGCGCCGGCTGCTGGTCGACGCCGGCACCGCGCATGCCTACGACGCCGTGCGCAAGCGCCTGCTGGCGCGGCGCGACGCCAGGTACGACGCCTTCGTGATCACCCATGTCGACGAAGACCACATCGGCGGCGCGGTGAAGCTGCTGCAGGATCCCGACCTGCGGCACCGCATCGACCACGTCTGGTTCAACGGCTACGCGCACTGCAAGCAGGGCGGCAACGTGCTGGGGCCGCTCGATGGCGAGCGCCTGACGCAGGCGATCACGACCGGCGGCTACACCTGGAACGCACCGTTCGCGAAGCCCGTGTCGCCGAAGGTGGGCGGCCCGGTGGTGGTGCCCGCGACGGGCGACCTGCCCAGCTTCGCACTCGAAGGCGGTGCCACGCTGACCCTGCTCTCGCCCACCGGTCCCAAGCTGCGGCGCATGGCCACCGAGTGGGAAAACGTCGTCGTCGACGCGGGACTGGTGCCGGGCAAGGGCACCGACCTGGAGGCACGCGCGCCGAAATCCTGGGACAAGCCGGTCAAGGCCCTGCCCGACGTACTGTCGCCGACGCAGCTGTCCCGCCTCGCCGCCGCGACCGCCGTGGACGGTTCCGCGGCGAACGGCGCCAGCATCGCCTTCATCCTCGAATACGACGGCGCGCGCGCCCTGCTCGCGGCCGATGCGCACCCCACCCCGCTGGTCAGCGGCCTGCGTCGCTACGGCCGGATGAAAGGCGAGGAGCGCGTGCGCATCGACATCTGCAAGCTGCCGCACCACGGCAGCCGCGCCAACGTGACCACCGCGCTGATCGAGGCGATCGACGCCACCTGCTACCTCGTGTCCACCGACGGCAGGACCTTCGGCCATCCCGACGACGCAGCCCTGGCGCGCGTGCTGTGCGCGTCGGCGTCGTCGCCGCGGATCTACTGCAACTACGCGTCGGAACGCACGCGCGGCTGGATCAAGCGCGCCAAGGCCGCCGGCGGCCGCGTCATCGTGCCCGGCGCGCGCGAGACCTCGATGCGGGTGGAAGTGGCCTGACCACCGTGGCCCGCGGCGCGAGGCCCCGCAGCGCCTGGAGCGACGGCCACACGGCCGCGTCCGGCACAATCCATGCTTTCATCTTGATATAGAGATACAATGCCGCCACGCCCGCCAACGCCATCGCGATGATCCCGATCAGCTTCGAGTTCTACCCGCCCAAGACCGACGAGCAGCGCGCCCAGCTCGACCGCACCGTGGACAAGCTGAAGGCGCACGCGCCGGAGTACGTGTCGTGCACCTTCGGCGCGGGCGGCTCGACGCTCAGCTACACCGCCGAGACCGTGCAGCACCTGCTGCAGGCGCACGGCCTGGACGCGGCGCCGCACCTGTCCTGCGTCGGCGGCACGCGCGAGGAAATCGCCGAGCTGCTGGCGCGCTACCGCGACATCGGCTGCAAGCGCATCGTCGCGCTGCGCGGCGACCTGCCCTCGGGCATGGGCCATCCCGGCGACCTGCGCTATGCCTCGGACCTGATCGCCTTCATCCGCAGCGAACACGGTGACCGCTTCCACATCGAGGTCGGCGCCTATCCCGAGACGCATCCTCAGGCCAGCGACGCGCTGGCCGACCTGCGCCACTTCAAGGCCAAGATCGACGCCGGCGCCGACGCCGCGATCACCCAGTACTTCTACAACGCCGACGCCTACTTCCACTTCGTCGACGCCGTGCGCGCGCTCGGCGTGCAGGTGCCGATCGTGCCGGGGATCATGCCGATCTCGAACTTTTCGCAACTGCGCCGGTTCTCGGAACAGTGTGGCGCCGAGATCCCGCGCTGGGTCTCGCGCAAGATGCAGGCGTTCGGCGACGACGCCGAAAGCATCCGCGACTTCGGCGCCGACATCGTCGCGCGCCTGTGCGAGCGCCTGGTCGCGGGCGGCGCGCCGTCGCTGCACTTCTACACGCTCAACCTCGCCAAGCCGACGCAGGCCGTGCTGTCGCGCATGGGCTGAACGCGGGCGCCGGCCCCGCGCCGCGCGCACTTCCCGCGCGCCGGCGCCGACGCTAGTCTGCGTCCATGCTCTGTCGCCGCCATCTGCTCGCGTGCTGCCTGCTGCCGATCATGGCGATCGCCGCGATGGCGGCGTCGCCGGCCTCGGCGCAGATCCGGCGCTGCGCCAGCCCCGAGGGCGGCCACGTCTACACCGATCGTGAATGCGCGGACATCGGCGCCGTCGACCGCGGCGCGCGCGCGGGCGTTGCCGGCGCCACGGGTCGCCTGATCCGGCGCGACTGCAGCCGCAGCGTGCAGGACGTGATCTTCGAGCTGGGCCAGGCGATCGACCACCGCGACGTCAATCGGCTTGCCGGCATCTACCACTGGCCGGGCACCTCCAGCCGCAGTGCGTACGCGATCATGCAGCGGCTCGACGCGATCGTGCAGCGGCCGCTGGTCGACATCACCCCGATCCAGCCACCGGCCCCGGTGGCATCGGCGCCGCCGCCGTCGACGCTGGCCTGGGTGCCGGTGTCCCCCGGCAGTCCCGTACGCACCGTGGCGCCAGCACCTGCCCCGGAACCCGCCGACGCGGACGCCCTGCCGGACGAGGTGCGCGCCGCCGCCGAACGCCGCCAGAACACGCGCCGCGCGCCGGTGGGACTGGCGGTCGACCAGACGGTCCGCGACCGCATCACGCCGCTGCAAACGGTGTTTTCGCTGCGTCGCCACCTCGACTGCTGGTGGGTCAGCCTCTAGGGCCGAGCGACCTTGGCGGGCCATCCCTTCTCCCGTGAAACGGGGGAGGGAACGCCGCAAGTTGTCGATACCGCCTGGGAGCTAGCGCAGCCTGACCAGCCAGCCGTGGCGGTCGGGCACGTGGCCGTACTGGATGTCGGTCAGTTCCTTGCGCAGCGCCATGGTGACCTCGCCCGGCGCGGCGTGGATGTCGCCGATCACGAAGCCGTCGCCCTTCAGTTCGCCGATCGGCGTGACGACCGCGGCGGTCCCGCAGGCGAAGACCTCGGTGATCGCGCCCGACGCCACGCCGTCGCGCCACTCGTCGATGGAGACCTTGCGCTCCTCGACCCGCAGGCCGCGGTCGCGGGCCAGCTGGAGCAGGCTCGACCGGGTGATGCCGTCGAGGATGCTGCCCGACAGCTCCGGGGTGACGAGGCGACCGTCGGCATGCACGAGGAACACGTTCATGCCGCCCAGTTCCTCGATGTACCGGCCCTCGACCGGATCGAGGAACAGCACCTGCGAACACCCGTGTTCGCGGGCCTGCTGCTGCGGCAGCAGCGAGGCGGCGTAGTTGCCGCCGCACTTGGCCGCGCCGGTCCCGCCCTTGGCCGCGCGCGCGTAGTCGCGCGAGAGCCAGATCGACACCGGCGCCACGCCGTTGGCGAAATAGGCGCCGGCCGGGCTGGCGATGACGTGGTAGGACGCCGCCAGCGCCGGACGCACGCCGAGGAAGGCCTCGGTGGCGATCATGAACGGGCGGAAGTAAAGGCTGGTCTCCGGCGCCGACGGCACCCAGCCGTGGTCCACCGCGATGAACTGGCGCAGCGATTCCACGAACTCGGCCACCGGCAGCTGCGGCAGCGCCAGCCGTGCCGCGGAGCGCTGCAGGCGCGCGCCGTTGGCCTGCGGGCGGAAGGTCCAGATCGAGCCGTCGGCATGGCGATACGCCTTGATGCCCTCGAAGATCTCCTGGCCGTAATGCAGCACCGCCGCGGCCGGATCCAGCGACAGCGGGCCGTAGCCGTGCACCCGCGCATCGTGCCAGCCGCGCGCGGCATCCCAGTCGATGGTGACCATGTGGTCGGTCATCTGCTTGCCGAAGCCGAGCTCGCCGGCGAGGATCGCCGCCCGCTGTTCGGCGCTGCGGGCATGGGCGGAGGGCGAGACGCGGTAGGCGAGCGCGGCGGGGGCGGAAGGGGTGTCCATGCGTGGCGATCCTGGGGAAACAACGAGCCCGCGTATTATGCCGGCTGCGCGCGTCGCGTCAGGGCCTGTCCGCGGCGGCGGGCACTTCGCCCGGCGAGAACGACAGCGTCGCCACCACGCCCTGGGTGTCGCCCGGCACCACCCGCACGTTCCAGCCGTACAGCGCGCACAGCCGGCGTACGATCGACAGGCCGATGCCGCCGCCCTGCGAGTGCTCGGCATGGGTGCCGCGATAGCCGCGCTCGAACAGCCGCGCGGCGTCCTCGGCACTGAGTCCGGGGCCGGAATCGATCACCTCGACCGCGTTGTCGCGCAGGCGCACCACCACTTCACCCTGCTGCGTGTACTTCACGGCATTGCCGACGAGGTTGCCGAGCGCGACGGTCACCGCCGATTCCGGCGCGTCCACGACCACCTGCCCGGGTTCACCGACGAGGCGCAGGTCGAGCGCCTTGCCGCCGAGCTGGCTGCGGTGCGCGTCGAGCAACTGCTCGGCGAGGCGCGCGACGTCGGTGGCGCCATGGCCGCGCTCGTTGCGCGACAGCAGCAGCAGCGCGCTGATCAGGTCGGTGCACTGCTGTTCGGCGCGCTGGATGCGCAGCAGCCGCGCCTGGGTCTTCTGGTCCAGGTCGGGCCGCGTCAGCAGCAATTCCGCCGCACCCTTGATCACCGCCAGCGGCGTGCGCAGCTCGTGGCTGACGTCGGCGTTGAACTCGCGGTCGCGCTGCACCACCTCGGTCAGGCGCGTGGCGTAGTCGTCGAGCGCCTTGGCCAGTTCGCCGACCTCGTCGTCGGGGAAGTGCGGCGCCAGCGGGTCAGGCCGCGTGCTGTCGCCGGACTCGCCGATGCGGCGCGCCAGTTCCGACACCGGGCTCATCACGCGCGAGGCGGACCACCAGCCGATGATCAGCGACAGCCCGCAGAACAACGCGACCGCCACGTACAGCCAGGTCCGCAGTTGGGCGGCGCCGCGAGCCGCCTGGCTCGTGTCGTAGGCGAGGAAGAACCAGGCTTCCGGCGTCTTGCGCACCGCCAGCTTGAAGCTGAAAGGCTCGCCGTTCTCGTCGAGGTCGGTGATGTTGTGGTTGCCGTTGGGCAGGCGCGCCCATTCCGGACGTTCCTGCCGTACCCGGTCGAAGCGGTCGGGCGTGTAGAAGAATGCGCGGATCTGCTCCACCGGCACGTCTGGTGCGCGGGTCGGATCCGTATAGAAGCGCCGGGCGTACTCGTCGATGTTGCGGTTCATGACCTCTTCGACGAGCTGGTCCTCGACCCGCTGCCGTGCAAAGTCCGTCAGGAACGCGAACAGCGTCGTCAGCCCGACGCCCAGCAGCACGAATGACAGGATGATGCGGCTGCGCAGCCGACGGCGGTAGCGGCGCCGGGCCGGCTTCCTGCGCGCCGGTTTCCGCGGCTCCGCCTCAGTTGCCGCCATCGGGGGCGGCGATCCGGTAGCCGATGCCGTGGCGGGTCTGGATCAGCGGCACCTCGAACGGCTTGTCGATCACCGCGCGCAGGCCGTGGATGTGCACGCGCAGCGAATCGGAATCCGGCAGTTCCTCGCCCCAGACGCGGGTTTCCAGGTCCTGGCGGGTCACCACCGCGGGCGAGGCCTCCATCAGCGCCTGCAGGATCTTCAGCGCAGTCGGGTTGAGCTGCAGCAGCTTGCCCTGGCGACGCACTTCCAGCGTGTCGAGGTTGTATTCGAGCTCGCCCACGTCCAGCACCCGCGTCTGCACGCCCTTGCCGCGGCGCGACAGCGCGTTCAGGCGCACCTCCACTTCCTGCAGCGCGAACGGCTTGATCAGGTAGTCGTCGGCGCCCGAATCGAAGCCGGCCAGCTTGTTCTCCAGGCTGTCGCGCGCGGTCAGCATCAGCACCGGGGTCTGCTTGCGCGCCTCGTTGCGCAGCTTGCGGCAGACCTCCAGCCCGTCGATGCCCGGCAGGTTGAGGTCGAGCACGATGGCGTCGAAGTCGTGGACCACCGCCAGGTGCAGCCCGGTCACGCCGTCTGCCGCGAAGTCGACGGTATGCCCGCGGTCCTCGAGGTAGTCGCCGAGGTTGGCGGCGATGTCCTGGTTGTCTTCGATGACGAGGATGCGCATGCAGCGGGTTCCGTTGGATCGGGCTTGTTCGACCGCGCGGACCGGATGCGGTTCCGCGGGCACGGGAAGGGGATTCTGTCACACGCGGCGGTCGCCGCTGCGCGGGCGCAGGCGGGGGCGAACGCCGGCCACAAAAGAGCCCAGGCGATGCCATCGCCTGGGCCCAAAGTACTGCCCCGATTACCGTAATCCGTTTGCTAGCCCATGGACAAGGAAACAGGAGAGAGCGCGGAATCCGGTGTCGATACGGTAGCCCCGGCGCGATTAAGCCCTCGTTAAATCGCGGATGAATTATTGGTTAATCGGCGCTCGTCCGCGCCTTCCGCGAGGCTTGTCGGCGCGTGGCGGGTTGGCCGCCAAAGCCGCCTTTGAAACCGCGATTTCGACGATTTTCGCAGCAATATCGACGCCAGTGGCCTCCTCGATCCCCTCCAGTCCAGGCGAGGCGTTGACCTCCAGCACCAGCGGCCCGCGCCGCGAGCGGATCAGGTCCACCCCGGCCACCCCCAGCCCGACCGCCTGCGCCGCGCGGACCGCCACCGCGCGCTCGTCGGCGCTGGGCTCGATCGCGACCGCAGTCCCGCCCCGGTGCAGGTTGGAGCGGAAGTCGCCGGCCGGCGCCTGGCGCCGCATCGCCGCCACCACCTGGTCGCCGACCACGAAGCAGCGCAGGTCCGCGCCCTCGGCCTCGGCCACGAACTCCTGCACCAGGAAGTTGGCGTACAGCCCGCGCAGCGCCTCGACCACGCCACGCGAGGCCGACGGCTTCTCGGTGAGCATCACCCCGGCGCCCTGGGTGCCCTCGTTGAGCTTGATCACGTGTGGCGGCGGACCGAGCAGCGCCAGCAGGTCGGCGGTGTCGTCCGGGTTGTCGCCGAACACCGTCGTCGGCAGGCCGATGCCCTGCGCCGCCAGCAGTTGGTGGCAACGCAGCTTGTCGCGCGCGATCGCGATCGCCGCCGACGGGTTCGGGCTGTGGCTGCCCATCAGCTCGAACTGGTGCAGCACCGCGCAACCATAGCGCGTGACCGAGGCACCGATGCGCGGGATCACCGCGCCGTAGCCGTCGATCGCGCGGCCCTTGTAGCGCATCGAGAAGCCATCGTCGCCGATGCGCATGTAGCAGCGCAGCGGATCGAGCACGCGCACGCTGTGGCCCGCGCCGCGCGCGGCCTCCACCAGGCGTCGGGTCGAGTAGAGCTTGCTGTTGCGGGAGAGGATCGCGAGCTTCATGACGGGACGGCGCCAGCGAAAAACGGCGGCACCATCACCCGATGGTGCCGCCGCCTGCGAGGTGGAGCGGGTGATGGGAATCGAACCCACGCTAGCAGTCGGGTGGGAGGGTGGCCTCACGGCCACCCTCCCCCCTAAGAACCGTACGTGAAACTTTCGCTTCATACGGCTCAAGCAGCCTGAAACCCATCACTCACTGATGGGCGGCAGCATGACCCGTCCGGCACGGGCGTGCAACTGCCCGTGACAGACTGGGTGGAGCAGTTCGAGGTTGCTGAGCCTGTCCGAGCCGCCGAGGGTTCGCCAAACGCGGTGATGGACATGCCATCCCGTTTGCTTGGTGATCTTCGTACGACATCGGGGACACACTCCCTCTTGCTTTTCCAAGAGCCACAGAAGCTTCCGCCTCCCCGCCAGCGTTTCCGTCATCCGACGCTTCAATACCTCGTCGAAGTAGGATTCCTGGGCAGGATCGTACGGATTCGTCTCGCTTCTGATCTTGGTGTGGCGCCGTTTTTTGTAGCTCGACAGCCGCACCAGTGTTGACGCTCCGTCCGAGAACACCCATTGCCGGGAATCGGAAGCCTTGAAATAGCGCTTCTTCACCCAGCGGGCGCCCTTGTTCGGGTGCCGCCTCTTTGCCCAGCGCCAGAGCGCCCAGAAGATGCGGTGATCCATTACCGCGAACGTACGCGTTGCCATCATGGTTCGGTGATATCCAGCCCATCCCGACAAGATCGGGTTGAGGACATGGATCACTTCCCCTTGCTTGGCCGCGCGCAGCCCTCTGAGCGTCGAAGAGACCTTGGCATACAGCGCCTTGGTGCCCTTTGGCGACGGTCCGATGTACAGGAAATCCTTGAACTTCCGCACTCGAAAACCGAGGAAATCGAACCCATCCGATACATGCGTCACCACCGTTTTCGTCTCGGACAGGGCCAGCCCTCTTTCCGACAGAAATTCGATGATCAGCGGCTTGACCTTCGTTTCCAGCAGCTCTTTCGAGTCTGCCGTCACGATGAAGTCGTCCGCGTACCTGATGAAATTCACCTTGGCCCGCCGGGGGAGCGCATCTTTCAGGACACGTTCCATTCCGTCGAGCGTAAGGTTGGCGAGCACAGGTGAAATGATGCCTCCCTGTGGTGTGCCTGCCTCGGTCGGGTAAAAACGACCGCGCTCCATGAATCCAGACTTGAGCCACCGCGACAGCACGCCTCGATCCATCGGAACGTGTGCCATCAGCCAGTCATGGTCGATGTTGTCGAAGCAGCCCTTGATGTCACCTTCCAGCACCCACTGCGGTGACGCTTTCCGATTCAGTGCGTTTTCGCACTGTTTCAGGGCGTCTGCCGTGCATCTGTAAAGGCGAAAGCCGTACGAGTTGGGGTCCGCACGGGCCTCGGAGACTGGATCGAGCGCAAGCCAGTGCAGCGCTTGCATTGCTCGATCTTTCATCGCCGGGATACCCAACGGCCGTTTCCCGCCACTGGCTTTCGGGATATGGATACGCCGGAGCGGGAGGGGCTTGTAGCCGACTGTCGTCAGCGACTTCACCGCCGTCCATTTCTCCCCACTCGTCGACCAGACAACCTTGTCGACACCGGGAGTTCTTCGCCCTTGGTTCTCCGTAACTCGCCGCACGGCGACAGCTTTGCCGCTGGACGAGCGGACTAACAACCGTTGCAGACGTTTCACGCCGCGCCAGTCTTCGCCCTTTGCTGCCTTCGATATACGAGCTTGCAACCTCTTTACGTGCTGGTTGGCCGTGTCCCACGGAATCGTGGTCCATGACTCCCAGACGCAGGAGGCGACATCACCCATTGAATGAGCGTCCATATCTTCCTCCTGAGATGGAGCGGGTGAAGGGAATCGAACCCTCGTCAGTTGCTTGGGAAGCAACAGCTCTACCATTGAGCTACACCCGCCCGATGACCCTCAGGACATAGGACGCCCCCAAAGGGACGCCATGCCCCTTGGGGTTAGTTGATTGCCAACTCTTCTAGCGATAGGCCACCGCGCGGACGTCAGCACCCTTTCGGGTCGGGGCGATCATTTCATCCCCTATCCCGGCGATTACAGCCGGGCATTCGCTTTTTCCGCACTCCTGTGCCCGCTATCCCTTCGGAACCCCTCACGGGGAGCCTAGTTGGCGATCAACTGCCAACAGGATAACGGGGTTTCCACGTTCCGTACATGCAACAGAGTTGTTCGGGTTCCACCTTTTCGCCGGAGGTCAAATGTCAGCGTGTCTCTACCAAGCAGAGAAACAACCGACCTCATCCCTTTTGGGTTGAGCCTATCAATCGCTTTGGCTCATTCAGCTTGACGACGTTTAACGGTGATTCGCTTGTGCTAACCCTACAAACTCAGCCTAGCGCCTACCCGGATGCGATTTCCGGGGTCACGCCGGCTCCCTCGCGGGAATCGGCGTCCCGTGAGGGGGCTACATTAACGGAGCGCTTTGCACCAAGCAGTTACCCGCCTCGCACAGCTCCTTGGCTACCAGTCGCTGAAGACTGGGTTGACTCATCTGGACCCTTGGCAGAGAGGATGGCCAACAATTGCATGAACGGCCTTCGGCCGCAGTTGAGTGCCGCCCCCGGAGGGCCGACATTCACGTTGTCCATGGATTCGGGCCATGGTCCCGACCTTCGCAACCGCTTGCTCCGGACTGATGAAGTCAGGCTTGAGCCCCTGACTGGCCTACAACGTCACGCCACGATTCTGCGGTCTCGTGTCGCACGCTTGGGAAGCTGCAGTTCTACCATTGAACTACACCCGCGTTGCGCCGCCAGTCTATGCCCGCGCGGCGCGGGTTGGCAACGCGCTCACGCCCGCCGGACGCGCTGGCCCGGCGGGCGCGCCGGCCTCAGAAGCCGGCGCCGACGGTGGCGAACGCGGTGGTCTGGCGGCCGGCCTTCTCGCCCGAGTTCAGGCTCACGCCGAGGTTGGCGTCGAGGCCGAACAGCGACGTGCGCGCGCCGATGGTCAGCGTGGTGTAGCCATCGTCGTAGCGCTGGCCCGGCACCGCGTAGTCGAGGCCGGTGGTCTGCGAACGGGCGAAGGCTTCCTCGGCGCTGTCCTCGAACTCGCGGTCGACGGTCAGCCGCGCGTACGGCGCGAGGTGCTCGTTGATCGCATAGCTGGCCTGCCAGCCGACGCTGCCGATCAGCGAGTCGAAGGACTGGTCGGGGAACGCCAGCGAGGTCGAGGACGCCGGATCGCTTTCGGCGAAGCCGTCGACGTCGATGCGCTGCGACACCACGCCCAGCACCGGGCCGTGCTTCAGCGCGCCGTCACCGAAGGTCCAACCCGCCTGCAACGCCGCGGTCAGGTTCTTGCCGTCGGTGGAGCCGCGGTGCACGCGCGTCACCGGGCCCAGCGGCACCTGGCGGTTGATGTCGAAGTCGACCCGGCTGTAGCTCAGCTGGCCGTTGACCCACGCCCCGCTTTCGCCATGCCAGCCGATGAAGCCGCCGACGGTGGCCTCGCTCTGGTCCCAGTCGCCGCGGCGCAGACCCCAGTCGTTGGACTGGCGGCCGTAGCCGGCGAAGCCGCCGTAGACCAGTGCGCCGCTGGCCCAGCCCAGGCCGGCGGTGAGCGCCGGGCCGGCGCCGTCGTAATTGTCGCCGTGGCCGTAGCGCTGGAAGTCGCCGCGCAGGTCCACCCACCAGCGGCGGCCGTCCTGCTCGGGCGCGGTCGACAGCTGCGCGCCGACGCGCTCGGCGCGGGCGCGCCCGGTCATCGCCGCCGAATGCGGCAGCACCGCGATCTGGCGCGGGCCCTCGATCATGCCCAGCGCGAGTTCGGAGATGATCCGGTGCGCGCGCGCAGAGGGATGCACGCCGTCGGCGAACAGGTAGGTGTCGGCCGCGTTCGGGGTGACATAGGTGCCGGGATTGCAGGTGATCGACTGCGCGGTGATCTGCGGCTGGCAGGCGGTGCCGGTGACGTTGGCGAAACCGTAGGCCGCCGGGTTCGCCACCACCTCGTGCAGGAAGGTGAAGGTGTCGACCGGGATCACGCGCAGGCCACTCGTCGACAGGCCGCCATACAGCGCGGTGTTGTAGGCGGTGGCGAGCGCGGTGCCCTGCGCCGCGGCCGCCGCGCCCTGGGCGAGGAACGAGGGCGTGATGCCGAGGTCGGGGACGTTGGGCACCAGCACGTAGCGCGCGCCGGCGGTCTGCAGCGTGCCGACGATACCCACCTGCGCGGTGACCGCGGCGCCGATGATCTGCTGCGCCTGCGAGGGATTGGCCGGGATCGAGAACAGGTCGTTGGCGCCACCCCAGACCGTGTACAGGGCATCCGGGTCGGCGCGGCCGCCGTTGGCGGCGAGGTAACGGGTCATCTGCGAGCGCAGCGACGGGGTCAGCCCGAACGGCGGGCCATTGCGGTCGGTGGCCACCATCGCGCCGCCGACGGCGTAGTTGTCGCCGACCTGCCCGTTGCCGTTGGCCGAGGCATTGGTGCCGTAGTAGTCGGCCAGCCACTCGGCCCAGGTCAGGCCCGGGTTGGTGGTGAACCGGCCGAGGATCGCGGCACCCGGGCCGGCCTGCTGCACCAGCAGCGGCCGGAAGTAGCCGGCATCGGTGAGGCTGTCGCCGAAGAACACCGTGCGCGAGAACGTGTCGCCGGCGAACGCGGGGACCGCGGCCAGCGCCAGCGCCGCGGCCAGCGCGCAGGTGGCGGGAAGGGAACGGGACTGCTTCGGACGGGCCATGCCACAACTCCATGAGGGGGGGGATACCGCGGCCCAATACGGGACCGCATGGCGCGCAAGTGTGGTGGAAGCCCGGCCCGGGCTCACGCCGCAGTGCCGCAAGGATGCGCCCCGGTCCGCGCCGGGGGACAATGCGCGGCATGGACATCCAGCTCAATGGCGAACCCCTGGCCCTCGCGGGCACCGGCACCGTGCTCGCCCTGCTCCAACAGCAGGGCCTGGCCGAGCGTCGCGTGGCGGTGGAGGTCAATGGCGAGATCGTGCCCCGCAGCCTGCACGCCACCCACGCGCTGCAGCCCGGCGACCGCGTCGAGATCGTGCACGCCCTCGGCGGCGGATGAGCCGACGCGCGCCGCGCGCGCGTCATCGCGCGTACGCGAGAACCCCACGCGCGGGCCATGCGTCCGGCACGCCACGTCGCGCCGGACACCGCGCACACCCTGCCCGCCGCTGACCCGAGCGCGCCCGGGCGCGCCGCTTCGCGCGACGTTTGCGCGACGTTTGCGCGATAATCCCGCGATGACCACGCAGCCCACGCACGATGACGCGCTCGTCATCGCAGGAAAGCCGTACGCCTCGCGCCTGCTGACCGGCACCGGCAAGTTCCGCGACCTCGATGAAACCCGCCGCGCCACCGAGGCTGCCGGTGCGCAGATCGTCACCGTCGCGATCCGCCGCACGAACATCGGCCAGAACCCGGGCGAGCCCAACCTGCTCGACGTGCTGCCGCCGGACCGCTACACCCTCCTGCCCAACACCGCCGGCTGCTACACCGCCGAGGACGCGGTGCGCACCTGCCGGCTGGCACGCGAACTGCTCGACGGCCACACCCTCACCAAGCTCGAAGTGCTGGGCGACCAGAAGACCCTGTTCCCGGACGTGGTGCAGACGCTCAAGGCTGCCGAAATCCTCGTGGCCGACGGCTTCGACGTGATGGTCTACACCAGCGACGACCCGATCCTGGCCAAGCGGCTGGAAGAGATCGGCTGCGCCGCGGTGATGCCGCTGGCCGCGCCGATCGGCTCGGGCCTGGGCATCCAGAACAAGTGGAACCTGGTCGAGATCATCGAGAACGCCAAGGTGCCGATCATCGTCGATGCCGGCGTGGGCACCGCGTCCGATGCCGCCATCGCGATGGAACTGGGCTGCGACGGCGTGCTGATGAACACCGCCATCGCCGGTGCGAAGGATCCGGTGCGCATGGCGCGGGCGATGAAGCTGGCGGTGCAGGCCGGGCGCGACGCCTTCCTCGCCGGCCGCATCCCGCGCAAGCGCAACGCCAGCGCCTCCTCGCCGGTCGATGGCCTGATCGGCTGACCTGCGCGGGCATGACCGACCCCTACGCCAGCCCGGGCGCGAAGGCGCCGCCCAAGCCGTTCACGGCGACCGAGGGCCGGCGCGAGATCCGCAGCTTCGTGCTGCGCCAGGGCCGCTTCACCGAAGCCCAGCAGCGCGCGTTCGACGAGCTCTGGCCGCGCTTCGGGCTGGACTTCGCGCCGGACGAGAGAGGCGGTGCGCCGCGCGATTTCGACGCTGCCTTCGGGCGCCACGCGCCACGGGTGCTGGAGATCGGCTTCGGCAACGGCGAGGCGCTGCGCTTCGCCGCCGCGCACGATCCCGGCCGCGACCTGGTGGGCATCGAAGTGCATGCGCCGGGCGTGGGTCGCCTGCTCAACGCGCTGGCCGCCGATGGCGCGGCGAACGTGCGCCTCTACCACCACGACGCGGTGGAAGTGCTGCAGCACGAGATCGCCGACGGCAGCCTCGACGAGGTCCGCATCTACTTCCCCGACCCCTGGCACAAGAAGCGCCACCACAAGCGGCGCCTCGTGCAGCCCGCGTTCGCCGCGCTGCTGGTGCGCAAGCTCGCACCCGGCGGACGCTTGCACCTCGCCACCGATTGGCAGGACTATGCCGAGCAGATGTGGGACGTGCTCGACGCCACCCCGGGACTGCGCAACCGCGCCGGCGCGCGCGGCCACGTGCCGCGACCCGACTGGCGCCCGCAGACCCATTTCGAGACCCGCGGCCAGCGCCTCGGGCACGGCGTATGGGATCTGCTGTACGACCGGGAGTCGGGATTGCGGATTGGGGATTCGGCAACGGCGGCCGGGGCGCCGTGATGCGGATTCCGGATCGCCAGGATGCTGTCCGCCCGTCGCGAGCACGATTGCAGCGGTCACCCTGCCCCCGGCGGACTCCGGGCGCTTCGGAATCCCCAATCCCCAATCCCCAATCCCCGCCCTGATGGACACCCAGCTCGCGCTCACCACGGACATGAAGATCGTGCTCGGGCTGGTCGGCCTGACCATGGTCCTGTTCCTGTTCCAGCGCGTGCGCGCCGACCTGGTCGCACTGGTGGTGCTGGTGATGCTGGGCCTGACCGGGCTGGTGCAGCCGGAGGACCTGTTCAACGGCTTCTCCTCCAACGCCGTGATCAGCGTCATCGCCACCATGATCCTGGGCATGGGCCTGGACCGCACCGG
>Ga0209794_1001513_pt1 | contig 17259 bp, 12 predicted proteins | sample EBPBio232013_DNA_FD_185869 | JGI IMG/M metagenome (GOLD analysis project Ga0209794, IMG submission 185869) | Wastewater treatment Type I Accumulibacter community from EBPR Bioreactor in Madison, WI, USA - Reactor 1_5/23/2013_ DNA (SPAdes)... | ecosystem: Engineered > Bioreactor > EBPR >... | reverse complement strand
ATTGTTCCCAAGGCATCAAAGGCAGTACGCGGAACATTTCATCGGACAAGTCGTCTTCAACACGTGCAACAGCCTGAACGATAACTTCTTCGTCTGCCTCTTGAAGGACGTCCTTGCCGAACATGACAGCAGAGACGAGGCGAAGGGACAGACGCGACGTCATCTCGTGTGCATCGAACGATTTCAGCTGCATCAACTGCAAGATGAAACGACGAACGATGGCGGTCATTTCGGGTACGTACTGATTGGCAACGCCGCGGGCAAAGGCGCTGTGCAGGACACCGCGTCGGCGGCGGTGTTCTTCGCCACTCAGAGATAGTGAGCTGATCCCGAGCACCTTTCGGAGCTTATAAACCAAGCGTCCCTTGTCGATCTCCTCTTCCGGTGCCTTGAGCACGGACTTGACGAGTTCAGGGTCAGTCACCATCCAGATTGGCGTTGGACCAAGATAAGTCCGCTCAACGGGGCCTTTGGCTCGCTTCCCGACGGCGAGCATAAAGTTGAGCGGATCACGCCGAAACGGCAACATGTCGGAAAGCCAGTGTTTCATCGGAAACCTCCATTGCATTGATCGAAGACACGAGACGTCGAAAGCGGGCACCATCCTGACCGCAAATCGGGATTTCACCGGCTAGGATTGCTAGGGGCTCTGACGTGCCGTTAAGGGGGATTTCGGTCGGTGGACCGTATCGCTTGGTCCGGATCCCGACAGTAGCCAGGTAGCGCTCGTACGTGAGGTCTGCGATTGCGACCAGTGCGCGCGCCTGCTGATAGAAGGCAAACCGGAACATTAGCCCATAGTTGATTTGAGCTAGCCGTCGCTGGTCGGCGCCCGGCTCAACACCAAATCTGGAGATTTCCCAAACATCGATCGACTTTGGATAAGGCCGATCAACTGCGAGCTGCGGAAAAATGTGCTCGGCAAGGTAGGGGCCGTCTGTCCGAAGAGCTCGAAAGCCGCCGACGATCTTCTGTCCCCGAACAATCAGCGCGTAAACAGCCCTCGAAGTATCAAACTGATCGCGCTCTTCGTCTGCACTGACTTCCAACTGCCAACCTAGCTGATCGACAAAAAGTGACTTCCTAAAGCGAAAAAACTCGCTCGCCCTGTTAGGGTTTGAGTTGGAGTGGGTTATGATCGCACGGAGCCGTTCTGTCATCCGTCGCCTCCTATTTTGGAGAGCTACGATGGCAGGGCAGTGGAGCCGGAAGAATACCGGTTTTTGGGGGGTATTTATGGATCTCGGAGAATGGATTGATCAGATCCAGCTGACAACCGATTTGGACTCACTGACTAAAGTTATGCAGCGCATCATTGAGCACTTTGGCTTCACTTCATGGTGCATGGTCGACGCTGGGCGTGCTTATGCAGATGTTCCATTTAATTTCGGGACAACCGGCGCCACCTGGGTCAATCACTACAAGAGTAACGGGTTTGTGCACATTGACCCCTATATAGCGAAAGCACGTCGAGAAAATACTCCATTCGATTGGAGCTCAATTCCAAACCCGTTAACAAAGCGAGGACCAAAGTCAAAATTTAAATTCCTGATGGAATCAGCTTACGATAACGGATTTAAGGAAGGTCTAATTTTTCCGTGTCATTTTAATGACAGGATAGGTCGAAGACATTCTGTTGTTTGTGTATTCTATTGGACCAGCGAAGAAAGTGAATTTCGAACCAAAATACCAGAAATTCGTATTTATCTTCATATGATTGTTATATATTTTATTACTCACTCTATGGAATTGTTGGCGCTGTCTGTCCGAGACAATGTTTCCCTCTTCAAGACACCATCCGATGTTTTCGAACGCCGCTTAACTGATCGCGAGAGAGACGTGATTTCGTGGGCTGCTCGCGGAAAGACCGCATTCGAAACCGCAGAAATTTTGGGGCTTTCCAAAGATACGGTCGAGAAGCACATTTCAAATGTTGTCAGTAAGATCGACGCAAGGAATCGTACGCATGCAGTTGCGAAGTGTATACACCTGTCATTGATCGACTTATAATACCATAAATAGACAGCGTCTAAAATGAATATTGTTTTGGTGTCATTTCAATGGCGCTGCCGAGAGCGCCGGTGACGCCGTCGGCGCGAAAAATGGTGCGCACCCACCCAGCCTCAGAAGCGCCGCTCGCGCCTCGGCTAGCGCGGCCTGCGTGGCATCGCTAGTCGGTTGGGCGCACCCTATGGCAACCACTGACGTTCAAAGTGCCGGGATGGGCTCTAGCTTTACTTGGAGAAAGGATAAAGGGGGCGGACATAACGACTGCGTCTGCAAGACCCAAGAATGTCAAAAATGACCGACGTGTCTGCATGTGATGTCCTTTAGCTTGATGCCTTGGTTTTTTTGGTCAGTTTTTCGCACGCTGACATCCGACGGCTATGGCCTCATCTTCAGAGCAGAACCATCGCCGCTTAGGTCCCTCCATGGACAACTTGCCATAATGGCGGCCGCCGGGAAGGTGGTAGATGCAGGCCCTAGGCTTGAGGTTGCCTTTGATCGAACATTTGGTTGAGGGCGGTTGGGCGGGGGAGCCGCAAAGGCGCCAATGGGCCTCGATCGAGATCGGAGCCAGGGAATGCAGTTGCGTATCGCAGTTTCTGTGGCGCCAGTCCCATGGCGCAATAAAGGAACCCGCCCAGAGGCCCTTCTTCTTGGCTTTGGCGTAGTCTTCCTCATAAGCGTAGGTTCTTGCGTAATGACGAAATGCGAGGGCCCATCCTTCGCTAACCAGCCACCGATTGATGTTCCAGCCCTCGACGAAACAGGTGCCTAGCGCGCGCCCGTAAGCATCGCTTCCCCGAAGCTGACACCGCCAGATTTCCTTGCCCGCTCTGTGAATGAGGGCGTCGCGGGCTGAAATGCCACAATTCCAATCGCTTCCTTCATGATCTAGACAGATCTGGTCGGTTTCCGGGGCGTCGACCCCCTGAAGACGGATTTTGGTGTCGGCAACAATGACGGTATCGCCATCCGTGATGACGGGGCTTCCAGCAACCTCGCGCACCCTGTTGCCGTACGGCTGAGCCAAAGCGGAGGTTATGCCCCATGTGAGGGATGCGACCATGACTAGGAGAAGAACCACGACTATAACAGACCGACGTAGAGCGTGAAACGGGAAGCTTAAAGGGTCCAAAAGAACGCGCGCCAGAGAAAGTTGCCGACGCCCCACCAGTACAGCATCCCCAGTGCGATTGCGGGTGCCCATATCCAGTCGAGGCGGCGCCACAACGGGCGCGCGCGGTCCTTTTCTCGGTGTGCCTCGTTGTCCTGCGCGATTGGTTCCCAGTAGCCCAAGTCTGCGTCCTTCGAGCGGTTCGTCTCGTGCACTCTTGTGCCCAGCGAGCATAGAATGAATGCCGGAGATACCAGCATCTCATATGGAAACCGCGCTGCCAATCCGGTCCTACGTCCCCACCCTAGAGCTCTAGGGTCTTATTCCCGGTTTTTGAAGCCCGGGAGGTGAAGAGAGAGTTTTCCGGGCTGGTTCCTGCCAATCCGGAGACTTGCGATGACCCCTCCTGCTGCCTTGGCGCTTGCTGCGCCGCTTTCCGTTCGCCCCCACCTCCCCTCTGTTTCTGGTGGCTGCCTTCTTGAGGCTGCGCGCTTGTTGCTGCGCTCCTTGTCCTCGGGCCGCCGCATTGACGCCGACGTTATGCGTTTGGCGATGGAGGAGGCTTTCGGCGGCTCAGACGCTGAGGGCGCCTGGTCCTGGAAGGATGCCTACGAGGCCATTGAGGCCGCGCAGATCCTCTTTCTTCGCCAGTTTGGCGCTTCCATTCTCGGGGGCGGTCGCTCCCCTGTGGCAATCCTCGGCATTCTCGAAACCCTAGGCGCCTTGCTCCCGACGCAGACACGTCGCTCGGAGGCTTCGCAGGCGCTGCAGCAGTTCTCCACGCCTGTGGAACTGGCATTTCTTGCAGCACAAGCTGCTCGTCTCTCGTCTTCAGACCTTGTGCTCGAGCCTTCGGCCGGGACCGGGATGCTGGCCATCTACGCCGAAATCGCGGGTGCCAGCCTCGTTCTCAATGAATGGGCAGAAGAGCGGCATGGCCTTTTAGCGGGACTGTTCCCGAAGGCACGGCTGACGCAGTTTGATGGGGCCCAGATCCATGATCGACTGGATCCGACGATCCGGCCCAGCGTGGTGCTCATGAACCCGCCGTTTTCGGCATCGCCCTTGGTTGCTGGGCGGTATGCGAATGCGACCTTCGAGCACATCCGCTCGGCGCTCGCGCGTCTGGAACCCAACGGTCGCCTCGTGGCCATCACTGGGGAAAGCTTGTCGCCTTACGGTCGGACTTGGCGCCCCGCATTCGAAAAGCTGCAGGCGTCATCGAGTGTCCGGGTGAGCTTTGCCTTATGTCGGGGGTTCTTCCGTCGCCATGGAACCGATGTCGAGAGCCGCTTGACGGTCATCGACAAGCTGCCGGCTTCGAACGCATCGACCTTTCCGGCTCCGGCGGCACCGGCAGCGAATTTGCGCGATCTGCTCGCACTCATCGAAGAACATGTCCCGCCACGGGTGACGTCGCAGATCACCAGTCCCCCTACTCCGAGTGTGGCTTCGCCTGCACCCGTCGTCACCTCCATTTCCACGTCTCGCCTTTCTGCCTTCGGCCGGTTGAAGCGTCCTGTTGCCTTGCCTTCGGCCCCAGAAACGATGGAGCGTCCATCCCAGTTGGAGGCGAAGTCCCCTCCCCTCTTGGCGTCTGCCGCGAGCGTCGACCCTCTCGTGGTTGATCAGCAGCCGCTGGACCTCTTCTCGATTGAAGAGCGGAAGGTTGGTGAGGCGTTCTCGGCGCAGCACCAGCCCCCGGAATCTAACGGCTCAGCCCCCTCCCCTGCTGTGGGCGCGGTTATCGAGTTGCAGTATACGCCGCAGGATTGGGTGGCTTCGCCCACGGGGGGCCTCGATGCAGGTCTCTATGAAGCCTACCTCGTCCAGTCGATGGTGATCGAGGGTGCCAAGCCCCATCCGAGTGTGCTGGTCCAGTCCGCCGCCATGGCATCTGTTGCTCCGCCCAAGCCGAGCTATCGCCCTCATCTGCCGGAAGCGATTGTCTCAAGCGGTCTTCTCTCGGATGCCCAGCTGGAGACCATCGTCTACGCCGGTGAAGCGCATGGCCAGCGGCTGGGCGGCTCGTGGGTCGTGAACGAGACCTTCGATGCACTCGAAGCCGCCGCAGAGGGCGCCGAAGATGCCGTGACCTTCCGACGCGGGTTCTACTTGGGCGATGGTACAGGGGCGGGCAAGGGCCGCCAGGTTGCAGGCGTGGTGCTCGATAACTGGCTCAAGGGGCGCAAGAAGGCGCTCTGGATTTCCAAATCGGACAAGCTGCTCGAAGACGCCCAACGCGATTGGGCTGCGCTTGGGCAAGAAAAACTCCAGATTGTCCCCCTCTCGCGCTTCAAACAGGGCACGCCCGTGACCTTGAGCGAGGGGATCCTGTTCACCACCTACGCCACCTTGCGCTCGGATGAGCGTCAGGGGCCGGGCGGAGAGATCAAGGCCTCGCGCCTCAAGCAGGTCATCGATTGGCTTGGCAAGGATGCCGGTGCTGGCGCAGCGGCCGACTTCGACGGCGTCATCGTCTTCGATGAGGCCCATGCCATGGCTAATGCGGCCGGCGAGAAGGGGGCGCGGGGCGACAAATCCGCGTCCCAGCAGGGTCGTGCCGGGGTGCGTCTTCAGAATGCCCTGCCTCAGGCCCGCGTGCTCTATGTCTCGGCCACAGGCGCGACGACGGTGTCGAACCTCGCCTATGCCTCGCGTCTTGGTCTCTGGGGTTCAACCGATATGCCCTTTGCCACGCGCGAGGCTTTCGTCGAGGCGATGGAAGCGGGTGGCATTGCCGCGATGGAGGTTCTCGCGCGCGATCTCAAAGCGCTAGGGCTCTACACGGCGCGCGCCCTCTCCTACGCCGGTGTCGAGGTTGAGATGCTCGAGCACCAGCTCAGTGCCGAGCAGATCCGTATATATGACGCATACGCTTCCGCCTTCGAGATCATCCATAACAATCTCAATGCGGCGCTCGAAGCTTCGAACATCACTGGCGAGGGCGGTAAATCGTATAACAAGAACGCCAAATCCGCCGCGCGCTCCGCGTTTGAATCGAACAAGCAGCGCTTCTTCGCCCATCTCATCACCGCGATGAAGGCACCGAGCCTGATCAAGGCGATCGAGGCGGATATGGAGGCAGGCCATGCTGCCGTTATCCAGATCGTCTCAACCAATGAAGCGCTGCTTGAGCGTCGCCTAGCCGAGATCCCGACCTCGGAATGGAACGATCTATCGGTCGATATCACCCCGCGCGAATATGTCCTCGATTACCTCGCTCATTCCTTTCCGACAGGGCTCTTCGAGGTCTATTCGGATGATGACGGGAACCTGCAATCGCGACCAGCGATGGATGAGGATGGAAACCCGGTTCAGTCCCGCGAGGCGGTGGAGCGGCGAGATCGACTGATCGAGCATCTGGCGTCCCTTCCGGCGGTGCAGGGGGCCCTCGATCAGATCATCCAGCGCTTCGGCACCGATATGGTTGCGGAGGTCACCGGGCGTTCAAGGCGTATCGTGGCAAAGACCAATGCCGATGGTTCACAGCGTCTTTGCGTCGAGAACCGGGCGGCCTCGGCAAACCTCGGCGAAACGCGTGCGTTTCAGGGAGATCAGAAGCGCATTCTGGTGTTTTCTGATGCGGGTGGTACGGGGCGGAGCTATCACGCCGAGCGATCCGCGAAGAACCAGCGCCTGCGCGTTCACTACCTTCTTGAGCCGGGCTGGAAGGCCGATAACGCCATCCAAGGCTTGGGGCGCACCAATCGCACCAATCAGGCGCAGCCGCCGCTCTTTCGGCCCGTGGCGAGTGATGTGAAAGGCGAGAAGAGGTTTCTGTCCACCATTGCCCGGCGCCTCGATACCTTGGGTGCCATTACGAGGGGGCAGCGTCAGACCGGTGGTCAGGGCATGTTCCGGGCGGAGGACAATCTCGAATCCAGTTACGGTCGGCTCGCACTGCGCCAGCTCTACATGCTGATCTACATGGGCAAGGTCGAGGCCTGCTCGCTGGAACGCTTCGAGGCGGTGACGGGTCTGCCCCTGACGGATCGGGATGGCAGCCTGCTTGAAGACCTCCCCCCGATCACGACCTTTCTCAATCGCATCCTCGCGCTCCCGATTGCACTGCAAAACCGACTGTTCGAGGTGTTCGAAAGCCTGATGGAAGCGGCGATTGAGGGGGCGATGCAGGCTGGAACCTTTGATATCGGTGTCGAGACGGTGAGCGCCGAGAGTATCGCGATAGAGGATCGTCAGGTGACTGCGACCCATGCGGGGAGCGGCGCCACCACGTCGTTGCTCACGCTCGAACGAAAGGATCGAGCGGAGATCACCCCGATTGAAGATATCTTCGCCCAGCTGAGCACAAACCCTAGGGCGCGGCTGATGCATAACCGGCAGTCCGACCGGGCCGCGCTCGTGATGCCGACGACGAGCCTGATGCAGGATGACGGGAGGGTTTGCCCGCGCGTTCGCCTCATCCGGCCCAATGCGCGCGAGGTGATGCCGGTTGAAGCGTTCGAGAAATCCCAATGGCGGGATACGGATGAGAGCGCCTTCCGTTTTGCTTGGGAGGAGGAGGTCCGGGGCATCCCGCCCTTCACCCAGACGCGCTTTCACATGGTGGTGGGGCTGCTGCTGCCGGTGTGGAGGCAGTTTCCGGAGGAGAACACGCGTGTCTATCGCCTCCAGAGCGATTGCGGACAGCGGCTCATCGGGCGTCTGGTCTCTCCCGCAACTGTTGCTGCACTGAGGGAGGCGCTGCTCAGCAAGCCCCCTGCCCTTTCATCTCAGGATGCCGTGGCAACGATCCTGAAGGACAACACGGGGCTTCTGCTGCGCGATGGGCTTGCTCTGAAGCGTTCTCTCGTCATGACGCGTCAGCGCATCGAGATGACCGGCTTCTCGGATCGGGATGTTCCGCGCCTCAAAGCGCTGGGGCTCATGTCCGAAATCATCACCTGGAAACTCCGGCTCTTCGTTCCTGTGGGCGATGAGGCCGCCGCCATTCTGGCGCGCTTGTTCGAGCTCTACCCAATCCAGCGCATCGTTCGTTCCACTCGCGTCGGCAGTTAAGGCGGAAGCGATGGCTGCGCCTGCAAGGGAACTCTCACAACAGCTGGCAGAGCGCGCGGAAGCGGTCTGCCGCCATTATCTTTCGAATGGATATCGCTCAGGAGCCTATTGGCTTGTGGGCGATCTAGGGAATGCCAAGGGCCGCTCGCTCTTCGTGCGTCTCAATGGTGGCCCGGCAGGTCGATCGAACCGAGGCAAATGGCAGGATGCAGCCACAGGAGAACACGGTGATCTTCTCGATCTGATTGCCGCACGGGAGGGCCACACCCGCTTCGCAGATACCCTGGCGGAGGCGCGACGTTTTCTTGGACAACCGGACCTCGCTCCCGAACATGGCTTCGCCCGCGACCTCAAGGAAACGTATAGAGCCACTTCTGACACCACCCTGCTCGCCAAGCGCATCTGGGGGGAATGCCGCCCCATCTGCGGCACAGCGGGGGAGGCCTATCTGAAGGGGCGCGGGGTCTGCCTCGACGGGATATCGTCAATCCGCTTTCATCCCGCCCTCCCCTATCGGGCCGATGATCGCGCCGGGCCTGTTAGGCTCCCCGCCTATGTGGTTGCGGTCACCGATTCTGCTGGGCGCTTGACCGGTATCCAGCGTCGGTGGCTTCGCCATGGCGATCGAACTGGTGGCATCATCGCGCCCCGCAAGTCGCTCGGACATCTTCACGGCAACGGCGTCTGGCTTCGCCATGGACGGCACTTTCAGGAGAGCGGTGTCATCGTGGCCGGTGAAGGTGTTGAGACGGTGCTCTCGGTGGCTGAAGTGTTGCGAACCCCAACCCTGATCGCCTGCCTTTCCGCGAGCCATCTTGCGGCCTTCTGTTGGCCTGAATGGTGCAAGCGGCTTCTCATCCTCCAGGACAATGACCCGGCGGGTATCAGGGCCTCACGGCGCTTGGCAGCCCGTGCGCGTGAAGCGGGTATCTCCAGCGCGATCTTTCGCCCCGTCCTTAAGGACTTCAACGCCGATCTGCGCCTGCTGGGGTGGGCCGCCTTGGCCGATCACCTCTCGCGGCAGGTGCCGGATCTTGTGATCGTTGACGGGTAAGGTTTTGTTAACCTGCCCGCTGGCGGCTGATCGGTGAAGGCTCCTGACTCCCCGTGAGAGATCCGCAGCCCGGGGCCTTGGAAGAGACGGTCGATCGGGCCACAGGCGCTGCCCCTGCTGCAACGGCGGTGCCGTCCTCCTCTTCGTTCCGGTCCCTGCCGGGGGCTTGATGCCCCCTTGGGGATGCAGCGTTGCCGCCCCTGCGCCCGTTTATCGCCCGTCAAGGCCCGCGATGGTGCGGGTGATCCTTCAGGAGGCGAGCGAGCCATGTATCACGATCAGGAATTCCACCAGAGCGAGGCGATTGGCGCTTCACCCTCTCCCCATCTTCTCGATGAGCTCCAGCTCCACGGCTATCGCCCGCTCGAGGAAGAAGGGGATCCGCGCCCCCTCCCCTCGCCCAAGGCCGCAGAGCAATCGCTTGGCGCCATGTTCGAGGCAGCCTCGACCCTCTTCATGGAAACGCGGCTCGAGAATGACCTGCCCGATCTTCTCTGGAGCTTCGTGAACCTCTTTCATCGCCAGACCGAACGCATGGGGCGGCTTCTGGATGAGAACGAGACCGCTCAGCGCAATGCCCAGGCTCAGCAGGATGGTTCGGAGGTTCGCTCGGTCGAGCTTGAGCGCCTGACCGCTCTGGGTCTTTCGCTGATCGAGCGGCGCAATGCCTTCGAGTTCTTTCGCGAAACCGCCGCGCAGTTCTTTGCCGCGGAGACGGGCTCTCTCTGGCGTCCCCGTTCGGGTTCGCTCGTCAATCATCGCGCGCTGACCTCGGCGCTGGTCGACAGTCGCGACTTCATCAACGCGCGCAAGATTTCTGAGACGAGCGTGCTGGTGCCTGCGGGGCATCGCATCGGCTTCGCCGGAGGCACGGATTACAATGATCATACGAAGGTCTGGGACATCCTCGACAAGACCCGCTCAAAGCACCCCGATATGGTGCTCCTGCATGGGGGTGGCGCCCGCGGTGCCGAGCGCATCGCGTCCTGCTGGGCCGAGAACCGCAAGGTGCCGCAGGTGATCTTCAAACCTGACTGGGCCAAGCACCGCAATGCCGCTCCCTTCAAGCGCAATGACCAATTGCTCGAAGCCTTGCCGATCGGCTTGATCCTGTTCCCGGGCTCGGGAATTGTCGAAAACCTCGGTGACAAGGCTCGCAAGCTTGGCATTCCGGTTTGGCGATGCGGGCAGGGGGCGTAAGCCCCCGTTTCTCTTCAAGCGGTATCCGCAATTAAAAGAGCCGCGTGCGTCATGAGATCGCGCGCGGTTTGGCGGCTGCCTGCTCGAACTCTGACTGTAGTTCTCATCCTGCCCACGCCGTGCGCTACCCCGCGCGTGACAAATCTCCCCGTCGATGTCGATTGTGACTGGCCGGTTCAACATGGCGCATCGATCGTAGCGTTGTGACCTCCAGCCGCCGCCTTCCTGCAAGCGGACCCGGCTCTCATGCGTCATGGGGCGGGAAGGTAGGGGCAGGAGCGTTCCGCATGAGAAGGGCTGCCCGCGACTGTGAACCAGATCAGGATGTGACTGCTCCGGCATCCATCTCGTGACGCGCGGGGGGTGATCCAAAGCAACGGAACTCCGGGACTTGAGCCTTGGACCGACGCCAGCGTCGCTACTCCATGCCCGAAGCCAAAGAGGCGCGCTTATTCTTTGTGCCACCAAATGTTGTCATGGCCGGAAGAAGGGCGGGGCCCGACCACCATGAGCACTGCCCCCTTGAAGGGAGGAAGACCGATCCGCATCCATCGTTCTCGCCTCCGTTGCGCGTCCGTGATCTCGTCAGCTGCGTGTCCAGATGGGCTGATCTGACCGGAGGGCGGATGCCTCGGGGCATCCTCGCATCGATCCGCCAACAGGCCTCCCCTGAAAATTTCCGCCGGCGGGAAATCCGCCTTTGCATCGCGAGACAAATTTTAAGGTGAGCCCCGTCCTCCACATTCGTTCCGGCCCGGTGGGTGTCGGTCGCTGCGCCTCCGGTCTTTCGATCGCCATCAGGCACGCATCAGACGTGACCTGAAACGCCAAACAAACGGAGATACGACAATGGCTACGATCGGCACTTTCTCTCTCGCCAAGGACGGCTTCCTCGCAGGCTCCATCAAGACCCTCACCCTCGATACTCAGGCCACCTTCGAGCCGGTGGAAAGCGAAAGCAAAGGCGCTCCCTCCTTCCGTCTCTATGCGGGCGACGTCGAGCTCGGTGCCGCCTGGCCCAAGACCGCCCAGAAGTCCGGACGCGAGTATCACCAGGTGCGCATCGACGATCCGAGCCTGCCCAAGCCGATCTTCGCCAATCTGGTGGTGAACCGTGACGGCGGCTTCGATCTCCTCTGGAACCGCCCGCGCAGTACCAACAGCCGCACCCGGCACTGATGACGGCATGTGCAGGCCGCTCGCCGAAAGGCGGGCGGCTTTTGTTGAGTTGGCCGCGGCCAACTTTCTCTGCGGGGCTACCCCAGAATCGGGTTAAACTTGCTTAACGATAAAGTTCTTGCCGGTTCCAAGGAATCGTGTCTTTCCTGATACGGAATATTGGGTGCATCGCCCTGAAATCCGTATCAAGGAATTAAATTCGTGGACACGGCTTCGCTTCGTTCCGGCCAAGTTGCATCAGACGCTAAAATTGCGGCGCATGCGAAGCTTTTGTCTGGCCAGTTGCAGTCGCTTGGCTCGCGACTATTCCCACCAGACAGCAGGAAATTTCTGAGGTCGTTCACCTCAGGTGAGGCTGCGCGGTTGCTCAATGTGTCTGACGGGTATCTCCGCCAGCTCTCTATTGATGGAATTGGACCGACGCCGGAGGTTTCTCAGACTGGCCGCCGCTCCTACACCCTAGCTCAGATCAACGAGCTTCGGCGCTATATCGCCAATGCTAAGCCTCGTGATGCTGACACTATTCTGCCTCACCGCAAGCCCGGTGAGCGGCTTCAGACGATCGCCTGCGTGAATTTCAAGGGCGGCTCAGCCAAAACAACAACTGCGCTTTATCTGGCACAATTTCTAGCATTGAGCGGATACCGTGTTTTGGCTCTGGACCTCGATCCTCAGGCGTCGATGACGGCAATGCTTGGCCTTCAGCCGGAATTCGATCTGGGGGAAGGGGACACTCTTTATGGCGCTATCCGCTATGACGAGTCCCGCCGTTCTGCAAAGGCGTGCATTCGCAAGACCTACTTCGACGGCCTCGACCTTATCCCCGGCAATCTCGAGTTGATGGAATTCGAGCATGATACGCCGCGGGCACTTCATCAGGGCGGGCGCCCAGCCGGCGGATTATTCTTCCAACGCGTCGGCAAGGCGCTGAACGAAGTGGAGGCTGATTATGACGTGGTCATCATCGATTGCCCGCCCCAGCTCGGCTACCTGACGCTCGGAGCGCTTTGTGCCGCGACCTCGCTTCTCGTGACAATTCATCCGCAAATGGTCGACGTCGCTTCGATGTCGCAGTTTCTGTTGATGACGGCCGACTTGATGTCTGTTGTCCGAAATGCAGGCGGTGATCTGCACCATGATTTCATCCGCTACGTTGTCACGCGACACGAACCCCATGATGGGCCGCAGTCGCAGGTCGTGGCGTTGCTGCGCGGGCTCTTCGGAGATGACGTGCTCGCAGCGACGGTGTGGAAATCCACCGCTATCGCCGACGCCGGGCTCACTAAACAGTCGCTCTATGAACTTGATCGGGGCACCGTAGGCCGCGCAACTTATGATCGGGCCATTGAATCGCTTGACGCAGTGAATGGTGAGATCCTTGGACTCATCCGCAGAGCTTGGGGGAGGGACGCATGACGCGCCGCAATCTCATCAAATCCCTGATCGAGGAACAGTTGGCCGCGGCCAACTCAGCGCCTGCGCTCGAGGCTCCAACTGAGCCGCTTTTGCCTACGCCGCAAACGCAACGCACCCTTGCAGGTCCCGTGCGAACGATGGGACTGACGCTGGACAAGATTGAAGATGAAGCGCGGGCCTTGAAAGAGGCGCTGGCGAAGGGGCAGAGCGTCGTTGATATTGACCCTTCGAGGGTCGAGCCGTCCTTCGTTCTAGATCGTTTCGACCACGTGGATGACGAGGCGTTTGAGCAACTGAAAGCGTCCTTCCGCGAGCACGGACAAGAAGTTCCGGTCTTGGTGCGCCCGCATCCGATCCGCGATGGACATTTTCAGCTTGCCTATGGGCATCGCCGGTGGCGAGCTGCGAGGGAACTGGGGCTGCCGTTAAAGGCCGTAGTTCGCGCATTCAATGATGAGGCTCTGGTTCTAGCGCAGGGGTTAGAAAACTCCGCTCGGAAAGATTTATCCTTCATTGAGAAGGCGATGTTCGCAAAATCTCTCGAGGATCGAGGAACCGACCGCCAGCTGATCATGGCGGCATTATCGACGGATAAGACAGAGCTCTCTAAGCTGATTTCTGTTGCCAGAGCGGTGCCCGAGCAGATCGCGCGAGCTATTGGCCCCGCGCCGAAGGCAGGCCGACGTCGTTGGATGGATCTCTCGGATCGCCTCAACCAGGACAATGCGTTGGCCGCAGTTCAGCGTATTCTTGCCGATCCCGATCTCAGCCGAGATTCAGATACTCGGTTCTTGAGGGTTCTGGCCGCTCTCACGAAGTCAGCAACACCTATTCCGTCACAACCGATTTGGTCGAACGGTGAGGGGCGGGGGCTGGCCTTCCTAGCGGAAGACGGCGGCCGAACCATTTTGCGTTTCGACGCGGTCGTCCCAAAAGACTTCGCCGCATTTCTTGGCACACGCCTCGCCTCGCTTTTCGAAGAGTACGAGAGGGTGAGCAAGTGAATCAGAGCTACTGACCTAACCAGGAAAGGACAATTCGACAAAAGAAAAAGGCCCCCGATGTTTCCACCGGAAGCCCTCTCTTGTTCGCACCTTGAGAATCCCACTTCCGCGAATCGCTGTCAAGAGTCCTGAAAGGGAAACTGCCATTTCGGCGGGCGGATTTCTTTTGCCTGATTGCAGGCAAAAACGATGAAACACGGACTTGCAACGACGCCCTTCGGGCGGCGCACTATGTCGCTTGGCCTATTAGCAACGCAGGCACAGGCGCAAGCGATCAAACCGGGCGCCACCGTCCACAAGTGGAAGGTGGTTCAGGCTCTCACCGAAGCGAAGGACAGGCTCGGCCTGCCGGACAGGGCACTCGCGGTGCTCAACGCGCTGCTGTCCTTCCATCAGGAGACGACGCTCACCGCCGGTGACGCGCTGGTGGTGTTTCCCTCCAATGCCAAGCTCGCGGCGCGGGCGCATGGCGTGGCGCCCACCACCTTGCGGCGGCATCTGGCCATTCTGGTCGATGCCGGCATCGTCATCCGGCGAGATAGCCCCAACGGCAAGCGTTACGCGCGGCGAGGGGAGGGGGGCGAGATCAGCGAGGCCTTCGGGTTCGATCTCACCCCGCTGGTGGCGCGTGCTGAGGAGTTCGAGCAACTGGCCTCCGAGGTTGCGGCCGAGAAGAAGGCGCTTCGGCTTGCCCGTGAGCGTGTCACGTTGGCGCGCCGCGACATCACCAAGCTGATCGCTTTGGGGATCGACGAGGGTATTCCGGGCGATTGGGCGGGGCTTCATGCCGCTTATTTGGCGCTAGTGAGCGGCCTGAAACGCTCTGCAACAACGCCAGCCCTGCTTCAGGTGGCCAGTGACCTCGAAGACCTTGCCCGAGAAATCGCCAACCATCTGGAACTTTTCGTCAATTCTCAAAAATCAGATGGCAATGAGTCCCGTAATGGCCATCACAAACAGAATTCAAATACTGAATCTTACGAACTTGAACCTGCTTTCGAAAAAGACAGGGGCGCGGCACCGTCCTGCGATCTGACAACCACCAATGAAGCCGGTTTGCCCGGCGAGAAGCCAACCCTTGCGCGCTCCGACCTTGGAACGCCCCTCGGCATGGTGCTTCAGGCCTGCCCGGACATCGTCGAATATTCCAGCGACAGGGCAGGGGAGGGGATCGCGGCGCAGCCTGCCATCGCCAATTGGACCGCTTTCCTGAAAACCGCCGCGCTGGTGCGAGCCATGCTGGGGATTTCGCCAGACGCCTGGCGCGATGCTGTAGAGACTATGGGCATGGTCGATGCCTCGATCGTCATCGCCGCAATTCTGCAGAAGGGCGATGAGGTACGCTTCCCCGGCGGTTACCTGCGCGCCCTGACCGAGAAAAAGCGTGCAGGGGAGTTCTCCGTCGGTCCGATCCTGATGGCGCTGATCAATGGCCAGTTGCGCGGGAGCAAGCGGGAGTTCGGGCAGTGATGGGTGTCAAAAAAGGGGCCGAAACCGGAATGGCGGGTTCTGGCAATAGACGCCAACATAACGGAATTGGGCGTGCTTTCGATTCAGCAGCCCGACCCTGGCTATGGAAATTTAACTGCATGTCAGAATTTCTGCCGACCAGACGACCGCGATCCACGGCATCTTGCTTAATATCACAGGCACCACAGAACCGGCCGTGGCCTCCAGGCCTTAATCCTGTCCGCCTGTTGGGTGAGGACGAGGTGACGGGTGACCCCGCTACTCTCGCCTTTAAGCAATGGCTAAATCCTCTTGTTTGCCGTGGACTGCGCCCCTTGCCGCAACGAACCTGCAATCAGGCGCAACAGATGGAAAGCAGCGCACATCGAACGCCCTGGGATTTGCAACGTTTTTGATTGACATGCAACAAGCATCGGGCTAAATGCATCATTAGACACAAATTCTGCATCAAGCCGTGGATTTAGCGCACATGGAGCACTTCTCTATCATTCAGGCGCTTTGCCGGTCGGCCATGGCCGCGCCTTCGCCTGCACTGCGTAAGCAGGTCGAGCGACTGCGTGATGCGCTCGTCAAGGATGGTGAGAAGAGGCAAGCGGCTTCGCTTGCCGAAATTCTGGTGGCGGCGGAACGCCTTAAAGAGGTAGCACCCAGCCGTATCGAACGTTCCCGCGCGCATCTTCCCGGTGAAACGCTCGGCCGGAACGTGCCGGTCCCAGTAGATCGGGAGACGGCCGCTCCACTCGCCGAAATCATCTTCCCAGGCGGAATCGACGCCACGGCTCCGCTGTTCAACGCCGTGGTCTCCCAGGCCGTCGGCACGATCGTCAACGAATGGGCGAACCTTGAGGCGCTCTCGACAGTCGATATTTCACCTTCAAAGACCTGTTTGATCTATGGGCAGCCGGGAACCGGCAAGACGCGACTGGCATTCTGGATCGCACACAAACTCGCCCTGCCTGTGATTCTCGTCAAACTCGACGGGCTTGTATCGTCATTCCTTGGCACGACCGCACGCAACATCGGAAACCTGTTCACCTTCGCCAACCGCTACCGCTGTATCCTGCTCCTTGACGAGTTCGACGCCGTTGCAAAGGTGCGTGACGACCCTCAGGAGGTAGGCGAGATCAAGCGCGTCGTAAATGCTTTGCTGCAAAATCTGGACGTGAGGCAGCACATCGGCATCACGATCGGCATCACTAACCATCCGAAGCTACTCGATCCGGCCGTATGGAGGCGTTTTGAGATCCAGCTCGAGATACCGAAGCCCGATTTCGAGGTGAGAAAGGCCATCGCGGCGCACTTCATGCCGCCGGTGAAGGCGCCTGACAGCCACCTCCGCATGATCGCGTGGTTTACTGAAGGATCGACCGGCGCCGAGATCGAGGCTTTGGTCCGCACATACAAAAAAGCAACCACAGTTCGGGAAGAGCACCGACGCGGTTTGTTGGATACGCTCCAGCAGTTTGCGACGCTTAACGCCGCCCGCCTCCAAAGCGAGCGACGGGCTCTACTGTTCGGTGAGCCGGCCCTCCTGTTCAGGGCCATGCACGATGATCCGACGCTAGGCTTCTCGATGGCGGATATCGGTGAGATCGCCGGCAGGGACAAATCGACTGTCAGCCGATGGCTCGGTCGCCAGTCGAACAAGGCTGACGACATCGGGGGGTGAACCGCCCCGGGTTTACCGGAGGCCATTTGGTTTAAGTTATGCGGCCATGGCTGGCTGGTCCAGCATGGCGTAGTAGCGCTCCTCGGCTTCGGCTGGCGGGATATCGCCGATGGGGCGCATCAGG
>Ga0209794_1001510_pt1 | contig 17278 bp, 15 predicted proteins | sample EBPBio232013_DNA_FD_185869 | JGI IMG/M metagenome (GOLD analysis project Ga0209794, IMG submission 185869) | Wastewater treatment Type I Accumulibacter community from EBPR Bioreactor in Madison, WI, USA - Reactor 1_5/23/2013_ DNA (SPAdes)... | ecosystem: Engineered > Bioreactor > EBPR >... | reverse complement strand
GAGCCGGCGCACCGCATCGAGCGGCTGGACGACGCCGGTCTCGTTGTTGGCAGCCATGACCGACACCAGCGCGGGCCCCGGGGAATCGTCGAGAAGTCGCTCGAGCGCCGCCAGGTCGACCGCCCCGCCCGCCCCCACCGGGCAGATGCGGATCGCGCCGGGATGAAACCGCCCGCCAGCCAGCACGCAGGAATGCTCGACCGCGGAGACAATCAGCGTCCGGTGGCCGGTCTGCCCGGCCTTTCCGACGAAGCCCGGCGCGAGCAGCGTCGCCGCCGCCTCGCTGCCGCCGGAGGTGAACGTCACGCAGCGCGCCTCCGCTCCCACCAGCGCCGCGACAACTTCTCGCGCCCCTTCGATGATGCGCCGCGCGGCCCGGCCGTCGGCATGCGTCGCCGAGGCGTTGCCCGCTACCGACAGGGCAGCAACCATCGCTTCGCGGGCCTCAGGCAGCAGCGGCGATGTCGCATTGTGATCGAGATAGGCGCGCGTCATGGCGCTCGAACACCTTGTCGGAAAACCTTGGCTTTTCGTGCCGGGATCGTGTTATAGGCCCGATCCCGACGCGGCAGGACCACCAGCGCCCTTCTTGGCAGCGCAGCGGCTCTGTTTAGAATAATTCTAAGAACTAGAGCCCGACGGTTGACCTGTCAAGAAAAGACATCCGTCGAAATCGAGCGCATTGCAGTGCAATGGTTGCTCGACCGGGGCAATGACGAGGATTTTCCATGCCTGAGGTGATTTTCAACGGTCCGGCCGGCCGGATCGAGGGCCGTTATCATCCCGCCAAGGTTCGTTCCGCCCCCATCGGCATCGTGTTGCATCCGCATCCGCAGTTCGGCGGCACGATGAACAACCAGATCGTCTACAACTGCTACTATCAGTTCGTGAATCGTGGCTTCTCGGTGCTGCGCTTCAACTTCCGTGGCGTCGGCCGCAGCCAGGGCTCCTTCGACCACGGCGTCGGCGAATTGTCGGACGCGGCCTCCGCCCTCGATTACGCGCAGGCCATCAACCCCGAGGCCCGAACCTGCTGGATCGCCGGCTTCTCCTTCGGCGCCTGGATCGGCATGCAGCTGCTGATGCGCCGTCCCGAGGTCGAGGGCTTCATCTCCATCGCCCCGCCGGCCAATCTCTACGACTTCTCCTTCCTCGCCCCCTGCCCCTCCTCGGGCCTGATCGTCCACGGCGACAAGGATGCCGTCGTGCCGATCACCGCCGTCCAGGGGCTCGTCGAGAAGCTCAAGACGCAGAAGGGCATCGTCATCGAGCAGCAGGTGGTGCCGGGTGCCAACCACTTCTTCGAGAACACCGTCGATCCCCTGATGGACGTCGTCGGCACCTATCTCGACAAGCGGCTGGGCAAGAAGGATGCGGCGGAATAGGCCGCGCGCGCCCTATTTCACCAGGTATTCGCGCAGGAGCAGGCGCGCCCTGTGCAGGCGCGCCTTGGTTGCCTGCCGTGTCAGGCCCAGCGTCCCGCCGATCTCGTCGATCGTCAGTTCCCGGACATCCCGCAACAGGACGATATCGCGATAGCCTTGCGGCAACGCCTCGATGGCGGCGGCAAGATCGAGCCTGAGATCGGCGTCCGGCCGGTCGAGCGGCACCTCGTCCGGCACGGCTGCGCCGGCCGCACCGATGCCGGCAAGCCTCGCGAGTTTCAGGCATTCCCGCCGGACGACCGTGAACAGCCAGGCAGAGACAGCCTGCAACGACCGGATCGTGCCAACCCTCCGCGCGAGCAGCCACAGCGCCTCCTGCGCGGCGTCTTCGGCATCGGCGGAGCTGCGGCAGGTCCGCCGGGCGTAGCGGCGAATGTCGGGCTGCGCGAGATCGAGCAGCCGCGCGATGGCGGCATGGTCGCCGAGCCGCGCCGCCTCGAACATCGTCGCCGAAACAGGCACCGCCATGACTACGCCCGATCTCGCGCCCCAATCCCAGCGACGGCGCACATCGGGCAGTAGCCGACGATGCCGGTCGCGGCAAACATGAGCCCCGCAGCCAGCCCGGCATAGCCAGCCGTTCCGCCGAGATACCAGAGCACCGCGATGCCAGCCGCTGCACCCGTCACGATCCGCGCGAGCTGCTGCGCGCCGCCGATGTTCTTCCGATAGAACGCCATGATCCGCCTCCTGTGCGGAGGCCGGCCATTCGACCTCCTGCATGCTGAGAGGGCGCATCGGCCTAAATGGATTCCCGCCGGCTCAAAAATTTCTGGGGTGGGCGCGCAGCCGGGGCCGATATCCCCTGCGACGTTGCGCTGTGGCCTTGCGGGCAGGATCGACTCCCCTTAAAGCCCGGAACTCATGACCTCCGCACCTTCGTCCTTCGTGCTGAACCGCCGGCACTTGCTCGGGATAGAAGGCCTTTCCCCCCAAGAGATCACCGGGCTCCTCGACCTCGCCGAGGAATTCGTCACGCTCAACCGGCAGGTGGAGAAGAAGCGCACGACGCTGCGCGGACGGACCCAGATCAACCTGTTCTTCGAGGCCTCGACCCGGACCCAGTCCTCATTCGAGCTCGCAGGAAAACGCCTCGGCGCCGACGTCATGAACATGTCGGTGGCCCAGTCCTCGATCAAGAAGGGCGAGACGCTGATCGACACGGCGTTGACCCTCAACGCCATGCATCCCGACATCCTGATCATGCGGCATGCCGCCTCGGGCGCGGTGGAACTGCTGTCGAAAAAGGTCGACTGTTCGGTCGTCAACGCGGGCGACGGCACCCATGAGCACCCGACGCAGGCGCTGCTCGACGCGCTCACCATCCGCCGCAACAAGGGCCGGCTGGAGCGCCTCACCGTCGCCATCTGCGGCGACATCCTTCATTCCCGCGTCGCGCGGTCGAACATCATCCTGCTCAACGCCATGCAGGCCCGGGTTCGCGCCATTGGCCCGTCCACGTTGCTTCCCGCTGCCGCCGAACGCCTCGGCGTCGAGGTCTATCGCGACATGCAGGAAGGACTGAAGGACGTCGACATCGTCATGATGCTGCGCCTTCAGCGCGAGCGCATGAACGGCTCCTTCGTGCCCTCGGTGCAGGAGTACTTTCACTTCTACGGCCTGGACGAGGCCAAGCTGCGCTACGCCAAGCCCGACGCGCTGGTCATGCATCCCGGCCCGATGAATCGCGGCGTCGAGATTTCCACGTCGGTCGCGGACGGCGCGCAATCGCTTATCCGCGAGCAGGTCGAGATGGGCGTCGCCGTCCGCATGGCCGTGCTGGAAGCCCTCGCCCGCAACCTGCCGAACGCCTAGGGGATTTTGTCTTGTCGCGTTTTCTTCACGCGAACCGGTACCCACTTCGCTCGAAACCGCTCCAGAGGGCGAGATGCCGCTGACCGATCCGCGCCCCCTGCTCCTCGCCAATGCCCGCCTGATCGACCCGGCCGACGGCACCGACCGGCCCGGCAGCCTGCTGATCGAAGGCGGCGTCATCCGCGACCAGGGCACCGAACTGCGGCCCGACAGCCTTCCCGATGGCACCGAGACCATCGACTGCGAGGGGCGCGTCGTGGCGCCCGGCCTCGTCGACATGCGCTGCTTCGTCGGTGAGCCCGGCTACGAGTACCGCGAGACCATCGCCTCGGCCACGAAGGCCGCGGCTGCTGGCGGCGTCACCACCATCGTCTGCCAGCCCTCGACCGAGCCGGTGATCGACGACCCCGCCATCGTCGACTTCCTGCTGCGCCGTGCCCGCGACACCGGCATCGTGCGGGTGCATCCGATGGCGGCGCTGACCAAGAAACTCGCGGGCCGCGAGATGACCGAGTTCGGCCTCCTGAAGGCCGCCGGCGCCGTTGCCTTCACCGACGGCGCGCGCTCCGTCACCGACGCGCTGGTGATGCGCAGGGCCATGACCTATGCGCGCGATTTCGACGCGCTGATCGTCCATCACACCGAAGACCCGAACCTCATCGGCGAGGGCGTGATGAACGAGGGCGAATTCTCCTCGCGCCTCGGCCTCGGGGGCATCCCGGTGGAAGCCGAGACGATCATGCTCGAACGCGACATGCGGCTCGTGAAGCTGACGGGCGCACGCTACCATGCCGCGTCGATCACCTGCCGGGACTCGCTCGCGATCATCGCCCGCGCCAAGAACGAGGGCCTGCCGGTAACGGCCGCCGTCACGGTCAATCACCTCACCCTCAACGAGAACGACATCGGCAGCTATCGCACCTTCTGCAAGCTGTCGCCGCCGCTGCGCACCGAGGATGACCGCCTCGCGCTTGCGGACGCCGTTGCGGACGGCCTGGTCGATATCGTCGTGTCCGACCACGACCCGCAGGACGTCGAGACCAAGCGGCTGCCTTTCGCCGAGGCAGCCCCCGGCGCCGTCGGCGTCGAGACCATGCTGCCGGCGGCGTTGCGCCTCCATCACGCCGGCCTCGTGCCTCTGCCAGCGCTGCTGAAGTCGCTATCCACTGCGCCGGCAAAGCTTCTCGGCCTGCCCGGCGGCACGCTGGCGCGCGGTGCGCCCGCGGACCTCGTCGTCATCGATCTCGACGAGCCCTGGGTGCTCGACCGCGACGACCTGCATTCCAAGTGCAAGAACTCGCCCTTCGACGAGGCGCGCATGACCGGGCGCGTGGTCAGAACCCTCGTTGCCGGACGCACCGTGCACGGTTGAAGCGCTTTCGAGCGAAGTGGCGACCGGTTCGCGTGAAGAGAAGCGCGCGGACAGCGTGCACAATGCGGCAAGGCGGAAAGATAAAACAAATCCCATTCATCCGAGTGGGATTCTGTCCTAGCGTGTAGCCCTCTCGCAGGGTTCCGCATTCATGCTCACCTCTTCGCTTCCCGCCATCCTCGCCGCAGCCGCCTTCGGCTACCTGCTCGGCTCTATTCCGTTCGGGCTGGTGCTGACGCGGGCGGCCGGCATGGGCGACATCCGATCCATCGGCTCCGGCAATATCGGGGCGACCAATGTCCTGCGCACCGGCAACAAGGGCCTTGCGGCGGCGACCCTCCTGCTCGACGGGCTGAAGGGTACTGCCGCTGTCCTGATTGCCAGCCGGTTCGGATGGAATCTCGGCATCGTCGCGGGTGTCGCGGCCTTCCTTGGCCACGTCTTCCCGGTCTGGCTGAACTTCAAGGGCGGCAAGGGCGTCGCAACCTTTCTCGGCGTCCTTCTGGCGCTCCACTGGCCAGCCTTCGTCGCCTTCGCGCTCGTCTGGCTCGCGATGGCCTTCGCCTTCCGCTATTCGTCGCTGGCCGCGCTCACGGCAAGCCTCGCCGTGCCGGTGGTCGCGCTTGCCATGGGCCAGCCCAGGCTCCTGGTCATGGCCGTCATCGCCATGGTCGTGCTGGTCTTCATCAAGCATCACCAGAACATCGCCAAGCTCCTTGCCGGCACCGAAAGCCGGATCGGCGAGAAATCCGCGCCGCCGCCCGCATGAATGCCGGGGGCGACGATCTCTTCGCCCGCCCCGTAGCGGCGATCCGCCTGACGGATCGCCAGCGCCTCGACTGGCTGCGCCTCGCTCGGTCCGAGAATGTCGGGCCGCGCACCTTCCGCGATCTCCTCAACATGTTCGGCAGCGCCGCCGCGGCGCTCGACGCCCTGCCCGACCTGTCGCGGCGCGGCGGCGGGCGCGCGATCCGGATCGCCAGCCAGGCGGATGCAGAGCGGGAAATGGTGCTCGCGTCCCACAATGGCGTCCGCTTCGTCGCGCTGGGCGAACCCGACTATCCCGACCGCCTGCGCCGCATCGCCTCGGCCCCGCCGCTCCTTGCCCTGAAGGGCGACAGCGCCTGTTTCGAACGCCCGATGATCGGCCTCGTCGGTTCGCGCAACGCTTCGCTGGCCGGGCTCAAGATGGCGGCGATCCTGGCGCAGGGGCTCGGACAGGCCGGCTTCACGACGGTATCGGGCCTCGCCCGCGGCATCGACGCGGCCGCCCACAAGGCTTCGCTGACCACCGGAACGGTTGCCGTTCTCGCCGGCGGGCAGGATCGAATCTATCCGGCCGAGCACGCCCCGCTCGCCGATGACATCGTCCGGGCTGGCGCCGCAATCAGCGAAATGCCAATGGGCCACGAACCCCGCGCCCGCGACTTCCCGCGCCGCAACCGTCTGATCGCCGGCCTGTCGCTCGGCGTGGTGGTTGTCGAGGCGGCCGACCGCTCGGGATCACTGATCACCGCCCGCATGGCGCTGGAGGAAGACCGCGAGGTCTTCGCCGTGCCGGGCTCGCCGCTCGACCCGCGCGCCGCTGGCACCAACCGTCTCATCAAGCAGGGCGCCGTGCTGGTCACCGAGGTCGAGGACATACTCGCGGTACTGCGGCCGATCCTCGACCGCGGCGTCGCGGAGCCCTCACCCGACGAGGACGGCCCGCTCACACCGGCCGATCCCGGCGAGAATGCTCGCGAAAGACTCGCCATGCTGCTCGGGCCGGTACCGGCGGCAGTCGACGACCTCGTCCGCGCCTCCGGCATGCCGGTCGCCACCGTGCGGGTGGTGCTTCTCGAACTGGAGCTTGCCGCGCGGCTTCACCGCGACGCGGCGGGGCGGGTATCGCTGGTCTGACCGCCGTCCCTGCTCTCGCTCTCTGACGCCCGTCGCGCCTCGAGGAACGCATGCTTCTGCTCCGCCTCCAGCCGCACCATGTCCAGCAGATAGTGGAGCGTGCGCAGGTCGGCAGCGCGCGCGAGGTCGGCAAGTTCAGCTGCGAGGCTGCCGATATAGGCCGCAAGGTCTGCCCGGTCCGGACCTGGCAAGCCGGCCGCCCGCGTCGCTGCGGGCCGCAGCTCGCCCGCCGCGCGCGGTACGGGCCGCCGATGACTTGCAGGCATGCTTCCTCCCGGCCGCTGGGCGATGCACGCATCGCTAGGTCAGGGAGTCTTTTGCAATCATAAATATATGTCAATATAAAATACAATCATTCCGTGCAGAAATCTGGCCATTTGACTTGGGACGGCCTTGTGCCCATGTTCCCGCCGACTTTCGGCACCGCATCATCGGTTTGCCGCGGATTTTCAGGGGCACAAGCGCGTGGGCGTGAATGTCGTCATCGTCGAATCGCCGGCCAAGGCGAAGACGATCAACAAATATCTGGGCTCCAACTACGAGGTCATCGCCTCGTTCGGCCATGTCCGCGATCTGCCGCCCAAGGACGGCTCGGTCGATCCGGACGCCGATTTCGCGATGGTCTGGGAGGCGGATGGGCGCGGCGCCAAGCGCATCACGGAGATCGCCAAGGCGGTCAAGGGTGCCGACAAGCTGATCCTCGCCACCGACCCCGACCGCGAGGGCGAGGCCATTTCCTGGCACCTCCTTGAGGCGCTGCGCGACAAGCGCGTGCTGAAGGACATGCCGGTGGAGCGTGTCACCTTCAACGCCATCACCAAGCAGGCGGTACAGGACGCGATGGCCGCTCCGCGCGCCATCGACGAGGCGCTGGTCGAGGCCTATCTCGCCCGCCGCGCGCTCGACTATCTCGTCGGCTTCCGCCTCTCCCCCGTTCTGTGGCGCAAGCTGCCGGGCGCCCGCTCCGCCGGCCGCGTGCAGTCCGTGGCGCTACGCCTCGTCTGCGAGCGCGAAGCCGAGATCGAGCGGTTCAGGAAGCGGGAGTACTGGTCGCTGGTGGCGACCCTCGCGACTCCGCGGAGCGAGAGCTTCGAGGCGCGGCTCGTCGGCGCCGACGGCAAGAAGATCCAGCGGCTCGACGTCGGCACCGAGGACGAGGCACGCGCCTTCGAGAAGGCGCTGAACGACGCGCATTTCGCCGTGTCCGAGGTCGAGGCGAAGCCGGCCCGCCGCCACCCCTACGCGCCCTTCACCACCTCGACGCTCCAGCAGGAAGCGAGCCGCAAGCTCGGTTTCGCGCCGAACCGCACCATGCAGGTGGCGCAGCGCCTGTATGAAGGCTCGGATATCGGCGGCGAGACGGTCGGCCTCATCACCTACATGCGAACCGACGGCGTCGACGTCGCGCCCGAGGCGATCGCCGGCATCCGCGACCTGATCGGCAAGGATTTCGGCGCGCGCTACCTGCCGGGCGCGCCGCGCAAGTACACGTCCAAGCAGAAGAACGCGCAGGAGGCCCACGAGGCCATCCGCCCGACCGACGTGCGCCGCCATCCGCGCGATGTCGCCAAATTCCTCGAACCCGAGCAGGCCCGTCTCTACGACCTGATCTGGAAGCGCACCGTCGCCTCGCAGATGGAGAGTGCCGAGCTCGAGCGCACCACCGTCGACATCCTCGCGACCGTCGGCGGCCTCGGCTCCTCGCTCGGCCGCAAGCTGGAGCTGCGCGCGACCGGCCAGGTCGTGAAGTTCGACGGCTTCCTGACCCTCTACACCGAGGACCGGGACGACGAGAGCGAGGACGAGGACGCCAAGCGCCTGCCCGCCATGACGGTGGGCGAGAAACTGGCGAAGCAGGCGATCGCCGCCAGCCAGCATTTCACCGAGCCACCGCCGCGCTATTCCGAAGCGAGCCTCGTCAAGCGCATGGAAGAGCTCGGCATCGGCCGTCCCTCGACCTATGCCGCGACGCTGCAGACGCTGCAGGACCGCGAATATGTCCGCATCGACAAGAAGCGGCTCGTGCCGGAGGACAAGGGCCGTCTGGTCACGGCCTTCCTGGAGAACTTCTTCGACCGCTATGTCGAGTACGGCTTCACCGCCGCACTGGAGGAGAAGCTCGACCTCGTCTCCAACAGCGAACTCGATTGGAAGGCGCTGTTGCGCGACTTCTGGCGCGATTTCGCCGCCGCCATCGACGAGACCAAGGAACTGCGCGTCTCCGACGTGCTGTCCGCGCTCAACGACAGCCTTGGCCCCCACATCTTCCCCGACAAGGCGGACGGCTCGAACCCGCGCATCTGCCCCACCTGCGGCACGGGCGCCCTCTCGCTGAAGCTCGGCAAGTTCGGCGCCTTCATCGGCTGCTCGAACTATCCGGAATGCCGCTACACCCGCCAGCTGTCGGCGCCTGCCGACGGCACTGGCGACGGCCCTGCCGGCGCGTCGGCCGATGGCACGCGGCGTCTTGGCGAAGATCCGGTGTCCGGCCTCGAAGTCACCGTCCGCGACGGCCGCTTCGGCCCCTATGTGCAGCTCGGCGAAGGCGACAAGCCCAAACGCTCGTCGCTGCCGAAAGGCATGACGCCGGCTGGCCTCGATCTCGAACGGGCGCTGGCGCTGCTGGAACTGCCGAAGGAAGTGGCAAAGCACCCGGAAAGCGGCGAGCCGATCCTCGTCGGCATCGGGCGCTATGGCCCCTATGTCCAGCATGGCCGCACCTACGCCAATCTGGAGAAGGATGACGACGTGCTGGCGATCGGCGCCAACCGCGCCATCGATCTGGTAGTGGCCAAGGAATCCGGCGCGAAGGCCCGGTTCGGTCGCGGCGGGGCGGCCACTGCCGGCCGCGCGCTCGGCGACCATCCAACCCTCGGCGGGCCGGTCACGGTCATGGCCGGCCGCTACGGTCCCTATGTGAAGCACGGCTCCGTCAATGCGACCCTGCCGAAGGGCAAGAACCCCGACGAACTGACCATGGACGAGGCGGTGCCCCTGCTGGCGGCCCGGGCCGAGGTCAGCGGCAAGGGCAAGAAGCCGGCGCGCACCAAGGCGGCCGCGGACAAGCCGGCCAAGGCGAAGTCGCCCGCCAAGCCCAAGTCCGCCGCCAAGAAGCCGGCTGCGAAAAAGGCCCCCGCGCCGAAGGAGTGAGGCGGCTTCGCTGCCTTGCTCGTTTCGCTTGAGCGTCCGATGCGATAGCCTTGGGGCCTCGCCGGGCGGTCGCGCGGCGCATCAGCCGGATTCGCATTGCCCCGCAGACCCAAATTCTCCAAGGAAACGCCTGACGAAGGCTCGCGTCTGCCGAGCCGCGAGGATGTGCTGGCCTTCATCGCCAGCCAGCCGGGGCGCGTGGGCAAACGCGAGATCGCCCGCCATTTCGGCCTGCATGGCGCCGACAAGCAGGCTTTGAAGGCGCTTCTGCGCGACGCGGTGGACGAGGGTCTCGTCACCAAGGGGCGCGGCAAGGTGGCCAAACACGGCGCGCTGCCGCCGGTCCTGGTGGTCGACATCGTCAGCCGCGACGCCGACGGCGACCTCGTCGCCTCGCCCGCCGAATGGGACGAGGAGGAGCACGGAGCCGCTCCCGACATCGTGATCGCCCTGCCCCGCCGTCCGCGCCCCGGCGATCCCATCCCTGGCCTCGGCGACCGCGCGCTGGTGCGCCTCGCCGATGGCGGCTCGGCCGGCGACGACACGCGCCCGGTCGCGCGCGTGATGAAGATCCTCGATCGCGGCCGCTCGCGCACCATCGGCGTGTTTCGCGCCGTTCCGGGCCATGGCGGTCGGCTCATTCCCATCGACAAGAAGAATGTCGGCCGCGAGCTCATCATCCCTGACGAGGCATCGGCCGAGGCGAAGGACGGCGATCTCGTCGCCGTGGACATCGTCCGCACCTCGCGTTTCGGGCCGCCGGTCGCCAAGGTGCGCGAGCGGCTCGGCAACCTGAAGTCCGAGCGGGCGATCTCGCTGATCGCCCTCGAAGTCCACGGCATCCCCCATGTGTTCCGCGCCGACACGCTGGCGGAGGCCGAGCGCGCGGAGCCCGTCAGCCTCGGCAGGCGCGAGGACTGGCGCAAGCTGCCGCTGGTCACCATCGACCCGGCCGACGCCAAGGATCATGACGACGCCGTCCACGCCGAGCCTGACCCCTCGCCCGACAATCCCGGCGGCTTCATCCTGACCATCGCCATTGCCGATGTCGCCGCCTATGTGCGGCCGGGGACATCGCTCGACCGCGAGGCGGCGATCCGCGGCAACTCCGTCTATTTCCCGGACCGCGTCGTGCCAATGCTTCCCGAGCGCATCTCCAACGACCTCTGCTCGCTGAAGGCCCGCGAGGACCGGCCGGCCATGGCCTGCCGGGTTGTGATCCGCGCCGACGGGCGCCGCAAGTCGCACTCGTTCCACCGCATTCTCATGCGATCGGAGGCCAAGCTCGCCTATCCGCAGGCTCAGGCGGCCATCGACGGCCATACGGACGAAGTCACGGCCGGCATCCTCGAACCGATCCTGAAGCCTCTCTGGGAGGCTTACGCGGCCCTCAAGCGCGCGCGTGACGACCGCGAGCCGCTCGACCTCGATCTGCCCGAGCGCAAGATCCTGCTGAAGCCCGACGGCACGGTCGACCGTGTCGTGGTGCCTCAGCGCCTCGATGCCCACCGGCTGATCGAGGAGATGATGATCCTCGCCAATGTCTGCGCGGCCGAGACGCTGGAGAAGCACCGCACGCCCTGCATGTACCGCATCCACGATGCGCCGAGCATGGAGAAGCTGCTGACCCTGAAGGAGTTCCTGAAGACCATGGACATCGCGCTGCCCAAGGCGGCGCTGCTGCGTCCCTCGAATTTCAACCAGATCCTCGCGCGCGCCAAAGGCACCGATTCAACCGAGCTGGTCAGTCAGGTCGTGCTGCGTTCGCAGAGCCAGGCCGAATACTCGCCGGAGAATATCGGCCATTTCGGCCTGAACCTGCGCCGTTACGCGCATTTCACCTCGCCGATCCGCCGCTACGCCGACCTCATCGTCCATCGCGGCCTGATCCGCGCGCTCGGCCTCGGAAACGACGGCCTGCCGGACGGACAGGCGTCCTCCCTCGCCGAGATCGCCGCCGAGATCTCGGCCGCCGAGCGCCGCGCCATGGCCGCCGAGCGCGAAACCATCGACCGGCTGATCGCAGCCCACCTCGCCGACCGCGTCGGCGACATTTTCGGCGCCCGAATCTCGGGAATGACCCGTTCCGGCCTGTTCGTGAAGCTGGACGACACCGGCGCGGACGGTTTCGTGCCGGCCTCGACCATCGGCGGCGACTATTTCCGCTACGAGGAGGGCCTGCAGGCGCTCGTCGGCACCCGCACCGGCGAGACATACCGGCTCGGCGACACCGTGACGGTGAAGCTGGTCGAGGCCGCGCCGGTGGCGGGAGCCCTGCGTTTCGAACTGATGAGCGATGGCCGCGCCGGGGTTGCGCGACAGGGGCGCGAGGGGCAAATACGCCGCAGCAGGCGCGACGACGGCTTTTCTGACGGGCGGCGCGCGCGACCGGGTGACCGGCCGTCCAAACCACCGTGGAAAAAGAAGGGCCGCAAGAAATGAGCGTCCAGATTCTGCATGGCGAAGCGATCGAACAGCCGGCGGAGCGCCCGGCCCGCGACCTCTGGCAGGCCGTCCGGCGCGGCATGATGCTGCGCTGCCCGGCTTGCGGCGAGGGCCATCTTTTCACCTCCTACCTGAAGGTTGCGCCCGCCTGCGATCATTGCGGCGAGGTGCTCTCCCATCACCGGGCGGACGACGCCCCGCCCTACCTGACCATCATGGTGGTCGGCCATATCGTCGTCCCCATGCTGATGTGGCTGGAGCTGCGCTATCAGCCGGAACTGTGGATTCACTTCGTTCTCTGGCTGCCACTGACGCTCATCATGTCGCTGGTGATGCTCCCGCCGATCAAGGGAGCTGTCGTCGGCTATCAATGGGCCCTGCGCATGCACGGTTTCGACGAGCACAGCGCCGAGGCCGAAGAAGACCGCAAGCTCGCCAACCCCGCCAAGGCAGTCATTTCAGCATGAGCGATAAGGGCGTCGCGCTCGCCGAGCGCCTGACCAAGACCGAACGCGAACAGCGCTGGGCCAACCAGAAGCCCGTCGATGCCGCGACGCTCATCCTCATCGACCGGACGGCGAAGAAGCCGAAGGTGCTGATGGGTAAGCGCCGCGACGATCTCAAGTTCATGCCCGGCAAGTTCGTCTTCCCGGGCGGCCGACGCGATCCCGACGACCGCGCCATGCCGGTCTACGGCACGCTCGACGACCGGGCGCAGGCCCGACTCATGGCGCGCGTCCAGCGTCCCTCCATGTCGCGGGCCCGCTCGCTGGCGCTCACCGCCATCCGCGAGACCTGCGAGGAAACCGGCCTGCTGCTCGGCACCCGCGATGCCGGCAAGCCGGAGACCGTGCCGAAGGGCTGGGAAGCCTTCGCCGAGCACGGCGTTTTCCCCGATCTCGAATCGCTCCAGTTCGTCGCGCGCGCGATCACTCCGCCGCGTCGTCCCAAGCGCTTCGACACGCGCTTCTTCGCCTGCGATGCCGACAAGATCGTGCACCGCCTTGAGGGCGTCGTCGGTCCGCATGCGGAGCTGACCGAACTGAAGTGGCTGACCCTCGAGGAAGCCCTCAAGGAAGACCTCCCGACCATCACGACGGTGGTGCTGGAGGAACTTGGCGAGCGCATCGCCAAGGGGTTCTCGCCGCTGCTGCCCGTGCCGTTCTACTTCATGGTCCGCAAGGAATTCCGGCGCGAGCTGATCGACTAGATTACCGCGAATTCATTTGAGCCCGTCCCGGCTCCCCTCCTAACTAGTGCGTCAGGATGACGCGTTCTGCTCATAGGGGGGGCCGATGTGGAAGCCGTGGCTGCTCAGGCTCCATCGCTGGGTGACGCTGGTCTTTGCCATTCCGCTGGCGGTGATCGTGCTCAGCGGCCTCGTTCTGTCATTCGAGCCGGTCGCTCAGGTTACGTCCATCGCCCCCGGTTCGCTCACCCTCGCGACCGTCGAGGATCTCCTCGCCCGCCATGATCCCGAGGGCAAGGCCCGCTCGCTGACATTCCGCAGCTACGAGAACCGCATGTCCATCGGCGGCGTGCGGCCAGACGACACGATCGACGTCGACGTCCGCACTGGCGCGGAGCTGACCGAGGACGGTGCCGCTTCCAACCTGTTCTACTATTCCCGCGTTCTGCACGAGACGCTGATGCTGGACCTCGGCTGGCTGGTCCATGTCTCGACCATGGCCATGCTGCTGCTGGTGGTGCTCGGCATCGCCATGGGATGGCCGCGGCTGGCGAACTCCCTGTCGGGCTGGCACAAGGCGACCGCCTGGTTCCTGCTGCCGCTGCTGGTGCTCTCGCCGCTGACGGGCCTGTTCCTCGCATGGGGCATCAGCTTCGCGGGCTCGCCGACCGGTCGAGCGGAGCCGCTCGCCGTAGCCGAAGCCGTCCGCGTCATCGGGGCGCGGCACGACCTTTCGAATCTCGTCTGGTTGCGCGGGCGCGGTGGGCGGCTGCTTGCTCGTCTTGTCGTGAATGGCGAGTACCGCGTTCATGCCGTCACGCGCGATGGCCTTGAGCCGGCATCGCGCAACTGGCCGCGCCTGCTGCATGAAGGGAATTTCGCGGGCATCTGGTCCGGCCTGATGAACGTGGTCATTTCCATCGCCTTCGTCGCGCTGATGACGACCGGTCTGCTCATCTGGGCGAAGCGGCGGTTCCGCAGACGACCGCAGCGGACGCGGACGCAACAAGCTGCCGGACCCATGGCGGCCTGATCTCGCGCCTGACAGACCTGCCCTCGTCCGCCTTGTCATGATGGCGTCGCCGCGCCATGTGAGGCGGCCTCATGACCGCATCAGTCTCGCCTGCCGAAGCATTTTCCCGCGACCGCGTCGTCTCCATCGCCGCGGCCATAGCCTGCATCGTGGCGGTGGGCATCGGCCTGTCGCTGTCGATCCCGCTCCTGTCCTTCGCGCTGGACGCCAAGGGCGCGTCGCGAACGCTGATCGGCATCAACACTGCGATGGGCGGCATAGCGACAGTCGTCTGCGCGCCGTTCATCTCCGGCTGGGCGCGCCGCTTCGGCATGCAGGCCGTGCTCAGCGCGGCCATCGCGCTCGGCGTCGTATCGCTGCTGGCCTTCCAGGTGGCGGAACCGATCTGGCTCTGGTTTCCCCTGCGCTTCACCCTCGGTGCGGCGCTCGCCGTGCTCTTCGTCCTCTCCGAGTACTGGATCAACGCCGCCGCGCCCGAAGGCCGCCGCGGGCTGGTGCTCGGCGCCTATGCAACCGCCCTCTCCGTCGGATTCGCCACCGGCCCGCAGGTCCTGGCGCTGGTCGGCACGTCGGGGCCGCTGCCCTATTTCACCGGCGCCGCGCTGTTCGCACTGGCGGCACTGCCCGTCCTGTTCGCCGGTGGCAAGGCTCCCGCCATCGAGGACCACCCCTCGACCGGCGTCATGAGCTTCCTGTGGGCGGCGCCTGCGGGCACGCTCGCAGCCCTCGCCTTCGGCGCGGCGGAAACCGGCGCCATCGCACTGCTGCCGCTCTACGGCATGGCGATCGGCCTCGACGCCATGGGCGCGGTGTCGCTCATCTCGGCCTTCGTGCTCGGCAACGTCCTGTTCCAGATCCCCATCGGCCTCGTCGCCGACCGCATCGACCGCCGCTGGGTTCTGCTGTGTTGCGCCACGATCGGCGCGGCCGGCATGGCCGCCATGGCGCTGCTGCCGCTCTCGAAGGTCGGGCTGATGGCGCTTCTGTTCCTGTGGGGCGGCATCGTCACCGGGCTCTATACGGTGGGCCTCGCCCATCTCGGCAGCCGGTTCCGCGGCGCCGACCTCGCACAGGCCAATGCCGCCTTCGTCGTCATGTATTCGATCGGCCTGATCGTCGGCCCGCCGATGGCGGGCGCCGGCATGGACTTCTGGCCGCCGCACGGCATGCCCGCGACGCTCGCCGCGCTGTTCCTTGCCTATCTCGCCGTGGTGCTCGGCCGGATGATCGTGCTGCGCAAACCGGTGTGAGATCCCGGCAATTTGGGGCGACGGGAATCAGGGAACCTCAGCGTCATGCCCGGCCTTGTGCCGGGCATCCACGACTTCCTTTCGGCGGTGGTGTTCAAGTCGTGGATGGCCGGGATAAACCCGGCCATGACGGGGAAAGGTTGCGGCCTCGCAAGCGGCCAGTGACGCGTCACTCCACCGTGACGCTCTTGGCGAGGTTGCGCGGCTGGTCGACATCCGTGCCCATCTCCACCGCCGTGTGATAGGCGAGAAGCTGGATCGGCACCGAATAGACCAGCGGCGCGATGGTCGCCGGCACGTCCGGCATGACGATGGTCGCGACCGTTTCGACTTCCGCGTGCTCCGCGCCCTTCTCGTCGGTGATGAGAATGATCTGGCCGCCGCGCGCCGCCACTTCCTGCATGTTCGAGACGGTCTTCTCGTAGACCTTGTCGTGGGGAGCGATGACGACGACGGGCATGGTCTCGTCGATCAGCGCGATGGGACCGTGCTTCAGCTCGCCTGCCGCATAGCCCTCGGCGTGGATGTAGGAGAGTTCCTTCAGCTTCAGCGCGCCTTCGAGCGCTATCGGATAGGACGTGCCGCGGCCGAGATAGAGCACGTCGCGCGCTTTCGACAGCGCCTTGGCGATGCCTGAAATGTGCTCCTCCAGCTTCAGCGCCTCGTTCATGTAGCGCGGCGCCTCCATCATGGCGCGCACCAGCTTGTCCTCCTCCTCGCCATTGACGAAGCCGCGCGCCTTGCCGGCGGCAATCGCGAGCGAAGCGAGCACCGCCAACTGGCAGGTGAAGGCCTTGGTCGAGGCGACGCCGATCTCCGGCCCACCGAGCGTCGGCATGACGATGTGGCTCTCGCGCGCGATGGTGGAGGTCGGCACGTTGACCACGGCGAGCACGTGCTGGCCGTTCTCCTTGGCATAGCGCAGCGATGCCAGCGTATCGGCCGTCTCGCCGGACTGCGAGACGACGATCATCAGGCCGCCGGGCACCATCGGCGTCTCGCGATAGCGGAATTCCGAGGCAATATCGATGTCGACCTGGATGCGCGCGAAGCGCTCGAACCAGTATTTGGCGGTGAGTCCGGCGAGATAGGCCGTGCCGCAGGCGGCGATCGAGATGCGCGGCAGCGCCGCCCAGTCGAACGGCAGGTCGGCCGGCAGGCGCACCTTGCCGCTGGCCATGTCGAGGTAATGCGCCGTCGTGCGCGCCACGACCTCGGGCTGCTCGTAGATCTCCTTGAGCATGAAGTGCTTGTGATTGCCCTTGTCGACCAGGAAGGCGGTCGCCGAGGAGCGGATCACCGGCCGCTGCACCACGTGGCCCATCTCGTCGCGGATCTCGACCGAGGTGCGGTCGAGGATCGCCCAGTCGCCCTCTTCGAGATAGGCGACGGCGGAGGTGAAGGGCGCCAGCGCGATGGCATCCGAGCCGAGATACATCTCGCCCTCGCCATAGCCGACGGCCAGCGGCGAGCCCTTGCGGGCGCCGATCAGCAGATTCTCGTTGCCCTCGAAGACGAAGGCCAGCGCAAAGGCGCCGCGCAGGCGCGGCAGCACCGCCCCCACCGCGTCGGCCGGGCTCTTGCCCGACTTCATCTCGTGCCCGACCAGATGTGCCACCGTCTCGGTGTCGGTCTGGGTCGAGAAGACCACGCCCTTGGCTTCCAGCTCCTGCCGAA
>Ga0209794_1001507_pt1 | contig 17310 bp, 16 predicted proteins | sample EBPBio232013_DNA_FD_185869 | JGI IMG/M metagenome (GOLD analysis project Ga0209794, IMG submission 185869) | Wastewater treatment Type I Accumulibacter community from EBPR Bioreactor in Madison, WI, USA - Reactor 1_5/23/2013_ DNA (SPAdes)... | ecosystem: Engineered > Bioreactor > EBPR >... | reverse complement strand
TGGCCCGATATGACTGGATGAAGGATGCGGCAAGTATCCGGTTCCGTGACAAGGCATTTATCAATGGCAAGCCGGTTGAAGCCCTTTCCGGCGAGACGTTTGACTGCATCAACCCGGCCACCGGCGAGGTGATTGCCCGCGTCGCCGCCTGTGGCGAGGTCGATGTGGACCGTGCCGTCAAGGCCGCCCGCGCCGCGTTCGAGGATGGTCGCTGGTCTGGCAAGGCCCCGGCCGAGCGCAAGGCGGTGCTTTTGAAGCTTGCCGATCTCATCCGCGAACACCGCACGGAACTCGCCCTTCTCGACAGTATCGACATGGGCAAGCTGGTGCTCGACGCTGCCACCATCGACGTGCCGGGGTCCGCCGCCATCTTCCAGTGGTATGGCGAGGCCATCGACAAGATTTATGACGAAGTGGCCCCGGTTGGCCCCGGCAATGTGGCGCTGGTGCGCCGCGAGCCGCTGGGCGTCGTCGGCGCTGTCGTGCCGTGGAATTTCCCGCTCGATATGGCCACTTGGAAATGTGCGCCGGCCCTTGCCATGGGCAATTCCGTGGTGCTGAAACCTGCCGAACAGTCGCCGCTTTCGGCCCTTCGTCTGGCGGAACTGGCGCTCGAAGCCGGTCTGCCGGAAGGCGTCCTGAACGTCGTCACGGGTCTTGGCGAAATCACCGGCAAGGCGCTTGGCCTCCACCCGGATGTCGATTGCATCACGTTTACCGGCTCGACGCAGGTCGGCAAGTATTTTCTCGGCTATTCCGCCCAGTCGAACATGAAGCAGGTCTGGCTGGAATGCGGCGGCAAGAGCCCGAACCTGATCTTTGCCGATTGTGACGATCTCGATGCCGCCGCCGATATGGCCGCCTTCGGCATCTTCTTCAATCAGGGCGAAATCTGCTCGGCTAACTCCCGCCTGCTGGTCGAAAAGTCGATTGCCGACGCCTTCCTCGAAAAGATGGTGGAGCGCGCCGCCCGCTATACGCCGGGCAATCCGCTCGATACGGGCTCGACCATGGGCGCGATTGTCGATGAAGCGCAGACGGCCCGCATCATGTCCTTCATTGAGGACGGCAAGAATACGAGCCGTCTGGTGACGGGCGGCGAACGTGTGAGCGTCAACGGCAAGGGCTGCTTCGTGCAGCCGACGATCTTTGCCGATGTGGATGCCGATGACCGCCTGTCGCGCGAGGAGATTTTCGGGCCGGTTCTGGCCGTCTCCACCTTCGAGAAGGAGGAGGAGGCGATTTTCCGCGCCAATGACACGATTTACGGTCTGGCCGCCTCGGTGTGGACCTCGAACCTGTCACGCGCCCACCGCGTGTCAGACAAGCTGAAAGCGGGCACGGTTTCGGTCAATACGGTGGACGCGCTTTCGCCGATGACGCCGTTTGGCGGCTTCAAGCAGTCGGGCATCGGGCGTGACCTGTCGCTCCACGCGCTCGACAAGTTCTCCGGCCTCAAAACGACGTGGATCAAGTATTGAGCAGGCCCTGACGCAAGCGTACGCGTTTGCGGCGTTCATCCTTCTCCCCTGTGGGGAGAAGGTCGCGGCAGCGGGTTGAGGGGGAATAACGAGAACTTTCTGCCCCCTCATCCGACCCTTCGGGCCACCTTCTCCCCGGTGGGGAGAAGGAAAAAGCGGCACCGCTGCCACGTTTGCGGAACCACCGGGATGCATCAAGATCGGGGGATCGCGCATTGATCCATCGGCCCCTGAAAAAGGTCGCCAACCTCTCTGTTCGTCATGGTCGGGCTTGACCCGACCATCCATAAGTCATTGAAACGATGGATCCTCGGGTCAAGCCCGAGGATGACGGAAGTGGCGAAGGCAGGGGTTTGTCGTTAACCTCCCATTTCATCCGATGCTGAAACGGGTTAGGTTCCGAAAATCGGAACCAGAGGCATTGCGTCCATGCGCTTCACGCTCAGACAACTCGAATACTTCATCGCAGCCGGGGAGACCGGCTCGATCACGCAGGCCTCCGAGCGGATCAACATTTCGCAGCCGTCGATCTCGACCGCGATCTCTCAGCTTGAGCAGGAACTGGACGTGCAGCTGTTCGTGCGCCACCACGCGCAGGGCTTGTCGCTGACGGCTCCGGGCCGCACCCTGCTTCTGGAAGCCAAGCGTCTGGTGGAACAGGCGGAATCGCTCTATGGCGTCGCTTCGGAAGCCAGCGAGGAAGTGCGCGGGCAGTTGAATGTCGGCTGCCTGACGACGCTGGCCCCGATGATCCTGCCGGAACTGGCGCTTTCCTTTACCTCAGGCTTCCCGAGGGCCAATGTGCGCCCTCACGCCGATCATCAGGAAGTGCTGCTGTCGGGTCTTCGCCGCGCGACGATTGATGTCGCCATTACCTACGATCTGCAGATCCCCGATGATGTGGACTTCGCGCCACTGGTGGACCTGCCGGTTCATGCGCTGGTCGGGGAAAGCCACCCGCTCGCCCGTCACTCGGCGGTCACGCTTCAGGAGCTGGTGCAGGAGCCGCTGATCTTCCTCGATCTGCCGCTGTCGGCGGAGTATTTTCTGGCGCTCTTCATGAAGGAAGGGCTTCAGCCGAATATTGCCTTTCGCATTTCTCACCCGGATGTGATCCGCACCATGGTGGCGAACGGCTACGGCTATACGCTGGCCAATGTCACGCCGCGCTCGGATACGGCGCTCGACGGTCGAAAAGTGGTGCGTGTTCGTCTCTCCGGTGATCATCGCCCCATGACCATCGGCCTTGCGACGTTGAAATCGCTTAGAAAATCACGCCTGATGAGCGCGTTTGAAGGCCACGCACGGGCCTTTATTTCCGATGCCTATATACCCGGCATGGTCGCACCGGCGATGACGCGCAAGCGGCGCTAAAGCATGTCGCGCAAACGTGGGAGCCGGTTTGACGATTGCTTAGGTTCTGCCTAAGCAGATAAACCGAAAATGATTATTTTCCCGACGAAGGAAGCATGCTTTCCTTTTCTGGTCGCGGCCCGGATGCGGGCGACGGCAAGGGGGCAGGCCGAACTTGACCGCTGTCCCCGGCGGATTTCGACGAGTGCGCACCCCAAGGGCGCGCCGCCTCAACAAAGAAAAAGGGGAACATAATGAAAATGACCTTTTCCAAGCTTCGCAAGGCCGCTCTTGCTGCCGGTGTGGCCCTCGTGGCTGCCGGCTCTGCCCATGCCGGTGAAATGAAACTCGGCATGACCACCTGGGTCGGCTACGGCCCGCTGTTTCTGGCCCGCGACATGGGCTACTTCAAGGAAAACGGCCTGGATGTGAAGCTCGAAATCATCGAGGAATCGGCGCTTTACATGGCCGCCGCCGCCGCTGGCGAGCTGGATGGCAGCGCCTCCACCATCGATGAAATCATGAAGTACCGCTCCAAGGATGTCTGCTTCAAGGGCGTTTACGCGCTGGACGACAGCCATGGTGGCGACGGCGTTCTGGCTCCGAAGGATGTGGCGTCCGTGGCCGATCTGAAGGGTAAGGAAGTGGCCATGAACGAGGGCTCCGTCTCGCAGTTCTGGTTCAACATTCTTTTGAAGCAGGCTGGCCTGACCGAGAAGGACGTGAAGATCACCAACATGACGGCTGACGATGCCGCTGCCGCCTTCATGGCCGACCGCGTGCCGGTGGCTGTGACCTGGGAGCCGCACCTGACACTCGCCAAGAAGGAAAACAAGGGTCAGGTTCTGGTCGATTCCTCCAAAACGCCGGGCCTGATTGTCGACGTGGTGGCGCTGAACTGCGACTACATCGCCAAGAACAAGAAGGATGTGGAAGCGCTCGTCGCCGGTCTCTACAAGGCCAACGAGTTCATCAAGTCCAACCCGGAAAAGGCCTATGAAGTCATGGCCAAGGGCGTGGGCGGCTGGCTTTCCGACCCGAAGGACTTCGCTTCTTCGGCAGCTGGCGTGAACTTCTACGGCAAGGACCGCAACGCCGAATTCTTCAAGGGCGGCGATGAAGGCGAAGCTGGCAAGCTGATCAAGCTCGGCACGGAAATCTGGGGCGGCTTCGGCAAGCTCAAGATGGACATCAAGTACGACGACCTCGTCGATCCGTCCTTCCTCGCCAAGTAAGCATGGTCCGGGGCATGGGTTCCTCCATGCCCCTTCCCACACGTGAAGCGGCAACCGCCTTTGCCGCACCCCCGCAAGCCTGCCGCGTGCTGCCGCAGGCGTGGAGAAAGACGTGAGCGAACAGTCTCTTTTCAAGACCGTCACCATTCCCTTCAAGCCCATTCCCCGCAGTGTGGCGCTGTCTGCCAGCGTCCTCATCTGGGTCATCGTCATCGCCGGCTGGTTTGCGCTGGCCTATTCCGGCACGGTGAAGGACATGTTCCTGCCGAAGCCCGAAGCTGTGGTGACGACCACCATCAAGATGATGGCCGATGGCACGCTGTGGGAGCACATGCTGGCCAGTGTTCAGGTGGTGCTGATCGGCTTCATCGTCTCGTCGGTCGTGGCTGTGCCGCTCGGTCTGATGATGGGCACCTACCGCATCGTTCAGGCGTTTTTCGATCCGCTCGTCAATTTCATCCGCTACCTGCCGGTCACGTCTTTCGTGCCGCTCTTCATCCTGTGGATTGGCATTGGCATCGAACAGCGCATCGCCGTCATTATCTTCGGCATTTTCTTCCAGCAGCTGGTGATGATTGCCGATAATGCCCGCTCTGTGCCGCGCGATCTCGTCAACGCTGCCTATACGCTCGGCACCCGCCGCGTCGATACGGTGTTCCACATCGTTCTGCCCGCCACGCTGCCGAATGTTCTCGATGTGCTGCGCGTCACCATGGGCTGGGCCTGGACCTATCTGGTGGTGGCCGAACTCGTCGCTGCCCGTTCCGGCCTTGGCTATATCTCGCTCAAGGCCATGCGCGGTTTCCAGGTGGATGTGATTTTCATGGCCATCGCCCTCATCGGCATCCTCGGTCTTGCCACCGACCAGATGTTCCGCATCGTCCGCCGCGTCGTGGCACCCTGGGCCGTGTAAAGGAGTTTGCCTCATGACCGCTCTCAAGCTTCCGAACGACCCTTCCAGCTCCGATATCGACATCAAGGACGTGGTGCTGCGCTACGGCAAGGGCGAAAACGCCGTGCTGGCCTTGAACGGCATCTCCTTCCATGTGGAGCGTAACGAATTCTGCGTCATCGTTGGCCCGTCCGGCTGCGGCAAGTCGAGCCTGCTCTATCTCATCGCCGGTCTGGAAGACCGTACCGATGGTTCGATCAGCGTCGGCGGCCAGGTGGTGACGGAACCCGGCCCGGATCGCGGCATGGTGTTTCAGGGCTATACGCTTTTCCCCTGGCTGACCGTCGCGCAAAACGTGGAATACGGCCCGAAGCGCAAGGGTTATGCCCCGGCGGCGCGCAAGGATACGGTGGAGCACTACCTCGCCGAAGTGGGGCTTTCCAAGTTCGCCAACCATTACCCGTCGCAGCTTTCTGGCGGCATGAAGCAGCGCGTGGCCATTGCCCGCGCGCTTGCCAACGACCCGGAAGTGCTTCTGATGGACGAGCCGTTCGGCGCGCTCGACAGCCAGACCCGCCACTCCATGCAGAAGCTTCTGCTGCGGGTATGGGAAAACACCAAGAAGACCGTTCTCTTCGTTACCCACGACATTGACGAGGCCATTCTTCTGGCCGATCGCGTGGTGGTCATGTCGGGGCGTCCGGGCCAGATCAAGAAGGAAATCCGCGTCGATATTCCCCGCCCCCGCACGATGGACATCATGATGGAGCCGGACTTCATCGCCATGAAGCGCGACATTCTCGAGCTTCTGAAGAACGACGACGACGATCATTAATCCATAAAGTCAGGCTGGAGACGCGCGACCATGGAAAACGTTGAATTCGACTATATCGTCATCGGTTCCGGTTCGGCGGGTTCGGTGCTTGCCAACCGCCTCAGCGCCAATCCGGCCCATCGCGTCTGTCTTGTGGAAGCGGGTGGCAGCGCCGACAGCCTTCAGGTGAAGGTTCCGGCGGGCATTCTTTCGCTCTATGGCAACCCGCGTTATGACTATGGTTATGTCGGCGTTCCCCAGCCGGAACTGAATAACCGCCGCATTCCGGTCAATCGCGGCAAGGCGCTCGGCGGTTCGTCCATCATCAACTCCATGGTCTATATCCGTGGCGCCGCGCAGGATTACGATGAATGGGCGGCCCTTGGCTGCACCGGCTGGTCCTATGCCGATGTGCTGAAGACCTTCCGCAAGCTGGAGCGCAACCAGCTTTCGCAGGACCCGACCTATCACGGTTTTGACGGCGCGCTTCTCGTCGACAATCCGCAGGACCCGAACGAAGTCGCCAAGATGTGGGTTGCGGCGGGCGAGAGTGTCGGCCTGCCGGAAAACCGCGATTTTAATGCGCAAACCCAGTTCGGCCTTGGTATTTACAACGTCACGCAGAACAAGGGCGAGCGCTTCTCGGCCTATTCCGCCTTCGTCAAGCCGGTGCTCAATCGCCCCAATCTGGTGGTCATGCCAAAGACGGAAGTGCTGAACCTTGTGTTGAGCGAAGGCCGCGTCAGCGCCGTCAACGTGCTGCGTGAGGGCGAACCGCTGCAACTGGCCTGCCGGGGTGAGGTGGTGCTTTCGGCCGGGGCCATCGGCACGCCGCGCATCCTGCTGGCGTCCGGCATCGGCCCGGCGGACGAGCTGAAGGCCGTTGGCGTCTTGCCGATGGTTGATCTCGCTGGCGTCGGCAAGAACCTGCGCGACCATATTGATGGCATGATCACCATGCGCTCCGACAGCACGAAAACGCTCGGTCTGTCGGTGCCGAACCTGCCTGCCATTCTGGCGGCTCCGTTCCAGTATTTCACCAAGCGCAAGGGCATGCTCACCACCAATTATGTGGAAGCGGGCGGCTTTGCCAAAACCAAATATGCGGGCGAGATCGCCGACATCCAGTTCCATTTCGTGCCGGGTTATCGCAGCCATCGCGGCCGTCTGGTGGAATATGGCCATGGCTATGCGGTGCATACCTGCGTGCTGCGCCCGAAGAGCATCGGCGAGGTGAAGCTCGTCAATGACGGCACGCGGCGCAATCTGGCCATCGACCACCGCTTCTTCACCAACGAACAGGATGCACTGACGCTCACCGAAGGCATCAAGGTGGCGCGGTCCATCCTCGCCTCCCCGGTTTTCGATCCGGTGCGCGGCCCGGAAATCCTGCCCGGCCCCGGCGTCAACAGCGACGCGGAAATCCTGGCCTATCTGCGTGCCGAGGCGCTGACCGTCTATCACCCGGTCGGCACCGCCAAGATGGGTACGGACGACATGGCCGTGGTGGACCCTGAAAGCCTGAAGGTTCGCGGCCTTGCCAACCTGCGCGTGGCCGACGCCTCGATCATGCCGACGCTGATCGGCGGCAACACCAACGCACCCTGCATGATGGTCGGCGACAAGGCCGCCGACGCCATTTTGGGCGTCGCCGGTTGAGGTCGTGAGGGGGCGTTCAGGCCGACAACAGGCCGAGAATGCCGCCGACGATCAACAGGCAGCCGGCCAGTTCGAGAAGGTTCATCCGTTCGCGAAACAGGAACCATGAGGCGGCGAAGGTGAAGATGAGTTCCACCTGCCCCAAGGCCCGCACATAGGCGACCGGCTGCAGCGCCATGGCTGTGAACCAGCAGGCCGAGCCGAGCACACCGGCAAGACCGACGAGCGAGGACGAGCGCCAGGATTTGGCGACCCGGATGATTTCGCTGCGGTCGGTCGCCATCATCCAGACCAGCATGTAGAGCGTCTGAAAACCTGTGACACAGGCGAGCGTCACGGCTGCCTGCATGACCGGGTTCGGCCCTGCCAGCGCAAGCGATGCAGAGCGATAAGCAACCGCCGAAATGCCGAAGACGCTGCCGGAGGCAATGCCGATCAGTGCGGTTTTCCCCGTGATGGCCGTGGCGAGGCTTTTGGCCGAAAGCGGTGAACGGGCAATCGAAATGAGCATGACGCCGAAAACGCCAACGATAATGGCGATCACCGCGCCGGAGGTGAGCCTTTCGCCGAGCAGCAGGAAGCCGAAAAGAGCGGCCTGCACCGGCTCGGTCTTCGAATAGGCCGTCCCCACCGCGAAATTGCGCAGCGAGAACATGTGAACCAGCAGGATCGTCGCATAGATTTGCGCCAGTCCTCCCACAACTGCCCAGAAGGCGAAACGCGGGTTTAACGCGGGAAAGGCATAACCGGCCAGAAGGTGCAGCCCGGTGACATAGATCACCGCGACCGGAAAGCCGAAACCGAAGCGCACGAAGGATGCGCCCCGCGTGCCAAGTGACGAACGCAGGTGTTTTTGCAAAGCCGAGCGCAAATTCTGCAAGAAGGCGGCGGCAATGGTGATCGGTATCCAGACTTCCATGCGCTTGCGATAGCACGTGGAATGCGTGTCCGAAAAGGAGTGCCGAGACTGTTTCGGATGAGGGGCAAGCCCCATCCGCCCGACGAACGGGCCGCCGGGCGGGGCTTAAGGCGCAGGGCGTGTCGCGTCAGGCGGCCAGAATGACCTTCATGGCCTTTTCACGGGCTGCATTGCCGAAGATCTCATAGGCTTCGAGAATCTGGCCCAGCGTGAAGCGATGCGTGATCAGCTTGCTCGGATCGAACTTGCCGGCCTGAACCGTCTTCAACAGCATCGGCGTGGTGTTGGTGTTCACCAACCCCATGGAGATGTTGATGTTCTTGATCCAGAGGTCTTCAATATGAAGATCGACCGGCTTGCCGTGAACGCCGACATTGGCGATCTTGCCGCCATTCGAGACGATCTTCTGGCAAATATCGAAAGTTGCCGGAACGCCGACAGCCTCGATGGCGACATCGACGCCGAGGCCGCCCGTCATACTCATGACGCTGGCCGCCGCATCTTCAGACCCGACCTGGATCGTATCGGTTGCGCCGAACTGTCGGGCAAGGCCAAGTCGAGAGGGGTCCATATCGATCATGATGATCTTGCCGGGCGAATAGAATTGCGCCGTCAGCAGCGCCGACATGCCGACTGGCCCTGCCCCGACAATGGCGATGGTGTCACCGGGCTTCACGCCCCCGGCCTGCACGCCGATTTCCAGTCCGGTGGGCAGAATATCGGAAAGCATCACCAGTGCTTCCTCGTCAGCGCCGTCCGGGATGGGATAAAGCGAGTTGTCGCCATGGCGGATACGCACATATTCGGCCTGCGTGCCGTCGATGGTGTGGCCAAGCTGCCAGCCGCCATCGTCACAATGCGAATAAAGCTGGCGCTTGCAGTTCGGGCACGAACCGCAGGAGGTGATGCAGGAAATCAGAACCGCATCGCCTTTCTTGAAATTGCGCACGGCGCTGCCAACGTCATCAACGATGCCGACGCCTTCATGGCCGAGCGTGCAGCCTTCGGCAACGGTGGGCACATCGCCCTTCAGAATGTGCAGGTCGCTGCCGCAGATGGTCGTCTTGGAAATCTTGACGATCACATCCGTCGGTTCCAGCACGACCGGCTTCGGCTTTTCCACCCAGTCCTTCTTGCCTGGCCCGTAATAGACAAGAGCTTTCATTGTAACCTCCCTTTGGGGCATGCCCCTCAGCATCATGTTGCACAGGTTGCACATACCGGTCTCCTCATCCGGTTCGAGAGGTGCGCTGCGGCACCTCATGTCATCCTAGGGCAACACCCGGGCGCAGACGAACCGCGCCCTGATCCATTCGGGAAATCCATGATCCAAACAGGAAGGAAACGACGGAAAAGATGTCAGCCGCGTTTCGGGCGGTTTCTGAGCGTTTGCAGCGGGCTTTCGCCAAACCGCTGACGGAAATTGGCCGCCATGGCCGTCAGGTTGACATAGCCGCGACGAACGGCAACCGACGCGACGGTTTCGCCGGGTGGTGCCTGTAAAAGGGCCTGACGCAAACCGTCCAGCCGCCGGGCCGTCAGATAATCATGCGGCGTAATCCCGCGAAACCGGCGAAAACCTTGCGAAAGGCTGCGGGCGGAAATGCCGAGTTGCACGGCGATTTCACCAACCGTGAGGGCTTGCCCGGCCTGCTCATCCATCAAACGTTCGGCCTCACGGACATAGCGTGGGGCGGCACCGCGCGCACCCGTTTCAAGGTTCAGCCCTGCCGCATCCGCCCAGTTGCGCAAAAGCTCAAGGCAGAGCGTTTCCTCCATCCGCTTTTCGATCATCGGATCGGCGATGGTATTGCTGCGGGCATCGACCGAACGCGTGGCATAATCCAGCAAGGCGAGCCACGCCGACGAACCATGACCGAAGACAAGGCGCTGTTTCCACAGATCGTCACCGGGAACGAAACCGTACCAGCGCTCCGCCGTTTCCTCCATCAACTGATGCGGGATGGTGAGATTGAACTGGAGATCATCGCCATCCGCGATATTCCAGTAGTCGGTGCGGCTGCAATCGACGACATAGCTGTCGCCCATCACCGTATCGACGTTGTTACTCCCGTTCAGGGGATGGCGCACACTGCCACGTAAGGTGTTCACGACAATGATATTACCGGAGGCGGGGTCAAATTCGTCGGCCCGCGTCGGAACGCCAAAGCAGAAGCGGCTGAGAACAATGCGGCCGATGGAAAGCGTTCGCAAAGTGGCGTTCGGGTCCGTGCCCTTGACCAGTGGACGCGCGGCCAGAGGCATGTAGACCCGGTGGCAGAAGGCATCCACCTCGGACCATTCCCGAGAGCCGTTCAGCCGCCCCTCAAGCAGTGGCTTTCCCATGACATCGTACAGTAGCGCGTGATCCAGCACTATTGCATCCTCCTCCGTCCCTTCAGGCATTGTGCCCTGAAACGGTGAGATTGCAACTCTTCTGATCACACCACCGCGGCGCGGGCGGCCTTGCGACGGGCGACGCGGGCGGCTCATGTCCTTCAGGTTTCGATCCACGCCTCCGCGACGGAGGAGCGGAGCGTGTCTTCGCGCAGAAGCGGGTTTCGATCCACGCCTCCGCGAGGGAGGCGACTCCTGTTTCTATCTTATGCGACACAAATCGCACAGTTTCGATCCACGCCTCCGCGAGGGAGGCGACTCGTGGAAAGCCATATCCCAGTCGCCGTCTTCGAAGTTTCGATCCACGCCTCCGCGAGGGAGGCGACTTGCAAACAAGACGCGGCCTTTATGACGCTTAATGTTTCGATCCACGCCTCCGCGAGGGAGGCGACCCATATCTTATGCGACAATAATCGCACATAGGAGGTTTCGATCCACGCCTCCGCGAGGGAGGCGACTTATGTTTGGTGAAACTTTGGAGGTTTATATGTGGTTTCGATCCACGCCTCCGCGAGGGAGGCGACGTGTGGTGGTGGCAAAGTGGCCGTGTTGGTCGAGTTTCGATCCACGCCTCCGCGAGGGAGGCGACGTCGCCGGCTACATCGCCGGGGCGGTCGACAAGGTGTTTCGATCCACGCCTCCGCGAGGGAGGCGACCGTAACGACCTCATCAAACTCCTCATCGAAAACGGTTTCGATCCACGCCTCCGCGAGGGAGGCGACGCCGGAGACTTTTCAAGCTGCAAGCCGCCAATGCGGTTTCGATCCACGCCTCCGCGAGGGAGGCGACCGTGCACGAGATCCGCTGCTCTTCATCACTGACCCCGTTTCGATCCACGCCTCCGCGAGGGAGGCGACGCGCGCGATCAATGCAGGCAGCGGGCTTTCGGGTGGCGGTTTCGATCCACGCCTCCGCGAGGGAGGCGACGGCTTATCGACTTTGTTGCCGAACACGACGGCGTTGTTTCGATCCACGCCTCCGCGAGGGAGGCGACCGATTGCGCCATTTCACAAGATCATCAGGCCCAAGTTTCGATCCACGCCTCCGCGAGGGAGGCGACTCTCTTTCTGTTTCATTGTTGCTCTGCGATCAAGGTTTCGATCCACGCCTCCGCGAGGGAGGCGACCGCGGGCAAGGTGCAGATCGGCAACAAGCGCTTTCAGTTTCGATCCACGCCTCCGCGAGGGAGGCGACCGCTCGCGGATCTGCACTTTACGACAAGCTGGATGTTTCGATCCACGCCTCCGCGAGGGAGGCGACACGCCGATCCCATCATTCTAACGGCCTGCCCGAGTTTCGATCCACGCCTCCGCGAGGGAGGCGACGGATGCCGGAAGGCGTCGAAAGCATGGCGTTCGATGTTTCGATCCACGCCTCCGCGAGGGAGGCGACGCTCGGTTGATCTGACCTTCACCAATCCCTACGCGTTTCGATCCACGCCTCCGCGAGGGAGGCGACAATGGCGGGAAACTTGATCGCGCCACTTGTCGATGTTTCGATCCACGCCTCCGCGAGGGAGGCGACCCGTCAGCCAAGAGATTGCGAGAGTTACACATTTGTTTCGATCCACGCCTCCGCGAGGGAGGCGACGCGGCAGGCCGAGGCCGAAGATGCGGCGGCTGGGCTGTTTCGATCCACGCCTCCGCGAGGGAGGCGACATAACGCACCTTCGACTGCCAGTCCTGCAATCGCTGTTTCGATCCACGCCTCCGCGAGGGAGGCGACGCGGCGCCATGTCTGACCGGCTGAAGGGGCTTTTGTTTCGATCCACGCCTCCGCGAGGGAGGCGACCAGCGTCATGCGGTGCCAGCGAAGGCCATATTGCGGTTTCGATCCACGCCTCCGCGAGGGAGGCGACCCGACAGGGTGTTCCAACACCCCGCCATAACGCCGTTTCGATCCACGCCTCCGCGAGGGAGGCGACCCACGAATTTCCGCCGAAATCGGGCATAATCTGGGGTTTCGATCCACGCCTCCGCGAGGGAGGCGACGCCCCGGCGAAAGCGAAAGCTTCGCACGTCTTTGGGTTTCGATCCACGCCTCCGCGAGGGAGGCGACGCGCCCGCCGTCGAAGCGTTCAAAGGCCAAGAACGGTTTCGATCCACGCCTCCGCGAGGGAGGCGACGACAAAGCTGGCAGGACCCGCATGCGCATATTGAGTTTCGATCCACGCCTCCGCGAGGGAGGCGACGACAAAGCTGGCAGGACCCGCATGCGCATATTGAGTTTCGATCCACGCCTCCGCGAGGGAGGCGACAGTCAGCTTGGATATTGAAATCCTTCATAGCCTGCGTTTCGATCCACGCCTCCGCGAGGGAGGCGACGTCCGTCCAACACCAGCCGCCTTCGTATTCATCGTTTCGATCCACGCCTCCGCGAGGGAGGCGACGGGCACTCTTGTCGAGGCCCTGCACGGCCGCATTGTTTCGATCCACGCCTCCGCGAGGGAGGCGACAACGTGTAAGGAACGTCTAGCGCTCGATCAAATCGTTTCGATCCACGCCTCCGCGAGGGAGGCGACTCAAAAATCGCTCCAATACTGGTTCTGGCGTATTGTTTCGATCCACGCCTCCGCGAGGGAGGCGACCCAGTTCGACTAAGGAGGCCTGACGATGGGCAAGGTTTCGATCCACGCCTCCGCGAGGGAGGCGACAGAACCTGAAATCGCTTGGTCGATATCGGCAATGGTTTCGATCCACGCCTCCGCGAGGGAGGCGACGGCCGTTGTTGACGGACAGGTGGCGCTCAATGTCGTGTTTCGATCCACGCCTCCGCGAGGGAGGCGACTCTCAACAATGGGTGTCAATGGAGTCTCCATGAAGTTTCGATCCACGCCTCCGCGAGGGAGGCGACGTCCTCTCCTTTCAAAACATACGGACCATTTGCGTGTTTCGATCCACGCCTCCGCGAGGGAGGCGACCACTCCTCCGTAAGTGCCTTTCGTGCGTCGCTATGTTTCGATCCACGCCTCCGCGAGGGAGGCGACGTTTTCGGAAGCATCAGGAAAGGGTACAAGGCAGCGTTTCGATCCACGCCTCCGCGAGGGAGGCGACGGCACGACGACGGAATGTATCCATCAATACGGCTGGTTTCGATCCACGCCTCCGCGAGGGAGGCGACGTTTCGCGCCAGCCGCAAGCAGATCGTACAGCAGGTTTCGATCCACGCCTCCGCGAGGGAGGCGACACAGCGCCAAGAAAGCCGCAGGTTGCCAGAAATGTTTCGATCCACGCCTCCGCGAGGGAGGCGACCATCCCCTTTGCGTGAGAATACTTTGAAGAACAGTTTCGATCCACGCCTCCGCGAGGGAGGCGACTTTCGTTCTCCGTTTTGCCGCGCTTACTTTGGCGTTTCGATCCACGCCTCCGCGAGGGAGGCGACGCACGACGACGGAATGTATCCATCAATACGGCTGGTTTCGATCCACGCCTCCGCGAGGGAGGCGACGGCCGGTTCTCAAAAGTTAGAAAGCGCATTCATGGTTTCGATCCACGCCTCCGCGAGGGAGGCGACCCGTGGTTTTCCCGTTCTCACGGACCATGTAGAGAAGTTTCGATCCACGCCTCCGCGAGGGAGGCGACTCGGTATGTACAATGGAACTGCATCGAAAGGTGCGTTTCGATCCACGCCTCCGCGAGGGAGGCGACTCATGCCAGCCTCAAATCCGTGCACAAAGTTTTCGGTTTCGATCCACGCCTCCGCGAGGGAGGCGACTTCGAACACGACGGAAGAAATCACTGTCACGTTTGTTTCGATCCACGCCTCCGCGAGGGAGGCGACCGATCACATCTATCAGCCAGTACGAACCTTACGTTTTTCGATCCACGCCTCCGCGAGGGAGGCGACAGACGATCTCCGACGACATTCGCGACGTTTACGCGGTTTCGATCCACGCCTCCGCGAGGGAGGCGACATCCTATGCCAAGCGTTCGCCTCCCGTTGCTCGGGTTTCGATCCACGCCTCCGCGAGGGAGGCGACGCGGGCTAACCGCGTGGGGGCTGATCCTCGTATCCTCGTTTCGATCCACGCCTCCGCGAGGGAGGCGACAAACCTCGGACGGAAAAAATCTTTGGTATTATGTGTTTCGATCCACGCCTCCGCGAGGGAGGCGACCGCTAAGGCTTGCGCCGCCGCTCATAGCCTTAGTGTTTCGATCCACGCCTCCGCGAGGGAGGCGACCATTCTCTTTTTGGCGTGGAACACATTGTTTCGGTGTTTCGATCCACGCCTCCGCGAGGGAGGCGACTGAGGCACCGCCCGCACCACAAGTGATGGTGCCTGTTTCGATCCACGCCTCCGCGAGGGAGGCGACGATTGGCGGCTTTGCGGGCCATTACAAGCTGACGTTTCGATCCACGCCTCCGCGAGGGAGGCGACCGCCGTCGCCATGTTGCCCAATGGGATCGCGTTGAGTTTCGATCCACGCCTCCGCGAGGGAGGCGACGCCGAGCAGGTGCCGCAATGGCAGCAGGTGATTGAGTTTCGATCCACGCCTCCGCGAGGGAGGCGACGGCATGTGCCTGCTGATGCGATCGGCAGGTGGCTGTTTCGATCCACGCCTCCGCGAGGGAGGCGACGCGATCTGCAACACGCCCTGACCGCCAGCCGCCGGTTTCGATCCACGCCTCCGCGAGGGAGGCGACCGAAAGGGCGGTTCTCGATTTTTTTCGGGATACGGTTTCGATCCACGCCTCCGCGAGGGAGGCGACAGTGGCGCGAAACTTGTTCGCGCCACTTATCGATGTTTCGATCCACGCCTCCGCGAGGGAGGCGACAATCGACCATCGTTTTAGGAACGTCTTCTTGCCAGTTTCGATCCACGCCTCCGCGAGGGAGGCGACGATGGCATGTGCCTGCTGATGCGATCGGCAGGCGGCGTTTCGATCCACGCCTCCGCGAGGGAGGCGACATCGTATGTCCGCACCATAGTGTGCGGATACATGGGTTTCGATCCACGCCTCCGCGAGGGAGGCGACCGCCTGTTGATGAGATTTCGCACCAAGTCGCGGCACGTTTCGATCCACGCCTCCGCGAGGGAGGCGACCATCTGCCGGGACAAAGCGGCGAAGCCAGTCCACGTTTCGATCCACGCCTCCGCGAGGGAGGCGACGCAGCGCCATGGCGTGAACGGCTGAACAAGCCAGTTTCGATCCACGCCTCCGCGAGGGAGGCGACCGCCTGTCTACAAATCACGGATTCTGCTGCGTTTAAAGTGCCGTTCGTGCGAACCTTAGAGTTGAAAGCGCGCGAAATCCGGCCCAAGGCGAGGCCCATCCATTTTTCTTCACAATTTCAAAAATCTGGCTTCGGTGCGAACCGCCCGGAATTTTCCAACACGCTAGGGGTCCGCACCGGCTCAACGCAACGGTTTACCTGCTCACAATATCCATGGTCAGATGATCAACGGGCCGTTCAGGTCTGTCGCAGGTTTTGCCCCGACATGTTCCACGCGGCGTTGCCAGTTCGCGCCGAGATAGTAATAGCGCAGACTGTCCACCTCAGGGATGATAATGCCTTCAAGCCTCGTCTTCAGTCTGGTCCATTGCGCTGGATCGACCTCAATTTCAAAGACAGAGAACTGAACGCGCTGGCCGTAGTCACGGCACGCCTTTGCCACAGCGCGCAAACGGGCCGCTCCATTGCCTTCGGTTGTATTCACATCGTAAGTCACCAGAACCAGCATGCCGCCTCATCACTTCCAGAACCACGGCGGATAAGCATCTATATCGCCGCGCAGATGGCGGGCTAGCATCTGCGCCTGAAGATAGGGAACAAGCCCGAGTGGCGCTTTTTCCTCCAAAAAGGGATGTTGGCGTTCTTCGCGCTTACGCTCCTGCCATGCTGTCAGAACCGTCTTGCGAGCCTCGTTAGTCATCAAAATGGCACCGCCCTCCTGAACCTCGAAGTCACCGGCGCGCACCTGTCGGCGGTTGATCAGTGAAAGCGCCAGTCTGTCTGCCAGCACGGGTCGTAGTTCTTCCATCAGATCCAGTGCGAGACTGGGGCGTCCCGGGCGGTCGCGGTGCAGGAACCCCGCAGCCGGGTCAAGTCCGACACTTTCTAAGGCCGAGCGGCAATCATGGGTCAGCAGCGTATAGAGAAACGACAAAAGCGCATTGACAGGATCAAGCGGCGGACGGCGTGACCGGCCCGTCCAGCGCATTACCGCATCGGGCGAGCGGATCAGATGATCAAAAACCGAGAAGTAGAGGTTTGCGGCCTCGCCTTCCGATCCTCGCAGCCGATCCAGCGTGTCATCGGCGCGTTCCACCCGGCGAATGATCTGTGCAAGTCTGTCAGTAACGCCTGCAATCGCATCCCGATCACCAATGTCGTATTCATCCCCATAATCACGCAGCGATCGCATGAGGACGGCACGCTGGTTTGCAATCTTGCCGATCACGATAGAACGGACAACCTCTTCCGGCGTATTGCACACACGATATTGCGCGCGGCGCAAGAGCACGTTTCCGGTTGTCGGGCCTTCAAGCCGGGCCTGGAATCGACCATTTCGATCAAGAAAGGTCAGCGTGATACCGGCGGCGGCAAGTGCTGCCAT
>Ga0209794_1001505_pt1 | contig 17347 bp, 19 predicted proteins | sample EBPBio232013_DNA_FD_185869 | JGI IMG/M metagenome (GOLD analysis project Ga0209794, IMG submission 185869) | Wastewater treatment Type I Accumulibacter community from EBPR Bioreactor in Madison, WI, USA - Reactor 1_5/23/2013_ DNA (SPAdes)... | ecosystem: Engineered > Bioreactor > EBPR >... | reverse complement strand
AGCTTCTGCCGAAGGGCGACATTGCCGAAGGCGACGTGATTCTCGGCCTCACCTCGTCGGGCGTTCACTCGAACGGCTTTTCGCTGGTGCGCAAGATCGTGGCGCTTTCGGGCCTCGCCTGGGATGCACCTGCCCCGTTCGCCGAAGGCAAGGCCCTTGGCGAAGCGCTTTTGACGCCGACGCGCATCTATGTGAAGCCGATCCTCAAGGCCATCCGCGAGACGGGCGGCATCAAGGCTCTGGCCCACATCACCGGCGGGGGCTTCCCGGAAAATATTCCGCGCGTTCTGCCGAAGCATCTGGCGGCTGAAATCGACCTTTCGGCGATTGCCGTGCCGCCGGTGTTCTCGTGGCTTGCCCAGACGGGCGGCGTCGAGATGAAGGAAATGCTGCGCACCTTCAACTGCGGCATCGGCATGATCGTCGTCGTTTCGGCGGACGACGAGCGCGCCGTTTGCGCCGCCCTTGAAGCGGCTGGCGAAAAGGTCGTTTCGCTTGGCCGCATGATTGGCCGCGAAGAAGGCGCCCACGGCACCGTCTACAAGGGTGCGCTGAAGCTATGAGCGGGGCGCGCCAACGCGTTGCCGTTCTGATTTCCGGTGGCGGCTCCAACATGGTCGCGCTGGCAAAAGCCGCTTCGGCTGCCGATTTCCCGGCGCAAATCGTCGGCGTGATCTCGGACAAGGCCGACGCTGGCGGCCTTGCCAAGGCGCGCGACATGGGCCTCCCCGCCCTGTCCTTCGTGCGCAAGGACTATGCGGACAAGGCGGCGCATGAAGCCGCCATTCTCGACGCGCTGGCAAGCCTTTCCCCGGACATCATCTGCCTTGCAGGCTATATGCGCCTTCTGTCGGGTGATTTCATTCGCGCCTATGAAGGCCGGATCATCAATATCCACCCTGCCCTTCTGCCGCTCTTTGCCGGACTGCACACGCATCAACGTGCACTGGATGCGGGCATGAAGGTGGCGGGCTGCACCGTGCACTTCGTGACCGAAGGCATGGATGAAGGTCCGATCATCGGTCAGGCGGCCGTGCCGGTTCTGGCCGGAGATAGCGCCGACACGCTGGCCGCGCGCGTCTTGAAGGTCGAGCATCAGCTTTACCCCAAGGCGCTCAAGCTCTTTGCCGAAGGTGGCGTGCGGATGGACGGCGACAAGGCCGTTTTCTCCGCGACCGCCACAGGAACGGACGAGCAGCAGATCGTCGCCATCGATTGATCATATCAATCTGGAGTCAAAAAAAGCCGCGGTCGCTTGGGCAACCGCGGCTTTTCTGTTCCTTTTGAGCCTTACATCGACAGGCGCGGCTTCATGATTTCCTTGCCGATCTTGCGGAAGATTTCTCGCAGAGCAGAGGAATCATCCATCGAGAAGGCCATGGAGCCATCCGTCGCGCACTTGGCCAGATTATCGCCGGTCGTGGTGTTGCCAACACCGACGCCGATGGTGAAGACGCTGATCTTGCGCGCCTTGGCATTGGTGCAGGTTTCCAGCATGGCCTTGTCGGCTGCGGCGGTATCGTAGTTGGTGTGATAACCCCAGTTGTTCGAGCGGGTGTTCTCACCGTCCGTCATGACAATCATGTACTTGCGCACATCGCTGTCATAGGGCGCGCCTTCGGTAAACGGTGCCTCCTGAGACAGCGTATTCCAGCCCCACATAATGCCCGCCTGAATATAGGTCTGACCGCTGGCGCTCATGCTGCTGATCTTGGAATAGATCGACGAATAGGCATTTGTGAGCGGCAGAAGGGTCTGGCCACAGGTCTGGTTATAGATGCCCGGCCAGGTCTTCGACGGCGAGCCATCCTTGGTGTCAAACCCGGGGTCGCGTGAACCGACGCAGCCATACCACGTGTAGTCCGTCGTGTAACACTTCTGCTGGGTCTTATAGACCGGATCGCAGACATATTCCTTCTTCGAATAGGCTTTGCCCTGATCGCAGACCCACTGCTGATAGGTGTAGGGTGCGCCATCATTGTAGGCGGTCTTGGTCACATAGCGGCAGTTCTGGTCGTAAGGCGTATAGGTGCGATACTCGTAACGGCAGTTCTTCGTGCCGGTCTGCACCTGCTCATCGTAGCAGGTCTTGATGCTTTGATCCTGCGTATCCCGCAGCCAGCTTTCGTTGCGGTATTTCGTTCCGACGTTCACATAAACCGAGAAGGGCACGACCGAGAACTTCACCTTGTCCTTCGAACGCTTGTCGTTCTCGAAGGTCTTCACCATGTCGGTGGCGGCGGCCTTGAGGTCGGTAAGCTTCTTGCCCGCCATCGAGCCGGTGTTGTCGAGCACCAGAGCGATCTCAACGTCATCGCCCGAACCGCGCATGGACTGCGCGAAGATGTTCACCTTGATCGCCGACTGGCCGAACACCTTCATCATCGTGACCGGCAGGTCCGCGGTCGCATCGAGTGAAATTCGGCCATCGGTATCGACCGTCACCGCATTAATCGTCAGGCTTGCATCAAAACCAGCCGGTGCCGTTGCCTTGAATGTCTTGGTGACGAGATCCTTGACCTTCGCTTCATCGGTTTCGGTCGAGCTTGCCGCATACAGCACTGCAGAGTCTGCGGCGTTCTGCAGATCTTCCTTCTTCAGAAGCGCGCTAGAGTAATCAATGCCGAGACCGACAACGCCAATCATCGGCACCAGCAACAGTGCCGTGATCATCGAAAAATTGCCGCCGATGTCGTCGATAAACTTGCGAAACATGGAACTCGCCTCCAATCGTCCCACGAGAGTTACGCGAGGTCAGATTACAGGCGGTTAAGTGAATGCCTAAACTTTGAAATATGTGCCGTTACCGGCTGGATTTGCCGATTGTGGTTTCGTGTCGGTAAACCGGTTTTGATGGGGTGAGACCCCATTCCGTATCAGGATGACACAGTCCATCATGCAACCCATCCGTGTTTTATCAGGCTGGGAAATGCGCTTCTTCCAGCGTTTGCCGGTTCAGCATGGCCCATTGCAGCGCCATGATGGTCTTGGCATCGATAATGCTGCCGCTTTCAATCATCTTGAAGGCTTCATAAAGCGGCAGTTCCACCACTTCGATGAATTCGTGCTCGTCTTCCAGTCCGCCGCCTTCGCTGACCCGATCCGTGGCGCTGACGAAGGCAACGAACAACGCCACCTTTTCCGTCAGCGTGCCGGGGCTGGCGAAGAAATCGAACAGATGGCGGGTCTCGCCAACGAAATAGCCGGTCTCTTCCATCGCCTCGCGGCTGATGGCTTCACCCGGCGCATCGCCATCCAGAAGGCCTGCCGGAATTTCCAGAAGGTAGCTCGGGCCACCGGCCATGTGGGCGCCGGTGCGAAACTGGCGAACCAGAACGACAACGCTGCGGGCAGGATCGTAGAGCAAAATGGCGGCAGCCGCGCCGTGGTCATGGACCTCACGGCCCAGACGAATGGTGCGGCCATCGGGCAGATCCTGCTCGACCACCAGCTCCTCAACGCGGATGAACTTCTTCCAGACAATCTTGCGTTCGAGGATACGAATGGTGTCGTTCATCAGTTCAAGCCTTTCGAAGCCAGACCTTGTTGTCATGCACAGCGGCCCCGCCGTGCGGGGCCACCGGGTCCGCCCCGGTCAGGACATTAATGCCCTCGCCATCCAGATGCGCCTTGTTCGGCCACAGCCCTTCTGCCACCAGAACACCGGCGCGCACCGTGTCCGTCACCTTGGCGTGGATGCGCAGATCGCCACGCAGGTTACCGATATGCACGATCTCGCCATCGCCAATCGCAAGGCGTTCGGCATCGTCCGGGTTGATCATCACCTCGGGGCGGCCTTCCTTTTGCAGCGATGTCTTCGTTTCCGTGAAGCTGGAATTCAAGAAATTGCGTGCCGGGGACGTGGCCAACCGGAAGGGATGCTCGGCATCGGCAACTTCAATCACATCCACCTGATCCGGGAACTCCGGCAAGTCATTGACCGGACCAAGAAGGCCGACACTTTGCGGCGGGCGGTTCGGCGCGCGACCGTTTTGCCAATCGGGGCGGAAGCGGAACCGGCCATCGGCATGGCCGAAGCCGTTCAGATAGTGCGCCTCTTCAAAGGAGGGCTGGCAATCCAGCCAGTGCTCCTCGCTGATGCGGTCCAAATCCGTGCCGGACGGTCCAAGGATTGCGGCGATGTGCTCACGCTCCGTCAGGCCGAAGCCTTCGAAATCCGCCACGCCCAGACGCTTGGCCAGTTCCTCGATGACAAAGAGGTTGGTGCGCACGGTTACGGGCGGTTCGACAATCTTCGGGCCGATGAGGATGTGGCTCTGCCCGCCGCCGCGATAGATATCGTCATGCTCGACGAACATGGTGGCGGGAAGCACGATATCGGCCATCTCCGCCGTATCGGTCATGAACTGCTCATGGACGGCCACGAACAGGTCGTCGCGGGCAAAGCCGCGCTTCACCAGTCGCTGTTCGGGCGCGATGTTCATGGGATTGGTGTTCTGGATCAGAAGCGCCGTCACCGGGCCGCGATGGCGCAACGCCACCGGATCGCCCGTCAGCACCCGCCCGATCTGCGACTGGTCGAGCATGCGGATGTCCGGGTCGGCATAGGCCGTTCCCACCAGTGCCGCCTTGTCGAACTTGAAGATTTCGCCGTTATTGTGAAAAGCTCCGCCACCCTCATGCTGCCAGCAGCCCAGTACGGTTGCGAGCGAGAGCGCCGCATGCATGGCCACGGTTCCGTTTCGCTGGCGGGTGAAGCCATAGCCCAGACGGAAGAAGGTCTTCTTCGTTTCACCGACGAGTTTCGCGAAGGTCTCGATCTCGTCCACCGAAAGGCCGGTGATTTCCGAGGCCCATTGCGGCGTTTTTGATTGCAGATGCGCTTCAAGCCCCGCCGGATCATCCGCGAACTTTGCCATATAGGCCCGGTCGGCAAAGCCATCGCGGAAGGCAATGTGCATCAGCGCGCAGGCGAGCGCGGCATCGGTGCCGGGCTTCAGGATGATTGCGAGATCAGCCTGTTTCATCGTCGGGCTGTCGTAAATATCGACGGCCACGATCTTCGCGCCGCGATCTTTGCGGGCGCGCACGGCGTGCGTCATCACGTTGACCTGCGTCGCCACGGCATTGGTGCCCCACAACACCACGCAATCGGACTTGGCCATTTCGCGCGGATCGGGACCGCGCAGCGCGCCCGTTCCCAGCACATAGCCGGACCATGCCATATTGGTGCAGATCGTGCCCATGAAGCCGGAATATTTCTTGGCGTGGCGCAGGCGCTCAATCGAGTCGCGCTGAACCTGTCCCATGGTTCCGGCATAAAAATATGGCCAGACGGCTTCCGAGCCATGCGCGGCCTCGGCCTTCACAAAGGCTTCGGCAATTTCATCCAGCGCGGCGTCCCAACTGACCTCCTGCCAAGCCCCCGCCCCCTTGGCCCCTTTGCGGCGCTTCGGTGTCAGCAGGCGGTCAGGGTGGTAAAGCCGTTCCGCATAGCGGGCGACCTTGGCGCAGATCACGCCTGCCGTATAGGTGTTGGCATTCGAGCCACGGAAACGGCCAGCCCGGCCTTCGGCATCGATTTCGACCTCCAGCGCGCAGCAGGACGGGCAGTCATGCGGGCAGACCGTATGGGCGATAGTGGATTTGGGCAAATGCGGGGTCGCAACGTTCATGGCTTTTGTATAAGGGATTTGAACCAGCACCAGAAGGGCGTTCTGCCCTCGGTCACGAAGATTCGACAGGACGAAACGCATGAATTACCGACACATCTACCACGCAGGCAATTTTGCCGATGTGTTGAAGCATGCGGTTCTGGCGCTGCTGGTTCGCTATATGCAGAACAAGGACAAGGCCTTTCGCGTCATCGACACGCATGCGGGCATCGGCCTTTACGACCTTTCCTCGGAGGAGGCGCAGAAGACCGGCGAATGGCAGGATGGCATCGGCCGGATCATCGATGCAGAGCTTCCGGAAAAGGTGGCCGCCCTGCTCACCCCCTATTTCGAGGTCATCCGCGCGCTCAATCCCGAAGGCGGGATTCGCTATTATCCGGGCTCGCCGAAGCTTGCCCGTGAGCTGATGCGCCCGCAGGACCGGCTTTCGGCGCTGGAACTGCACCCGGATGACTACCGCCGCCTCGCTCGCCTGTTTGAAGGCGATTATCAGGTACGCGTCACTGAACTCGATGGCTGGCTGGCGCTCGGCGCGCATCTGCCGCCGAAGGAAAAGCGCGGCATCGTGCTCGTTGATCCGCCCTTCGAGATCGAGGGCGAGTATGACCGTCTGGTTGATGGTTTGCACCGGGCGTATCGCCGCTTTTCGGGCGGCACCTTCTGCCTGTGGTATCCGATCAAGAAGGGCGCGCCGATCCGCGCCTTTCATGAGGCGCTGGCAGCTCTGGAAATTCCGAAGATCCTGTGTGCCGAACTGCATGTGAAAAGCGACCGGGAGACGACCGGCCTTTCCGGCACCGGGCTGATCATCGTCAATCCGCCCTACACGCTGAAGGACGAGCTTCACCTGATGCTGCCGGTTCTGAAAGAGAAGATGGCGCAGGATCGCTTTGCCTCGCAGCGCGCCTTCTGGATTCGGGGAGAGGCATGAACCGAAAGCTGATCACCACCGCTCTTGCTCTTCTGTTGATTGCCGGTGCTGCGTGGCTTGATATGCGCAAGGCTGGCAACAAGGACGCCCAACCGCGCCCGACGGAGCAAAGCGCTGCGACCCCCGCCAAGCCGCAACCCGCCCCCGCGCCGTCCGCGCCGTCCCCGAACCAAGGTTCGGCTTCGCCCACACGACCGGCGACAGCGCAGGTTCCCAAGGGCAACGGATTTGATTTCTACGTTCTGTCGCTTTCTTGGTCGCCGACCTTCTGCGAGAGCGGGGACGCGCGCGACAATGACCAGCAATGTGCGGTCGGTCGCGGACGTGGCTTTGTCGTTCACGGTCTCTGGCCGCAGAACGACAATGGTTATCCGGAATTCTGCCCGAGCAGCGAACCGGAGCGCGTTCCGGCCTCCATCGGTCGTGAACTGGGTGACATCATGCCGTCCATGGGCCTGATCGGCCATGAATGGCGCAAGCACGGCACCTGTTCCGGCCTTTCGCAGCGCGACTATTTCACGGCCCTTGCCGCCGCCTTCAAGCGCGTGACCATGCCCGCCCGCTTTGCCGATGGCCGTCGCAGCCAGAACGAAAGCCCTGCCGGGATTGAACGTGCCTTTATCGAAGCCAATCCCGGCCTTTCCGCCAACGCTGTGGCCGTCACCTGTGACGGGCCTCGCCTTGAGGAAGTGCGCATCTGCATGACCACCTCGCTCGACTTCCGCCCCTGCCCCGACGTGGACCGGCGCGCCTGCCGCGTGAATTCACTGACCCTTCCTGCAGCCCGATAGGAAAGAACCATGAAGCTTCTCTATTCCTCCGCTTCACCCTACTCCGCCAAGGTGCGCATGGCGGCGCACTATGCCGGGATCGCGGTCGAGGCCGTCCCGGTCGTCACCGCCGATAGCCCGGCCATTCTGGTTGACAGCAACCCCCTCGGCAAAATCCCGACGCTTATTCCCGAAGACGGCATCCCCGTTTATGACAGCGTGGCGATCAACCGCTTCCTCGACCGCGTTTCCGGCGGCAAGCTTTACCCGGTAGAGCACGAAGCGGCGCGCCGCGCCGATGTGCTGGAAGCACTGGGCGATGGTCTGGCTGATTGCCTTCTCGCCATCCAGTATGAGTATCGCACCCGCCCGGCCGACAAGGTCTATCAGGGCTGGATCGACAAGCAGTGGACGAAGGCTGTGCGCACGCTTTCGATGCTCGAATCCGCACCGCCTGTTCTTGGCGAGACATTGACGGCGGGTGATTTTGCGCTGGCGGCAACGCTTGGCTATCTCGCCCTGCGCTTCAAGGATCAGTGGGAGGACAGCCACCCGAACCTGATTGGCTGGATGAAGGCGTTTGAAGCGCGCTTTCCGGCCTATGCAGACCTGCGTCCCGCAGCCTGACACTTAAACTTTCCAATACTTAATTAAGGAGGCTCTCATGGCCGATAATGACGACGAATATGTTTATGACGAAGTGACTGGTGAATGGCGCCCGGCTTCCGAGATCGCAGCAGCAGCCGCTGCCGCCTCGATCACCCGTGACGCTGCGGGCAATGTGCTGGCCGACGGCGATTCCGTGACGCTGATCAAGGATCTCAAGGTCAAGGGCACCAGCACGACGCTGAAGCAGGGCACGGTGATCCGCTCGATCCGCCTCACCGATAATGTCGAGGAAATCGACTGCCGCCATGATACGATCAAGGGTTTGGTGCTGCGCACCGAATTCGTGCGCAAGCGCTGATTTCTGTCATCGATGCTGAAAACGACAAAAGCCGGGATTGCTCCCGGCTTTTGCCTTTTGATCCTTTGACTGGATCAGAACTTGTAGCCGAGACCGACCTTCAGAGAATGGTCGTCATAGTCAGCCTTGGTCTTGCCAGCCGAAAGGTTGTAGCCCTTTTCCTGGTAGTCCGAGTAACGGTATTCAGCGCGGGCCGTGATCTTGTCGGTCACGAAACCTTCGACACCGGCGCCAACCGTGTAGCCCAGAGCAACGCGCTCGTCAGAAGCGCCACCGGCGTCCTTGAGCTTGTTGTTCGAAGCAGCCACACCGGCGGTGCCATAGACCAGAACCGGGTTGACGTCATAGCCGACGCGACCGCGCAGCGAGCCGTTCACGCCCTGCTTACCTTCAACGCCAGCGCCGAACATCGTGTTGCCGCCGTTGTAGCCGAGGTCGGCTTCAACACCGTAGACGACCTTGTCGTCCTGCATGTTGTAACCACCGTAAACAGAACCGCCGAGCGCCTTGGCGTCGTAGTCCTTCTGGGCGCCGAAGCGGCCCCAGTTATGCTGCAGCATTGCACCGCCATAAGCACCAGCCCAGTTGCCCTTCGGCGACATGACCGGATCGTTGGCGATCGGGGCTTCCGGAACCTGGTCGATGGCGTCGGCGGCATGGGCAGCCGAGATTGCGACAACGGTGATTGCAGAGGCCAGCAGGGTTGCGATGAAGGTACGCATTGTCTTCTCCTTTTCTGCATGTCGCCCGCTCGTTCATTGCGCGTAAGCAACATGTAATTCTGGGACGAAACTTTCCGTCCGGTTCGATTGTTAATTTGAAATAAGATTGAGGTAATCAAACAGCCAAAATATGGAATCTTTGTGGCGATCTTGAGAAATTACAAAGATTGTACTGCATTCCGTTCAGATTATATTAAGGTAAACGTAAATTTAACATAAGTAAAACGTGGTAAACAAATTTTTATATTTAAATAACATTAACGGAAATCCCCTGTATAAATTTTAACATTCCTCTGCCCCATTTCCCTTCCATCCCGCCACGGCGCGCTTATATGCATCCTGACAAGGTGGAACAGCCAAGGGAGAGCGACTTGCCCGCGCGGAAATACAAGAGAATATCCCGAACCGCGCTGATCACCGGCGGCGCCAATCGTATCGGTCGGCGGATAGCTTTGGATCTGGCTCAACAAGGCTTTGGCGTTGCCATTCACGCTCACCGCTCTTTGGATGCGGCGCAAAAACTGGCGACTGAAATTTGTGACGCCGGCGGCGAGGCCATCGCCGTTCATGCCGACCTTGAGGACATTGCTCAAACATCCCTTCTCGTCGAAAAAGCCATCGACGGAATCGGCACCATTGATCTTCTCGTCAACAATGCCTCCGTGTTTCGCAATGACGAGGCCACCGCTTTTGATGCGGCGAATTTCGAGGCGCATTTTGCCGTGCATGTGCGGGCACCCTCGATTCTGGCTGCCGCCTTTGCTGCGGCGCTGCCTGCAGATCAGCAGGGCCTGATCGTCAACATGATCGACCAGCGGGTCTGGGCGCTTAATCCGCGCTTTTATTCCTATACGCTGTCCAAGGCGACGCTGTGGACGGCCACGCAAACGCTGGCACAGGCTCTGGCTCCGCGCATTCGCGTCAACGCCATTGGCCCCGGCCCTGCCCTGAAAGGTCCGCGACAGTCCGAAGAGGACTTTCAGGCGCAGATTGCAGCCATCCTTTTGAAGCGTGGACCGGCCCTTGAAGAGTTTGCGCGCACCATCCGCTTCCTTTATGAAACGCCATCGATCACCGGGCAGATGATTGCCCTTGATGGCGGCCAGCATCTTGCCTGGGAAACGCCGGATCTCACGGGAATTTCGGAATGACATCAGGCAAGGCAGAGGAAAGCGGCATCGTCTATGACGAACGCGACGACGAGGATGATGACCTCTCGCCCGCTGATGCCGCCCCTGTCTCGGCCCATGACATTGACTGGAGCGATGGCTGGAAGAATGAAAGCGGCCTGACGGGTCAAGACCTGATCGGCGAATTCGTCAAGCATCTGCCCAATAGTCCCGGCGTCTACCGCATGATGAATGCGGCGGGTGACGTGCTTTATGTCGGCAAGGCACGCTCGCTGAAAAAGCGCGTCAGCAACTATGCGCAGGGTCGCGTTCATTCCAACCGCATTGCCCGGATGGTGCGCGAAACCGCCAATATGGAATTCGTGACGACGCGCACGGAAACCGAGGCGCTGCTTCTGGAAGCGAATCTGATCAAGCGCTTGCGGCCACGCTTTAATGTGCTGCTGCGTGACGACAAGTCGTTTCCCTATATCCTGATCACCGGCGACAGCGAGGCCCCGGCGATTTACAAGCATCGCGGCGCGCGGGCCAAAAAAGGCGATTATTTCGGCCCCTTTGCGTCTGCCGGGGCGGTGGGGCGCACCATCAATTCGCTGCAACGCGCCTTCCTCATCCGCACCTGCACCGACAGCGTTTACGAGACGCGCACGCGGCCTTGCCTTCTTCATCAGATCAAGCGCTGCGCCGCCCCCTGCACCGGCGAGATTTCCGTCTCCGGTTATGCAGAGCTGATCAACGAGGCGAAGGACTTCCTCTCCGGCAAGAGCCATAAGGTGAAGGAAGAAATGGCCCGTTCCATGAACGCCGCTGCCGAGGAACTGGATTTCGAGCGCGCCGCCGTGTTTCGCGACAGGCTGGCCGCCCTCTCCCACGTGCAGAGCCATCAGGGCATCAACCCGGCGAGCGTCGAAGAGGCGGATGTGTTCGCCATCCACCACGAAGGCGGGCTTTCCTGCATTCAGGTCTTCTTCTTCCGTACGGGCCAGAATTGGGGCAACCGCGCCTATTTCCCAAAGGCTGACCCTTCGCTTTCCGGCGCGGATGTGCTGGGCGCATTTCTGACCCAGTTTTACGACGACAAGCCGGTGCCGCGGCAGATCCTGCTTTCGCAAGAGGTGGAGGAGCGCGAGCTTCTGTCGCTCGCCCTTTCGGAAAAGAGCGGCCACAAGGTTTCCATTCTCATTCCGCAGCGCGGCGAGAAGAAAGACATTACCGGCCATGTTCTGGCCAATGCGCGCGAGGCGCATGGGCGAAAGCTCGCCGAAACCGCTTCACAGGAACGCCTGCTCAAGGGCTTTGCCGAAACCTTCGCGCTGGCCTATACGCCGCGCCGCATCGAAATCTACGACAACTCCCACATCATGGGCACGAATGCCGTGGGCGGCATGGTGGTGGCCGGGCCGGATGGCTTTATGAAAAGCCAGTACCGCAAGTTCAACATTCGCTCGACGGACATTACCCCCGGCGATGACTTCGGCATGATGCGTGAGGTGATGACGCGTCGCTTCCAGCGCCTGATCAAGGAAGAGGGCATTCCCGATCGTAGCCAACCCGCGGTGGAGGAAGAAGGTTTCCCCGCCTGGCCGGATGTGATCCTGATCGACGGCGGACAGGGGCAGATGACAGCGGTGCGCGCCATTCTCGCCGAACTTGGCATCACCGATGCGGTGACGGCCATCGGCGTGGCCAAGGGGGCCGACCGCGAGGCCGGGCGCGAACGCTTTTTCTGTCTGGGCAAGCCGGATTTCTCGCTGCCGCCGCGCGACCCGGTGCTGTATTTCGTGCAGCGCCTGCGCGACGAGGCGCACCGCTTTGCCATCGGCTCGCACCGGGCGCGGCGCAAGAAAGAAATGGTCAAGAACCCGCTGGACGAGATTGCCGGCATCGGCCCCACCCGCAAGCGCGCCCTGCTGCAGCATTTCGGAACCGCCAAGGCAGTTTCGCGGGCGGCGCTGGCCGATCTGATGGCTGTCGATGGCATTTCGGAAGCGGTTGCACGACAAATCTACAACCACTTCAATGAAAACGGTGCGGAAAGAAATTGAAAATCCGCATTCGCACCTTATTTGCTCCATAAGAGAATCGTTGACCGCTGCTCCCCAATCAGAGCATCCTCTGCACAGTCATTCATACAGGGCGTCCCATGGCCTCGCGCGCATACAGCATTCCCAACCTGCTCACCTATGGACGCATTCTCGCCGTTCCACTGATCGTTTTGTGCTTTTTCATGGAAGGCAAGCTTGCCAGCTCCGATCTGGCCCGCTGGACGGCCCTGTGGATCTTCGTCGTCGCCTCGATCACGGATTTCTTCGATGGCTATCTGGCCCGTATCTGGAACCAGACTTCGAATATCGGGCGGATGCTGGACCCGATCGCCGACAAGCTGCTCGTCGCTTCCGTGCTGCTCCTGATGGCCGCGGATGGAACGATTGCGGGCTGGACGATCTGGGCCGCCATCATCATTCTGTGCCGTGAAATCCTCGTTTCGGGCCTGCGCGAATATCTCGCCGCGCTGACTGTTTCCGTGCCGGTGACGCGCATCGCCAAGTGGAAAACGACCATCCAGATGGTGGCGATTGCCTTTCTTCTGGCCGGCCCGGCGGGTGATGTCTACATCGACGGCCTGTTCAGCGACGCCTCGGCAACGGGTGGCTCGCTTGATCCGGTTCTGCCGATCATCACCTATCTCGGCATCGTGCTTCTGTGGATCGCCGCCGCGCTGACCATGTATACCGGCTATGATTATTTCCGCGCCGGCCTCAAGCACATCGTGGAAGAGTGATGCGGCTTCGCCTCGTCTATTTCGCCTGGGTACGCGAACGCATCGGCAAGGCCGAGGAAGAGATCAACGTTCCGGATCATATCAAGACGGTCGGCGATCTCATCGCCCACCTTACTGCGCTTGATGAGGGCTATGCGGCAGCTTTTGAGGTTCCGCAGGTGATCCGTGCCGCGATCAACGAGGAACTGGTGGAGCACGACGAACCGATTGCCGGTGCTCGCGAGGTCGCCTTTTTTCCCCCGATGACGGGTGGGTGAGGATCAAATGAGCGTCACCACCCGCGTTCAGGCCGAAGATTTCGATGTCAGTGCCGAATATGAGGCGCTGCGGACAGTCACCACCGGCGCGGGCGCGATTGTCTCCTTCAGCGGGCTTTGCCGCGACGAAGGCGGACGGCTTTCCGCGCTGGAACTGGAACACTATCCCGGCATGGCGGAAAAGGCGCTGGCGCGCACCGCAGAGGCCGCCACGGCGCGCTTTGGCCTTGCGGGTCTCACCATCATCCATCGGTTTGGCAAGATCACCGCAGGCGAGAACATCGTCCTGGTGATTGCCGCCGCCAGCCATCGCAAAGCGGCCTTCGAGGCGGCGGATTTTGTCATGGATTACCTGAAAACCGACGCGCCCTTCTGGAAGAAGGAGCATCCGAAATCGGGAGACGGCGGCTGGGTCGCGGCCAAAACGAGCGATGATACGGCCCGTGCCCGATGGGATAGCGTTACGGAATAGTCCGTTCGCATGGGGCCTTCCTGCAATCTAAAATTACTGTTTACAATTACGCAATTTATTGATGTATTGATCTTATGATAAAGATCAAGACCAACGCCCTTATCCTTATCTTCACGCTGGCTGCCACGCAGGCCCTCGGCCAAGGTGCAGACCTTTCTGGCGTGGGTCCGACATTACCTCAAGAAACGATAGCGCCCTTGCCTTTGCCCAAACCTGGGTTCCAGGGGTTGCCCTCGGCGATTTCCGGTCCCGAAAGCACCGTCCGTGTCCAGATCGAGCGGTCTCTTGGCATTCCGCAAATGCCCGGCATAGGCATGGATCAAGGTAGCCAGGAGTTGGGCTTACCCACGCAAATCTCTCCACCAGTCCACCCTTTTGGTGTGAACGTCCCGATTGGGATCGTTAAATCGCGAACAAAGCCTGTCTTTTTATGCTCGGTCCCACTCTGGTGCTATTCCGTCCAAATGCCTGAAGCCTATTCGTCATGCCGCTGTAAGGAGGATTGAATGAAATCGTTTCGCTTCTTCCTGCTTGTTCTGTGTCTGGGCGTGAGCATCGACGGCCTTGCCTATGGGCAATCTGCGGATGAGGTTCAAACGCTCAAGGCCCAGCTTGCGGAACGGGACAGGGCTTTGAACGATCTCGCGGGGCAATTGGCCAATGTACCGAGCGGGCTTTCAGAAGCCCAGAGTGCCGAGATTGCAGCGGCACGCACCCATGCCATTCGCTCTTTTTACGAGGCGACCGCCTCCGTCAATCAAAGCGCGAACGACCTTCGCCAACAACAGGTTGAAATATTCCGCTGGCAAACGACGGCCTCCAACTGGTTGCTTTTTGTGGTGGTGGTTATCTGTCTCTCGGGTGTGCTTTTTGCCGGATATGAAATGCATTCCACCCGGAAAATCGTCCCGCAAGCCGTGCCCAAGGCTGATTCATCTGATGGCAAAGATGGTCAGGGCGCGCTGCAAGGCGGCGCCGTGTTCAGCGCGACGTTAGAGCCGAAGAAGGTTCAATTCAACTCGGCGCTGATCGGCATCACCGTCATGTGCCTGTCGCTCGGCTTTCTCTATCTTTTCTTGCAGGAAGTCTATCGCATCCGTCCGATCGATCTGGCTGGCGCCACGAAGGAAACGACGGTCGTCAACAAGCCGCAGCCTGAAAGTACCCCAAGCGAATAGACCGCCGTCCCCGGCACAAAAAAGCCCGGCACGGAGCCGGGCTTCTTCGAAACTTTTCAATCACCTGAGGCATGCGCCTCAGAGAATGATTCAGCCAACGATTTCGGTGGCGGAGAACCAGTAGGCGATTTCCTGAGCGGCGGTTTCCGGGGCGTCAGAGCCGTGAACCGAGTTTTCGCCGATGGAGAGGGCGAACTGCTTGCGGATGGTGCCTTCAGCGGCCTGAGCCGGGTTGGTGGCGCCCATGATTTCGCGGTTCTTCAGGATGGCGTTTTCGCCTTCGAGAACCTGAACGATGGTCGGGCCAGCCGTCATGGATTCAACGAGTTCGCCGAAGAAGGGGCGTTCCTTGTGAACGGCGTAGAAGCCTTCAGCTTCGCGAACGCTCATCCAGACGCGCTTGGAAGCCACGACGCGCAGGCCGTTGTCTTCAAAAACCTTGGTGATGGCGCCGGTCAGGTTGCGCTTGGTAGCGTCCGGCTTGATCATCGAAAAAGTGCGTTCAATCGCCATGTTATCCAGTCCTTCAGATTGGGAATCGCGGGCTAATTACCCGCCCTCACCCTGAAAAACAAGGGGTTCACGCGATTTTCACGCCGCTGTCACACTGCGACCGATGGCATCATTGGCATCGAGCAGGCGTTCGAACCAGTCAGAAACCGGGTCGTCCGGCAGGAAAGGCACCGGGCCAGCGACGATCCGGAGCCATTGCAGCGCGCCAAAGACGATGTAATCGGCAAAAAGCGGCGCGTCACCGCCGAGGAAGGGTTGCGCGCGCAGCATGTGGCGGATCGGTTGCAGGCGTGCCGGAAAGGCGGCGCGGGCCTCATCTGCACCGGCAGCCGCTTCCTCCAGCGTGCGCCCGAGCGCTGCTTCGCGCGTCTTGCGGAAATAGGCCTGATCCTTTTCATCCAGCATGTCGTGGATTTTCAAAATGGCAATCGCCGTCACCGCCGGGTGGATCTGGGTCTGCGACCAGCCTTCGACGAAACGCGCCATGGCCTCACCGCCCGGCCCCATGAACAGCGAGGGACGATCCGGATAGTCCTCTTCGAGATAACGGGCGATGGCGAAGCTGTCGGCCACGCGCTCTTCCCCGTCGCAGAGAATCGGAACGATCTTCGAGAACCCCTCCTCCAGTTCCGGGATAGCTGTGAAGGGCATGGGGCGCTCTTCGAATTCCAGCCCCTTATGGGCCAGTGCCATGACCGCCTTCCAGCAATGCGGCGAAAAGGGTCTCGTCACATCGGTTCCGCAAAGCGTGTAAAGAATGCGCGCCATTCATCTCTCCTTCAGTTGGGCCACATTGAAGCGGGCCTGCGGCGAGAAATCAAATCAGCAAATTTCATGAACGCCATCAGCCGCGTTGACGCTTTCGCGTGATAGAATAACCAGTCATCAGGGAGGAACCGATGCTTCGTCATTTCCGCATGTTTGCCGATTACAATCGCTGGGCCAATGCACGGGTCTACGAGGCTTGCGCCGCCCTTCCCGATGCAGATTACCGGGCCGACAAAGGTGCCTTTTTCGGATCGGCGCACCGTACGCTGAACCATATTCTGGTGGCGGACCGCATCTGGATGAAGCGCTTGTCCGGGACGGGCGAAGCGCCCGCCTCGCTTGATGTCATCCTTCATGATGATCTTGCCGGGTTGACGGCGGCCCGCGTGGCGGAAGACGAACGGATGATCGACTTTCTGGAAGACCTTTCGGAGACCGATCTGGCGCGCGCTGTCACTTATTCCAATGTGGCGGGAACATCGCATTTCACGCAGCCGCTTGCCACCATTCTCGCCCATGTCTTCAACCACCAGACCCATCATCGCGGTCAGGTGCATGGCATCATCACATCGGTGGGTGGACCGTCGCTGGTTCTCGATCTCATCTACTTCCAGCGAAGTGCCGGCGAGCGCTGGCTGGCGCTTTAAAGCGTGTAGACAATCAGCTGCGTCTGGCGGGCATCATCAACGGTGATCACCTTCTCCGGCGTCACATCCGGCACCTCGAAGCTGTTGGAAACCAGCAAGGTGCCGGGCCGCATTTCCCGCTTCGCCTTTTCGTAAAGCCTTGCCATCGGCACCGGCGACAGGAAGCAGTAGACCAGATCGTATTGGGAAAGGTCTGTCTCCCACAGGCTTCGATAGAGAATGCGGGCATTGGCAAGGCGGCTGAGGAGAAGCCGGGCTTTCGACAGCATGATCAGAAGCGGCGCGGTTTCCACGCCATCGACGCGGATCGCGGGATCGCGTGACGCCAGATAGGTGACGACGCCGCCCATGCCGCTGCCAAGATCGACCACCGATTTCGCCTTCGCCTCCGTCACCAGACCGGCGATGGCCGCGAAAGTGCGGCGGTTGGTCATGTAGAACGGCACCTGCTCGGCCGTGCCATTCCAGAAAACCAGAACCGAAGCGGCAAAGCCCGCCGCATAGACCCAGGCGGGCACGACCTGACCATAAGCGAGCGCGAAGGGCAGCAGGATCTGCAGCGGCACCCAGAACA